>Ga0315903_10003725_pt1 | contig 20888 bp, 27 predicted proteins | sample LakEriMetagenome_7_FD_203524 | JGI IMG/M metagenome (GOLD analysis project Ga0315903, IMG submission 203524) | Freshwater fungal communities from buoy surface, Lake Erie, Ohio, United States - Buoy 2 MA119 | ecosystem: Environmental > Aquatic > Freshwater > Lake | place: USA: Lake Erie, Ohio... | reverse complement strand
CTGATTTAAGAGCGAGTTTCTCAAATTTCGGTAATATAGTTGATATATCAGCGCCAGGAGCGTCAATTTTAACTACAGATTTAACAGGTACAAATGGTTATAATGCGGGTAATTACGCAACCGTTAGTGGTACCTCATTTAGTTGTCCAATTACCGCAGCGGCAGGAGCATTAATACTTTATAGAAACCCTAGTTTAACGGAAACTCAAGTTATGAATATTTTAGCGTCAACCGCTGAAAAAGTAGGTAACTATGTTTATACATTTAACGCTACATACCCATTATCAACAAGAAGTAATGAATTAGGTTATGGTAGAATAAACATATATGAAGCATTAAAAATAACTCCGTTAGTTGGTAACCCAATTATTACTCCTCCAACTCCTGAACATAACGTGGTTGTATTTAATTGTAGTGTGAATAATACGGCTCCTTTATTAGGTTCTAATTTAATAATCACAACTAATCAAAAAACAACCGCACCATTATTAAGTCAAATTGCACCAAAATTACAATATAGATTGTCTAACGATAATCTTTGGTCATCTGATGACATTGTTATTGGAATAGATACTTCATTTGTTGGCGGGGGTGTTGAAACGAATACTGAGACCATAACCTATCAAATTCCTACTAATCTATCAACAGGTGGTAAATTTGTGTTAATTAGAGGTAATTTTGATGGAGTAGTGAGTGAGTCTACTAATATAGATAACACGTGTAGTGTTTATATAGTAGTTAATAATCCGGGTTCGACAGGTACCGATTTACAGGCTATTTGGGTAAATCCAAGTTTGATAACATGTAACAATACTACAGGTTCGGCAACAAGATTTAGATTTAGAAACACTGGCTCAGTACCGATTGTTTCATACACATATAGAGTAGTGTGGGAAGATTGTCCTCAAGTAGGTTGGCCTAGTTATTATAGCTGTACAGTATCATCAGGTCCTGGTTTTCCCGATAACGTAATTAATCCAAATGGATTTAGTACAACATTCCAATTTAATACTTGTATTGGTTCTTGTGGATTATCGGCTAATCCATTCACACTAATTCCTTTAAACACAACTAAGAATCTTAGACTTGAAATATTGACAGTTAATGGTCAACCAGGTGATTCTTTTTTGGGGAATAACGTAGCTATATTTCCTGTAACTAGAGTTAGTTGTCCAACATCAAATACAAATATTAATGGTGAAGAGAATGAGATTGAAACTCCTCAATATGACCCAATAATTAAAATATACACTATTACAGGGTCTTTATTAGATATCAATAATATTGATTATCTTTCACAAGGAATATACATTATTCATTATGTTTATCCTGACCATGTGGATAAAGTAAAATTTATTAAATATTAAAAAAGGAGGGTTATCCCTCCTTTTTTTCTTCATCCTCTCTTGTTAGAATTCGTAAAGCTTTTGATATCACTTCACTTTCACCTATAGAAAAAATTCCTTGGTGATATGAATATCTAACAGATTGAATTAAAATATATAGAGCATCATTTTTAGACATTTGAGATAGTAATAACTCTAAATGAGACTCATCGGTAATTGGTACGGTACCGAACAATTTTGTTAATATTTGATTTTCTTCCATTTTAAATTTCAATATATTTATAATATAGACAATAAATTTTATATGTTAAAGGATTTAATTAGAAAAACATTACTTGAAGCAACATCTGATAGTTCAGGTAACGGCTCATTCATCGCACCATTACAGCCAGGAATGAGAAAATTTAACAATAATCAATTAGGTCCTTTTAGCGAAAAAGTTTCAAAATACGATAGTCCTATGTTAGATTATGATAGTTATGACGGTAAAATGGATGAAAATCCTAAAAAAATAAAAAAGATAGAAACGTTGGCTAAAAAAATAACAAATAAAATTAAAAAGAACCCTTATTTAACGTTTAGTGACGAAGATGGTAACAATATCAACCCGACACCTGGAAAAGGTCGTAATATCGTCCCTATCAATGAATGGGTGGAGATTACCGAAGATACTGTTGTTGAGGATTTGGGTGTTTGGTTTGGTACTAAGAAAAAACCTAAGGGAAGTAAGCAACCTAAGGGTCCTTGGGTAAATATCTGTAGAAAAAAAGAGGGTGGTGGTCATCCTCCTTGTGGTAGACCTGAAGCAGGTTCTAAAGGATATCCTAAATGTAGAGCTGCCGGAGTAGCATCAAAAATGACAGATGCTCAGAAGAAATCGGCTTGTGCCCAAAAAAGGAGAGCGGAAAAGTCAAACCCTAAGGTAGGTAAAGGTAACGAACCTACTATGACATCATATAAACCAAAAAAGACTCAAAAAGAGTCTTTGGATTTATTAATTAAGAATATTATTACTGAGTATCGGAACTCGAATCCTTATTAATTTTATTTAAAACATTAGACAAGGAATACACGATTTGAGACCTAATTTCCGTTTCGTAAACTTCTCTGTCTCGTTCAGTTCTATTATCATACATACGAGTTACTCTTGTTAAATCTTCTTGTTTTACAAAAACATCATAATGATATACGTGGTTAGTTACACTAATTTTATTATAGTCAATAATGATAAATAACTCTAAATCAGTGTTTTTAATATACCTTTTACCCGATAAGGGAGCTATGAGAAACTTAGACGTTGGGTGATTAATAAGTTTTCTACAAATAGTTAGTACTATTTTTTCGTTCTCGTAATTCTCTCTTTGATTTATTTGTGATTGTTTCTTTATCCAAATTTTCATTTTGGCATACTTCCTCTTGAAGAATCTAACCATAGAACTCATAATTTTGTTATTAATTTGGGTACAAAGATATGCAAAATATCACAAATTCAAAATTATTTTTCTCTATTTGTAAAAATAATTGCAATTTCTGTAACAGTGACCACGGCTAATGCGGGTAACCAAAGACCTGTAATACCAAAACCAACTGCTCCGACCGCGAATACTGCAGTACCTAATGCGGTTTTTCTCCACCTTTTGTTTTTTCGTTTTTCAGAGTCTATTTGATTTTGTAATGAAATATTATCAATTTTTTTATTTTCTAACTCGGTTTTTGTTTCGTAATTTTCTTTTGTGTAGTTTCGAAAATCAATTTCCGACCCAGATAAATTTTTTTTACAATCATCTAATTCGGATATTAATGAATCATTAACAAATTCTAAAGAATCAACTTTAGATTTCATTTTTCTTTTTTGTTCTAAATGAGATAATAAAATTAATTCTTCTTTTTTGTTATAAAAAATACCTGAGTCACCATCAACGATAACTCTACTTGGAATCGGTAATTCTTTTTGCCCATAAACTATCACGTTCGCGGTCAGTATAATAAGTAGGACAGTTAACCTCTTTAACAACTTGTTCATTTTTGTATATAATAATCTCTTTAGGTTTTGATGGTATCTTAACTTCCAATGTCTCAACCTTTATATTTTCTTTCTCAGACAATAATAGTTGATTTTTTTGATTTATCAACTCCCCAAGATTATTTAAACTGTCTTGTAAATTAAAAATTATTGAATCTTTTGTAATATTATCTTTAGGTATTACCTTATATGTTTTTTTAGGTACTGTAAAAATATACAATACTAAAGCCAGTATTACGGGTAGGTACCAGTGTTTTTTTAAAAATTCCATATTAATAAATATAGTAAAAAATATGCAAAAAAAAAGAAGAATTACTTCTTCTTTTTTGAACCACAATAAGGTGGTGAACATTTCTTTTTTCCGTCAAGTCCCGGCATTCTCCCTTTACAGACTTGGACTCCGTAACCTGAACTATACGCACTTGGAAAAACTTTAAATTTCGCTTTCGCAGCTGAGTATCCTCTAGAACATAGTTTAGTACCTGATTTTTTACGACCTTCCATCATGTACTGACTTTCGTCATCCATTTGGTCATCTAAATCGCTTTCATCCGATGTCTCATTCATTAAGAAATCAAAAACTTGGTCCATATTGTTTTTTGCCTCCGCAATATGGTCCTGAGCCCAATCATGACCATTCTGTAAAATACTTTCAACCTCATCTCTATTTTGAGATAACAAAATATCACATTGTCTTCTCATTTGTTCAAGATTACTGAAAAACATATATCTTTCAGATTCTTCTTTTAGAATTTTCTTTATTAGTGAATTATAATTTTCCATAATTATTTAATGTCAAATTCGTCAACTACTGTTTCAGCGTCAATCATGTTTAAGTTAATTAGTCTTTTGGTAAGAGCCTTTTTACCTAATTTTCTTAAATATCTAACAACAATTGGAGGAATATCATCTTGATATTTACCAAATAAATCTTTCATAATATCACCTTCTTTTGGTGTAGGTTGGAAATCCGCTTTTGAGCGAGCACCTCTCATTCCTGATTTACCTTTTTCATATCTTTCTTCTTCGTCCGCCTCAGAAATAACTCTTTTAACGATTTTTTCTAAATCACTTTCTGTTAATTTTATAATTTTTTTCATTTTTTATTATGCGTTTAATCCGTTACCACCAATGGTAACCGCGTTTATTTGTATTATTGAATGATTTTGATTAGTTGTCCAAACAGGATGTAAAGGATTTACAGTAAATGTCGTTCCTGAACAGTTAGTTTGACAAACAATTCCACTGTTACCACCCGTTGATGCGCTATATGGTGTTGTACAAGCCGAACAACTTGCAAATTCTATTGACAATGTTTGAGTTACTTCAGCACTTGTTGTAGAGCCTGTTGCGGTAATTTGAATACATAATCCGGTAGCGAGTTGGAAAAAATCATTTACAGATACGTTTGTATCATCAGCTATAAATGTTATAATTTCACCTGTGGTACAGGTAGTACCTGTCATTAATCTTTTTGCCATTTATTTATTTTTATAATAAATATCTTCTAATTATTTAATATTTACAATTTGAAATTTTAATTGTCTCTTATATGTATTAATCTCACTACTACTTTCTACTTTAATATCTATGAAATATTCGTTAGGTATTTTGTCTCTTGTATCAAATATAAAATAGTATTCATTCGGTGTTCGATTAATTTTAGTCCAGTCTTGTACTTGAACTTCAGTTTGTCCTTCTCTAACGTAAACACGATAATATGCGTTCACATTTTGAAGTAATTTTTGGGTGGTGTATGCTTGTTTAATGATAACCCCCACTTTTCTTATATCCGTATTTAAAATTTTCTCATCTTGTTTTATACCATAATAATCAAAACCATAAATTTTAGGGTCCTGAGAATCGGTACCAATTTGAATTGATTTTTTAATCGGATAAACAACAAATTCATTTGTTACATTAGGTAGACTAAATCCATTTAAAATTAAACCTTTCCAAACATCTGAAAATGTACACGGAGTTTTAAATCCTGATAATGCGGGTATTACAACTTCATAAATCCCTTTAGTCCTTAAACAGGTGGTTAAACCAGTTAGTCCCGGTATTAAATCACCGTTACCATCTTGTATGTCTACGGTAGGTAAAGAATCTAAATTAATTGGATTACCGTTATCATACAAATAAAGATATAATTTATTACTCTTACCAAGAGTAAATGAGTTTCTATCATCTTCAATCAAGTCATTATATGTCGTCTCTAAATAAGGTTCGTAAAATGTTTGAGTGTGTCGACTGAAAAATTGAACCTCATATGGATTAGTTAATCCGGTTAGATTTTCTACCTGAGGTACGAATGCAATTCCCCATCCTGTTGTATTAATTAAAGACCCGTTTAAAATAGAATTAATTTCATTTGTCATATCAAATGAAATATTTTCATCACCAAATTGGAAATGTTGGGTATCTACAATAGTTAATGCCGAATAATTAAAGTTTCCTGTGTTCTTATTACTATAAATTCCAGGTTCAGACCAAGTACCAATTGTTGTTGTTTGATACCAATTAGAAGGTCTGTTTGAAAAACTTTTATCAGTTTCTTTATATTCATAGATTAAATCTGCGTAATCGTAACCAACACCCTCGTCCCAATTTTGGGGGGTTTGTTCCTCCTCATTTAAATAAGGTATTCTAAATAGAATTAAATCGAATGAAGTTGCTCTCATTCTTCCATTTGATGTTGAGGTATTTAATAAATCTTCATTAAAAAAAGAAGTATTAGTCATTCTAAGGGTGTGTGTCATGGCACTACTACAAGTAGTACTTATGGTACCATCTGAAATTTTTGATTCTAATAATGTTAAATCTAAATCAAATATAAAACGACTATATCCACTTGGAAATTCTGAATATGCAAAGTTACCGTAAAACAATTCTGTTACGGGGTTTCTACCAGTATTTGTATAACTGTTTGATAATATTGTATTGTTCTTACTAAAATAAGAATTATTAATTGACATCAGATATTTTATCTATAAATATCAATTAATACGAATATTTTGATTTAGAATTTTATTTTCAGCGTCTGATAAAATTTGGTCAATATCTGTAGTACTAATATCACCGACTACCCTTGAGGGTGGTACGACTGCAATAGGATGGACATGACCTTTAACAAATCCCCATATCTTTCTAACAAGCATAAGTAACTGTTCGCCTCTAACCGAAGAGAAAGTTAATGATTCAATACTTCTATCTGTACCTATAAACTTTTCTTGAGGTATACCATATATTGTATCTCTTAGATTAATTTGTCCTCCGTTTGGGTTTGTGGAATCATGTGAAAGTAAATATACTTTTTCAGCACCTAAAACCCCGTAAGTTGCAGATTGGTCTATGTACTCGGACGGAATTATTTTTTCTATTTTAACATCATATTGTGGACCAATTATAGGATTACCATTTTGGTTTGACGATACTAAAAAGAATCCTGAATCACTTAAAGACTTATCCAATTTTATGTTATCATGAAAATAAGTGTAATTGTTAAATTCAGATATTTCTCCTATGGTTGAATTTGGTTTAAATTTTTCACCATTTTCATAGACTAATTTAGATGGAGTCACCACAAATGGAAAAGTAGGAATTGGACTTACATTACTTTGATTATTAGTCACGTATCCTGATACATTCAAAAACCCATTAAATACGCCTTTAATAAAGTCATTTATTAGTTCAACACATTTAATTTTACTTTGTCCTTGGAACTGAATTTCCTCTAAAGGACCCTGATAATTGGTACCTAAAGACAAGTTAGTTATTGTATTCGGATTAAAATTAGCAGTACTTGTCGGGTTAAAATCATTTTGTATAAGAGTTATTACCGAATATAAACCAACACTTCCGTTAAATGAGTCCATACTGTTATCTAAATTACTTATATCCCAAATAATCAATTTTCTTACGTTTTGTTTAACTTCCACAAAAGAAGCCGATGTTTTTTCTTCTCCTAATACTTTAGTTTGAGTAAAATTAGATAATTGTAAGAACGCTCTTTTAAAATTATCAGAGGGTAATTCATACGCGGACAATCTATTTGTTTTACCCGCTCTAACTAAAACTTCTTCTTTTTTTACAATCACATCTGAAGTACCTCTACCTAATAAAGCATTATCACCAGGCTCTGGAAAAATTCCCTTACTTATCGTGTTCTTATATGTCCCATCTAAATTTTTAATACTCAAAGATTGTTTTATTTGGTCACCAGCCGATAAGAATTTTTTTGAACTTTGATAATATTCAAATGGAGATAACATTGGGGAAGAAAACGGACCTTGTATATAAAACTGATTTTGTAATGTGAATTTTTTATTTTGATATATGATATGAACATATTCCCCTTTTATTGGTGTTTGACTAACATAAAAAGGTAACAAAGGTAAAAAAACCAAAGGGTCTCTTTTTGTCCACGGGTCTTTTGTTTCATCCCAATTAACAACTGATGAAATAATATCAAAATAGTTTTTAGTCTCAGGAATAACCCTAAGTCTACCAAGCATCATCGGGTCTTGGTCATCGTAAACGATACCAGGGAATAATATTTGATGTTCATTTTGATTATCTATTGTCATTTTGTTTCATTTCTTTTTTTATATTCAGACAATAAAACATTGTAAGTATTTTCTAACTTATCTAAATGTTTTGTTAATTGAATTATAGTTTCTTTAGTATTGTCAAAATCTGATTTAATAAAGTCCATTGCGAACTTTAGATTTTTGTTTGATTCGTTTTTATAATCTCTAACTATTTTTACTACTTTTTCAGCGTTTTCTTTATTTTCCATATTGTTAGAATTTTTTTCCGAAAGCTCCCTGAGGAACAGTAAGACCTGCGGGTGTTATAGTTAGTGGTGGTACTGCAATCTGAACTTTACCATTTTCAGCCTCTTCAGCGGCTTGAGCTTTAAGTTGAGCTAAAATACTTAATACATGTAAATTAGGTCCACCGTCAGGCATAGGACCGGTCGGAATACCTAAAGATTCTAATTCTTGTATTGTACCAATAAAGGCTCTTGTTTCAGAATAACCTTCTAATAATTGAGATGCGAATAAAAGAGGTAAAGGTATTCGACTTACAATACCACCTGTTGTAACTTTTAATAACCATAAAATCTCATCAATTACACTTCTACATTGCCTCCAATCGGATATAAATTGAGCAACTAATAGTAATAATTGAACTAATTTTAAAATCATAATTATTTTTTTATTTTGAAGTTCTTTTTTTAAGTCAGAAATAACTACCTGTACTAAATTTAAAATATCTTTTTTTATTAATTCAAATAGTTCTTGTACGAAAATAGCACCTATTTTAGATATTAAATTAATTATGAATTTTTTAAATTGTTTCATAAAATCAACAAATCCGTTGATTCCATCGATTACTGATTGACCAATAGCCTTCAACATGACAAATATGGGAAGTAAAACTTTTGGTCCGAGTAAAGCAAATGCTAATCCTTGGACGATTAATTTTATAAAGTTTAAATCAACCGCGGCATTAATATTACCCCTAATTCCTATACCCTGCCAATTTGGATTTTGAGACATTACATTTGTTAAATTATCAGCAGCCTCCTCCAATTTATTACCCTCAACAAAATTTAATTCATTTAGAGCATTTATAATATCTAATGAATTTACTGGTAATTTTGCGGTTGTACAGTCCAAATATTCAACAACCCCATTAAATACATTAGCAGATTTTAGTTCAATATTTCTTAAATCTATGTCAGTAAATTCAAAAAATGATTCATCAACACCATCAATCTCAGAAATTTTAGCAATACCACTAACATCAATTGTTTCTCTATTATCAAAACAAAGTCCTAAAATTCTTTGTAATAATATTTCAAATTTTGTCGCATCCTCAATCTCGACTAAACCTATACTAGCATTAATAGAAATAGCCCCTGATAAAGAATTCATAATGTTTGCCATTATATTAGTAAACTGAACAGGTTCAATTGTTTTATAATAATCAACTAAGAATTGACCAACTTTGTTTGGTCCATTTACTCTGTTTTGTAAATCAATTTTAAACCAAGGTCCTGTCTGAAATGTATCATCCAATTCGACAAATGTAACGTCAAAAAGAGACTGAGTACTTTCACCTTTATATAAAGTTCCGTACTGTGTTCCAAAAGATAAGTTTTCATTTTGAACTCTGTTGTAGAGTTCTTTATTCATTGCGAATGGGTAATTTTGCACGGAAATATTTTCTTTCTCGTAAAGAACTTTACCACTTTGAGAATTAGGGTCTTTTTTTAATAGATTTCCTAAATCTATTGATTTAACTTTAACATAAATTGTTTGTTGTTCAAAGACTTGTTGCTCATCACATCCAACTGCATTTATAGATTCCTGTAGTAAAATTTCAGTTATTTTAGGTTGAATATTTTTTAAAGACTTTATTAAAAGTCTCTTAATATACCTCGTAGAATTACTTCCCTTACCTCCTGTTACATTGTTGATATCGAGCAATTCCTCAAACTGAGTTTTTATTTGTCTCTGATATTTTTTAGATTCCTCTTTTAATTTATCAACTTGGTTTACAACGGACTCCTTAGATTGCTCAAAAGATTCTCCAGCCCTTCTTTGAATGCTATCATATTGATTTTTTAAATCGGTATATGCCTTGGTCGAGCTTATTTTATCTTTTGCTAATTTGTAGTCAGCACTTAAATCAATAGACGCCATATTTAAATTTATTTCATTTTATATGTCTCGTCACTCTTAGAAATATCCTTTTCAATTAAATTCTTAATAATTTCATCATCAACATCTAAATCAGAAATAGAAAAACTATCATTGTTATTGTTAGATTTCTCCCACATACCTGATTGTAACTTAGATAACTGAAGTTTTTTTTCAACACAATCGTTGATGATTTTTTGTTGTTCTTTAATAACAGGACCTAACACTGTCATATCTTCGGCCTCTTTCATCATTGTTAACATCTTGTTTTGTATTCTAATAGCGGTATTTCTTTGTTCTACAAGTTCATTATAGATTTCTTGCATTAACGCTAACATAGATTCCTTAGTTAGATTTATTTCTTTTTTTTGTGGTCTTGGCATAATAATAAATATTATTTAATCATTTTTTGAACCAGATTAAAATACATTGATTTATATTTTTTCATAGAACTTCTAATTTCTTTAGTATTAAGATTGGTCATTTCCCTTAGTGACAATAAAATTATATTCTTATTGAACTTATTATTATCGGTACCTATAAAAATAGAATCGTAATTTTCAAATAAATCATACAGAGCTTGTCCCAATTTAATCTCATTTTCGGATAAGTTTTCTTGCTTTAAGAACACATCAATCTCTACTAAAAAATTTTTAATTAGAATTTCAGTATCAAAAACTTCTTTATCTATACTATATGAAAAATCAGAATTATTCTCCAAATTACTTGAGATATCTTCATATGAAATTTTTCTATTAATATCTTTTTGGTCTTTGATAATTTGACCCATTAGATAATTTTTACATATAGTACCAAAGTAAGAATAAGCCTTCTTTTCTTTAGCGGGCTTAAACTTATCTATTTTGGTCATCAAAAATGAATGAGTATCTATATGTATTTCATAGAAATCCATATCTTTTCTGTATAATTTGTATCTTCGTATTATGGAAGATATCATCTTATCTAAGGGTTTTCTCAAGAAATCATTGTATATTTTATTTTTTTCTTCAAACGTGTCCGCTTGTAAAAATCTAACAACCGCTTCCTCTTCTCTAACATCAAAATAATTTGCCTGTTTTGGTTTTCTACCCTTCTTTTTTAACTCAACATTTGTGTCCCCTGACAAAGTGCTGATTTCTATCATTAAACATTTTCGTCTACGTATTTTATGTCTCTCTCTTTAACAAAGAAATACTCTTTTTTTGCTGACTCAATCCAAAATTTAACCTCATCTTCTGTCAATACGTTATTACCATTTTTGTAATTCCAAAATATAGAACCGGTTCTTAAATTAGTATGTTTATAACCGATACGAGGAATTGAAATAAATTTAACTGAGTTATAGGTCATTCTTAAAAAGAATTCATAACCAAAAGTTAGTTTAAATGAAGGTTTCATTCCTCCATAATCAAGGTATGATGATTTTTTAATAACCATCCCTGAAATTTGGAAGTTTTGGTAAGTGTGTAGCGTTTCGTTAGTTAAGATTCCCATTTCGGAAGAAATGTTAAGTGCAAAAGTTGCTTCGTTAGTAAATCCTGCAAAAATTCCTCTTTCATCTACGTCAATAACGATAGGTAAGAATCCTTGAGCGTCAGGATATGACTCTGAATATCTTTTTACGTTCTTAAACCAAATTTTAGAATATTCATCATCAATTTCAAAAAGGGAAACCCATTCAGATGACGACTTTTCAACCCCATAATTTATTTGTTTTGAGTAGTTAGGTTCTTCAGTCCAAACTAATTTATTAACATTTAAATCACCAAAATCATAATTATCTAAAAACTCAACTAATGAAGTTTCATCAGTATGAACTATTACTAATTCATTAACTGGTAGTTCCTGTGTTTTTATTGAATTGATACATTTATCAAAATAGTCATTAAAATCTATTACTGAAATAGTCTTAATTGGTAAAATTACTGATATATTAAAATTTTCTTTACTCATATTATTGAATTGTTTCTGTTTCTACAAGTTTATTTAATTGTTCCTCGAAGGATTGCTGTCTAGTGGTTAAATAACCTTCAAATAACGAGATTGCGTTAGATTCAAACTCTTCTTTTGTTGGTAACGACTGTACCGTTTTTTCCATTTCAGAAAATAATTCAGGTTTTAAATTATCCTCTAACCAATTTTGTAAAATATCGGCAATAAAATCAACAGTTTGAGACTTATTGTTAATCCAAAAACCATTATTTTCATTCATCCAATGAGGAAGCAAATTTGGAACCAAACCTAATACAGGCACACCTGATTTCATTGATTCTAAAGGATATGTACCATAACCACTTGACTCATCTATCCAAACCGACAAGAAACAATCCTGTAATGTTTTTGCAAATTCTTTTTCACTTAGACCTCTCATATCTCTAAATGAAACCCATCTGTATTGGGGAAACTTTAAGTAAAAAGTTTTAATGACATTTGCAGTGTCTCTTTGGTCACGACTGTGAATCCCAATAATTGGTTTAGGTGGTAATTGAGGTTTTGTAAACTCATCAGAAATGTGAGGAGTTAATATATCATATGATATATTTCTCATGACATTCGACAAGTACTCTTTTTGGAATTCTGAGGTTGTAATACACTTTAAAAAGCCATACTGCATCCATGTTTGACCTGGTTGTAATGTTTCGAGCATATGGTCATAAGCTTGAGTTAATACTATTTTACCACATGGTAAATTAGCAACTTGAGGCATAACAAAACCATATAACTCAGGAATTACCAAGAAATCTTCTGGAGCAATTTCCAAATTTTGACCCTCAATTGGTCTGTGAGGTAATGACATGTATTCTTCACCTAACCATTGATTTACACCAATATAATCAGGTTTTTCATGTAGTATTACAGGATTGTAACCTGAATTCTTTAAGGTTAATGCCAATTTATAAATGTATGAAATTGACGCTTTAGCATTTCCTTTGGTATCTTGTACAATAAAGAAAATTTTTGAAGTTTTTTCTTTTAGATTTTTAATTGATAATTCAATCTTACTAATCTGTTCTTGATTCATATTTAAAATTTATTTAATAGTTTTTTATGCATTAAAGTATTGAAGGATATCTTGAAGGGTATTGACAATTCAGTACTTTTTGGTCCTAAGGTTTCATCAACACCTTCATTCTCGGTCATTAAAATTTCAATTAGTGTTTTAACCATTTCATATTTAACAACGCTTATAGTGTTTTCAGTACCACCTGATGGATTCTCAATATTGATAAATTCGTCAATTTTATCTAAATCCAAATAATAATGTTCGTTTAAAATTTTTAACATTCGATAATTTCATTTAATTTTGATTCAAATTCTTTGATTGTTGTAATCGTATAAGGAGAATCAATATTTTTATTATAGTCAGTTTCAAATTTGATTACTAATTTGTCTGACGGATGTTCTAATAATAGTGTAGGATTTGCTGTAAGTAAAATGTCTATTTCATTCCACATTGAATTAATTGTCTGATTACTATAAAATTTTACTTTCTCAAACTCACATCCAAATTTAGATAGGAAGAAAAGTGATGCGGGTTTAGATTTACCAATCTCGTCTGAAACTATTAAAAAGTCATCCTCATCTCTTAATTTTTTATAAATGTCATTTAAATCATGGAATGTACTATATTCACTTGATTGGGCGTGACCAAATATTTCCATAGGGTGTTCTTCATATAAAAAAGAAAAATATTCCTCTTTGTTTTGGAATTTAAAATGATTCTCAAGTTCTAATGTTGTAACGGGTAAACTCATTTCATATTTAAATGGTTCCGAAATTAATTCTTCTTCCGTATTACCTGAAATATCTAATTTATAAGTCTGTCCTACAAATTCGTTTTGATATCCATCGATTAAATTTTTTTGATAAACTTGCGTAAATTTTCCGATAGTGTCCCGAAGAACACCATTAATTTCTATTCCAATTCTCATTACTCGTATCTTTTAAGGATTTTACTAATTAACGGATTTCTAACAACGTCTCTATTATCAAATTCAAAAACACCAACATCATGAAGGTCTTTGAACTTTTCAATTGCATCCCAAAGACCTGATTGTTTTTTATCTTTATATCTATCAGTTTGTTCTAAGTCACCCGATATAAAAAATTTACTATTAAAACCAATCCTTGTCAATAATAATTTCATTTGATTTGGGGTTGAGTTTTGAGCCTCTTCAAATATTAGAATAGAGTTATCAATATTCATCCCTCTCATGTAAGCCAAAGCGAACACCTCGATAACATCAATATGTTTTAATTTTTCTCTAGCTTCTTTACCAATAATTTTATTCATCAAATAATATGATGGAAAAATATATGGGTCCAATTTTTCTTCAACATTACCAGGTAGGGAACCTAATTTTTCTTCAGCTTCAACTGCGGGTCTTACAATAATAATTTTTTCATAAGGAGTCTCAGGGTCTGCGAGTAAATCAAGAGCCGCTTTCATTGCAATATAGCTTTTACCAACGCCTGCCGGACCAGAACAAATAGTGATTTGATTATTAACTAATAAATCATAATATTTTTTTTGATTATCAGATAAAAATTTTTCTTTTGTTTTTTTCTTTATTATTTCAGTGATTTGGTCTTTCCTACTCACATTTCTTTTCTGTTCATCAGGAACTGAATTTGTTTTTTTTCTTGTCATTTTAATATCATAGTTTTAATAAACTTCAAAACCGATTTTAGTACTTGATGAATATTACTGTATTTGCATTCATCATATCTACCACCAAAAAATACATTTTTTTTATTTTATTGATTTTTTATAACCTTACAATTTTTAAATACAGAAAATTCTGTTAGGTCTCTATAACCATTATTTTCGTCTAAGTCCGGCATTGTATTTGGGTAGTTTTGCATTAATGCCAGTCCGTGAGCCGCTTGTTGTGGTGTCATGTACATATTCCACCCTAACATATCAATATCATCTTCATGATATAGTTTTTCACTTCTTCCTTCATATCTCGCCTTTTTAAACCATTCAACCGCTTTTTCATTATCTGTAAGAATCATACCTCCTTTACCCATCTTTAAATGTTTTTTTATATGAAATGATAGACACATAAAAGAATTGGGTATATACATATCCGATGTAAACCTTTTCGCGGAATCATAAATAGGATAAGGTTTTAATTGGTAAATTCCCTTCCAATTATTTATCTCTTCCGATTTGTCAAAAATTACATTACCACCGGCATGGATTATTGATTGAGGCACTGACAAGTATGTTTTAGAAGGAATTGTTACATCCCCGACACCTAAAAATTTACAAACTAAAAAAATAGCATTGGTACAATTATCAACAGAAATGGCATAAGGAGCACCAGTGTAACGGGATATCTCATCCTCAAACTGCTTTACTATTTTATATGGGTTATGTGAAGTTTTTTTATTTATTTCGTTCATCTGATTGAGTTATTATTTTTTTAATTTATTATACCTATTTGGAATCCTGATATATAACTTTCTTCTTTAAAAACTTGTCTAATGGTAAAAATATTAAAATCATCAGATTCAAAGATACTTCCTATTTTTTTATTATCTAAATAATAATCGTGAGACCATATTAATTCTATGGACTTATTGATTTCAAATAATTTTATTTCTGATTTTACAATTTCTTCGCTATGGTCACCGTCCTGTAAAATAAAATCAAAATCTACGTTTTTAGAAGATAATAATTCTAATGAAGAAATTATTTGTTTATTTAAAGGATAGTCGTGTAATTTTTTATCCCCAACGTAATCAGTAATATCAATAGTTGTAACTTCACAATCATATCCTTCTTTTTTATTATTTTCTGCGGCTAAAAGTATGTGATTTGTACTATCACCCATATAAGTACCTATTTCTAAAATTTTTTTAGGTTTTTTCGCCCTTATTGTTGCATATAACATTTTTAGTTCTCGTCTTCCGCCTACATTGTAATTTATATAATCTTCCCATCCACCATAGTAGTCTTCATTTATCCATTTTATAAATTCTTCTTTTAATACATTTGGAAAAATGTCTTTGAATTTTCCCCAATAATTTTCAATAATAATTTCTAAATCCATTTCTGGTGGGTTATTCTTAACTCCAAAATGGGAAATAATAGTTTCTAAGTTCATTTTTAAATTGTATAAGGGGTAAATTTTGCTTTATCTGGAAGAAGATATGACATAAATAAAATTTCATTTTCGGATAATTTTTTAGTATAGGTTCTAGTTCCCACATCAAAATAAGAAATATCATCTTCTAAATTAAATTTTTCAACTGAGTCAACTATTTTAATTTTATTTAAATTTGTTTCATTCAAATAAAGTTTCATTTTTTTTAGTTTATCCTCAATTGTAACATTTTTAAATTGGGTTCCCATTTTTTCGGTTACATCTTTTGCTGGTGACCCGGCATAAATATGATTATGAATCATATCTTTAGTTATTACTGAACCAACTAATGCCATAGATTTATCCTCAGCGTTTATTGGTGATACAATACAGTGACCAACAAACCAAACGTCTTTACCTATATTTAATTTATTTTCAGATAAAAAGTTACACCCCTCTAAAGTATCCCCATATTTGATATGGGACCATAGTTGTGAGTGGGCGCCTATTCCGCAGTTATCACCAATTTTAACACCACCTATACTATCAATAATAGTATATTGACCAATCCACGCATTATTTCCTATTTTACAAGGTTTATAACCATGAATATTAGTGTGATGATGTATCTTACAATAATCCCCAATCTCTAATTCGTCTATTATTATTTGAACATCTTTTCCAATATAACAATTATCACCAATAATTATTTTTTTAGAATTACCATTTATTCCTTTGATAACTGAGGAAGGGTCTATGTAGGTATTTTTACCAATTATTAAATTTTCGCATTTTATATTTTCTAACATAGATGTATTCAAATATTATTTTATCATACATATTTAATATATTCACCACTAACCCAAAAGTCAACATTGAGCCATTCATCATTAATATTATGAGGGTTCATTTTTATACCCATCTTACCAATATTTTTAGATTCGTAATTAATTTTTTCTATAACTTCGTTCTCATCAACAATAATAGTTCTACCATCACCTCTATAATCTCTACTATATGTTTTTAATTGGGATATTGATGGAAAATTATATGGTGAACTCATTATTGTTTTAATACCCATATAACCTAATTCTCTTACAGTCGTATAACCGTGTTTTGAGGATAGATTTATACTCAAAAAACATTTGTCGTAGTATTCTGATTTTAAATTTTCTAAAGTATCAAAATAAGTAGCATTACCAACCAAACCTCCATAAATTATTTCGTAATTTATTTTTTTTTGTATGGAGTTTAAAATATCTTTTCTAAATTCTGTGGTATCTCTCATATAACAATAAATTTTGTCCCCTAATATCTTTGGTTCAAATAATGAGTAATCACCTATTTCAAATTCAATACTTGAATACTTAAAATTTTTTTTAGTTTGTATAAATGGGTCATTGATTAAATATAAATTTTCGGATTCCTCCAACTCATCTATTGACCAACAATCTGAAGGTGTTAAAAATTTTACAACCTTCAGACCTTTGTGATTATTAATTTTATGAGACTCACCTAAACACCCCCAAAAAAAACAGGGTTCATTTTGATTATGATAGTCAACAAAACCATATTTTTCTTTTAATCTTTTAGAAAATGGGTAAACACCATGAAGTGCGACATTTATTTGTTTTATTCTACTCATTGTTTTTCTCCAAAAATCATAAATGAATTATTTAAATCCACTGATGATTTAAATATGTTTTTGTATCCTTTATCAACCATATAATCCTCAATTATTTGAGGAGTGAAAATATTTGCGTGTTTTCTATTATTCCAAGGTCTCCAATAAACCTGACTATAATCCGGTAAGTATAAAAAAAGTACTCCTCCATTTTTTAAGGTTTCGTACCAATAATCCATAGTTTCAACCCAATTACTAATATGTTCTAAACAATGACTTGAGAATATGTAGTCAATATTTTTTTTGGGAAGGTTTGTTGCGTGATAACCGTCATTAAATGACGTGTCAATAGGTATTGACCCTGGAAAAGACCATTCTTTTTTCATACATCCTATATCATATCCCTCCCCATTACAAACTTGTTTGGCATATGGTATTGCAAATTGAGATGCATTTCCTATTGACTGAAATAATGGGTAAATTTCGTTTTTATATTGTATTGTTTTTATCATATTATTGTGTATTTTAATTTTGATTGCGATTTAGTCGAGTCTCTATATACTCCATTATAATTTATATGATAAAATAAGTCTTTTTTTTGGGAACCTAAAGAATCAAACATAAGTCTAAAAGAACTGTCCATAAAATGACACTCTAAAGAATTTTCTATCAAATACATATAATCAAATATGTTATCGGTTAAACCAAGTTTTGGTCTTATAATTGGTAAATCTTTATTTTTAATATATTTCTCATCAATATTAAGAGCTCTGGTAGAATCATCATGAATAAAGATATAATTATTTTCTTCAATACCGAATTTTTTAAATAAATTAAGTTCAGATTGTAAATCTCTTTCTACATAAAATTTTTCCCACCTATAAAAAAATGGAATATTATGTTGTAAGTAAAATGAATCGTCAAATTCTTTTGAGTTTGGGTGTTTGTAAAAACCAATTTTAATTAAATCGTTTTCATTTATTTTATTTAAATTTAAATAGTTTAAAACAAAAGAATCATCCCCATCAATAAATTTCAAGTTTGGTAAGTCCTTATACATGAATTTAACTGATGGTAAGTTATTTTTTTTAACGAACATTGTATATTCGTTATTATTTGTGATTAAAGTTCTGACCAATCCATTACATATAATGTGGTCACCTAACCCTAAATGATGGTAAATAAATTTCATGATACGTGTTCAAATAAATTATTCATATAATCCATTGTTTTAATGTAATGAAATGATATGTAATTTTTTACATTAATAATAGGTACATTATGAAAATCAGGTGGTTGTGAATTGAATAATTCATAATTAATTGAGTTTATGTTGTTATCTCTTAAAAAGAGACCTAAAGTTACGTCCGAATATCCGGTATTTCGAATCTCAATACTTTGAGCAATTTTATTAATTAATTTTGAGTGGATTAAATATCCCGCCCCTCCAGAACAATATTTAAGTGTAATATCACCAGGCCATGTCCCGCTCAAAACTGAACCATGAACACATTCTTCATCAAATGTATTTAATAAAAATTCTAATTTTTTGGTATTAACAAACGTGTCGTCATCACAGAAAAAAAACCACTCATAATCTTTAATATTATTTGATACGTATTTAATAATATTTATGTGTTTTTCTTCATTAGAGTGATAGTCGGTCCTATTTGAAACTTTGATTATTTTTTTGTCATTGTCCTCATGGTCAGAATAAAATAAACAATCCACGTTTTTACCCCACGTACTTATAATATTATAATATCTTTCACCATTCATTGACCCATGTAATAAAACGTATAAAATTTTTTTCATAATACTTTAATATAATCATCACCAACTGGTTTATCATTTTCATCTATTCTGTCACCTATAAATCTACCATGTTCTCTTTTAGATGGAAATGGTTTATTTTCAAAAAACTCGTCATGAGTAGTTCTGTCGTTTTCAAAAATAGAGTATATTGTTTTTAGAAATGTTTGGTCAGAACCATATCCCAATTCCCTATTTTCTACAAATTTTTGAATCATTTCCGTCAATGGAATAACTCCTGTTTTAATTCCCCACATTCCGCCTAAAATACCTAATCTATCACTACCAAATGGTATTCCGTGAGCCGGATGGTCCCTCATGACATGTAAAGTTTTTCCACTATTAATCCATTCATCAACCGCCATTTTTTCTCTTATAGTAATTCTTGAATCCGCGTCCCTAAAAACACAATATTCTGACTCAGGCAGGTCAACTGCGAAAAATCGCCAAAACATTCCATATAGATTTTTTTCAGTTATGTCAATTGTTAATACCCCGAGCTCAACCAATTTATCAATAGTTTCTTTTGGTACTGTGTTATCATAATAAACAACCATTTGCCAATCATGGTAAATTGTTTTCCATAATTGAGCGTTTCTAATCGCACCGATATTGTAAATTGGTTTATCACCCCATAAACTAAAACTCAAATAATTCATATATTAATTTTTCAAAAGTGTATCCATTGTTTTATTAAAATCAACATAGTGACCTTGGGTTTTATGTGAATCTAATTGAAAATGTGTTATTAAATTTGGTATCATTTTAACGTTTTTATTATTAATAAAATAGAAAAAACTTATCGACCTTTCATGCGCGTGACCACAGGTATCACTATTCTTTAAATCATCTATTAATTTCTCAAACCACAACATGTATTCTTCAAATGTTTTACGGGAAAATGTTGAATTACTTGTGCAACTCCAAACCTCTGATGGATTATTTTTTTTTATATTTTCAATTAATTCAAAAACATCAATTGAGTAGTGTTTCTTTATTGATGGGATAATATCTTTAATCCACATATAATTTGACACATAATCAAACATAGATATAGGTCTAGGTATATATCCAATAAAATCAGGAGAATTCTCAATAGTTTGTTCTAACTCTTTAGTAAATTCTTTTGAAATTATTAAATCATATTCAAATAAATTTATATAATCCGAATCAATGAGATTGTTTTTCCATAGGGCGTACCATCCAGTCAAGGATGTAAATTTAGGATATTTTTCAATGTTTATTGGAAGATTTCTGCAAATAATGACATTATCA
>Ga0315903_10003724_pt1 | contig 20891 bp, 11 predicted proteins | sample LakEriMetagenome_7_FD_203524 | JGI IMG/M metagenome (GOLD analysis project Ga0315903, IMG submission 203524) | Freshwater fungal communities from buoy surface, Lake Erie, Ohio, United States - Buoy 2 MA119 | ecosystem: Environmental > Aquatic > Freshwater > Lake | place: USA: Lake Erie, Ohio... | reverse complement strand
CTACCCAAAATGTTTGTCCATAACAACATTCAGGATTTTTGTGCCACATTATCCATGGGATATGTAATTTGAAATTTCTTGCTTGTCCTGTCGTATCTAATGGGTTTGAGGGGTTATACGGTTGTAATGCAAATTTTTCACCGTAGAAGAAATCTATTGTTTGATTTGTATAATGTATTATTGCAACAGCTTTTTGTTCTTCTGGTTTAACTTGGACTACCTCCCCAAAAGAATTATTATAATATGTTAGACTTGTATCTGTTTGTCCTGAACTTGAGTTGTATCCGAAATATTCTTTACTCCCTATGTAATTTATCGATCCAAATTTAGTGTAATCTTCAAACTGTGTTGGTATCAAACCTGCAGGATTTTCAGTCCATGGAATATTCATGTTCCATATTTTTACATCAAATTGATCTGTATCACAAATAGATTCAAAATCAATAACACTTTCACTCCAATGTTGCATAGGTGTAACACTGTCATAGATTGTTGTCATGTTGGGTGGATATACTACCACTCTTGAATAACAATTCAATGGGAAATATGAAAAGTCTGGTGTGGGTCTGTCAAGTGTAATAGAATTAAGACAGGCATCTATTATACGATAAGTCAAAATAGTATAACAACTATTAACAGGCATGAAACATTCAGGTGCAGGTGGTGGAGGACAAGTAGGTGTTGGTGTAGGATCAGGACAAGTAGGTGGTGGTGTAGGCGTAGGTGATGGTGTTTGACAAGGAAACAGAGTCGTTGTTGTGGTTGTAGATGACGAAGTTGTTGTTGTAGTTCCTGTAGGAGTCGGTGTAGGGGTTGGTAAGTTTATACATTCACAATTGTTAATTGCGTTACCATCGAAATATATTGTCACAAAGTCACCAATTTGGGGACGTGTTATATTTGTCGTATTACATCCAGAATAAATTAATTCAATTTGATTTGTCCCGTTCACGGTGGACATATCAACAACATAGTTTGCTGTTCTAACATATCTATCACCAATTAAAACTTCCCAATCTACTGTTGCACCTGTTGTGATACCACCAAAAAACCCTCTTAATGGCGCTCTATTATAAACCGAATCTATTACTGAATCCATAAAGGGGATACCATATGTGTTCCCTTGATTTGAATCAACGTAATATGGGTATTTCACATATTGTTTGTTAGACTCAGGAACACCGCTTGCGTTCTGGCTATTGAATTGTGGTTCTAAAACAAAACTATTAGCTTGATTATAAGTTGATGGTAATTTATCATACGAAACCTCACTATCACCAATTTGAAAGTATGAAATCTTAAAGTTACCTTGGGACAGTTTTTGTCTTCCTACGTCAGTCACTCTCGTATTTACTAAACCTGATGTATTTTTGAGTATGTATGCCATCTAACTTATAAATATTGGATTTATTATTTTATAATTTTGTAATTGGTAATTGTGGAAGTGGATTTACAACTTGTATTGCACAACATTTACAATCATCCACAGAAGCATTTGTTAAGTATATTTGGAATGTTGAATTACTATTTTGGCAATACCCTGTAGGTGGGTTTGACACGGAGTTTGTATATGTTCCTGTTATTATCTGTCCCGAAGAAATTGTATATGTGTTTTTATATTCTTTATGTTGGTTTATTTGTTGTTTAGGTAATAAACTACAATTAGGATTTACAGTTGTTTGGGTATTCAAATCAATGTATGGTGCGGGTAATGGTATTCCACTAACACTTACTATATTATTATATTGCGGTGTAGGTAACACGTTTGCAGGATAATAGTTAAAGTCACTTATGTGGTTGAAGTCGAACGTTATAGTGTATCCTGGTTGTAAGTTTGAAGTTATTTGGAACGTGTTTGTAGCAGTGTTTTGTGTTAATGTCAAAACAAAGTTTGGTGCTTGTTGAGATGGTATTGTTACCGTTTGTGTTGAGGTGTTTCCAGAAGTATCCTCTACCAAAGTAGTGTAGTTGCCTGCTGTCAAATTTTGGAATACAGGGTTGGATGTGAAAGAAACACCATTATCAATTGAGTATTGATATGTTCCACTTCCTCCATACGCTTGGAATGATATACCCCCACCAAGATTACAAAGTGCTTGATTTATTGATAAATTATACGCTAATGTATTTTGTGATTTACAATCTCCTGAAATAATTGTTACCCCTAAAATAAAAGGAGCACCTAATACTTGCCAACCCGATAAAGGTGGGGGTGTTGGGTTAGTATTTACTACAACTGTATTTGTATATGGGAAACCAGAAATAGTCCAATTATTTGTATTACCACTACTCCAATACAGTCCATATTGACTATCATCTGAAATCCAATATGGTTTATCATTCAAATAACTTACATATTCAAACTGAATTTGTTCAACCACATTTGGTAAGTCAGGATCATTTGTTCTATAAACAACCTCAGCACACAAATTACCAAATATTGGTAGTGGTGATAATGTGGTTGTTGTGGTAGTGGAGGTAGTTGTTGATGTCAATACACAAGATGTTTCAATTACAAAATCACCGTAAAAATCAGTAACCGTTGCGTTATATATACCTTCATCTAAATTTGATATTGATTGTGTAACACTTCCTATATCCCATACAACATTATAGGGAGGTGTTCCACCTGTTATTATGAGTGATGCTGAACCGTCATATGAAATAGAAGATGATGGGTTTGTAACATCACACACAACATCCATAGGAAAAATTGTTAAGACATCACATTCATTTCTCGGAAGAATTGAGATGTTAATCGGGTTTGGACAACTATTATCAACACAAAGTCCATCATATCTAAAAGGAATTGGTTGTATATAGTCAAATATTGGTTCAACAATACTACATATACTTACTGTTTCACCTGTTGGTAGTATTTCCTCAAATAAATTGTATTCACAATCTACATAAGTTGTGACAAATAAGGCTTCAGGGACTCTAAATGTAAAACAATAACAATCACAAGTTGTTGCAGTTGATATTATAGTAAATTCATAATCTATTGGACATTCTCTAATACCCAAATCTTTAACTAAAAATTGTGTAGTTGGTGTTTCTGCACTTGGTGAAGTAATTTCTATATTGACAAAGGTATCTACGTAATTTGATAATGTAGTGGCAGTTGATATTAAAACAGGATAATCACCATCACAAGCTAATAATCCATAACATTGATACTCACAGGGATTGAATTCGATACATTCTTCACATCCTGCTATTGTATATGTTTTGAAGTCGTTAATCGCAGATATCAACTCACCATTTATTGTTGGTGGTGTTACAGAATATATCGTTTTTCCACTTATGACGGAACATTGGTAGTTTTCAATTTCACCACTAAAACTTGATATGAATTGTGTCCCGTGAACTGCATCACCAACAGACATTAAAGTTTCAGTTCCAAAAACAGAAAACACTTGGTTATCAAAACAACATGAACTGAAATAGTATATATCAGGGTTTGATGAACTATATATTTGAATTATATTTCCACTTGTGTTGCCACTTATGTTATTCAAATCACAAAAATTAATCAAACAGGTTTCGTCGGGTAAAATTGTTACGGTATTGGTGTTCCCACTACAATCAACAAATATCAAAGAGTCCTCCGTAACACCCGTATTAAGATATGTTGCGACAATACAATCGTTATAACAATTAAGACTCATTTATTCAATAAATAATTAGATTTCTGTTTTTTCGATAAGTGATTTCATAACTTCCACATATTTTACTGTTGCACTATTTTTATCAACATAGTCAAAGTGGTTTGGGTTATTCCTTAATTTTTCTATTGGGTCTGAATTAATATATTCTCCTTTATAAAATTTGGTTGTTTTCAGATTGTCGGTAACACCTGCCAAGTGAAATATTGGTTTTTGTTCGTATCTTGTAATATTATCTGTAGCCCAAGAAAAATCTAATTTGTCTGTTACATTTGTTTTTTTATCTAATAACCAAATGTTCCATAACACGGCCCACATATCTGCAGTCCACATTTGAATGTGGTGGTGTATTGGGTGTTTTTGACTGAACTCTAATAATTTATTATATAAGGTATTACAGTCATTGAATATTTTTTCCCAAAATTTGTAGTCTGTATCTTTTATTAGATATTGTGCACCTCCTGAATTTTTCTGATTTTCTTCTAACACATTTCTATCTATACCTACTATTTCACACATAGTTTCTAAAAGTTCATCCGTTTTTAAGTTAGGGAATTTTGTTTCATATCTTTTAGAACATTCTTTTACGTAATTATATCCGATATATGAAATTGTATCAGACAAATAACAAATATCATCATTGATTAAACTATCAAAGTCAGGTAGTTTTCTAAATATAATATCAGAATCGTGATAGAAATAACATTTACCAAATTTTGGATTTTCTTTTAACCACTGTGAAAGAGCTAAGGGCCTCAATGTTGGTATGTATCTTTTTTGACTTACACTTCTTGTATCTTCAAAATGATGAACATTAACACCTACTTCTTTTAATTTGAGCGATTCTAAAGTTGGTTCAGAACCATTTACCATTACAAAAAGAACGTGTATTTTATTTGGTTCAATTCCTTTTTCTATAAAATTGTGTGTATAAATTTTAGTTTGCCAATGAAAATAGGGTATGTCTGGTTGGGCACTTACAAATACTAAATCTTCCATAAAGGAAATATAAATGATTGTTTCACTTTATAAATAATATAATATTTCAGCGGTTCCCAAAAATGTTGCACTCGCACTTAATGGTGTTATACATACCCACATTTCATCAAGTGTTCCATTAACATTAGAACCAACTCTAATTTGATTATCATCCACTTTAATTGTTGTAAGCGCTGATGTTCCTGATTGACCGATTAAGGACGACATAATGTGACCTGGTGATGTTATCGTTGTTGTCACAGTTCCATTATATACTGAATATTGAAATGGTGAGTTTGGTATGTCGGTCCAACTTGGTGTTACGGATAATGTGGGGTTAAACTCAATAGTCACTAAGTAATTATCGTTTGAGGTGTTTAAAATACTCAAACTACTATATTGTGATGTTACTGATTTATAACTTTGTTTAAGTCTATAACCAATATATGGGTATTTTGTACCTGATGAATTTAAATCTGCCGTTGTTGAGTTTATAACTCCTACAGTGGAATATAGTCCGTTTAACGCTCCTTCGGTTGATACTTGTGAACATATCATATCAAAATAACCTGAACCAACCCCAACCTGTCTTATTTCGTACCTGATAGGTTGATTTGGTGATGACATATAAACATCAGGTTCGTTATTAGCACAATTATGCTCTGTAAAGTAAATTAATATCCCAGCTAAATCCAAACCAAATCTCATTCTACCAACACCTAACCATTGATAATCAACCGACATTAAATTAGTGTTAGACCAATCTAAGTTTATTGGGTCAAATTCATTAGTGTTCCATGTGGTTGTTGCTGCAGTGTAAACTGTTGTACCCGACCTCCATATCTGAAAACTTATTTCATTTGTAACCCCATTACTTTCCAAAAAGTATCCATCAAAAACTGAATTGTATGGTGACCCTGTTATTGTCGTAAAAGCCCCAACCCTTTTTATGATATTTGTTTCTAATTGAAAATTTGAGAAACTTGCCTGAAATAACTGACTTTTACCTGGTTGGTAAATTGGGTGTGTTTTACCTTGTCTAATTACTAAATCATTATTTGCCGATGTTGACATTCTAACTCTTGCGTATTGTTGGTCAAAAACAGACGTTGCAGTTCCTGCCGTAACCTCATTAATTTGTAATGGATTTTTATCATATACGTGTTTAATATCCACTAAATTTTGAACCGCAGCCGTTCTTAACCTTCCGAATGCATCCAAACTTGCACTATCACTATAAGATATTTGATTATTAAAAATAAAACTCATACTATCCACCAATTATTATTTCTTGCCACAAATAGAAGTGACATATAGTTTATGTTCATTACAACAGAACCACTCCCATCTATTAAACCAACAGGTGTTGTAACTGTAATAGGATATGAAGACGCGGTTCCTCTTTCATCTTTTATTTTGAAACTGAATCCATCAATTCCTGTTGGTGATGGAATTTCAATATTTGTATTACCACTGAATGTAACACCATAATATGCAAATGATGTATTTGCGGTGTAATTTGCAACTGTAACATCCGTTGTTGATATATAAGTTGGTTGTGTTGTTTTGTATTTTACAACACCAGTTGATGAATCTCTAACCAAATATTCGGTGAGTGTTTGATCATTGATTGGTGTGTTGTTCAAAGCAAGATAATTTACGTGAAATGTACACGCAGATACAGACTTTATGGCAAAACCAACTGCTGATGAAAAATCGTGTGAGACAGTGTTTCCACTACCTCCAATTATAGAGTTATATATATTTCTTGTTGTATTAAGATTACCACCACCTATCGTTGAGTAACAATCTGTATTACAATTACAAATACCACCCAAAATACTACTATAAATTCCAGACGTTGTATTATTTGCACCCCCACTTATTACACTAAAACAACCGATAGAATAATTCTGACAACCACCTGCAATTGTTGAGTAAGAACATCTTGATTGATTAAATAAACCCCCACCAATTGTACTATTTGTACTGCAGGTAGTGTTGAATTGACCTCCACCAATGGTATTAGATGCACCTAATGTAGTGTTTCTACATCCTCCACCAATAACACTATAATAATTTGAAGCAGTATTACGAAAACCACCTGAAACATTTGAATTTGATAATGTAGTTGTATTACATCTTCCTCCTGCAATTACCGAATGTTGTCCCAATGTGGTATTTGATTGTCCACCACTAACGGTTGAGCAATCTCCATTAGCGTCGTTACCATTACCACATCTCTCTACCGAACCTATCCCTGAACTCAGTATCATAACTTGTGTCGCACCAGTTATTGCTTCTAAGGTTTGTTGTATTGTTGCCTTATATGATGATCCAGCAGGATTTTGTGTTGTATCATAAGGTTTTACAATATGTATTAAGTCTTGTGCGGTAACACCTGTAGCTAAAGTTCTATCTGTAAGAAACGCCATTTATATTTTTATTAATAAATACTTTTTATTTCATTATTGAAACTCATAATTGTCCCCATCCATGAAAAAGAAGAATTCACCGTCTTGGAATTGTTTATCTGTTGGTGGTAAGTCAGCACAGTAAAGGATAGTGGATTTTTCACAATTATTATCTACTAATTTTAATGTTATGACGGGTGCATTATCATATTGACTTGGAAGTGTAATTGTAGTTGGTAATGAACTTATAATACCAATATAAACACACTGATTACCATAAAAATCACAAACATAACCACTAAATGGTGGAACAAAACCCGTTACTGAATTTATGATTAATTGTGTCATATTTTTTTATGTACATGAGACACAGGATATATCATAGGAAATAACCATATTCACAATAAATCTTGTATCTGCTAATAAATTATATGTTTGTGTTTGACAGTTTTTGAATATCTCTTCACAATCATTTGTTATTTTTATTGTATTATTTTCATAATCAATAACTACTTCTCCGACACCAGTGTAACTTTCTAACATTGTCTGAAGTGTTTCCGACCAAAGAATCAAATCAGGAAAATCATTCAAACTATTAGATATATAAAATTCATTTTCTAATGTTACACCATCCACATCAACAACTAATTTGAATGTTGCTTCGTTTAATATGCAATTTGTATCCCCTGTTGTCAAGTCATAAAACCCTTCGTTGAACATTTGTTGGACACTTCTAATTCCCATTTCTTGTGTGTTCTCAAATGTTTGTTCGCAAATTGGTGTGAATACGTAATTACCTAATAATTGAGTTCCTCCTAATTTTATTGTTTTCGATAAAGAACAACCGTTGAAGTCTATCAATTGTAATGTGTAGTCTCCCGATGTTAAACCTGTAATCAGTGTTCCTGTTTGAGCTCCTACATTTGCACTCCAATTAAATGTGAATGTTGGTTCTCCACTTGTAATAACAACATTTATTTGTCCGTCGTTTCCAAACACTGGGTCATACCCAATTAAGTCGAAATAAACAGGGTTTGATGAGCCTATGAAAACAGGTATTGATTGCTGACATTGTGTTGAGTCTATTACGGTGAGTGTATATGTTCCTGCTTGTAAATTTATAAAAGTTCCTGTCGGTTGTGATAAATTTTGTGGATTACTTGTAGGTCCGAATAAATTATATGTAACAGGAAAAGTTGCACCTGTTGATACATTTACATTTAATATACCATTGTTCAATCCACATACTGTTGATATTGGTGTTCCTGTTATTGTGAATTTATCTGTATTAACTATCGTTGTATTACCTGTAAAAACACAACCCGTTCCATTATCAATGAAAATATTATAATTACCCGTTTGTAAATCGTTAAATGTCTGTATTTGACTACCTTGGAGTGTTACAGAAGGTTCTCCTGTATCACCAGATAAAGTGTATGTGTAACTACCTGGTACAATTCCATCATCAATCAATATTGTTATAACACCATTATTTGAACTACAATTAGAGTTTGCTGGTATAATACTAACGTTTCCAAAAGAACCAGGTGTTACAAGTGTTACTTGAGTATTTGTTGTGCAAAGTCCTCCGTCTGTGACTGTTAGAGTATATACCGCAGATGGTAATCCTGTAAATGTATATGTGGAGTCAAAGGAAACTGCCGTATCTCCGTTTGAACAGGTATAGTAAAATGGTGCAGTTCCTCCTGTAACAACTACCGAGATTTCCCCATCGGTACTAAAACAAGATGGTTGAGTTAGAAATACCGCACCAATACCCAACGGTAAAACAGTGTCTATAGGTATAAATTCTGTTACTGTGCAACCATTTGTATCTGTTACTTGAACTTCATAGAGTCCCCCTGTCAAACCTGTTATAGTTGTCCCTGTTTGTCCATTAACATCTGTAATCCAATCAATCGTATAGGCACTTGTTGGTATTGTTAAACCTGTTAGGAATATCTTTCCACCACCCCCCTGTTGAACACAACTTCCGTCATTAACAACATAATAACCATAGGTAAAGATTGAACTTGGATATACGATACAGGACTCACTCATACCAGTACAACCGCCACCATCGTTTGCAACAACATAATATGTGTTTGCCGAAAGGTTATTGAATATTACAAAGTCTTCACCAAAAGATGTTTCACCACTTGTTACATAATTGTTAGAAATATCGTATAATTCGAATGTAGAAACTCCTAAATTTACAAGAGTTGAGGCTGTTATAGAACCATTATCAATATTACAAGTTGTTCCTGATGATAGGACAGAAACGGACGTTCCTGACGATATTTGAAATACTCTAATCTCTTCTGTTGGGTTTAATGGGGGAACTGATGTTTCGGTTATAATAAACGAGTATGTTCCCGCAGAAAGTCCTGTTGCAGAATATGAATTAGATAGAGGTGTAAGTAAAGCACCTGGTAATAATCCTGTGTATGGTGGTCCTTCTGTTACAACCCAATTTGGGGAATTACCTGTAACCTCAAAGTAAATTGCACCATTATTTCCACCACTACAATCACCCGTAAAGGTAAATGTTAATAAATCTATATAACCCATTACTGATTACAAAGTATTGTAAAGTTTATTCCAACATTTATTTCGAATGTATTATTAGTAATAGGAACACAATTCACGTTGTAAACCGTTACTATTTCATTTAATTCATCTATATAATATTCGTATCCTTCTTCTGTGAGTTGTGATAGTGCATTTCCTAAACCATTCACCCATTGTTGGTTTAATGGTTGTGATTGGTAGCCGTATGTGATTGCAAATAATTCCACCACTAATGGAGAACCATTATATCTTATATCCACATACCATTCAGCAACAATAGAGTTTGCAATACAATCTTGACTCAAACTCAAACCACTAGGTGTAAGATAGTCTTTAACGGCATTACCTAACAAAGTTCCAAAAGACACAACATTAGGATCTGCAAGCCACGGATATAATGGACATTCTACTTTTTGTATAGGACAATCATATTCAAATATTGGTGCTGTAAGTTCGCACGGATTGCATGGTATTGGTGCAATTTGACAACCAAACTGTCTTCTCCACACAAATTTTTGTCTATGGAATATTGAATTTTCAAACCTAACTCCCGTATTCCATATTGTTGTTGCAGGAACCATCTGTTCAATAAGCCTCATCCAATATGTTCCCATACCATTTACATAATCAATAAGTGGTTGGTATGTAAAATTGTCATTAGGTAATCCTGCTAATTCCCTTGACTCTAAATATTTCCAATATATAGACTGTAAAGTTGGGTAGCCACCTGTTTTTCCATCTGTAATAAATTGTCTATTTCTAACATTGATGGTATTTTTCCAAAATGTTTGTAGAAATTCAAAAAACGTTTTTTCTTTCGGTTTTGGTATTATTTCAGTCCAGTCAATACCACCTCTCTTGGGGTAAGGCGTATTCGGATTTGGATTACAATATGTTGGTTCAACATAATTAAGTCCTTCGTTTGGTATTGGGTAGTTAAACCTTCTTGACATACTCCATACATCGTATGCCAAACCTAAACTTGGGTTTAACATAATATCTACGTTTTTGACATTCAATACCAAACAATCCTCCGATGTGGGGTAGTAAGCATTGAAGTTCCCGTCAAAACTTTGTCTTAAAATACTTTCATTGTCATACCAACTTTTTTTGTTGTCAGGTGTTCTTCTTAAATTGAATCCCAATCTCATAAATGGGAAATTCCTATACCTGTCTAAATATTCTTCTCCGTAGTTAAAGGGTTTTAGTTTAGTTTGATAATTGGGGTTACTACCTGTAAAAACACTTGTTGTCAAATCCACTTGCTCTGGCATTCTATGTTGTGGTGTAGATTCGAACCATCCACCTCCTATTTGGAAAAAGTAACTTTCACTATCTACGGGAGTACTAGGACAACCAAAACTATCAATAGGGTAATCATTTATTGTAACACTAATATCTCTTGTGACTGTTGTTGCGGTGACTCCAGTATATTGAACGCCCATGATAGAATACACGTCAGTTGGGTCTAAAACTGCCGTTGTTTCAATGTAAGTTCCTCCTGAAATTAATGCGTATTTTTCATTAAACTCATCAAGATTGATTCTTTGATCTGCTAAATACACATATTCATTAAAATCAACTAAAAAGTCTGGAGCACCTATAAACCTTAATAATACCTCTATTGATTTTCTTGTTCCTTTTGACTTGAATAGGTATGCAGAATTCATTATCAAATTTCTATAGTATTGATAATTTAGTTCGTCTGGTGTTTGTCCTTTAGGAACACCACTAAATTGACTTTTACTTGACGAGAATACTGAACCTAAAAAGGAAGTTTCTGTAATTGGCGAAATGTTTGTTGCCCATCCTAATGTCTGAGCTAAATTTTTAAGGAGTTGTGATGGTATGTCATTTTTAACATTATAATTAACAGAATTTATATTTGCTAAAGCACCTATAAAACTTTTTGTTTGATCAAAACTCCTACCATAAATCTGTAATATTTTTTCATACTTCCTATCAGGAGTATCAAATTCTTTAAGTGCGTTTGTGGTATAGAAACGCGATATTAAGTTTGTGGTGAATTCGTCTAAATTTATTGCGAAGTCATTTAGTGTAGTTATGTAGTCTTGAAATGTTGATGAAACAATGTCCAAGTTCCAAACACCTTCTACTGGAAATTTTGCCGTCTCGTATGTTATTGTATATGTTCCATCCTCATTCTCCCTTGGGACTTTGAAGTATGCTGTGTATATAGGTGTGATTTCTCGATTAAGTAAGAAATTTTCAACTGTATCAAAATTTTCATTAAATACTTTATTAACATAGAAATCCGTTGGGCGGATTAATACGTTAAAGTTAGAGAATGTTACATTAGGAAATGGTTCTCCTTCTATGTAGAGTTTGAAGGTTGTGCTCCCTGAATCTACAGGGACAATATCATTGATTGTAAATTGATTATTTCCCAAAAATAAAGCATATTTACCAAAATTAGCAGTCATGTTTCTTAACTCTGATGTTGCAAATTCATAAACAGCAGTATTTCTGTTTGCGTTAGTACTATAATCAATTGCAAAAGGGTTTCTTATTGCTTCTAATGGTATTTCTAAAGTAGTTTCGTTTTCTACAGAATCATAGGAGATATTAACAAATGTATTACCTGTACTATAATCGGATCTCAATGTTCTTACATCCAATGCCGCAGGAAAATAATTCACAATTTTCCTAATTGCAGATGATACTCTTAATACTAATGAACCATATAACGTAAAATTTGTTATTTGGGATAAATCGTAATTTGGGTATACTTGAAAGTTGTTAGCTATAATCATTTTGGATTGTTCGACATCCGAAATGTTCATACTTTCTAATGAAATTGGTTCTGAAAAACTTCCTATTTCAAAATTTCTATCTTGTTTTTCAGAAATAACAGAAGTAAAATCAAAATTTCCTTGTGTAAAGCCTCCCCCGTCAACTAATTGAAAGCCAACTAAATTATCAGAAAATGAACCTTGAGCTGATGCTTGGGGTGGACAAGTAAATTTTGTAATCGCCATTATGATGTAACGTTAGTGAATGATTTACTGAAATCTATATTTGTTCCTCTGTCTTCTCTAACTTCGTATAATAATTGATTAAACTGATCTCTTATTTCATATAGATTGTATTGTTTATAGATATTGTTTTGATTGTCATAGATTGTGTATATACCATCATCCATAGATTTTGTTTGATTACCATAAAGTGCAATTGCAAGTGTTGAAATGTCTTGATCGACAATTTCTATTTCTGTTGTAATCGGATTGAAGAATGTATTTGTTATAATAATATTTTGGTTTGGTTGTCCGATGAAGGGTGTTGCGTTAGGTTTGTTAGTTGGTGATGCCGAAGGGGACAACGTGCAAAAAATTAAATTTGATGTTCCCTCTACATATCTATATCTAATTTGTTTTTGTGAGGTGTTTGTTAAGTTTTGATAGACTGGTTCGCAATAAAATGAAGAAGTAATAATTCTAAAAAAGTTTGGTATTTTTGTTCCATTATCATTTAGATATTCCACTCTGAAACCAACTAATCCTTGATTTACAAATTTATTTCTAAAGTCAGATGGGACGTTGTTTATATCAATCACTAAACCTTTTACGTTTGGTAATGCAGATAAAACACCACAATCTGTGATTTTAGTTCTAATTTCTGCGGGACGTATATATAATGTATAAATCCCTAATCTGTTGAATACGTCCGCAGGTAATTTCAAATTATATAATCCTCCAAGTATTTCTACATTCGCGTTTCCACCTGTATTATTATTATGGAAATACGGTTTAAGGACACTACTTGCATCCAATTTTGTTAGAAGAAAATTATCTGTATCGTCTCTTGATGGTGTGTAATTTAATATAATTTCTACATCATCAGGACTTACGTCTGCGGGCCTTATTGTTCCGTAATTACCTGTCGCCACAACTTAAATTTTATATATGTTTATCTTTTAATAAATACAAAGTTTAATATTTTTTAACCTTAAAATACCCATAACCGTATTTACTTATGTCTCCCAAATTATCAACCTCACCTAACCTTTGAACAGATTCTAATGGTGATATTTTTCCTCTTTCAACAAACAATGTGGTAATAATTTGGGGTTCATCTATTACATTTAGTAATGCTTCATTTTTTGTTAATGCTGAAAGTGTGTATTCATTTACTGTTATACCACTCGATTCGACGAAGAACAAAGTTGTTCCGTCTTTCAAGTCCCAATATACAATATCATCTATTGTATATGCGGTATAAGTATTACTTGGGTCAGGCCCGAATACAGTCCCCACAGAACCTGATGTTCCTGTCACGGGTATATTCAGTTTGAATTTACCTCCATATAAATTACTTTTTGGGCCATATTGTGATAAGTCATTTATGGAACTTTGTGTATATCCTGTTATCAAAAATGGTGTTGTCGTGTAGTTACTTGTATCAAAATCTATAAGATTGGTATTAGAATCCCCTGTGAATATGTAGTCATAACTCACTGGTGATGCTGTCCAAGTGCAACCTGTTGCGGTAAAAAAAGCAGTTCCCTGTGGGTTTGGTATATTCACAGTTTCATCATAGGGAATACTTATTGGTTTTGTAACGTTTGAGATACCCCATGGTGAGTAACAAGTGAGTGTAATCTCATATTCTGTAGTAGCAAACGGATAAATGTGTGAGACAGGGTTTGGACTTGTCAATGTTTGTAAAGGAGAACCGTCTCCCCAATCTACCACAAATGTACATATTTTTAGAAATTTTATATACTCTTGTTCTGATGTGTTAAAAAAGGTAACGAGGTATGGATTGACTACATCGCCTGAATATAAAAAATTAGTAATTACATCTTTTTGTATTGCTGCCCCATCAAAGGGTGTGTAATAACCAAAATCTATTGTTGTTTCTGTCAAAAGAATCGGTATTGTCAAACAAGTAAGGAGTGATTCCCCATTTGTTCCACCTGATAACACTAATGACATAGGGAGGTAATATCCTGTTTCACCAACAATTGTAGAAAGTGTATTTCCTGTTAATTCAGGACAACACGGATCGACTAATTCTGTAATATCAGTAATACCTGTGTAAGGAACTGTAATCAAGTCCCCTACAATATTTTCTGGTGATATTCTATAGTAATACTTTTGTTCTTGCATTATGCACTTACTAATTCATACCACATTACAGGATTTATTTCATCACCAACTCTGTTGTTTGTTAGCGTTGAAAACACCTCGTATGTTTGTTTATTGTAATCTATTTTTACCCTATAGTAGTAATAGTCGTCAGGATCGAAATTAAAATAATTACCAGGAAAAACTGATTGTGGTTGTGTCATCATTCTTCTGAACACACCATTTTTTGCGTCAAAAAATTTGGCACTCATATAAAACTCGTCCAAATTGAAATAATTTCTATTTTTTAACCAATAGATGAAAAATCCTTCTTTATCACCCACAAAGTCTAATCCCATTTTGGGTATTTTTATTTTTACATTTTGTAAAAATGTGGATAAAGTAACTGTTTCTGTAAATCCTTGCTGTACTGGTAAAATGATTGTAAAGTAATTTTTTTGTTGTCCTTTATTTCTATTATCGTAAAAATCCAGTTTGAAAAAGGAATTTGTGAATGGTTTTACATACTCATATATTTCTTTCGGGCTGAACTCCGCAAATTGATACGATGTCACCCAAGAACTCGCATTACTCAAAGTTTGTCCTGTATCGAAAAACTTGAATTCATAAAATATTTTAGTCACAAAATCACCTGTATTTGCAGAAAGATATGGTTCATGAGAGAATCTTGTCAGTTCAAAATCACTCGGATCTCCAATTATATTTGTAACCACTTCTTCTTGATAAACATCAATTGCCTGATCACGTTCAGAAAAATCCCATTTGATTTCAATAGGAATATTGATTTGTTGATCTAACAAAGGCAATCTTAATTTATATTTACTCACATCCATCTATTGTCGGGTCTTGTATTGTTGTTATGTTTTGTGTTCCTATTCCTTCTGAAAATATTCTAAATATCGTATTCTTGAAGGGGTAGTGTTTTCCGTTGGTAAATGGGTAGTCCACACCCAAACCATCACTATCAACGTAACCATAGGGATAAATATCTCTCCATCTAAACCCATTTGCCAAGTTAGAGAAAAAAGCGTAAGGTGGTATATCTTCAACTAATTCAGCCTCTCCTTCCTCCACATATTCAGAATACACTTTTAGTTTCATTGGGTTGAGTGGAAAGTAATAATAACCAAATTTATTGGTATTTGGTGTTTCATCAAATGTTGTAAAATAATTTTGGTTAAACGTGAATTTATGTAGTTTTGATGATATTACTCTTTCTTTTTGTTCATAATCATTCCACTCACAATAATCACCGTCAATAGTATCACCACTTAACAAATTTTCTGTATAATAACATGGATAAATTCCATTTATATTATTTGGGAAGTATGTTCCAAATGGTATTGTGCTGTCTGACAAAGTATTATTTGAATCCCACCAAGCATTTGGTGTGTTACCATCTAAATAAGCGTTGAAAAAATGTCCTTCTTTTAGTCTATTAGTCCATCCGTAATATCCTTTCCAAACAGTTGTGAAATATATTTCAGTTACGGGTCTTTTTTGATTATCTATTAAATTATTTAACACAATATCACGACTAAAAGAAATATTGTAACTTTGACTCCCTTCTAATATTGAGGTTCTTGGGCAAGAAGATGGTGATAATGATTGTAATGGTGTCCCACCTGAATATACTTTCTCATACTGTGTCACCAAATTAAATATGTTTTGTTCAAAACCACTATTCACAACAACCGCATCTTGTGGGTTTGTAATAATCTTATGTTTTCTTACATAATATTCTGATGTTGTCTCACCTGAATAGTCAGGATTAATTACTCTTTTGAGATTACCCGTAACTCCTTGACTAAAAGTCCCACCGACAAAACCTACATTATCTATGTTAAAAATGTATTCATCACTACCTGAACCATTATCACCCAAAGATGTTACCATAAAACTATTTATGTTATTGTAAGTAATACCAAGATTAACGTATTCACCAACAGATAAACCGTGTTTCATCGGACATCTGAATGATATTATATTATTATTTATTTCTTTTATGTAATATGGAATACCATCACCCGAAACCCAATACCATGTTATAACAAATTCTGGGTCATTCATGTATAAAACTTTGTTATAATCATTATCAAACGGATAACTAATGTAGTGATTCCAATTATATGTCGTAGCACTTTTAGACACAAATGGTTGATGATTACTTTGTCCTATGGTATAACCTGGTTTATCATTATCGGTTCTGATAAAATCAAACTCCGTATATTGTGGAAAACCAGACCATGCCTGTTGAACATTTGGGTAACACAAAGTATTTTGAGTATTTTGTATAATATTCGTATAAAAAAGATAATTATAATACGGTTCATACGAGGATACTCCTTGGTATGCATTTTTGAAAACCACAGAATACTTTGATACGGGTCTGAATGTGTTCGAATTTTGTCTTTCTTTGTCAAACACTGTAAGTAAATTCACATCAATATATCTATCATACTCTACTTGTTCTTTGGATGTTTGTTGTAATACAATCTTTTCTGACAAATCTATGTCAGTTGCTCCTTGGAACCTTTGGCTACCTAAAATAATTTTATTTGTATCATCAATACCCATTACTCTTCTGTTCTCACATATAGTTTTATGAACTTATCTACCGCGGTTTTTCCGTTATTCAAACCAAAATAAAAGAAAAATGGTGCGCCAACAACAATTGGTTTGTCATCAGGAATACCGTTGATAGTGTTAGCATTAGAAATTAATGGATCTCCATTCAAATCAAAATTAGTTATAAAACCGTAATCGGTTGTAGATGTCAAGTAATATTCATTGACTCTATTGAAATTCAGATTTTGATAATACTGTGTATAGAAACCTGTTCCTGTGGCATTTTGATTGGACGTTGTTACCCAATTGTTATTTTCAGTTCCGAAAATAGAAGCCGCAGGACTTGCTATTTGCCATTTATAATGAGGAACAATCTGATCCGTTGAGTGTCCATAAAAATCAATAACTGTGCAGCCATTGTTTGTATATGTATCAGAACCTGGTGTCATCCTTCTTCTATACTGAAGCTCTTCTGTTGATGAAGAAAAGAAAATACCAAATACAGGGTTCTGATCGGGTGTTGCATCATTACCAATATATAAGAAATTATTTGGGTAGTTTTCTTCAATATATGGTGTAACTCTCCATTCAGAATTAATGGATAGTGCTTGTGCAAAATCACCATCTATTCGTTCTCCCTCCCTAGTACTATCAAAGAATTGTATTATACCTTTACCTTCCGTACTTCCGTCACCAGTGTCAAATGCGGGTAAAAGTCTTTGTATTACCCTTTGGTTTAATAATCTAGAAATAAAACCCATTTGTATTATATCTGAATTATCTTTGTAGGATGTAGAACGTATCTGATCTGCAATATATCCAGTAAATTCAGAATCATTACAAATTTGATTTATGAACTTGTCTCTCGGACCTAAATCCATTACAGTTGTTGGGAATTGTATTCTTTTTTCGTTATACCCATATTTAGGATAATTGTTTATCAGTGAAGAATTTTTTGGTGGAGATTCTACACCAATAAAATCAGTTCCGTCCCATGGAGAACTTCTATAGTAAAATCCATTTGTAATTTTATTATAAACTACAATATCTTTACAATATTCATAAATTGGTTCATCAGGTGCGTCAAGTTCATATAAATTATTTTTACCAAAAGAAAACATATACAAAACACCATTAATCCAATTATTCTGAAACACTTGTGCGAATACACCTCTACAGGCTGCGAATGTCATTGTAAATCTTGCCTTCCATTCCAAGAACAATCTTGCGTCTGCCCCATATTCCACAAGATATAATTTATCAATTATACCACCATTTTCTCTATAATTTAATAAACAATAACAACCTCTTTTAACTCTATTAGGTGGTATAACACAATTGTTATCTACACCAATGTTTGTTCCACTACCTGTGTAACACTCTAAAGCTACCATGTTATCACAATTAAGCGTGCTTGTTAGATTTTGAACAAATTCACTTTCATCAAATACTGTTTGTCCTTGGTTAATGTCAGGTGCAAAACCAATGGTAGGGACTGATGATACACCACCTCTGTAATATGCAAAGTTATTATTCTGATGTAGTCCAAAACCAGTTGTTCCCAACCCATTTTCTACATTAGTAGAAGTTGGTATTCTATCACTTCTCATAACCAAATATTGAGTTGGGTTCAATGTTGGGTTAGGGAATTGTATTTGTGATAAATTGTATCTATAATATGCTGGTGAATAAACAGCATACGGAGTTATCAATGGGCTCGGTCCGCTTGCTACGGGCCAATATATTTCATCAAAATTACTGAAATCATTGTCACTAAAAGTAAATCCATTATAAAACCCAAAACTACTTGTGTTCGGGTTAAAGGGTGATGCGGTGAATGAACCTCCTGCAAAATAATAATTGTCTGTAGAGTTATTAGGTAGTAGGGTGTCGTATGGCGATGTAAATGGTAAAAATCTATTTCTCAAAGGATTTGCACTATTCATAACATATGTACCAGTTGTTCCAAGGGATGATATGGTTGGGAAGCCTGAACCTGGTGTATAGTTTCCTATATTCGGAACGGTAGTATCATCAGGACACAAATAATAATAAGGTAAGTTTGATGTAAATGGTGTAAATTGATTATATGTTACACTCCCAACATTATAACTAGGACTTATTGTAAAATTATATGCGGGAAAATATAAGTTTGGTGCTGTAGTGTTATTTGAAAAGTTATGACTTTTTGGTTTATCTCCATTTGTATAACCTTGTATTGGTATATTCAAATAATATTGTCCCTCAACAACAACCAAATTATTTGATGATTGTCCAAAAATTCTTGATAAATCATACTTATTTGTGTGTTTTCCTGAGTGTGGATCAACACCTCTTGCCAATATTAAAATCTCATATGATTCATGTCCCGAAATTGTTGTTATTGAATTCGGTATTTGATAGAACTCTATGTCCGCATTACTATTTGTAAGTGCTTCACACTCGTTTTTGTATATGAATACTGTTGAGTGGTTCAAATATTTGTTAGGGAATCTTTGAGAAAAACTTGTTGTGTATTGAGGGTTATTTACAAATTCTGTATATGTAAAACCTGTGATTACTTGAAAGTATTCGATGTCAATTACATTACGTAAGAAGTTTTCTGTATTTCCCGTATTGTTAATAATGTATTGAACTGACAAGTTAGTATTTTTATTTGTTGTGTTTGCATAATTGACAGTTATGTTTGTTGTCGCAAAAGATGTTCCTGTAACAGCATTATTACCAAATTGATTTGTAGTGTTCGCAGTTATTGAGTTATAAAAAGTTACACCAGTCAAGTTTTGATTACAATCTGATAGTTTCGGATCTTGGAAAGAAAAAACTTCACCAATACCTAACTGTTGTAAAGTTCCAGGTTTTGCCATTATAATTAATGGTTGATCGAAATGAACCCCTGTGTTTTGTGGTGAATTAAAAGTTACCCCCACTCTATTTACACCTTCAAAATATTTTTCTCTATAATTAAACTCATTAAGTTTTTGTGAAAATGTTTCAGTTTGAGGATATGCTAAAAATCTTCTACTACCATTACCATTAGTACCGTTAGTGCAACTGGCAGCAAACAAGAATGGTTGTGGGGCGTGAAGTCCTGTCTTATCGGGAATTCCTCCATAATTGTCTTCAATGTCTAATGACTCACTCCCTGAAATCAAACGATTATACCCTAATGTTGCGGATATTAGAACACTTGATTTTATACAACCTTCACCTAATGCCCAAGTAAATGATGGATATTGATTTGAACTATTACACCAATAGTTACCTTCATTCTCTTCTGTCGGATCTGATTCTGGTGTTTGTTGTTCCGCATTCGGGTGGATAATATCATAAACATTAACATTATTTATTGGGGCTAAAAAGGATGTGGATGTACTTGCAGAAACAGGTGCACCACCTAACTGTCCCTCACTATTAGCAGCATCACTTTCAACTTGTTGTAATATACTATCTGAATCAAAATTATCACCTAACTCTGCAACACCACAATCACAATCACAGGTTGTGCAGTCGGGATACGCTAACATTGGTAGTCCTATTCTTGGAAAATCATTTACTCTTAATGCCGCAATAGCTGCACCTGC
>Ga0315903_10003723_pt1 | contig 20891 bp, 22 predicted proteins | sample LakEriMetagenome_7_FD_203524 | JGI IMG/M metagenome (GOLD analysis project Ga0315903, IMG submission 203524) | Freshwater fungal communities from buoy surface, Lake Erie, Ohio, United States - Buoy 2 MA119 | ecosystem: Environmental > Aquatic > Freshwater > Lake | place: USA: Lake Erie, Ohio... | reverse complement strand
TGTTACGGATGTACTACCACTTACTATAAGACCTTTTTTTACAACAAATTCATTTGCCATTTAATACATCTGCTTTTCACTATCCAAACAGAAAGTTTCAGTTAAAAAATATATTTTTTACAATTACAATAAATCGTAAGATGTATTGATTGTATATGTAGTAGAATCTACTGATGCTGCTACTATTGCACTACCACTACTGATTGATACATTGAAAGTTAGGCCAGATGTATCTCCCACATCAACGGTAGTAAATTCATTAAATACTGCGGTTCCACCATTCCAATACCCAATCACATATCCTGCTCTACCATTTGCTCCTTTAGTTGCTGCGTATCTTACAAATATTGAAGTATAAGAACCAGTTGCTACACTAATAATTGTATTAGCTCCAACAGAGTTTGCTGATGCTTGTAATCCTCTCAATGTTGCAGGTCCTAAAACAACCTGATTTGCTGTTACTGAACCGGAGAACGAACCACTTACGGTTTTATTAGAAAGAGTTTGTGTTGCTGTAGTTGTTACAACGGGCACTTCCGAACCACTTGCACCAGCTATCCATTGGTCAGTTGTACCATCCCATAATAATGAGCCAGATGATAATGTACCCGTAACATCTCTTGTCAATATACCTGCTCTAACAGCGGAACCACCATAATTTAATTCAACAATATTATCAGCAACATTTAGAGTTGTTGAATTTACTGTTGTAGTTGTACCTGCTACAGTCAAATCACCATTAATAGTTACATTTGAACCATTGAGTGAAAGTGCTGTTTTTAAAGATGCTGTATATGAATTTATTGATGCCGTAGCTTCTTCAATTCTACTTAATCTTGTATTTTGTGTGTTGTTTGTGGTATCATTAGATGCAGTGTATGCGTTTAATGATGATGTAGATTCTCTTAATCTAGCTAAAGTTGAATCTACTGAAGCAGTGTAGGTTTGTAAAGTACTAAACTTCGTATCTACCGATGCTGTATATAATCTTAACGTTTCTGATTTAGTATTTTCAGATGCGCTGAATGTGTTTAGTGATGCAGTTGATTCTCTTAATCTAGCTAATGTCAAATCTACCGATGCCGTATAAGTCTGTAAAGTACTAAACTTTGTATCTACCGATGCGGTATAAGTTTGTAATGTAGAATCTTTAGTTAATTGTGATGCAGTGAATGAATTAATTGAAGATGTACTTTCTTCAATTCTACTCAATCTATTTGAAGCCGATGCAGTGAATGTATTTAAAGATGCTGTTGATTCTTGTAATCTACTATCAACTGCTAACATTGAAGCGGTTAGGGTTTGAATAGTTGAAAACTTCGTATCTACCGATGCAGTATAAGTTTGTAAAGCACTAAATTTGGTTTCAAATGAAGCCGATTTAGTATTGATATCGGTAATATGGCCTAAAGCTGATGCGCTAAACGTATTTAAAGATGAAGTTGAAGCTTGAACTGCTGCAAATTTAGTATCTACCGATGCAGTATATGTTTGAAGTGTTGCTGCTTTTGTATTTTCAGAAGCACTGAATGCATTTAATGATGCTGTACTTTCTTCAATTCTAGTTAATCTTGCAGTTGCCGAAGATGTAAATGAGTTTACAGATGCAGTTGCTGCAGCCAATTGGTCAATTCTGGTTGCTACTGAACCACCTCCACCAACGGATGATTCTAATGAATCCAATCTATTATCAACGGATTGGGAGAATGCTGATGCATTTCCTAAACCATTAATCGTAGAACCCGATATGTCACCTACTACTAATAGACCATTTTTGACTTTAAATTCGTTTGCCATAGTTATTTTTTATAGTTATTCTGATATAAATATAGATTTTCTTTTAAATAAGTTGTTGTATTACTCTAATTTTCCAACCTGTATTGGAAGTATTTGCTACCAACTGAACACTACCACCTGTTAAAGTTGATGTGAAGGTAACTGCCGTAGTATCTCCTATATCTGTTGTGAGTGTTTCGGTAAATGATAAATTACTTCCATTCCACACACTCATCATCTGTCCTGCTCTTGCTGCACCACCTTTTGTTACTATATAATTATAGAAAGCACCTGTATAAGAACCTGTTTGTACTGATGATATAGTGTTATTATTAATAACCGATGATTGTATTTCGTATGTTGATGTTAAACTATATCCCAATTGTACTGCTCCACTAACATATAGATTTGAAGCAGATATTTCTGATAAATAATTTGTAGAACTTCCTGTTTCTAATGCGGCTAACGATGCCGAATCTAACCCAGCTGTTGCTAATAATGTAATTTGACCAGATTGTTGATTAACACTAATTCTAGCAACTTCCTCATTATTTCCACCAATAAATTTTATTGAACCGGTAGAAACGTATATATGTTGCCAAGGATTTGTATCACTACCCAAATCAAAAGATGCACTGCCTGATGGTATAATAGAACCTGTTATGTATTGATTTCCTACAAATGAATTCGAACCCGTTGTTGCAAATTGGCCAGATGTTGATGCCGCTATAATTCTACTATCAACTGATGCTGAAAATGATTGTGGGTCTCCTAGTCCAAAAATACTACCCGTAAATGCCGATGCTGTTAGTGGTACGTTGAAGTAAACACTCTGTGAAGTTATACTTCCTACATACGATTCACTAACAAAAAAATCTACTCCTGTTTTTGTTGGGTATATTACTGTACTACCACTTATATCTTGCAGTGCACCAATATAATTTACAGGAGTTCCAACTGATTCTCCGGTGTTTCCATCTATTACATAAGCCGAACTTGCACTTAAATTATTAAAATCAGCTATTATAGAATTATCGGGTATATTAAAATCAAAATTATTTTGCGGTAAATTCGTTGATAAATTTGATAGGCCGGAACCATCTCCAAAAAATGAACCTGTAAATGATCCTGTGAAAGAACCACTACCACCTGTAGCTGTTCCAATATCGTTTCCATTTAAAAATAAGGAACCTGTTATATTTACCGAACCTGTAAATGTATGTGTATCTGTTACGGTATCACCAAAGGATGTAGAACCACTAGCATATTGAGTTGTCATATTAGTTACTGAAGAACTAATAATCATTTGCTGTGCTGTAATTGTTCCGTAAATTAATAAATTGGAACCTGTGATACTACCCAATATATCAATATCACCATTAGTAACTATATCTCTGGATACAAATAGGTCTCTACCTATGTTTGCATCTTGAGTTACTGATAATTCACCAAATGAACCCGTATGTGTAAGTGTAATTGAACCTGTAGTGATTGAATCGGTTGCTACCAATGATTGAATAGACTCAATCGAACCTGAACGTTTGAGATATACCTTACCGTCGTAGGTATTAATTGCAATTTCACCTAAATTAAGCGAACCCGTATCTGGCACCTTACCTGGTAGCGCAGAACGCTTCAGTACGATTGTTTGTGACATATTTAGTCTATTCTCTATGGTTATATAACAACAACGTAGTATATACTACTTCAATAAATATACTATATAAAATAAAAAACCCCTCCGAAGAAGGGTCTTTAATATTTTATTTATTTTTAATTAGAACGTACCACCATCAATCACATTACTCATTACAAAATTAGTACCATCCCATTGTGCAATATCCCCTGCCGTTGTAGGTGCTGTTATGAAATCTAAATTACCATTTGTTGTTCTAAATGCTAATCTTTTTGAAGAACCAAAACCAGGAACATTAACGGATGCGGTTACTGCGGATGCTGAAATAGGAATATTTGCAGTCCACGCATTTGGTGTAGAATCGTAAGTAAATGTTGCGTTTGCTCCTAAAACTTCAATACCGGCACCATTTGCTGTTGCTGCGTTTGTAGAACCACTAGCTAATTGAATTGTTTTATCTTCAACTACTAAAGTATTAGTATTTAATGTTACAGTATTACCTTGTACTACTAAATCACCACCGACTGTTAAGTCGTGTGTTGTTGATAAAGCTGCAAATGTTACGGTATTACCTGTACCAACCCCTTGAATTGTTCCTGCTCCTTCTAAAGTTGTTAATCTATTATTTGCAGATTGTGTAAATAAATTTATAGATGCTGTACTTTCCTCAATTCTTGTAAATCTAGTTAATGCTGAAGCACTAAAACTATTTAGGGACGCGGATGATGCTGCAACTGCTTCAAATTTAGAATCAACAGATGCCGTATAAAGTGCTAATGTACTATTTTTTGCATTTTGTGATTGTGTGTAAAGATTTAAACTTGCAGTTGATTCTTTTAATCTTGCTATTGTTAAATCTAAACTTGCTGTATATGTTTGAAGTGTAGAATCTTTTTGCAATTGTGATGCCGTAAATGCATTCATTGATGCAGTATACGCTGAAATTATTATGTCTTTTTGTTCTTGTGAACCACTAAACACTTCAAGTGCTGATACTCTTGCTCCGATAGAGCCTCCACCACCAAGTGATGTTTCAATTGTATCTAATCTACTATCAACGGATTGAGAGAATACTGCTACATTACCAATACCAGTTATGGATGATGCGCTAATTGCACCATTTACATCCAATCCTCCGGCAATAGTTATTTTAGTTGCACCTACATTTTGAGTGATAATCGAATCACCAATATGATTTTCACCTAAAGCAACTTGAATTGAGCCGGAAGTTATACCAGCTTCATCACCAATTGTTCCGGTGTTCATTGGACCTGCTATAAGAATAGCAGAATTGTATCCTTCATTACTACCAGATGGTTGAACATACAACCAATGGTTTTTAAATGAATCCCAAATTAATGAACCACTTACACCTGCAAATGAACCAGAATCTTGTACACTTATACCACCAAATCTAACCGATGGTGCCGCTGTATTAAGAGTAACTATGTTTGTACCAATATCAACTGCGGATGCGGTGATATTTTGTAAAGATGATGAACCTTGTACTACTAAATTATCAGTAATAAACAATGAACCGGTAATAGTTTGTGTTCCGTAGAATATATTAGAACCGGTAGTTGCTTGCGTTGCGTTTGTATTTTCAATTGCATCTAATCTACTATCAACGGATTGGGAGAATGCCGCAACATTACCAATACCATTTAAAGTAGAACCACTAATTTCACCACTTACAAATAAAGAACCAGTAACATTTGTATTACCATCTCTATTTACAATAAATCTTTTTACAAAATTACTACCATCGAAAGAAACTACTCTAAATTCACCACCATTATTTCTTGTATCATAAACAAATTCTGCAGTACCTCTTTGAGTAGTCGATGCATGATTATTACCCCATAATTGGAAGTATGCACCCTGAATTGCTGAACCATCGTACATACCAAATAATGTAGCTTCGGTATTGCTGTGGATTTGTATCTGTCCACCATTTGCTAATACAACATTACCTTGTATGGTTTGTGATGCTACAAATGTATTCGAACCAGTAGTTGCGTATGAACCTGTAAAAGATTCTAATCCGACAACTCTTGAACTCAATGAACCTCCACCTCCACCACCAATTTGTGATTCAACAGCATCTAATCTACTATCAACGGATTGAGAGAAAGGTTGAATGTTACCTATTAAATTTGGAACATCATTACTTCCTTCTCCTAATAAATAAAGAGTTGCACTTCCACTAGCATAGTAAGGAACACCTTTAAGCATTCCATTATATGTACCTGCTGAAAATACATTCGGTGCATTATCTCCTATAAGAAATCTGTTTACCGCTTGTACCTGTCCATTTTCAGGAACAGCAAATACGATGGATGAACCATTACTTACTGATAGGTTACTTGAACCCGATGCTATTATTATCTCACCCTTTGATAGTGAGGCAGTGACTGCTGATAGTGCTTCTAAACTACCACGTCTGTGTTTAATTATTTGCGCCATATTTTAAGTTATTCTCCGTTGATTATAGTTATTCAATCTATAAATATAAATTTTTTTCGGATTACCATTCTCCCTGGTCTATTATATTTGATTGTGCACTTCCACTAACGTAAGGGTCCGATGGTGGTACACTACCTGTAACTAAATAAATTTGACCTGGAACGATTGTATCATTTTCAAAATCATCCGTTCCGGATAGGTTTGTAGCATCCACAACTGCCATCGCACCACTAACAACTAAAGAATATCTATCAGCATTTTCAGTTGAAATTGTAAGATTTTTTATTGTCGAACCATCCAATTGTGCAGAACCTGATATTACTCCATCTGGAAATACTGCTGCTATATTATTAACAACTACATTTATAATTGATGCCGAAAGAATATTTGCAGCAGATTCACTAACAACATTATTAATAACTGATGCCGTATCTGCTCCTACCACTGCTGCAGTTGATAATGCTGATGAACTTTCTATTTGTTTTAATCTAATTAAGTTTGCCATTTATTTAAATTTTCCTATAACATAAATATCATTAACAGTTACGGAATCATAATCTATGTAATTATCTAATAAAGTTATTACAATATTTCCGTTTTGTTCTTTAATTGTATAGTGACCAGGTAAATGCAATCCATAAACTAATATTTCAAAATTTTCTGGAGATGCTCCTTCTGTTCCGTAATCCAATGATGAACTATAAATTGTTAGTGTTCCAAATCCTGTGTTATCAAACGTATCAATTCCTTTTCTAATTGTTTTTCCACTAAATTGTAAAATTTCATTATGAAATGCTTCTATTTTATTTTTATTATTTACTAATTTTGTAGGATTTGGATTTGATTTGGTATGAGATTGAAATGATGTAGATGCTGGTAATTCTATATTCAATAAGCTGCCTGTGATGTATAAATCATCATTTAAATTATTAGGATTTACTTTTGAAATAACCCTATTTAATTTTCTGGCATTTGAGTTAAATTGTTTAAGCATATTGTTCTATATCTCCGGTTACTTCTATATAATCATCATCATCTAAATTAAATCCAAAACGATTTTTTATAAATTTAAAAATAAGGCCATCTTGTCCCTGTTCTACTATATAATCTCTAGCTGAAATATATTGTGTATTTATAATAACTCTTATTCTATCTTGATTTATTCTATTTTCCACTTCTCTCAAAACATCCACAAATTTCCAACCTTTTGCTTCCCAAATCCAATATGTAGGATGGTTTAAATCCTTTGGAGTTAATTCAGGATCACCAAATTTTCTACTTATCTTTTGGGTTATATCTAAAAGTGTTCTTTTCATTATACATCTATAAATTTACCTGTTATAGAAATTTCATCACCACTATCAACTGTAAATCCTAAATTTCCAGAATTAAAATTTATAGTCAATGAATTAGATGACATTGCAACTAAAAAATGAGTTGTAAAATAATATCTAGTACCATTTATATAAACTTTAATATCATATGAATCCGAACCTATTGTAATTCCACTTGTAACTACTGATGTTAGTGATGGCGGTGTTTTAATGGGTTTAATTCCTGTAAATGTGATTGTATTATTTGCTACAGGATTTTGTACTTTACTACCATTGATAGATAAAAAATCAATAAGGTCTTTATTATCGTAGTATGGAGATGGTGTGGTAAGGAATCCTTCCAATCTACCACTACCACTCGTAACATCCACTTCGGTCGCAACCACAATTCTTTTTGTAGACATTGACTTTCTAGTAGTTAATTCTCCATCAAATTTTTCTGGTAATAAGTAAGCCTTTACATTCAATGAAAATTCTACTCTATTAATTCTTTCCGTTCCCTCACCAACTTCATTTACAACATTGAATTCATTTACAGATGTACGAAATTTAAATTTTTCTTTATCTCCCCAATATGATGATGCGAAATTTAATTGTTCAATTACTTCATTTAATTGTTCGGTATAGGAAGTCCAACACATACAATCGTAATTAACCTCCACATAATCCGGCATTGCAATTCGGAAAATTTCATACTTTGGTTTTACACTACCACCCAATGCAGTAAAACGGTCATACCTATTATCTTTTGACCATTTAGTAATTGCAGGATATGAAATGTGTCGATTTGGCATTGACATAGTTTCATCTTTTGCAATTGATGTTCTACGAATCATTAGTATTGGTAATTGTATTTTACCTTTACCATCTCTGAAAACTCCTTGCCTTCTTGCACCATTCCATCTTTCTGAATTGCCATATACAACAGGGATTTTTACTGCAACACCTTTTCCATCTTTCAATGTCGGTAAAACGGTATCTTCCAAATATGACATCATAGCATAATCTATATCAAATAGCGTTACACTTTTTTTAAGGTCATTTTTTTCAGATTTTATTTCTTTACCCCTATTAAGGTCGGGTCTTAATGGATTTACTGACATTTATTATTAGTTTATTCTTTCTTCAATATTAAGATTGGATTTAGATACCATAAATGTGGTACATATGATACTCCAATTTCTTCTATCCTCTTCCGTTCCTGGTAATCCACCAACAAATTGTATTTCATTTGTATTATCTATTTCATAATAAGAATCATTAAAATAAATAACATCACCAATTTCAGGATATGCGTTTCTTTCTCTACAATGTTCTCTATCAAAGCGAAACTCTAAATTTTGATTTGTATCTGGACCAAATCCTTCATATTGTATTGATTCAGGCTCTTTATTAATTAAAACATACAACTCAACACCTCTGTGCCAAGTTTTATTCATTGCCTCACCGTAAATATTAACTTTTGTTTCATTTATATTAATTTTATATAAAACGCAAGTTTCTTCAATTACCTTTTCAACTAATTCTCTGGCAACATTTCTTAAAAATTGTATATCTCTACCTACTAAAAACTTTGGCATATTATCCTACATATAATTTTAAAGGAACTTTTCTTAACATTTCTTGCTGATGGTCTGCTTCGTGTGCTTTATTTTCCATCACTTTGATTCTACTTAATTCCTCAAGGTTTTCTCTTAATTGTGTTATGAGCGCATCCTTTTCAACTTGTGCCTCTGCTCTCAATGCTGCACCATCCAATGATACTTCTCCATCTGGTATTGGAACTGAATTATATTTTTCTCTAATTGCTCCTAAAAGTTCTTTAGAAAGTGCAAGTGTATATTTTCTAATCCACTGCTTACCAACATCATTTATATTTGAATATTGAATAAAATCATATGGAATATCAGAATAATCTGAAAGCGAATCAGGCTGAATAGTTTGTGAATCATGCTCAAATTCATCTCTACTCATATAGTCAAAGTATATTTTCGCTGGTGACCCTTGTGTTGGTACAGGAAATATTTCGATTTTATTATCTACAATATTGAATGTATGATGTGATTTTCTAATATGGTCATTAAATTCTATATGTTGCATTCTTAATACATCCTCATATAAAGGCATCATTAAGAATTGTGCAGATGGAGAATAATTACCAAATCCTAATTCAGAAATTAAATTTAATGTGCCCTGAGCTCCTACTGAATATGGGTCAAAGAAACGAGTGATAGCCGGAATTGCTTCATGATATACTCTTACAACATCAATTGTAGAACTTCCGCTGAATATATTTGCAAAATTTTTGTTTTGTTCTAAATCGATTGAACTTGACATTAAATTATATCTTTGTACGGATTCAGTAAGTTCTATATATGCCTTTCTTATTTCCGTAGCCCCACCAACTCCTGCCAATGTTCCATATTGTTGGGACATACGAACTGCGGTTGGGAGGAATGAACCTTCTACAAGTGTTTGAGAATAATTTGATACTTTACCTTTTGGTTGTCCTTTAAGAATATCAAGGTTATTTCGAAGATTAAATTGATTTACTTGAGATGAATATTCAGAAACTGCTTCTTCAAAACATGCCCAAATTTGCTCATTATCCAATTCAATATTAACAATTGGATATCCCAATCTTTTTGCAACCCACGTTGCAGTTTTAGGTGCATCGCTTCTAAAATCAGCATCGGAATCATAAAGTCCAAAAGGAGTCGCTTGTGATAAAGCTACTGATGCGGAAAATTGTGATGCTGATGAACCTGACCAATAATTGTTATATGACATTTACTAAAATTTATAGAGTTATACTACTATAAATATAGAAATAAAAAAAGAGGAGTGATTTCTCACCCCTCTTTTATATTTTAAGTTTAAAACTTAACTAATTACTCAATTAGAGAGCTTCTAAACCATCAACGATAATCTTACCGTAAAACTCTGGTCTTACGATTTTCTTAGCGTATCTAGTCATAACACCTCTTCTCGGAGTGAAGTTAGTTGGGTCATAAACTAATGGAGTCATAATCAATGGTACATATGGTGCGTAAACTGCTCCTGTTTCGAAGAAGTTAGAACCTTTGAAACCTAATAAGATTACGTTCTCTGTCATATATGGGTTTTTGTAAACATCATATCTGTTAGAGATAGAACCGATGTTAGTTACACCTGCTGCGAACTGTAAAGCATCTTTACCTGGGTTTGCAGAGAATCCGTTCATTGATTCAAGAATTGTAGCTACGTTTGGAGATACAACGATAAAGTTTGCACCACCTCTCATAGTTAATTGGTGAATCTTGTTAGAGATTTTCTGTAATTTGATACCCAAAGTTTGATACCAAGTGTTCTTTGTGTAAGCACCTGCTGCTACTGCTGTAGAATCAGCTGCGAAACCTGTACCAGTCCAGTCATAGCCTACTCTTGCAGACCAATATTCAGTTGAGAATGCGTTTTGCTGCAACATCTCAAGGATTTCTAAATCAATCTCTAAAGAGATGTATTCAGATAACATTTGAGTTAATTCAGCTTCAGCATCTACTGAATGGTATGCATTCAAGTCTTGTGCTAATTCTGGAGTCCAAATTGCTTTCAACTTACGAGTTTTAGCAACGATTGGTTCAGATTTCAATTCAAGTTCAACTTCTGGAATTGGAAGGTCAGAACCTTTATCTTCGAAGTCACCTCTATTGTAATCAACTGGTTGTTTGAAGTATGCTAATTCAGCACCAACATTTCCAGCGCCAGCGTAAGTACCAGGAGCAGCAACTTCTGCAACGAATACTACGTTTGAACCGTTTTTCACAGTATATTGTGGATATTGAATATATCCAGAACCTGATTGTTGTAAATCAAAAGCTCTTACACTATTCCAATCTGCGTCAGATGGTAATGCTACAGTTAATTTTTTCATTTTACCTGCTGCAAATGATGCAGAAACAGTTGCGTTTGATAAATCAAAATCGATATCTGCTAAAGATGCAGATGCTACTGCTGCTACTACAACTGATTTTGTATCGTTGATAGTGTATCCGAATCTACCTGCTCCGAAAAGACCACCTTCAGCAGCTTGAGTAGAACCTAACTTATTAGTGTTAGCATCTAAACTATCTTTACCGAAAGTACCTAATGCGCCGAACATAGAAGAACCAGAAGCTGGTCTGTTGATATCCTTACCTGCTGTTGAACCATATTTGAAGTCCATGTAGAAGATAAGACCTGATGGTAAGTTCATTGGTTGAACTGAAACGAATTCTTTAGCTGCGATGCTACCGAAAATACGTCTTACCAATGGAAGAGCTACACCCGCCCATTCTTCAGAACCGCCAGTTGTACCTGTTCTAGTTGCCTCATCAAGTAATTGTTTAGCTTGGTTTTCAAGCATTACTGCCATACCATGCTTTGAAGATTCTGAACCTACTCCTTCAAGTAAGCCAGTCTTCTCCCACTTTGCTTTCAAACCTCTGGTTTGCTCAAGCATTAATGACTGTGGGTTTTTGCCTGTCATAATTTGTTTTAAGTCCATTTTACTTAATTTAATTATTTTTTGTTAAAAATTTATTTAATAATACCTGCTAATTTCTTAAATCTGTCAGAAAAATCAGCTGATTCTGCAATTACTTGCTTAGCTGCTGCTGGCTTTGTAGATTTAACTGCTTTGCTAGCGATTCCTTCAGAGATTGATTTTTTAGTAGATTTGTTAGATGTAGAGTATTTGAAATTCTCTGCTAATGTAGAGTATACCAATTTAACTTCTCTAACTGATTTTGTTCTATCCAAAGTTTCGATAACTTTAACTTTCTGTTCGTTAGTCATGTTATGAGCTCTGAATAATTTGTTTGCGAACAACAACTTAGCGTTCAATAAGTTCACTTCGTTGATTGTTTTTTGAAGAGATTTGATAGTTTTGTAAGCTTCGTTCAATTCAGCCTTAATAGCTTCATCTTTCTTTTCTTCATCATCACCTTTCATATCTGCTTCCATTTCACGTAAGATTTCTTCCAAGTCGATAACTTCGTTTTTCTCTTCGTCATCTTTCTTTTCTTCTTCTTCCGCTTCGTTAGTTACAACTAATTTTGGGTCTGGACCTTTATCAGTTCCAGCTTCAGAACCGTCAGCTAAATTTTCGTTTTTAGCTTCTTCTTCATCTTCTTCTGCTTCGTACATACCTTCTTCAGGCTGTTCTTCAGATTCATCACCTAATTGTGCTTCTAACTCTCTGATGATTGCTTCCAAGTCCATGTCATCTTCTTCGGTTTCTTCTTCTTCCGAACCAGTTACATCGTACTCTTCGCCATCACCTTCTTCTGATGCGAATGGGTTTTCTTCTTCTTCATCACCCATCATTGCATCTGCTTCCATTGCTGGAGCTTCTTCTTCATCATCAGTTCCCATTTCTAATTCTGCTAATCTAGCTTTTAATTGTGCGATTTCGTCTTGCTTTGCTTTTTCGTCATCGCCCATTTCCATACCTTCTTCTTCGTTGATGTCTGCTACTTTTTTGAAATCTGCAACCTGAGCTCCTGGCTCACCTGATGCAGTTTTTGTAGAACCAGCTTCGAATTCGGTGTGTGCGTCTAATTTAGGATTAGAAGTTGAAGAACCAATGCCTGTAGAAGTTAATTCTTCGTCAACTTTTTCTGCATCTTTCTCTTCTGCTTCAGCTTCTGCTCTTAACTTTTGAGATAAGATAGATTGAAGTCTTGGAGTAAATGCTTCTTCAAGCGCGAGTTTTGCGTTAGCTAATGCAGTTTCTTTTACAGCTTTAGCATCGGCAATTGCTTCTTTCAATAATTTTGAATTTGCCATTGTTTTTCTCCTTAAATTTGTTTGTGAAGTTATTCGGGAAGGAAACTCCAATAGATAATTGTCGGTTGTTCGGTCACACCTTATAAGAGAAGGGTATTCATTAACCAACTGTGTCGTAATAATAAATCCCATATAGAATGGGATATTTGATAATAAATATAGTATTTTTTTAGAAAACTAAAGAATTAATATAAAAATTTATTTTTTCGTTTAGCTTCTTCCATCTTTAAACGATTTTTAACTGATGGCTTTGTGAAGGTTTGTCTATCTCTCAATTGTTCAATTTGTTTTGAACTTTGAACTTTTTTCTTATAATCTTTGAGTGCGGCTTCTATATTTCCACCCTTAACATTGATAATCAACATAACTTATTGTAAATTAACTAACTTATATTTTGTTTGATATAATAAGGTTACAATATTATCTATATCATTTTGTAACCAACTCATTTGTAATTTCTTATCTTCTCTTAATTTTGCAACGGCTTGGATTAACTTATCAAAATACGCAATTATATTTTTAATATCATTGTTTGTATCTAAACCACTAACTGGTTGTAGTTTTATTAAACCATATTGTCCTTGATATGCTTCAACTAATCCATCTACAATTCCACCAATAGTATCATAGTAATGTTGTAAAGCTTGATGTGCTGATAGTGCGCCGATACCCTTAACACCTACATGAAATGAATGTGCCTGTGTTCTACTATGTAATAAAAGTGATGCTAATTGTTCCATATTACTTTATACCCAATCTTTGATGCATTTGTTCTTCGGTAATCTCAGCAATTTCGAAGTATCTACCCAAAACGTGTCCCATATCTTCATATAAAGCTTCCAATCTTTGTTCTTGTGCCTTTGCTTCTACAGCTTCTTTCTCAAACTTCTCTTGTAAAGATTTTAATTCTTTCATATTTCTTTTGATGGTAACTCTATCAAACCAATCTCCACCTTCTCTCAAAGTGTATTCTTGTGCTGCATCTGCGATTGCTCCAAGTGTTTCTGCTACCTGTCTGATATCTGATTTTCTACTCATATTTTCTCTATGTTGGCCATAGGTAGAAATAATTTCTAAAAAGTGTTTTTTTATTTCAGAAGGTAATTGCTGAAACTCCTCTGTTTCTTTTAATATATCTCTTAATTTAATCATAGTTATCTCTTTACAATTTTATTTCTTTTTAATCTTTGAACCGCCTGTTGTAAATCCGATGGTGTCATTCCCAACGCATCTATCAATTTTGCTATCACATATTGTTCTTTTCTTCTTGATAGATTATAAGATTTAATAACTTGCAATGCTCTATCTAAAAATCTTTCAACTTTTCCTGGCAATGCAGTATCCATATCATCCAAATCTTCTTTTTGAATTTCTCTACCTGGTATTAAATTTATTAACTTTGCCATATTAGTTTAATTCAATTATAATTTCTCTCATCAAATCTTGTGCTTTACACCACTTACCACATTCTTCTGCAACTTTTTTCCATTGCTTTGATTCGTTCACAGGTGCCATAAATGCTCCGTGAGTTGATGGGTTAGATACGAAATCCCAACCTACCAATTCAAAATCTTCTTGCACCATTACAGTGCCATCATTTAATTCTTTTACAGACCCCAATCCTCTCGATGAAATACCTAAACGAATGTTATTCTTTAATAATTCTTTAAGGATATTACCTGAAGGTGTTGAAAGTATTTCTACTTTTCCCATTACATCATCACCATCCCACCAAATTTCTCTAATATTGTGAGAAACATTTTTAAGATTGATAACAGGAGAATCCGGATGGTCTAATTCACCCAATGCTCTTCTTTCTTTGATGAGTTGGTTGTATTTTTGACACTCTCTTTCTAAAATTGGTTTAGGATATCTTCTATTATTTTGATTAGGTGCACCTGCTCTTTGTAAAATACCAGAAACCAAATAAGTTCCGTTTTCTTCTTTTACAAGTTTTGCTTCAAACAAATGCGTTTCTATCAATAATCCTTTATTCATTTTACTTTATATCTTTTTTTACTTTATCAACCGCCTTATCTCCCAATTCAGCCCAAGACTTAATTAAGATTGTTTTTAGTTGGTTTTCTAATTCTGTTTGGTCAATCTCCCCTTTTGCACTATCAACCACTTTTTTAATTTGGTTTTGTACAACACCCATATTCACAATTTCGTTTGCAGTTCCCATATCAATTCCTCTTTTGGAATCTACGATTTTAGAAATATTATCAGAAACTTTTTTATCTGATAAATTATCTAAAACCTTTTTAACTGCTTCTTTGTATTCTTTTTTGCCAGAAAAATATGTTATTCCTTTTCTAGCTAATTCATACAAATAATAAAAAATAACTTTACCAATGATTATAGACCCCAATGCGGATAATAAACCAATGGCAAGGTTCTCATTTACTTTTTTTTTTCTTCGTTTTTAGCTCTTAATGCTGCTAAATCCGAACCTTCAATCTCACCATCCTTATCCACATCAATCTGCTTTTGCTTATCAGTTAGTTCTTCTGGTAATCCAGTTAATCTACCTTCCGATTTTGCTTTTGCAGCTTTATCTACTGCTTGGAAGAATTTTACTTTTTCAGCATCAGACATATCAGGAATAGATTTGCCCGTTTTATCTAACATATGTTTAAACAATTGTTGATAATCGCTTTCTTCTTTTACTACTTGCTTAATAAGCTCTTTTAATTGTTTTATATCCATTTTATTCTGATATTTGTCTGATTTTTTGGTCTAATTTGATTAATCTTTCCTTTATAGCATAAATATGTTGATTGGTTCTTTTCCAATAACTTTTATTATCTACACCACTTTCGTTTTTAATTTTACCATACCAATTAAGAAATCTTTCCATTTCTTTTAATTGCTTATTGATATTTGAAATACCTCTACCAATCTTTGCTTGTGCGGATGATTCATCTTGTTTTAATGCCAGCCAACGATTTTCATTAACAACACTATATCCCGTTAAATCTGCTTGCTTTTTACCTTTCTTTTTTTCATCACCCTTTTTAGTAAATGCGTGTGGAGTACCATATCCTTGTACGTTACCGGTTACGTTCATTTCATCAATCATTCTTTCTCTTACCATTTTACGAATGATTTCTTTAATCTTTTGGATATTCTCTTCTTTTTTATTTGGTAATCCCTTATGAGAAGTAGATGCAAAATCTTTAGCATCTTTCTTTTTCATATCAGCTGCTACCTTTGCTACTTCTGGGGATGCAGGTTCTTCACCTTTTTGTGCGGCGTGAACCATTCCCATAAATCTTTGTTGTGCTTTACTTACTGCTGGCATTTTTTAATTCGTTTAATAATTCGTAGGTCATCATCATTGCTGATAAATGTTGCTCTTTAATTTTTTTAGCTGCTTTAATTTTTTTAATGTTTGCTATTGTTTCAGCTAATTTAATTTTTGTAACTTTATCGGAAACTTTAGAACCGACAGATTTTAAACTTTCTATTAATTTAGAAACTTCATTAGAAACATATTCATTTAACTTACCCGTATTATTAATATTATTGATATATTCTCTTAATAATCCTTTTTGCTCGGTTGTAAGGTTTTTATATTTGTTATTAAATGATTCTACTAATAATTTGTAAGATACTGCTCTTAAATCTTCATCTTGTTTTTTGTATTCTTCTAAAACAGCATCTTTAATTTTTTGGTCTTTATTTTGTATAGATGTGTTAATAATATTTTCTGCAATTGTAAATCTAGACGAAACGATATCAGTTGGTTCGTATTGTTCACCGGTTGTTATTACTTCAAATAATTTATAGATGGATGCTAATACTTTGTAATTAGATACAGGTGATTTTACAAATTCATCAATATCATATTTTTCTTTAATCTCTTTAATGAGGTTATACTTTTCCTTCATTAATTTTTTTTCATCCAATCTTTTTCTAGCTTCTAAAATTGTAGTTATAAATTGGTCTGCTTTGGATTCAGAATTATATTTTTCATTAATCAAATACTGATATAATTTTAATTCTTTTGATAATTCTTTCTTACCATTAAAATTTTCTTTTAAAATAGTTTCTGCTACGGATTTATTAGACGAAATTATTTCCGCCGTAATCTGTCTTACAAGCAATTCAAAGATAAAACCTGTATTTTTAAATTTCGAATGTTTAATTTTTTTCATCAATTGATATAATTAATCAGATATAAATATATTTTTCTATTGGTTTATTACTCTTTATCCAAATTCTCTGTCAAAATCTTCTTTTTTCCACCATTCATATCTTTAAATACTTCAAAATATGAATTTTTTCTTGGTTTGTATTGAACAGAACCTTCTTTTTGTTTAAGAGTTTTAATTCCCAATGGGTCTCTACCCTCTGGATGGTCATCTTTACCATACCTTACGGAATCTTTAGGTCTACCAACACCCTCTTCATCTAATTCTGCTTTTATTTTTGCAATTTCTTCTTCTACATTGGTTGGTGCTTCGGTTCCGGTCTCTTTTGCCGGGTCAACGCCTTGTGTTTCAATTGATGTTAAACGGAATTGTTGTTTTACATCTTCTAATACCTGTAGTGTCATATCATCTTGCTCATCTTTTGCCATTCCCATAATAGCCTCATACATCCAAGGTTTAGAAAACATTTTTGTTTGTTGCATTTGTTGAATTAATTGAACCTTTGAATTATATAATTCAACTTTTTCTTGCTCATATATTTTAGATGGGATTGTTAATTCTAAACTAAATGATGTTAATTTTTCATCAGTAATACCTTGTGCATATAAGTGAACGATTGCAATCTTTGTTAATTCAGAAATCATTATTCTTTGAATTCTTTCTATGGTTTTTGCAAAACGAACATCCATTCCGGCTAATGTTGCTTTACCATTGGTTTCTTCTTCATAACCTAAAAATGCTTTAGGAATTTGAAGTGCTGCTAACATTTTGCCTTTAAGATAATTAATATCATCAATCATATTGTACTCCAATCCTTTAAGAGTATCAATTGAAGTACCACTATCACTACCACGAACTGGCATATAGTAATCTTCGATAAGGTTTTGAATATTATACTTTAAGTTATATTCACCTGTTCTTTCATCTACAAAAGGAACTTTTTTAGAATTGTTGATAATTTTTTGCATGTAATTATCCACTTCATTTGGTGGAATATTACCAACATCAATTTTGAATATTCTCTTTTCAGGCGCTCTCATTACTCTATGAATTAACATCGCATCTTCCATAAGAGATAATTGCTTCCAAACTCTTCTTGCACCTTCAATCATTGACTTACCATAAGGAAGGAAGTTTGCATCACCGTTTAAACGAAAGTGTGCAATTTCATAGTTTTCATATTCTTTCTTTGCTGTTTGTCCTACTGCGTTATATGGATTCTGATATGGTGCGTATACAAACTTAACTCTTTGTGGGTTGGTTGGGTCAAATCCTTCAATTCTACTCATTTCGTATGTAGACATTGGAAGTACATTTATAATACCCAAACCTTCTGCCATTTCTAGTTGTAAATAAAAATCACCATACTTTACTAAATTACGAGTCCACATCCATAGATTATGCTCTATATTAAGAATATCGTAAAAAAGATTTTCAAGTATTTGTTTTATATTATCATCTTCGTGATGAATTTTAAGAACGTTACCAAATTCATTTCTAGCAGTACACTCATCTGAATATGTGTTAAGTGCTGCTGAAATAATTGGGTCCATATCCATTGAATCGTAATCTCTAAAAAGGTCTATACGAACTTGTTGATACGCCAATCCCTGCTCTGCTCCGCCTGCATAATTTGATACCTTTAACTTCATAAAACGGTCTACAAGATTTGTAGTCATTGATTGATACTCATCAGTATCAATAACTTTTATACCCTCTGGGGTTTTACGAATAATGGTATTAGTTGAAAATAGTTTCTGTAACCTACCGAATATTGATTTATCTGCCATCTAAATAAAATTTTTTAGAATATACGAAAATTTTTTGGGTTTACCAAATTACCACTTGCGGCAGCTCCAATATCTTGCCTTCCATCTTGGACCTGGGTTATCACAATTGTGTCTTGCTCTGAAACTTCTTCTTCTATCTGGGTTTGATTTTTTAATCTTTACACCCTTTTGGCCAAAGTTTACTTTTACTACATTACCTTCACCGTTTCTAACATACACTTTAAATTTCTTTACATCACCGGCCATTGGTTTACCTAATTGAACTTTTCTACCCTGATATTCTGCTTCATATACACATGGACATCCTGCTTCGTTCAATTCTCTTGTATATTCTCTCATAAACTTAATGAATGATTTCATATCATCTTCGTTTACTACATCATACTCTAAAATTTCTTCGTTTTTCATATCTTTAATGTTTTCTTTTACAGGTACACAATTTGGAACCATTCTACCATCTTTCATTTTTCCACCAACTGCCTTATACCCATCCCAACATTCATGCAATGCGTTTAGTTCACCTAAACTTTCATTACAAGTTCTCCAGCCACCACCTTTTGATTTATAATTTTTTGCTGCCCAACCATTTGCATATGCAGATGGATATACATCAAATTTAGATTTTGCTGCTGCTTTTGATGCTGCCCATTTTCCTGGATCAGTTGGACAATTCTTTTCTAAAAATAAATTTAGTTTTTCTTCTATATTCATAGTTTCATTTTTTTTCTTACCCTGACAGTGTGCTCTTTGGCTGAAACCTTTGGGGTTATTACAATCTATACTATTTTTATATTTTTCACTCCAATCTTCGTTTTTAGGTTTGGTAGAAACATATATTGGTGTTTTGCCTTGTCCTTTGCTATCACTACCACCTCTACCTGCTTTATTTTGTGCAGCTCTTTTTCTACGAGTTGCAGATTCTTTTTCTTTTTTACTCATTCCGGCAGCCTTTGCAGCAGGAACACATTTGGCATATCCACTTTTTTCTCCAGAAGTTCCGCATGGTGGGTGTTTACCATCTACTTTTTTGCCGATGTTGACCCACTTCTCCTTAAACCACTTATCTAAATCTTCTTTTAATATTTTTGTCAATTGTGCCATATCAACTTATAAATATAAGATTATCCCAATAACCAATGTAAATTCTCTTTTTCACCTCTTTTCAAATCCATTTCATATGGATTTTGTTTTACGTGATTTGCAGTATAAACACCTTCGTGTCTTTTTACCTGCGCAGAACCTAACATTGATTTTGTTAAATCTATACCTTCTTGTCTTAATCTCAATGCAGTATTACGAACCCATAATCCAATACCCAATGCCATTGTCAAGTCATCATTATAACCCTTCATAGCTTCTGCTCTACCACTATTCCATATAAATGTAAATAATTCATCAATAAGACGAGATGAACGAATTAGAATTTCTTTTTCATTCATATAGGTATCTAATGCAGAAATGATAAGAGGTCTGGTCTTTGTAGTTGTACTGAATCCGGCAACCATTTTCTTTTCATCTCTGTAATATCGGTTATTCATTTGTTTTTCAATATCAATGTATTTTAAATCCTGACTCATATAAAATAGATTTCCATATTGTCTATCTATACATTGTTGAATTGTTGCCCAACCCACATTTGAATTTTCTATTACTAAAAGTGCATTGTTGTATTCAGTTGCTAAAGCGGTTAAAAAGTTTCCAAAATCTTTTGTATCTAATTTACCTTTGTACTCTGCTACTTGCGAACAATCTTCTATATCAATAACCTGTGCTGTTGAATAATCCGAACCATCACCTCTTGCTACGTCGGCTACAACCATATATTGTCTGTTGTAGTTAGGATGTTCCCATACCCAAAGGTTTCCATCAAATCCTCTTTTTTCTACCGGGTCCATAATATAAGTTTCCTTATACCAAAGTAATA
>Ga0315903_10003722_pt1 | contig 20892 bp, 38 predicted proteins | sample LakEriMetagenome_7_FD_203524 | JGI IMG/M metagenome (GOLD analysis project Ga0315903, IMG submission 203524) | Freshwater fungal communities from buoy surface, Lake Erie, Ohio, United States - Buoy 2 MA119 | ecosystem: Environmental > Aquatic > Freshwater > Lake | place: USA: Lake Erie, Ohio... | reverse complement strand
CTACAGGTTTAACTGTGTCTTGTTTCTTTTCAACCTCAACTACTTCTTCTACTTCTACTGAATTAGAACTGTTAGCAACATAAATTAGGGTTGCTAGAGCTACTAAAATAACAGGAGACAAAACTGTAATTGTTCCTACTGTTTGAAGGTATTTAAACTTGTTCATTAACTAGGTTTTCGTAAATGTTAGACAATGAGTGTTTAATGTTGGCTCGAATTTCACCTTCCATCACATTACGACGTGCTTCTACTTCCATATCAAACATTCGAATTAAACGCTCATGTGATTTACCCTCCATTGGAATAACATAGCTGTAGGAATGGTTTACAATTGTAACCAAATGCCCATCAATAATAACGTGAATCTGATTATCTTTACTTCGAATGTATCGCTTACCAGAGATAGGAGACATAAGCAAAGTGCTGCTTTTCCTAGCTGATAAGCGCTTACAAATAGCAAGTGCTTCAGTTTCGTATTCGTTTTTAGGTGCCTCGTATTTACTTGGATCTGCCATTCGAAGCATTCCAATAGCTACCTTTTGAGTAAAACGTTTAAATTGGTGTATCATGACCTTCATTTTCTTATTTACCTAAATATATGAAATATTTTTAGGGTAGCCAAAACTATTCATAGAAGTAGTAAACTTTCTTGTGATCTTTAACATAAAGAGCCAGTTTAAATTTTTCTTCAATTGTACTAGCAATAACTAGAACTGGGATGTTTAATCGCTCATTAAAAGCTTCCATTACTACCATTGAAATACCATCTCGTTGCTCAATAGTTGATTTATTTACTCGGTAAGTAATAGAACCAGAGGTAATAAAACCTTCTCCTGCTACTACATCCAAAGTAATATCCCAAACAGCACTTTCTGCTTTATAATCATGATTATCAAAAAACAAATATTCTTGATCAACCGAACTCCAAACCATCTCAGAGGTTGACATGTAATTAGTGACTTTATGCCACTTCATAAGTTGTTGCCCAAACGAGCTAAATGTTGCTAAAAGGGCAACTAGTGTGAATAACCTTTTCATTAGTTTTTTATTTAGTTAAATATAAGAAGCCCCTTTTGGGGCTCCAAATTAAGGTTTCCATTTTATCCACTTGATCCACCAAAAACCAAGTAACATAAAATAAGCCATAAAGAATGTTATTAACGGTACATTTTCAGTCATGTTAATAAATAAACACTTTCTCTAGCTTACCACTATATTTGATTACATATAATCCTTTAAGTCTGTTATAAGGTATATGTTTCCCAATATAAATTAAATTACCGTACCAATCATAAATCTCATAAGTAACATCTAACTGATCTTCATTAACTGAGATGTTACCAATTAAATTATTATCGCTAAAATCAGCTCCTGAATTGAGAATACTGTTAGGAGCTGGTCTATAATCGCCTGTTAGGTAATTATAAGGATTAATTAATAAACCACTAGTAGAAACAATTGTGTCATTATTATTAGCAAAGAACCAAATACCAGCATCAAATGAAGGATTAGTTATTCTACTCACATATTTTGTAGCACACCCAGCTATTACATTATTTCTAAATCTTAAAGTACCTAACATAGCATTTACTTCAGTAGCTGTACCGTCAATGTGTACACCTTCTTTAAAGTCCATAAACACTGAATTGTAAACTTTTAATTCAGTATTTCTTCTTAAACGTAATGCTCTTCTAAATTTAGGATCAACTGTAGCCTGTAAGTTACCTCTTAGTGGCCCAATAGCTGTAATATTAGAAAATACAGCTGCTGTTTTAGGTCCGTTGTTAGATCCACTACCATCGTTATCACTCTCAAATCCTTCTGAGGTTGATCCAGCTGATTGGTCAGCAATGAAAGGATCTCTGATAATTAATCCAAATTGTACTTTACCTCTGTAACCAAAATCAGTATCAAAATCATCATCTAAGTTTCTGTAAGAAACTATGTGCTTACAATTTACAGTACCTCCAAACCACTCAAACGCATCATCGTTAGCAAATGATACTTGAATATAATCTACCACAGTACCTCTACCAACTGAACCGAATGTTATACCATTGATTTCTTTATCAGGTTGGTAAGCGTATCCTCCAAATTCAATTCTAATATATCTTAAAACTCCTGAGGTGTCTTCATCATTATTACCTCCATACTGAGTGTTCTTAGATGTAGGTAGGCCTTCAACATACCCAATACCTGCAGGAGTACCTGAAGCAGCATTAGCTGGTAGGTTATTTTGAGCTTCACCTAGAATAACAATTCCACCCCAGTCACCAATGTTTCTTTGACCAGGAGCAGCATTTGAGGTAAATACAATAGGATTTATAAAGTTGTTACTTACTTGCCCATCTGCAAATAATTTACCTTTATTAGTTACAATTAAAGCAGAACCTGCTGCTGTCTTATCAAATAAAACTACAGTACCTGGTTGAATGGTCAAGTCAGCCTTCACATACAACGGACCCTGAACCAAGTAAGTCTTATTATTAGTCCAAGTAGTATTTACTGTAATCGAATCTGAAACTGTATCAGTAGCAGCTGGGTAAATTGTATGTTGTGGGTCAAAATTAGTCCAAGAATCTGTCCACATTGGAACAGGAGCTGGTTCAAATGCTCCTCTATATACTGTAGGAGTCCAAAATGTACTTTGTGCAAACAAACTTGTTGCAACTAAAGAAAATAGTAACGTTAGTTTTTTCATAATTGTTTTTTCTTATACATATGACTTTAATACCTGCGATAAGGTACATAAAATTTACGGGGATGTAAAGCGTCATATTAAAAAGTCATATTAACGTAATATTTCAAATATGTATCATTGTCAATTAGTAACCTTAAAGTCATATTACCATGAAAAACATACTTATTTCTCTAGGGGTTGCGTTAGTTATGTCTGCTTGTTCAACAGCTAATTTTGCTACACATAGCATTCGTAACACACCAACCACTACACGTCAAGCCTTAATTTATGATGACCATGTAGTTATAGTTACACGAACGAAAATGTCAATTGAAGACTATAATAAAATTATAGCAGTATCTGTAAATAGAGAAGAGCGCAATTAAGCGCTCTTTTTTATCCCTTTATTACTTGCCTTTTATTTTGATTGGCGTAATATTTCTTTTTAGCTTGTTGTTTCAGTTTGCTTACTTCATTATTTAGGTAATGAATTTGCTCTTGAATTTCATGAATTTGCTTTTCCATTTTTCCAATTTCTAAGTAAATCATAAAACATATTACTAGAGACAAGACAATGGATGTTGCTGCTATTGCTATTGCCATTTTATTTTAATTTAAATTAATTAAGTGGAGGAAAAGCATTTAATTTAGCTCTTTTAGCTTTTTCATAAGCTAACTCATATCGGTCACTTACCTCCATTTTAGGATTTTCTTTCTTTATCTCTTTAGCTAGAGACATTGTATGCTCATAAATGCCTGTTTTATAAGCTTCATGTAAAATATTTTCTATTTGACTCATTTACTTTTTTAAAAAACTTATTACAAAATTATATAAAAATCCCAATACACCAACTGGCCAGATAAATACTAATGTAATTCTTTCCATATGAGTAAACAAGTATCTAGTATCTAGTTTAGTAGAAACCCAATACATGAACCATTGAAATAACATTCCTATTATTAGGTAATTCAATATCCAATTAATGTACATATGATAAATATAATGAGGGGCTACCGCCCCTCCAATCTTTATTTTTTCTATTGTAATCTTTCTTACTAACTTTTACCTTAGTAATCATCTTCCTCCGAATCAAGTTCGCTAAATGTCCCTCTTCGGTACTTCGCCTTTTGTTTGGTATTGGTTTCATCGTCTACAAAATCTTCAAAATCAGTGTCCATAAATATTCTCAATCCATTTATTATAATCTCGTTTGCTTGGATCGTAGTTTGGGGGGTAAACTACCTTAAAACCCTGCTTGATTTCGAGGTCGTTTTGCGTCTCGGGGGTCAATATTGTTGATGAAGGCCAAACCAACTTCTTTAAGTTTTTTAGCAATTCGATTGGTCCCATAATAATAAATTGGACCCACATACTCTTCATAATACGGTTGGTTAGGATTTTCAACATTTAAAATTCGTCTTTTACCATTAAAACTTCTAAACTCGCGGGCTGTAACTCGAGCCCATTTTTCACCATCAAAACTAACTTCACAACATCTAACTGAGTTGAACTCATAGACTAGTTTAACTAAATCTCCTCGTTTTTCAGCCATTAGAAAGGTAATTCATCTTTATCAAGCGCATAACGATCAGCATTCATTTCCTCATATGCCTCAATTTGAGCATTTAGATTGTCAATGTATTCTTTATTGATAATATCACCATTTTGATAATTAATCATATCCATAATCTCTTTTTCATTTTCAATTACATTCACAACATTACCATTGTTAAGACTAATACGAGTGTGATCTTTTTCAAACACAATATCTGAGAGTGAACGAAGTGAGATTAGGTGTTTGTTTTTGTTCCCGAAACCAGTTAATTCAAGAAATTTCATTTTATTTATTTTTAGGCATTTTTTCTAAAATAGCGAACAACAAGATAATGATTATAAGTCCAATAACTACCATTACAACAACAAATTATTATTTTCTAAACCATACCAAAAACGCTCCAGCCATACTCCGACTTTTACCTTTTCAATCTTATCATCTACTGCTAGACCATCATTGTAACGCTTATCAGCTACATGCAAAATACCAAAATCAAACAAATCACGGGCATGGTCCATATTGCCTTGTTCAACAGCCAATTTTGCCTGTTCATATGTTTTGGTCAAGATACCTTTTTCTTTCTTCATAACTCTTATTTTTTCTTACATCTGAATATAACATCCTATTTTGGAGAAGCCAAACTTAGAGTAGAAACTTTAACTACTGCTCTCAAGGTTTCATCTTGAATAGCACATGTTTCATCTCCCTTTTGATACCAAACCAATTCAAATACTCGGTCTGGGAATTTAGTACTTATAACTTTGTCTCCTAGTTTCATTGAATTTTATATTTAGTGGTCCAAGTATCAAATAATTTTTTTCCAATACCTAATTCTAAAATGATAGCGTCCAATGGAATGCCTGGAATTGTAGAATCAGCTTTTAGGAAATAATCTAAGTTGTAGTTAGATGTTTTTTTAATTTTCGTTTGGGCGTTTGAACGGTTGGATGTTTTCCAAACAATAACTAACGGTCCAATATAATCCTTAGGCTTGGCCATTTTCTACTGATTTAATGTGTTTACATTTACGGTCTTTTGCTCTCCAAGCACCTGGGCAGTTACAAGTTAGTTTAAGGCCATTTTGACGAACTCGGTAAAAACCATCTCCTGAAGATGATTCAAACATCCATTCATTTTTTACTTTAGGTTCTTCAACTACTGGGGCATTGTAAACAATGTCATCATAAGTGGTTTGGGGATGAACTTCAATCCAGTCAGGAGTAAGATATCGTTTGCCATTATGATCCATCAAACCATGATATGGAGTTCGAGACTCATAACGAAAGCGCCTTGCGGCTTGGAACGGACCAAACCCTTTACCAACCTTCAAGGCACCGTCTGAATAGACAACACGGCTTCTTAAATTACCATGTTTATTCGTGTTTGTAAATAACCACAACATAACCTTTATTCTTTCTTATACCTAAATATAACATCAAGAAGTGGGGTAGCCAAACCCCTTAGAAATCTCTTCAATCTCATGAAGTTCCATGGCCACCCCAATACAAATGGTTTTCATTAAAATAGGTCTTTCAATTAGTATCTCAGCTAATTGATCATCTGGGAGTGTATAAAGTAACTCCAGCATGGAATTAGGGATTTTAATATTCCTCATCTAACCTCATGTAGTCGGGTACTAGAGGCTTTTTCTTGCGTTTCATTGAAGAATACTTATGTTGAGCCCACTTATGCCATTCCATAAATACTTCGTAACGGGTCTTACTTGAGACTTTGCTCATAATAAAAATTTAATTAGTTAATTTATTTAATACAATATAATTAGCCTTTAAACGTTTTCCAAATTTAATTTGAGTACTTCTGCTTAGAGGTTTTTTACCTTCAACTCGTTTTTTCTCTGATTGTGCCATCTTATTTACCTTGCCCTCTGTAGGCTTTTTTATAAAGTTTACTTGATTTGAGGCTAGATGTTTTAGTTTTAGCATGAACACCAGGACGAGATACTTTAGGTCTTTCTTGGAAAGTAGATGTAGTTTGAGATTTAATTTTTGCCATTTAAAGAACAAATTAACATTAATAATAACTGAACAGTTATACATATGTTAGAATTTGTGCTTAAGTTCCTCGGCTAATTTTTTAACTTTTAAAATATAATTAGGGTCTTCAGCATAACCCATTTGGGACAATAGATTATAATAATGTTGGTCAGTTCTTGCTTTAACCAAACCCGTTGTTGCTTGGTAGTAACCATAATCCTCAACTGATGACTCCCAATGATCATAATAGGCATGGTTATTTTTAGTTCCTTTACAAGTTGTAGGACGACGTAATGATTGCTTCATTCCAAACAAATTATGGTTTTGTTTAAATACTTTAGATTTAAAACCACCAGTCTCAAGTGTAGCTTGGGCTAAAACAATGTGAGGGAATTTTAAGTGTTTTGCTTTAAGAGATTCAATTAGAGCATCTTGACTGAAATAATTTCGGTCCATGTAAACAATAAATTCTTTCTCATATAGAGTAAGATGATTAACCTGAATGAAACGACCTGCTGTATAGGTCAAAAATAAAACAAGTGCTAGAATTGAATAATGTTTAAACCCAAATCGTTTGAGTTCGAGGTTTTTGTGGTTGTAAGTATAAAACATAACCTTTAGTTTAAGTTAAAATAAATCTAAAAACTTACCTGTTCCTTTCTTTTCCTTAAATTTATCAAACTTTTCTTGGTTAGCCAAAATATCATCAGCAAGTTTTTCAAGATGTTTTGCTTTTGTTTTTTGATAGTTTTTAACTATTTTATCATGCTTTTTATTCTTCATATCCTTGAAATTAGGTCTAAGTCATCATCTTTAGGTGGTTCATATAACCCTAATTCTTTTAGACGTTCAAGCTGATAATCATCTAATTCCCAATTAACATGTTCAGTTGTATTATTTTTAGGAACTGAAGTTTCAATTTGGGTGATATCATTTTGGTTAAAGATATCAGTTACAGTTAGAAAGTAATGATTGTAACAGAGTACCTCAATATTTTCTAGTCTGTAGTTTTTAGTGTTTTTATCTTTAAAATGAAGTAGAAGTGGTATTTTATAATCAGTTATCCTACGCTCATTGAAACCACATATAGTACATTCCTCAGTTAAGTACCCTTCATCAAATAGACGTTTTTTAACCTTATCAGGGTTAAAATTAGTCATAGGAATAATTCCGTTAATTAGATCTTTAAGTGGAGGTGTTTTACCTGTGTTAGGTAAAAATTTAGGAATGCCCTTACCTGATTGGTTTAGATGTTTTTTAAATAATGTTTCACCTGTTGCCTCATCCTTATAAAGTTTAGCGTATCGTTTATAGTGATGGTAACTACAGTTAAGGTAACGAGCAGCTGAGCGGTTACTTTTAGTAACTGCCATAGCTGATAAAATTTGTTCCTTACTGAGTGGTTTAGGTAAAGGCATTATCCAATATCTGTAATATTCAAATCAGCAATATCTGGTGTATCCTTATCCTCATCAAAGTTTTGAAATTCAGCTTTACTTGAACTTTTTTTACTTGATTTATCTTTAATAATATATTGGATAAATTGTTTTTCTTCCATAATTACAACATCAGTGTAAGAATGGTCTCCCTCACCACGTTGTACTGTAACACCACGTTTACGACCAATATCTGAACATTGGACGCAATGTTTAGTGTTAGGAAGAATTTCTAAACGCTTAGGGTGAATTTCAACCCCACATGAAATGCATTCTACAGCCATTGTTTCAATTTGATTCATACATATAACCTTTATTTCTAAGACCTAAATATAACTATTCTTCTTCTAGAAGCAAAACTAAATCATACAAGTCATCAGCAGTCTTTATAATGAAGTCATCTTCTCCAAATGTTACAATATAATCACTTTCATCTTCAGCTAATGAATGTTCATACACATACCAAAGAATTACTTCAACTGATTCAGGAGTGAAGGCATAATTAATAATACCTTCTAAAGACTTAGCAAACATATCTTCCCAATTCCAAAGATCTAAACCAAATTTTTCTTGAATTTCTTGAGAACGGAATACAGCTTTTTTATAGTTGTTTACAAATATAGTAAAATTTTGCCTATCTAATTCTTCAGGAGTTAAAACTACCCCATATATTTCAACTGGGGTGTCAAACATTTTTTGAAAGAATTTTTTAAAGTCCTTCTTAGGTTCCATTAAATAACTTTTTTCTTTTCTACAGTCCAGATGGAAAGGAATGTTTTGAGGGGAAGACGTTTTTGTTCTGCGAACTCTTTAGCAGCGGCTAACCTTGAATTAGTTAATACTTTACCTAATTTTTCTTTATTAGGATCATTTTTAACATAATAAAAACAATAAGAAATACTCATAATCTAGATTTTAAAGTTACCAGTTCACTACATTGAGCGTAGTCTTCTAAAGCTTCATAATGCCTGATAGCTTTATTTAGGAATGTTTTGTAATGTTCTTTTTTAATAGCCACTTTTAAATTGTAGTTTAAAATATCAAATATTACACATTCACTTTTATTTTTACGAATAGCTTGCTTAATGGCTGCTATTGCGTTCTTAAACATGAATGTAACAAATTCATCTTGGGAAGCCAAGAGCATTAGCTCCTCTGTTTCATCATATTTGATTTCTACTTGGAGTGGAAATTCAAGTTTAACTTTTTGTTCCATAACTATAAATATAAAAATTAAGGAGTTACTACTCCACGTTTTGTAACTACTTTACCTGCTGCCATATTGGCATGTGTTATAGCATTTTCTATGTCTTTAGATTTAAAATAATTTAAAATAAAAGCAGCTACAAATGTATCTCCAGCTCCTGAAACATCTATTGTTTGTTGAGGATTAGATTGAGGAATTACTTTACCTTTATACCAAGCACCTCTAGAACCTAAAGTTATAATTAACCCAGGATGAGATAAATCTGGGTTGTTTTTATGTTCTGATTCATTAAGTTTTACAAAAGTAAAATCTTTAATAGTATTATTATCTAGTTTTCTTTTACTGTCTAAAATAGACAATTTAGATTTTTTAGCTATAGTTTGCAAATGAGTATTACTTAAGAACCCTTTATTATAATCACTTACCACAACAATATCAGCTTGACCTAAATGAACATCCATAAGTGGAGTCCATTTAAAAGGAGTAACATTATTTTCCCCTTCATCTACTCTTATAAACATGTGGTTAGTTTTTATATCAACATAACGTGTTTTATAAATGCTTTCTTCTTGTGCTAAATGAATCAATTTAGAATTAGTTTCTAAAGCTTTTAAATTAGCTACCACATTACCAGCCATACCTGGGTTTTGAGTAGTTTCAATTGGGGAAAATACAGGTACAGGGGCTTCAGGTGATAAACGATTTACTTCACCATAGATAAACTTGTCAATACAAGATTCTCCTATAACTAAAATGTTCATTAGATTCTTTCAAATTCAATTTCAATAGGACCTAGTCCCCAACTATCTTCATTTTTAGTTTGAGTAAAATACTCAACATAATTCCATACATTATTATAGGCTTTAGTATCACCTGTATAAGCACCTTTATGGTTTGGATCTGAGACACGGGTACCATCTTCTTTAGTGAAATAAGCCCCATGTTCAATATGAAATAAAGGAGGATTGTAAATGTCTTTTAAATTATATCCATTTAGTACTGCTTTTTTCTGAACATTACTATCAGCAAAACAAGCATAAAGCATTGATTCTTCAAATCCTTTAATTTTATGCCAAATATCTCTATGAGCCATTTGAAAGTCTCCACAACAATTAATCAAACTATACTTATCACTTGGACAAACCATAGCCGGGAAATGCCTTTCAGGAACTGTATTATATAGTCCTTCTTGGAGTTCTTTCCATTTTTTATGACCATATTTGTATACTATGTCTTTAGGGGCTTCTCTTCTAGAAATAGTATAAAATGTATTTTTATCTAGTTGCTCAATTAAATCAAGCATATCTTCTCTTTTAGGAGCAATAATATCAATATTAGTAGAAACAATCCAATCTGCTTCACTTCTACGGATACCAATATTTCGACTTATAGTCTCATTGCATTGTTGCGCTTTTGGGTCTTCAATAATTTGAGATACAATCTCAGGAGGAATTATAAAATGTTTTAGTTTACCTGTTTTAGGTAATTCATCTTGTATTTCCCATAAAAATGATCCTTCAGGAGAATTCCAGTCAATATAAGTTACTTCATCAAATGCTTCTAGCATTGATTTAAAGTGAATTATACCACGTTCATAGTCTTTATAACCATCATTTCTGTTTACTACTACTACTCCTAGTTTCATAATATTTTATTGTTTCAATAAGTCCCTCAGCTAAAGGAGTAAATTTAAAGTCTTGTAAATGAGTATTAATTAATTTTTTACTAGGTGAACCTACAAAAGCTGTTGTATCCCATTCAATTAAATTAAAATCATAATTTACAATATCACAAATCAGTTCAGCATATTCTCTTATAGAATGTTCTTGACCTGAAGATAAGTTAACTATTTCTTTATTCCAAGCTAAAGCCTGGATTATGATATTAATTGCGTCTTTAATATAGATAAGTTCACGAGTTTGTTCTCCAGTTCCCCAAAGTACTACTTTATCACCTCCATTTTTAGCATTTACAATTTTTCTAATTAAGTCAAATATAAAATGTTTATCATGTAAATCATATTCAGGACCATAAAATACAGATGGAATCAAATAACTATAATTCATTCCATATTCTTGTTTTAATGCTTTAAGACCAACAAGTAAACTACGCTTTATTGTTCCATAAACCTCATAACCTGGTTCAGGTTCACCTTTAAGATAATTATCTTCAGTTTTAATTACATTTTTATCATAACCACAAGATGAACCAAATGTTATCATTTTAGCTTGAGGATATTTATTTTTCCAAGCAAATAACATATCAGTATTAATACTAGTGTTACTTAAATATTGTTCACCAGGATGTGTTTGGCAATAACCACCAGCAGCTGTTTTTACAGCTAAATGGATAACATAGTCAATATCTTTTAGAAACCAAATGTCAGTATAATTAGAAGAATTAAGAGCATAAACTGTATGTCCTTGTTCTTCTAATGTAGGTACTAAATGCCTACCTACAAAACCACTTGCTCCTGTAACTATGATGTTCATTAGAAATCAAGTACTTTAGAACGTTTTCTAAGTAATGTTAAACCGTTATTGACTGGGATTGTCATCCATTCCCATTTAGTTTTATCTAGTTCATCTACAGCTCTAAAAGGACCTCCTTCATCCCATTCAGTACCTCTAGCGGTAATTGGATTATAATAGTTAGGGGCACAATTACTACCCATCAAATCATGAAGTACAATAATAGTTTTTTCATCTGAAAGATGGTCAACTAATTCTAGTTCTCGTTTAACATGAGGGTAAGTATGCCAGTCATCAATGTAAATGAAATCATAGTATTCTTTTCTTTCTACTGCTTCCTCCAAAAATTTAATAGCATCAGACTTTACAAATGTGTAAATATCTTTTAAGTCATCAGGACATGACCAAAGTGTTTGTTCAATGTCTACGCAAGTAATTTTACCTCCTACTAGTGAAGCAGCTGAAATCATAGGTTCAGTTGTATCACCAAAACGAACACCTAACTCTAGGATATTTTTACTTTTGTTTTGTAGTACTAAAGAAAACAAAGTCATTAAATGCCAATCACTATCTCTAGGAGTTTCAGATAGAGTAAAATTGATACACCTTCCAAAAAGGTATTGAACTGATTCAGTCATAATTATAGATTTGTAAAATTGTTATTTGAGTTTTCAATTATAGGATATGCTTTAAGTAATTCACTAATACCCTCTTCTAATGTGAATTTAGGATACCAACCTAAAGACTCTAATTTTTCATTACTTACAATGTAATTTCGTTTGTCTGGGTCTTCATTAATTTCACTTTCAGCTATATAAAAGTCAGGAATAAATGTTTTAATAGACTCACATAATTCTTTTTTACTGATGTTGGCTGAAGATAATCCTACATTATATGCTTGGCCCTTCATCAATTCAAAGTTTTTAATAGCAAATATAAAGGTGTAAGCAATATCTCTAATATGGATAAAATTACGTTTAAAATGAGATTCAAACAATACAATGTATTTATCTTTATAGGCTTTATAAGTGAAATCATTTACTAACAAATCCAAACGCATTCTAGGAGACATACCAAATACTGTAGCTAATCTTAAAGTAACAGCATTACCATTAGCTAATAGTGATTTTTCAGCTTCAGTTTTAGTTACACCATAAAGTGAAATTGGATTTAAAGGTGTTTCCTCAGTACAGTAAATACCATCTTGACCAATTCCATAACCACTGTTTGTAGTTGGGAAAATAATTTTTTGATCAGGACGAGTTACTTTAGTTAACCATTGAACTGCTTCCTGATTTGTTGCTACTGTTAATTCAGGATATTTTTTACAAGCTGGCATCCCAACAATACAAGCTAAAGGAATAATGACATCAGCTTGTTCTACTAGAGGTAACATTTTATCATAATCACGAACATCTAGTTTATGGAACTCAAATCCATCTCGATGGCAATATTGAGTTAAAGATGTTTGTTTATACATTAGATTATCTACAGCGATAATCTTATCAAACATAGTATCATGTTTATCAAACAGGTGGTCAATTAAAACTGATCCAATATAACCTGCAGCTCCAGTAATTAATATAGTCATAGGTAATTTGCTTGTGAATCCCTCAAAGATAGAATAGGGTTATTGATAGGCCAAGGAATATTAACTTTAGGGTCATCCCATCTAACTGTAAATTGTGCTTTAGCTCCTTGATATAAAGTAGATTGTTTGTAAGAAAAAATTCCAAACTCACTCATTACTAAATGACCATTTGCGAAACCAGGAGGAACTAAAATTTGAGTTCTATTTTTATCATTAATAGGAAACATATCATATTTAAGATAATTTGAACTGCCTGGTCTCATATCTACTACTATCTGAAGTAGTGAACCATATAGACATTGGACTAATTTCCAGGTTTCAAAGTCACCATGTAAACCTCTAAGAGTATGTTTTACTGAGGTGCTAATATCATCTTGTTTAAATTCAATTTTACCACCTCCAAATACTTTGTAGTGTTCCTTATTCCAAGTTTCAATATATTCACCTCTATAATCATAGTGAACATCAGGTTGAACAATAACAACCTCAGGTAGTGTTTTACTAAATTCGTATTTCATATTACCAACTAATTTCCCAATCTTTAAAGTCTGCTGCTAAACAATCAATCTTATAGTCTTTACGACCACCTACAACCTCTTGAATTTTATTTTTAGCTGTATTGCGAATACCATTTAGGCCATGTGTTAATTCCAGGTTATTACCGTCTTTAATACCCTTACGGTAATTAGATTCATTATGCCATATATGAAGATTCATTTGAGATAAAACCACTATAGCACGGATTGTTTCAGCTGTAATTTTACCATCTTGCTCATCAAGTAATACTTGAATGTCATGAGTAATGTCAGCAATTTCTTGAGCGTATGTGTCTTTAAATTCTGGAATGAATACTTCTTTAAGTTGTACAATTGATAAGCGGTCAACTAATTCGCTTAATGTTGGAAGATATTTTCTCATAAGGGTATTTTATTATATTCTTTGTGAGGAGCATTAAAACCAGGAGCAAATTTATCAAAAGCCAACTGGACGTCATGTTCTAAGGAATGAGGTATTTTAGAGTATAAAGCAGGATTACCTGGAGGTTTGGTATGGATCATTTTAATAGAATCTATTATGGCTACTTTATCTATAGGATTACCTAGTAAGTGAGGCCATAATCCATCTAACCCCCAAGAAGAATAATTTACGTCAAACGTTTCTTTTAATTTAAGTGCAGTTTCTAAATTCATTATAGGAGCCATTACTTCAACAAAGTTGGTATAACGTAATAAAGAATTTTCTTGTGGTAAAGTTATTTGATGAGAAGCATATCCTAAAAGAGCAGGTTGAGCAATATATAAGTTATATTCTTTAGCTACCTCAAATAATTTATTTATATCCTCAGTAGTGATTTTTAAGTCATCATCTGGGAACCAGATATACTCATATTGAGAAACCCATTCTAGATTATCTTCAATAAAAGCTTTAATTAACCACCATTTGAATCCTTTTGAGGCATAAACATAAGGAGTATCTTTTAAATATGATTCTGCCTTCTCTAAATTATCTCCATAATAAAGAAGAACTAAATCAAAGTTAGGATTACCTTGTATCCATTCTGAATGGAAAGAGTTATCACCAGCTGGGGATAAGATTAGGTTCATACTTTGTATTTACTTCTTCCGGTTTGTTCAATTTTATCGTATAAATTGTTTTGGGCAATTTGACGATCTAATTGTTTTGGATGTAATATACAAAATAATTCTTCAGGAGGCAAATGTAAATAGGTTCTATATCCTTCAATTTTACTGTGGAGCAAACCATCCCACTTTACCCAATCACAGTTTCTATAAAGACGCATCTGCCAGTCTGGGAAATTAACCCATCCTTTTTCATTAACATTCCATCTCCATTTAGTAATCCATTCTTGAGTTAATCCCTCTACTGTATTGATTCTAGGTACAATAAATAAATCTACTTCAGAATTACCTTCTAGTAAATCAGGTAAAACATTAATAAATTCTTTACTAACTAACTCATCAGCATCCAATTGTAAAATATAATCTCCAGTACATAAACTATTAAGGTAATTCTTTTGAGTATGGTCACCATCAAAAGTTCTATAGTATAGTTTAATATGGGGTTTATAATCTTCTAAATATTTTTTAGTTAGAGAATCATCTGAATGGTCATCTACAATAACAATTTCATCTTCAACTCTCTTATTATTAACTAGAAAGTTAAGTAGTTTACCAATATATTCTCCCTCATTATGAGTTAAAATAGCATAACTAATCTTCATATAAAAATTGATTTAATTTTGTAACATCCATACCTACATTTAAAGGTACTCTAATATCAGTATTATAAATAGGAGCTACATCTGGTTTAGTTTGTTGAGCTAAACGATGCATACTCTTAAACTCAGTACCAACATTAAAAATACCTTTAGCATCCTTTTTAATTAATTTAATGTATAATTTAGCTATAACATTTAGATAATCAAAATTACCTAAGTGATTAATCCAAGCTCCTTCATATGGGAAAGGATTAGGTTTATGGGTACCTCTTAAAATTAAGTAATTATCTGATTTTAACTCAATATAAGCATCAGCTAGTAGCTTAGTATAAGCATAATAAGTAGCTTGATGGACTGGAACTCCTTCTTCATTTTGAGGGTTAAATGAATTAGCATATACATAATCTGTTGATATATGAACTAATTTTTTATAATGGAGTTTGCAGTAGTCTGTTAATACTGAAACTGCTTTGTAGTTAACATCCCAATGAAGTTGTTTATTGTTATCATAAGTGTTAGTATGAGCTATACAATTGATAATAGTATCATAGGATAATAATTTATCACCCCAAGTAGTTATATCAGTTAGATCTAACCCATCAACAGAGCGGGATAAAATATCCCACCCTGTTTTCTTGGCTAGCTCACTACCTAGTAATCCATTTCCTAGAATTACAGCTTTCATTAAGCAAAAAATTCTTTGATTTTATCACAAACATAGTCTACATCTTCAATAGTCATCCCGTGGTGTGCGCCTAACAAGAAACCATTTTTCATAATAGTATCAGCGTTTTCAAAATCTTGAAGGAATTCTCTGTATGCTGGGTGTCGTGTAACATTACCGGCAAATGTAACTCGAGTTTGAATATTATTATTTTCTAGGAAAGTAAGTAATTCAAAACGACGTTCTGTTTGAAGTGGAATTGCTAACCAGTTAGGTTTAATTGAGTCATCAGGTAAGATTAAGTCACCTACACCTTGAAGATTTTCAATGTAACGTTCAATATTTGCTCTACGAATTTGTTCAAATTTTTCAAAACGATGGAGTTGAACTAAACCAAAGGCAGCATTCATTTCACTTGCTTTCATATGGTATCCTAATACAGAGTAAAGGAATTTATGGTCATAAGGAATACCATCTACCATATGATTAAAACGGTCATCCATAATTTCAGAATCATCACCTAAACGACCCCAATCACGGTATTGTAAAGCTAAAGTAACATGTTTTTTATCATTAAACATTACCATACCCCCTACTCCACCAGCTGTAATAACATGTGAAGCATAGAAACTAGTTGTAGCAACATCTGATTCAGGGGTTTCAGTAATTGTATCAGCTGAATCTTCAATTAAGATAATATCAGTTCTACCTAATAGTTTAATTTCTTGTTTTAGACGTTTCCAATCAGGTTTGTTTCCAATTAAGTTAGGCAACATAATTGCTTTAACATCAGGAGTAATTGCTGCTATTACTTGATCAATATCAGCTACATAATCATTTAAACCAACATCTACAAATTTAGGTTGATAACCTAATTGCAAGATAGGAGCTAATGTAGTTGAGAATGTACAAGCAGGAGTAATAATTTTACTTCCTTTAGGTAGATTCAAAGCAGCAATTGCTAATAAACAAGCTGATGATCCTGAGTTAACAAACACACCATACTTTTTTCCAAATCGCTTAGCAATTTTTTCTTCAAATTCTACAGAACGAGGACCTTGTCCTCCTAACCATCCTGAACGGAGTGATTCTTCTACTGCTTTAATTTCTTCTTCCCCATAAGATTCAAATTTATAGGGGGCGTACCATATTTTTTTCATATAACAATTTATTCAGGTAATACTCCAATGTAAGTTAAAGCTTCTATAAATTCACGCTCTGGAAAATGTCTTAGAGTAGTCATATCCATTTTCCAGTCATATTCTTTACCTTTAGCTTTAAATTTAGCTTTTTCATCTTCAGGCATTAGAGTTGCTTTTACAGCACCCCAAGCCCAATTTGAACTATTTGTACCATCAGCAAACACCATTCCTTTATCAGGGATGTTTATAGCTGAAGGAATCCAAATAAGTCCATTTTCATCCTCACCCATTAGTTCTTTATACAACTCAGGAAGTACTTCCATTTGTTGGGCTAAAAATTCACTGTCACGAGTCATTACATTATTGGCTTGGAAACCACATCCATAACAAAAATGAAGTCTTACAGTCTCATTTACTTCTTGAACGTAACAAGCATCAGAACCGCAACGATCACAGGTAGTTAAATTATCCATTTTTTACTGGTTTTTTAGGAAGTTCAATTTTCTTTAAAGCAGGTAACTTAAGTTCTACTTTTTTAGGCAATTCAGGAATGTATTGAGTAAATAATTCATTTACTTTTTCTTTCATTTTATCCCAATTGAAATCATTTTTGTTTTTGAATGCTTGACGCTTTGCACCATTAGTATACTTTTTATAGTTTTCAAAAACATCTTTTAAGTAGAGTCCTACAGCTCCATGATCCACTGAAAACCATTGACTTTCTTTTAAAATCATATTAGGTACAACAGCTGACTCATGAACATTTTCTAGTTTACCAGGTAGTAAAGTTACAAATTCTGGATCTAGGAAATCCATATGTCCTGACCATCCTGAAGTTATAATTGGTTTTTTAGTTAAACTAAACTCAAGTAGTGGACGACCGAATCCTTCACCTTTAGTTAAGCTAATCATAGCTTTTACTTTAGAGTGATTATATAATTGGCTCATTTCAATATCTGTAAATTCACCATGCAATATGTAAATGTTAGGTAGATTAGTTGAGTTTACAGTTTTTTTAATTTGAACTATTTTCTTTAAAATCTCATTTCGGTCCATATAAGAAGCACCTGAACCACTAGTTTTTAAGATAAGAGCTGGTTTTTTAGATTTATTTTTAAAGGTTTCAAAAAATGCTTTAATCAATAAGCCTACATTTTTTCTGTCTTGACCTAAATCTCCTTGCATCCAATGTCCTACAAACAAGTAAGCAAAAGATTCAGGAATAGAATTAATTGTAGTATACAATTCATTTTTAGGTAACAAATCAATTACTTTGTAAATGTCTGTATTAGCACCTTCAAACAATACTTCAATTGGTTTTTCAACTTTAACTTCACCTAGTGATTGACCACTAGTATGCTTTTTTTCAAAAGTTGAATTAATAAAAGATTGTTTTGAGTGTTCTGAAGAAACTAAAGTAACATTCATTCTATTTACTCCTTCAACCCAACTACCATCTACTAAAGTAGTTTCCATACCTGCAGTACATCCAATATTGAATTTACCAACTGGTTGGAATTCATTTGGAACTGTAATTTGCATCCAAATATCAGGCTGCTCAGTTAATTGAGGAGCTTTATATAGGTAATTAGTTAGAAATGCCCATTCAGGATTGTCTTTACAAAAACCCCAAGGTGTATTTCCCCAACGTTGTGATATTAGTTTAACATCATATTTATCTAGTTCTATAATCGCTTTAATCAAATCTCTAGAACGGGCCCCATAACCACTATAAGTATCAAAAGGGCAACTTATATAAAACGTATTTTTACTCATATTAGTAAATTAATTTATGATTTAGAACTGGTTTTTTATATGTGGTAGCATTAATGAACTCAAATTTTTCTCTAGGAGACCAAACTGATAGCAATTCATCAATACCTTCAATAATTCGTTTTGCTTGGTATTCCTGAGTAAATCCAGCTTCACTAGATAAAGCCCATTCTTTACCTTCTTTACCTCTAGCTTCAAGTTCTTCTTTAGGTAAGTTGTAAACTTTCTTAATACATTCAGCTGCATCTTCCCAAGAACATCTATCATCAAAGATATAAGGTGTTGGAACTGAACCTTGAATTGAACGGTTAGTTGGGTAGACTGGGAATGCCCATTTACCATGTTTCTTATAGGTACCTCTATGGTTTGAAGGAAAATCAGCATCAAAATCAATCCAAGTACCATCTTCAAATTCAAAACGCATTTGGTCTTGCATTCCACCTGTTACGTTAGCAATAATTGGTGTACCTGTTAGTAATGCTTCTGTAAGTGATAAACCCCATCCTTCATTTGAAGTGAGTAGAATCTGAACATCTGCTAAGTTATACAGGTAATTCATTTCTTTAGGCCCATATCTACCTTGAGTAAATATAATATTACAGTATTCAGGACAAAGTGTTTCAATTACAGCATATAAATCAGTTCCATGCTCATCAATTGGTTGAGTGTGAAGTACTAATGCTACTTTTTCTCTTTGTTGAGGAGTTAGTTCTTCAACAAATTGTCTAAAAGCTAAAATAGTATCTGGAACTTGTTTACGACGAATATTTCTAGAATTAAAGAATACTACAAATTCATATTCTTTTCCTTTAAATAGAGTCTTTTTAAAATCTTGAAATTCTTTATTTTGTTCCTTATTTTCAAGTGGAAAATATACTTGAGGATTTAAACCATGAGGAACATATTTAATAATCTTATTTTTAGCTTTATCACCTAAAACAAGTTTATTGATATTAACTGTTTGTTTTGAAATTCCAAACAATGCATCACATGCCTCATAAAAGGCTTCATTATACATTGGTGCTGGATAATCATCCCAAATGTTTAAGTAAATGATAGGAATAGTTTTACGGATTTCATTTTCAATAGAAAACAACCAAGCCCAGTAACGTGGGTCAGTAATTAAGAAAATAGCATCTGGTTTTTCAATGCTGATAATGTTTCTTAAAAGAGTAGCATCACCATAACCATTGATAGGATACATAATTACACTTGCATCATCAATACCAGCGTTAGTATTAGTGTCTGGGCTTAAGTCTAAACGTTTTCCAGCATCTGGATGTTTAATAGCTCCTCCTATGTTTACCCAATTGTATCTATGGGCTGTACCAATTACTACTTCTTTTCCTACTGTTCCGATACCAGATGGCATTCTAATATCATCACACATCAAAAGAATTTTTTTCCTTTGATCCTTTGGAATATAACCTTCTTTCATAAATTATTAAATGTCTAAATCGTTGTGGTTGTGTATTTGTTTTCTGAAATTATCATCAGTAAGATATAAATGAATTGCTCGATCGGCAAGCTTTTGGAACGAGAATTTATGTCTTACACAAGAAACTTTAAATTCATCAAACAAATCGGTTTGTATTTTTACACTTGTAAGTGTCATATCCTTTTTGCTCATAACATTGTTTTTATATTGTCATATATAAATATCTCAAAATATACTAAGATACGTTTCTGTCACATAAATCTTTTCTATCTTTGAAAGGACAATATTGACAGTTTTGTTTTGAAGGATTTTTTAACATAGGACCTTCTCTATGTTTTCCTTCTTTATCAAAAGCCATTTCAATGAATTCCTCGAAACGTTTAGTGGCTTTATTTAATTTAATTTTACCAGAAGCAGGTACATGTATTTGTACTCTCGGATCAGGAAAATCAGGGTTACCATGTAGTTTTCTTTTTACAATAAAGTATTCTACATCAATATTTTCAACTGGGAAGTTAAATTGTTCACTAAAGAATTTCTTATAAAGAATAACTTGAGCGTTTTTAACCTCATCTGCTTTTTCTTTATCTCTCCATCCTCGAGTAGAAGTCTTAATATCAATAATTTTTATTTTATTAAGCACCTCATTATATAAGACAACATCGATATATCCCTTATATAGTATGTTTTTATAGAACGAA
>Ga0315903_10003718_pt1 | contig 20899 bp, 12 predicted proteins | sample LakEriMetagenome_7_FD_203524 | JGI IMG/M metagenome (GOLD analysis project Ga0315903, IMG submission 203524) | Freshwater fungal communities from buoy surface, Lake Erie, Ohio, United States - Buoy 2 MA119 | ecosystem: Environmental > Aquatic > Freshwater > Lake | place: USA: Lake Erie, Ohio... | reverse complement strand
ATTTTACTTTGCTCAACAACATAATTAACTAAACATTCCTTAAATTATCTAATGAGACAGTTAAAAATAACCAAATCTATTACGAACCGCGAAAGTCAATCCCTGGATAAATATCTACAGGACATTGGCCGAGAAGAACTAATTACAGCTGAAGAAGAAGTTGAGTTAGCGCGCAAAATTAAAGCAGGCGATCAAAAAGCCCTAGAAAAACTAACCAGAGCTAACCTTCGATTCGTTGTATCTGTTGCTAAGCAATATCAAAATCAAGGACTTACCCTACCCGATTTAATTAATGAAGGGAACTTAGGTCTGATTAAAGCAGCACAAAAATTTGATGAAACACGCGGATTCAAATTTATTTCTTACGCCGTATGGTGGATTCGTCAATCCATTCTTCAGGCTTTGGCTGAACAAGCACGTATCGTTCGTTTACCACTAAATCAAGTTGGTTCATTAAACAAAATAAACAAGGCATTCTCGCGCTTAGAGCAGGAATTTGAACGTCCACCTTCAGCTGAAGAATTAGCAGAAGCCCTTGAAGTTCCGGAGGAAAAAATTAAAGAAAGTCTTAACGTTTCTGGTCGTCACGTATCAATGGATGCTCCACTTTCAACCAATGAGGATGGAGGAACACTAATTGATGTTATGGTGAATAACGACACGGCTCGCACAGACTCTGGCTTAATGGCAGAATCCTTACAACGAGAAATCGAACGTTCACTTAGCACGCTAACTGATAAAGAACGTGAAATCATTCGCTTGTTTTTCGGTATCGGAATGAATCATGGCTTAACCCTGGAGGAAATCGGCGCTAAATTCAACCTAACGCGCGAACGCGTACGTCAAATCAAAGAAAAGGCAATTCGTCGTCTGCGACACACTTCGCGAAACAAACTATTGAAATCTTATTTAGGATAATACATGAGGCTGCGTTTTCGCGGCCTTTTTTTTTAGTTTATTTTTTCATCATCAATCAACAACAACATGAGTGTATCACTTGGCTATGAGCAAGAGCTCAAAAATCACATTGAACAGGAACGCGCAGCTGTCAAACTGCAAGGAAAGGTAGGCGAATTATTATATGACCAAGGCATTGAATTAGTGCTTTTTCGCCACCACCTACTCGACGTAACTATCTCTGAAATCCTAAACCTGCACGAATATGCAGCAAAGGTTGTAAACAAACCCATTGACGTATTTACAACGGCAGAAATGGCTGAGATCATAGCTTCTATGAACTTAGCCCCTTCCAAATTAGACATTGGTAAACTCGCGAACGAATGGTCTACCGAAGGAAATGGAACTTCGAAACTTGAGTTTCTTCAAAAAAAACTGGGTGGATTCAATCAAACAAGCGCTCCGAGTTTTGAGCCACGCGATGTCGTGCTTTATGGATTCGGTCGAATTGGTAGACTCGCCGCCCGCGAATTGATTCGTCAGGCAGGAAAAGGTCAACAATTAAGACTACGTGCCATTGTAACCAGAGGAAATACAGACAAGGACATTATAAAACGTGCGTCCTTACTTAGTAATGACTCAGTGCATGGCGCATTTAAAGGAACCGTTAATGTTGATTTAGAGCGCAAATGCTTGATAATTAATGGTCAGGTGGTGCAAATGATTGAAGCATCAGCACCCGAAGATGTTGATTACACAGCGTTCGGAATTCATAATGCATTGGTTATCGACAATACAGGAATTTATACCAACCGAGAAACCTTATCCCGCCATTTAAATGCCAAAGGTGTTTCAAGAGTATTACTTACAGCACCTGGAAAAGAAATCCCGAATATCGTATTTGGCATAAACCAAGGAACCTTGGATTTGGAAAATGAGAAGATTTATTCTGCAGCCTCATGTACCACCAATGCAATTAGTCCGATTCTAAAGGTCATTGAAGACAAGTTAGGCATCGTGAAAGGACATATCGAAACGGTGCATGCCTACACCAACGATCAGAATTTATTAGATAATATGCACAAGAAAGTTCGACGTGGACGTTCTGCTGCAATTAACATGGTTATTACTTCTACGGGTGCAGGAAGTGCCGTAACCAAAGTAATTCCTTCACTTCAAGATAAATTAACAGCGAACGCTGTTCGTGTCCCGACACCGAACGGTTCATTGGCAATTTTAAGTTTAGAATTGAAAAATGAAACAAGCATTGAAGCAATCAATGAACTCATCAAAGATGCCGCATTAAACGGTGATCTTGTCAATCAAATTTATTATTCGTTTGACCCAGAGCTCGTTTCATCAGATATTATCGGAAACACATGCTGTTCGGTATATGATTCAAACGCTACCATTGTTTCTAAAAACGGAAAGAACGTTGTTCTTTATACTTGGTATGACAATGAATTCGGATATACCAAGCAAGTAATCCGTTTAGCAAAGTATATCTCCAAGGTACGAAGAGCCATATATTACTAAATCATTAAACACCGGTTGTTGAAAAAATAGCCAGTGTTAACCCCCTTGGTCTTTGATTAAGCGTAACTTTGTAGCATTAAAAACTATAGAGTAAGCAGAATATGGCTGATATTTTTGAAAAAATCCAAGCGAATCGTGGTCCAATCGGAATGCACGCTAAAGAATCACATGGTTATTTTACGTTTCCAAAATTGGAAGGGGACATTGGTCCGCACATGAATTTTAGAGGAAAGGAAAAATTAAACTGGTCTTTGAATAATTATTTGGGCTTAGCAAATCATCCAGAAGTCCGAAAAGCGGATGCGGATGCAGCGGCTAATTATGGATTTGCAATGCCAATGGGCGCACGAATGATGAGTGGTAATTCCGACTTTCACGAGCAACTGGAGCGAGAATTAGCTGATTTCGTTTCAAAAGAAGATTCAATTCTAGTGAACTTTGGATACCAAGCGGTAGTTTCAGCGATTGATTGTTTAGTTGATCGTCACGATGTAATCGTATATGATGCGGAATCTCATGCCTGTATTCTTGATGGAGTTCGTTTACACATGGGTAAGCGTTATGTGTTCAAGCACAACGACATCGAAGATTGCGAGAAGCAATTACAACGTGCCACAAAATTAGCCGAAGAAACAGGAGGAGCAATATTGTTAATCACTGAAGGTGTATTCGGAATGCGCGGCGATCAAGGGATTTTAAAAGAAATTGTAGCTCTTAAGAAGCGTTACAGTTTCCGTCTTTTTGTTGATGATGCACATGGAATTGGTACCTTAGGAAAAACGGGTGCAGGAACAGGTGAGGAACAAGGCGTACAAGATGATATTGACATTTATTTTGGAACATTCGCGAAGTCATTCGCTATGATTGGCGGATTTGTAGCCAGTGATGCGCAAGTGGTTGAATATTTAAGATATAACATGCGATCCCAAATTTTCGCAAAGGCCATGCCGCTTCCACTGGTCGTTGGAGCCCTTAAGCGTCTTGAATTGATTCGAACAATGCCTGAATTGAAAGATCGATTATGGGAAATCACTAACGCCTTACAATCCGGATTAAAAGCAGCCGGCTTTGAAATCGGGCCAACCAATTCTTGTGTAACACCAGTATACATGAACGGGTCAATTCCTGAATCTACCAATTTGATATATGATTTACGTGAGAACTATAATGTATTCTGCTCGATGGTGGTATATCCAGTAGTTCCTAAAGGAATGATTATTTTACGCTTGATTCCAACGGCGGTTCATACCATGGAAGATGTAAATTACACCATTGAATGTTTTTCTAAAATTGTAGATAAATTAAAGAATGGCGAATACATGAGTGAGACTATTGCAAAAGTGTAAACCGGAAACCATTGAACATAAAAAAAGGAGCTAAGTGCTCCTTTTTTTATGCCTAATTAGCTTATCTACCCTTCTTTTCCGGGATTTGATTTCTTACCTTTTTGTTTTTTTACAGCCAGGTTCAACTCTTCTTTCCCCTCTTCAAAATCCATAAGTACGGTATCTCCTTCAGCCATGTTGTGATTTATGATACCCTCCGCTAATGGATCTTCAATGAATTTTTGGATTGCTCGTTTTAATGGTCGTGCACCAAACTTTTCATCATATCCTCTTTCCACGATAAAATCTTTAGCTTTTTCAGTTAACTCCAGATTATATCCAAGGGTTTTAATGCGAAGGATTAATTTATCCAATTCCAAATCAATAATCTTATGAATATCTTCTCTCGTTAATGAACGGAACATAATCATGTCGTCTACACGATTTAGAAACTCAGGTGAAAATGCTTTTCTGAGTGCGTTTTGAATTACGGCCTTTGAATTCTCTTCTTTCGATTCTTCTTTTGCCTTGGTGCCAAAACCTACACCCGTCCCAAATTCTTGCAATTGACGTGCACCAATGTTCGATGTCATGATTAGAATGGTATTCTTAAAATCAATCTTACGACCCAGACCGTCGGTCATGTGACCATCATCTAATACCTGAAGCAATAAATTAAATACATCCGGATGCGCTTTTTCAATTTCATCCAAAAGAATTATTGAATACGGTTTTCTGCGAACCTTTTCGGTGAGCTGTCCACCCTCTTCATACCCTACGTATCCCGGAGGTGCTCCCACTAAGCGTGAAATACTGAATTTCTCCATGTATTCAGACATATCAATTCGGATCAAGGCATCTTCTGTATCAAAAAGGTACTTTGCAAGCACTTTCGCTAATTGTGTTTTCCCAACACCTGTTGGCCCTAAGAAAAAGAACGATCCAATCGGCTTGTTTGGGTCTTTTAACCCCGCTCGATTACGTTGAATCGCCTTCACCACCTTCATTACCGCTTCATCTTGTCCAATAACTTTCCCATTTAAGGCAACTGTCATATTCACAAGCTTACCTGATTCAGTCTGGGAAACTTTTGTTAATGGAATACCGCTCATCATAGAAACAACTTCAGCGACATCTTCTTCGGTAATGGTAATGCGGTTGCTTTTAGATGATTCTTCCCATTTACGTTTCTCTTCTTCTAATTTCTCAGACAGCTTGCGTTCCGTATCTCTAAACTCAACAGCTTTCTCATATTGCTGCGCTTTGATAACTTCACTTTTCTTTACCTTAATGTTCTCGATTTCTTGTTCAATTTCAACAATCTCTTTGGGAACATTAATGTTCGTAATATGCACCCTCGAACCCACTTCATCCAAAGCATCAATCGCCTTATCCGGTAGGTGACGATCTGTGATGTAACGTTCCGTAAGCTTTACACAAGCAGTGATTGCTTCTGGCGTGTAGGTAACCGAATGATGTTCTTCGTAACGCTCTTTAATGTTATGTAAAATCTGAATCGTTTCATCGATGGTGGTTGGCTCAACGATTACCTTTTGGAACCGACGTTCAAGCGCTCCATCTTTCTCGATATACTGACGATACTCGTCCAAGGTCGTAGCACCGATTGCTTGAAGTTCTCCGCGCGCTAAGGCTGGCTTGAACATATTTGACGCATCAAGGGAACCGCTGGCACCACCCGCACCAATAATGGTATGAATTTCATCAATGAATAAAATAATGTCAGGGTTCTTCTCTAACTCCTGCATTACCGCTTTCATGCGTTCTTCAAATTGTCCACGGTACTTAGTACCTGCAACCAAGGACGCTAAATCCAGAGAAACCACACGTTTGTTAAAAAGAATTCGGGACACTTTTCGTTGTACAATACGCAAGGCTAAGCCTTCTGCAATGGCACTTTTCCCAACGCCTGGTTCACCTATTAAAATCGGATTATTCTTTTTTCTACGAGAAAGAATTTGGCTTACACGTTCGATTTCTTTTTCGCGACCAACAATTGGATCCAAACGCCCAAGTTCGGCCATCTTTGTTAAGTCACGACCAAAATTGTCGAGTACAGGGGTTTTAGACTTTGAATCTGCAGGTCGTTTTGGAACCCCTCCTGCATCCTCTTCTTCGTCGTTACTCCCAGGGAACTCCGCCCTTGGAAATTTATTTTCTTGATTCATTGACATATATTCTTCTTTAAGATTTTCATACATAATACCATATTTATTGAGCACTTGACAGGCCACACAATCGTCGTATTTCAAAATGGTCAATAAAATATGTTCGGTACCAATCATACTTGACCGGAATAACTTAGACTCCAGGAAGGACTGCTTCAAAATATTCTCCGATTGCTTTAAAAGGGGAATGTTCGTAGGAAGAAAAACAGCATTCGTTGAGGACTGCTTAAGAATGGTTTCCAATTCGTCAGAGAGCGTTTCAAATGAAATATCAAATTCTTTAAGCAATTCAAATGCTTTCCCCTCATTGAGTTTAATAATAGCGAGCAACAAATGTTCAGGGGCTACGAACTCGTTTTTCAACCGAACTGCCTCTTCCCTACTTATTCGAATTAAATCTTTTACTCTTGGCGAAAACTTAGCCTCCATCCTACATAGTTATAAATGCAAATATAATTCTAATCTTCATCCGAAGTTCAATTTAACTCCTATAGAAACAAGTTTATTCACAATTAAGTTACAAGGGGCCCTTTATTCACATGTATGGCTCTAAATTGTTAGTAAATTCCTTAATAATCGGGTCATTTACGCAGGTCCTTTTGTTAAATTTGTGGTTCTAACTAATTTTATAATAATAGGGCTCGAAGATTATGGCAGAAGGTGAAAAAATTATACAGATAAATATTGAGGATGAAATGAAATCAGCATACATCGATTATTCGATGTCTGTTATTGTTTCTCGTGCATTACCTGACGTGCGTGACGGGTTTAAACCGGTGCATCGTCGCGTTTTATATGGTATGCAGGACTTAGGTGTTTATTCAAATCGTCCATACAAGAAATCAGCGCGTATTGTCGGTGAAGTGTTAGGTAAGTATCACCCGCACGGTGATAGCTCTGTATACGACACAATGGTGCGTATGGCCCAGGAATGGTCCTTGCGTTATCCGTTAGTGGATGGACAAGGTAACTTTGGTAGTGTGGATGGAGATTCTCCGGCAGCCATGCGTTACACGGAAGCAAGATTCAAGAAGATTGCTGAAGAAATGCTGGAAGATCTTGACAAGGAGACGGTTGATTTTAAACCCAATTTTGACGATAGTTTAGAGGAGCCAACGGTTTTACCAACAAAAATCCCGAACCTATTAGTAAATGGTGCTTCTGGAATTGCTGTTGGTATGGCGACCAATATGGCGCCGCACAACCTTACCGAAGTAATCGATGGTATTGTTGCCGTGATTGAAGACCCAGAATTACCGGTAGAAGATTTATTACAATTTGTTAAAGCTCCAGATTTTCCTACTGGAGGTATCATTTATGGATATGAAGGTGTTCGCGATGCATTATTGACCGGTCGTGGACGAATCGTGATGCGCGGTAAAGCGGAAATCGAAGAGGTTCAAGGACGTGAACAAATCATTATCACCGAGATTCCATATCAAGTGAACAAGGCGGAAATGATCAAAAAAATCGCTGAGCTTGTAAACGATAAAAAGATTGAGGGAATTTCTGATTTACGCGATGAGTCAGACCGTAACGGAATGCGCGTTGTGGTGGAAATCAAGCGTGATGCGATTGCGAATGTAGTATTAAACAAACTATACAAGTTCTCATCGCTACAGACCTCATTTTCAGTTAATAACATCTGTTTAGTAGACGGTAGACCGCGCTTATTAAACTTACGCGAAATCATCGACCAGTTTATTTTATTCCGTCACGATGTGGTGGTTAGAAGAACGCGTTACGAACTTAGAAAAGCGGAAGAGCGAGCGCACATTTTAGAAGGATTAATTATTGCGTCGGACAACATTGATGAAGTAATTGAAATCATCAAAACATCTGACAGTCCGGATCATGCACGTGAACGCTTATCTGATCGCTTTGGATTAAGTGAAATTCAAACGCGTGCCATTGTTGACATGCGTTTACGTCAGTTAACCGGTCTAGAGCAAGACAAGCTTAGAAGTGAGTACGAAGAGCTCATGAAATTAATTGCTGATTTAAAAGACATTTTAGATCGTGAAGAGCGCAGAATGCAAATCATCAAGGATGAATTATTAGAGATCAAAGCGAAATACGGAGATGCTCGTCGTTCATCCATTGAATATGCGGCATCAGAAATGCGCATGGAAGATTTAATTGCGGATGAAGAAGTGGTCGTTACGATTTCTCATGCGGGGTACATTAAGCGTACAAACCTGAATGAATATAAAGTTCAGAATCGAGGCGGTATGGGATCAAAAGGATCTACCACCAGAGATAAAGATTTCTTAGAGCATTTATTTGTTGCTACCAACCATAATTACTTATTGATTTTCACAGAGAAAGGACGTTGTTTCTGGATGCGTGTGTACGAAATTCCGGAAGGGAATAAGTTATCGAAAGGAAGAGCCATTCAAAACTTGATTAATATTCCTCAGGACGACAAGGTTAAAGCGTATGTAAAAGTTCAGGATTTAACAGATAAGGAATACATCAATAATAACTTTATTATCATGTGCTCTAAGCACGGGGTGATTAAGAAAACGTCTCTTGAGGCCTATTCTCGTCCGCGAACGAATGGAATTAATGCCATTACGATTCGTGAAAACGACGAATTATTAGAAGCGAAATTAACCAATGGAACGAACGAGATTGTTTTAGCAACATCATCTGGTCGCGCGATTCGATTCAATGAATCTACGGTACGTCCAATGGGTAGAAATGCGTCCGGCGTTCGTGGTGTTACCTTAGCGGGTGGCTCTGACGAAGTCATTGGTATGATTTGCGTAGAAGACATTTTCTCAACCATCTTGGTAGTTTCTGAAAAAGGATTTGGTAAACGAACCTATTTGAATGACCCAGAAGATAAAGAACCGGTATATCGCATTACCAACCGTGGTGGTAAAGGGGTTAAAACCTTAAATATTACGGAGAAAACAGGTAAATTACTTTCGATTCAAAACGTATTCGACGAAGACGATTTAATGATCATTACTAAATCTGGTGTTACCATCAGAATGCATGTCGACACGATTCGAACGATGGGTAGAGCAGCTCAAGGAGTTAAATTAATTAACTTGAAAGGGAATGCCGAAATTGCTGCCATTGCACGCGTACCACGCAGTGAAGACGAGGATGAGGACGAAGAAGTGATTGATGCAGACAATAATGGCGATGTCTTAAGCAATGATGGTATGAATGTTGATGAACAAGATGCCGATTCTACGGATGAACCAAACGATAACGAATAATAATTTTATGAAAAAAATCAGTCTTCTGGTAGCTTTACTGTTTGTTGGAGCTTCCTTCCTTGCACAAAAGTCTAGTATTACTGACGCGGCGCTTAAGTATAAAAAATACAACCTTATGGGGAGTATGGAAGAAAACAAAAAAGCCCTATCTGGCGCAAAAGCAGATATAGATCTAGCGGCGGTAAATACCGAAACAGTGAATGACCCATACATGCACCGTTATAGAGGAATAATATATTTCGGTTTAATGGAATTGGCTACAATGGAAGCTGCTATGTCTGGCGCTCAACCGGATGAAAATCTCATCAAAGAGTACGATGCCAAAATCAAAGAGAGTTTCAATTTCGTATTGAATGCACCGAAAGCAAAAACAGACAAACAAGAAGTCTTAAATTTTATTAATGCAAAATCTCAGTTTGTTTTTGAAAATGGTCTTGCCATGTTCAATGCAAAAAACTACGAACAAGCAACCCAACTTTTCATCGGTGCTTATGAAATTTCTAAATACATTAATGTAGAAAATGTAGACGCTAAAGGTAATGCAATACTAAGTTTTAGAAAATCTGCAGATACATTGATGTCTTTAAAGAAATACGATGAAGCAAATAAACTTGGTGAGATTGTTATGGAGTTTACACCCAATAACATCGAGGTAATCATTTCATTAATCAATGTAAATCTTCAAAAGAACGATTTGGCTGCCACTGAAAAATACTTAAATATTGCAACGAGTATTGACTCCACCAACAAACAGTTATTTCTTGTACTTGGCACATCATTAATGGACATGAAACAGCAAGAAAGAGCAGCTGCAGCCTTTTTAAAAGCCTTAAATATTGACCCATTATACCCAGATGCAATTTACCAATATTGCTCCTTGCTTTTTAACTGGTCAATTGAACTTAGAGGTAATGCATCTGATTTAAAAATTAATGACCCAAAAGCTAAAGCGATGGAAGAACAAGCACTAAATAACTTAAATACCTCCATCAAATACTTAGAACCGTTCTTAATCGCAAACCCTAACGACAAAACCGCCTTGGAAATTGGTTGGAGAACATATTCTTACCTTGACCAAACCGATAAATCGGCAGAACTAAAGAAACGATGGGAAGCCATTAAATAAGGTAAAGCCTCGCTCATGCGGGGCTTTTTTTTATCACCTCCTTGTCTGTTGAATCGTATTAAATTTGTATTTTTGAGCTATGTCATTTGTGCATCCAGGGTATTTATGGTTTCTCAGCCTGCTTGCCATCCCCATTATTCTACATCTTTTTCATTTCCGACGCTTTAAGCGATTTTATTTTCCTTCCCTGAAATACTTAAAGGAACAAGAACAGGAAAAGAAATCGGTTAAAAAACTTAAACGTCTACTTATTCTTTGCGCACGGCTGCTTGCCTTAGCAGCGCTCGTAATTGCCTTTGCTCAACCCTTCTTCAAACAAACAGAGGAAACAAAAAGCGGAATCCCGGTTACTGCAATTTATATTGACAATTCACTGTCCATGAGCGCTAAAGGAACCGAAGGAGAATTGTTGTCCGAAGCGCGCGAGATTGCTAAAAAAATCATTGCAAAAAGTGCAGGCAATACACGTTTCTTTATTACAACCAATGAATTCTCTGGTGTTGAACGAAAATTACACTCAAAAGCCACAGCCGTTGAAGTAATAGATAAGATAACTCTTAATAAAACACCCCGAGACTTAGATCAGGTAATTGAATGGCAAAACGATTATTTAAATCGGTATCACCGTGAAGTAAGCAGCATAGCAAAGGTTAATCGGGTCGTCTTGTCCGACTTTCAAAAAAGCACAGGAAACCTGTCTTCCTATAAACAAGCCAAAACATCATGGATCGACCAATCGTTTCTAATTCAGTGCTTGCCACAAAATACTGACAATGTATTTGTAGATTCCATATGGATGGATAACCCGGTGCATAAACCAGGGCAATCGTGCAAAGTGAATTTCCGAGTGAAAAATGTGGGTAAAGATGACCTAACGGATGTGCCAGTTACGGTACTTTTTGATGGAAAAACCCGCATGACCAACCTTTCCATAAATGCAGGAAGTAGCGCAACGAGCCACATGTTCTTCACCCCAACCAATCCTGGATATATCGAAGGAAAAGTTAGCGTGGCAGACCGGAACATCACCTTTGATGATGACTTTTATTTCACCAATGAATTATCCAAAGAAGGGCGTGTGGTAATAATTAACGGAGAGTTTGGAGAATCAAGCACAGAAAAAGTATTTTTAACGGAACCCTTTTACACGGTTGAAACCTGCACCGAATTTTCGTTCAATAAAAGACTTTTAAATCAAGCGGATTTATTAATTCTGAACGGAATAAATGAACTTCCTTCGGGCTTAATTTCAGATATCTCGTCATTTTTAGCGCAAGGCGGAAGCGTTTTTTGTATACCTGGAAGCGAGATTAAACTAACGGATTACACGCAATTGTTAAAAACTGTTGGGCTAACCGGATATAATGGAAAAGTCACCACGGGGAATCAACTTTCCGAAATCTCTTATGCGAGCAAGTTCTTTAATGGCATGTTTGATAAACAACAAAAATCCTTGAATTTACCTTTATTGAAAAGTGTTTACGCGATCAGGAATTATCGTCAAGCGAACGCCGAAGTACTGCTGAAATTGAGAAACCAGTTGCCCTTGATGCTTGCGGTAAAACAAAAAGGTATGTTTTATCTATTAAATACTGACCTGAGCAAAGCAAACGGTGGATTCACCGCCAATGCCCTATTTCCATCCATTTTATTGCGAAGCGCAGAACTTAGCCTTCGCTCCCTCCCATCCTATTTCACCATTGGATCAGCTGGAGTCCTTGACATACCCAGCAACACCAATCAAGATGTTCCCTTAACACTCAATTCAAAAACTAGCTCATTCATTCCCAAGCAAATCAACACCGATGGAATAACACGCTTACAATTGAATCAACCTGAACTTAATGAGCGAATTGGTGAAGGTTTTTACGCCATTAAATCCTCTCAAGTCTTAGGAAAAATTGCGTTCAATTTAAATAGAAGCGAATCACAGACCGCCTTACTCTCAAACAATGAAATTGAAAATCAATTTAAAAACGCCGGTTTTACGAATGTTAAGGCTCAATCTATGAGCACCGGGAATTCTACTTTTGAATTGGCTATGGAAAAACCTAATTCATTTTGGCGTACTTTTGTTTTATTGGCTATGCTTTTCTTACTGATAGAAATGGCCTTACTAAAATTCTGGAAATCATGAAGGTTCTTTTAAAATCAGCACGTATTACGGATGTTGAATCACCTCACAACAACACGAGTAAAGACATACTAATTTCTAATGGACACATTGAAAATATCGCAACTTCGATTTCTGATCCAGACGCCATAATACTTAGTATACCCGAATTGCATGTTTCACAAGGCTGGGTTGATTTCAAGTCTGCTTTCTTTGATCCAGGATTTGAGGAACGCGGTGGATTAACGCAAGGACTTGATGACGCAGCCCTTGGAGGATTCACCCATGTAGGTGTTTTACCCTCGGATAATCCGTCCGCTGATACTAAATTGGCCATTGAATATAAACAACGAATGGCAGATGGTCATTGCGTTCAACTTCATCCAATAGGCGCAATTACTAAACAACAAAAAGGAGCGGAACTCGCTGATTTATTTGAGATGTTCCAAGCTGGTGCCTCATGGTTTTCCGACGACCAACACCCAATTAATGAGGGCATCTTAACACGCGCCTTACTTTACTCACGGGATTTTAGTGGTAAAATCATATTCACTCCGCGGTCAACGAACTTTGCGCCGGAAGCACAGGTGAATGAAGGAATGGGTTCAACACGAACAGGCCTTAAGGGCGACCCCTCACTTGACGAACGTTTACAGGTAATCAAAGCTATAGAAATTGCATCTTACACTAAGAGTGCACTTCATATCTCAGGAATATCCTCAAAAGAATCCATTGGCCCTATTCAACAAGCAAAAGCCGCAGGCTTGCCAATTACATGCGACGCACATTTAATGAACCTTTGTTTTACGGAACAACAAATTCTTGATTTTGACACACGATTTAAGGTGCTGCCTGTATTGCGTGCTGAAGAAGATCGGATTGCCTTAATTCAGGCCTTATCACAAGGTATTATTGATGGAATCGTAACAGACCACCGTCCGTTTGTACTTGACGATAAACAGGTTGCGTTCGATGAAGCCGCTTTTGGTGCGCCGCAATTACTTACAGCCTATGCAGCACTGTTGAAAAACACGAAATTGTCAAGCGATATATTGGTTGAACAACTCTCCGTAAAAAATCGCACCTTATTCGGAATCCCTTCGAATCCAATCCAACTTGGTGCAGCTGCAGACATAACCTGCTATTCACCAAACCTATCTTGGAATTTAGATTCTAGTTCCCGCGATAAGGCATGCAATCCATTTGCTGGTGAAACCCTTCATGGCAGAGCCATCGGAATTATCAACACAGGCATTGTCATGCTGAACCAACCCGAACATGTCGGCTAAAACCTTTATCGCTCAATTCCTTAAAAGAGGAAATAAAGTTGGTGCGGTTGCTCCAAGTTCACGTTTTTTGGCCGCAAAAATGCTTAAGCACATCCCCTTTGAACGCTGTGAAACAATTGTTGAATTTGGTCCTGGAACAGGCGCATTTACAGGGTATATTCAGAAAAAAATGAAGCCCAATGCACGCTTGATCATCATTGAGCTAAACGAAACGTTTTGCCATGATCTGATACAAAAATTTGCAAGTTCAAACACAGAAATTATCCAAGGTTCGGCTACCGATTTATCTAGCATCCTATCCGACCGTGGAATTCAATACGCAGATTGCATCATTTCTTCGCTTCCTTTAGCAATTTTCGATGAAAAATTGAGAGAACAGATTCTCACAGCTGCCCATAAATGTTTGTCGACAGAGGGGCATTTTGTTCAATTCCAATATTCCCTTCAATCAAAGAAAGCCATTCAACGCCATTTTAATCACATGAATTTGGCATTTACTCCTCTAAATTTTCCTCCGGCATTCGTTTACAGCTGTAAAAAATAAGGAACTCGTTCAAAGTCCTTATCTTTGCGCAAAATCTAAGAAATGTTATCTGTACAGAATCTATCCCTACAATTTGGGAAACGTGTTTTATTCGATGAAGTAAATGCAAAGTTTGTTCAAGGAAACTGTTATGGCGTCATTGGCGCAAACGGAGCGGGAAAATCTACCTTTCTCAAAATTCTAATCGGTGAACAAGATCCTACCACCGGAAGAGTTGAATTAGAACCTGGCAAGCGCATTGCCTTTTTGCGTCAAAATCACTTTGAATTCGATCAATACCCAGTTTTACAAACCGTAATCATGGGACATAAACGCTTGTATGAAATCATGCAAGAGAAAGATGCATTATATGCTAAAGAAGACTTTTCAGAGGCAGACGGCATGAGAACCGCAGAATTAGAAGGAGAATTCGCAGACTTGGAAGGATGGAATGCGGAAACGGATGCAGCTACGTTATTGAGTAATCTTGGGATTGACGAAAGTAAACACGACCTGTTGATGCAAGAGATTTCAAATGAACTAAAGGTTCGAATCCTTCTTGCGCAAGCACTTTTTGGTAACCCGGACGTACTAATTCTGGATGAGCCAACCAACGACCTCGACCTTAAAACCATATCTTGGCTAGAAGATTTCTTATTGGATTTTCGAAATACGGTTATCGTAGTATCGCACGACCGTCACTTCTTAGACACCGTTTGTACACATATTTGCGACATCGATTTTTCAAAAATCAATCTATTTACAGGAAATTATACGTTTTGGTACGAAAGCTCTCAACTTGCTGCTAAACAACGTTCAGATAAAAACAAAAAAGCGGAGGAAAAAAAGAAAGAGCTCATGGAGTTTATTTCCCGCTTCTCTGCGAATGCGGCTAAATCGAAACAAGCCACCAGCCGACGTAAAATGTTGGATAATTTGGACTTGGAAGAAATTCAACCTTCGTCCCGAAGGTATCCAGGAATTACCTTTCACCAAGATCGTGATGCAGGAAATCAAATCCTATCCATTGAGAATCTTGGTAAAAAGCATGAAGGCAACTTCCTATTCCAAGGCATTACCTTTACAGTAAATAAAGGCGATAAAATTGCCATCGTTTCGAGAGATTCAGTGGCATTAACCCAATTTTTTGAAGTGCTAAACCAAGAAGCCAAAGCAGACACAGGTTCTTTCACCTTTGGAACCACAATCAGTACCGCTTACCTTCCTAACGACAATCACCATTTCTTTTCAGATAAAGTCAGTTTAATTGATTGGCTTCGTCAATATGCGCAAGGAGATGAGGAGCGTGAAGAAGTATATTTAAGAACCTTTTTAGGTCGCATGTTATTTACTGGTGAAGAGGCCATGAAAACTGCCAATGTACTTTCCGGTGGAGAAAAAGTGCGTTGCATGCTATCAAAAATGATGTTAGCTAAGGCAAATTTCCTAATGATGGATGAGCCAACGAACCACTTAGACCTAGAATCAATTACCGCATTAAACAATGCCATGATAGATTTCAGGGGATCGATGCTGTTTACCTCACATGACCAGGCGCTTGTTAATACCGTAGCCAATCGAATTATCGAACTAACTCCAAATGGAATGATTGATAAAATGATGACCTATGATGACTACATCGCTGATCCAAAAATCGCACAACTGCAAGAAGAATTATACTAAGAAGTATGGTCGATTACCGCATTAGCCTATACCAAGCAAGTCGGCATCGAATTCAAGTTCATGTTACGCTTCCTACTCCCGACGATGAAACCATACTCCGTATTGCAGCTTGGCGTCCAGGAAGGTATGAAGAAGGAAATTTTGCACGACTCATTTCAAACTTGAATGTATACCATGAATCACAGCGCATTCCTACCGAGAAAATAAGTAAAAATGAATGGTTAGTACACACCAAAGGTATCGATTCGATAGCGCTAAGCTATTTATATTATGGTTCCGAATTAACCGCTGGAAACACGTACTTAGACGAGAAATTACTTTTAATAAACCCAGTTAACTTACTCGTTTACAATGACTATTGCAAAACATCAGGAATTAAACTAACCATTGAAATTCCCCGAGAATGGTCGCTTGCAGGACTTGAACACAAAGCTAATAGCCTACCTGAATTCTCAACCTTAGACGAGGCATTCGATACGCCAATTTTAGCCAGTCCTGCCATTGAGTCTTATTCATATGAAATTTCCGACTACACATTCTACATTCATTCAGTTGGGGCGCATGGAATATCCTCAGAACAACTCATAAAAGACTTCAAACACTTTACAGCGCCGCAAGTGCAAGCTTTCGGCGAATTCCCAACCAGTACGTTTTCGTTTCTTTTAATTGGTGTGCAGGACAAATATTTGCATGGGGTAGAACACTTGAATAATACGGTAATTGTTCTTGGTCCAACTGCAGAATGGAAAAGTACACGATACGAATCCTTATTGGCTGTGGCATCACATGAATTGTATCACGTTTGGAACGTGAAGACGATTAGACCCCTGGAGATGTTACCCTATCGGTTCGAAGGACCTACCTATTCTAGGCTAGGCTATGTATATGAAGGAATTACTACCTTTTTCGGTGATTATTATTTACTAACCGGTGGATTGATTACGTCGGAACGTTATCTTGAACTGCTTGAAGCACAGATCCAAACGCACGTAGATAATGTGGGCAGATTCGCATATTCGGTTGCGGATTCCTCCATTGACACGTGGGTTGATGGTTATGTAAAAGGCACGCCAGGAAGAAAAGTATCAATCTACAACGAAGGGTGTTTAATGGCGTTTATTTTGGATGCGAAAATAAGAGAAGCAACAAATAATAAATCCACCTTGCAACACCTCATGAAACGCCTATTTTATGAGTTTGGATTAACGCAAATTGGTTATACCGAAAACGATATAAAAGGTCAACTTCAGCAAATTTCCGGGATAGATTTCAGCAGCTTATTTGAACAATACATTCATGCAGCGAATGGGTATGAATCCTTGCTTCAAGAAGCGTTTTCTTTTTATGGAATTGAACTTCAGCAAGAGGTGCCAACCGAACTTTACAAACGATCGTTGGGCATTAAAATCTTAACTAAAACTGAAAAAACATACATAATAGATATCGCACCCGGTAGTCCTGCGGATGTAGGTGGATTAGCCGAGGGAGATCAGGTCGTATCTATAAATGACCAAGAAATCACCACCAATATCTCGGAAGTACTCGCTTCCCTTGAACACGAAATGTTGAAACTTGTTATTTGTCGCCGTGGAGAAACCATTGAAAAAACATTGCCCTTGGTTCAACGGACCTTTTACCCAACAATGAAGTTGATAATGAAAGAAACTGATCAATATCAAATTAAAAAGAATCGTCAACATTTTGGGTTATAGTGTTGGGAAAATTTCAAGGCTTTTTTTGTATTTTTGGATAAACTAGAATTATTATGAAAACAATCTACCTATTCATCATTTCTTTACCTTTTTTAAGTGTAGCGCAATCTTTTGATGCAACCAATGAAGCCGCTATTGGATCCTTAGCTTCTTTGCACCTTTGTGATTCAAACGCAAACATACAAGCCAACATCATGGGAGCTAATGCCACATGGGATTTCAGTCAAATCGCTGGGATTTTCGGTGTTACAAAAGATGTTCAAATACTCGATGCCACACAAGATCCAAATTACGGATCATTTGCGGGTTCTACTAAAATGTATGATATCGGTGGAAACCTACAAACGTTTTATTCATCCTCTGCAAATGGACGAATTTCTCAAGGTTTTGTTTTTAATGAAGTAAGCTTGGGTGCTGTGGTTGCAAGCTGGAATGTAGACCAAGAAAATCTAATGGCTTATCCGTTAAGTTTAGCATCTAACCCACTAATTGACGCCTTTTCTGGGACAGTAACATCCACAGCAACTGGTACCCTACCTGCTACCGGTTCATCTGTCACCATGGTAGATGGCTCGGGAACCTTGTTATTACCTGGAGGGAATTCATATACCAATGTGATGCGCTTTCATTTAAAAGATTCTGCAAACGCAAGTGTGTTTGGAACCAATGTAGCGTTTGTACGAAACGTCTATGAATATTACGATTTCACAGTAAGTAATATGCCGATTTTCATTACGATGTCGGTTGATGTGAATTCAGCCTTAATAAACAACAGCAGCACCATTATTTTGAGTAAAGACCAACCGTTAACGTTTGTGGGTGAAACCGAAATAAATATACCTTCAATCCACCTATATCCAAACCCTGCAGTACATGAAATTCATTTGAGCGGTGTTCAAACTGGGGATGAATATGCAATTACAAACCTCGCAGGAATCCGTATGAATTCAGGGTCTTACAAGGGATCTATTGATGTAACAAACTTATCTACCGGAGTTTATTTACTTCAGATTAATGGGCAAACGCTTGAATTCATCAAATAACTTCATTAACGCTTTTACGGTATCCAAATTTAGGCTGCACCTTAGTGCGCTATTGCTATTTTTTTGTTCGCAAAGCTTTGGGCAAGTTTCACAACAACTCACCCCAGAAATCCAAGCATATTTATTCCACATTGTAAGAAAAAGTCCAATTCTTGAAAACAATGTAGGTTCGGCATTTGAATATAGTGGCCCCTTGGTAAAACTCCCCGACAATAGCATCAATTATGATTCTATTGATAAAATACTGACGGTTTCTCCTAACCTTCTCATTATTCGTACGGATGTTTTAGCTAAAAGTCCGAAAGGAATATTAACAGAGGCTTGCAATAAAACGGCGATGTATGAAATGTGTCGTCAAATACAAAAATATTCTGATGGAGAACCGATTACTTCTCTCCCCCTTTTGGACCGTTATTTCACCTTGTTTTTTGATCAGCTGCCGAATGAACTTAAGCGAGGTAAGCTATATGAACAACTTCTTAATCCGTTAGAAAGTCCCATTTTGCTGACTAATTTCTCATTGAACGAGCGATTATTTAATTTACAAATTAAAGGATTTACAAAAGGCTCCGACAACAAACTCATAATCGATGCGCAAGGTAAAGCAATCAACCAAGCGATAGAAGAGCGCACACGAAGTTTATTTCAGCTCCTTGGAGGCAGTTCGAACTTGTTCAAAAGTTTGTTGATGGCTGCTGGTGATGGAAGTTATACCGAAGGCATGCTACAGGAACGCGATAAAGATGAGAATGGCAGTTTTAATAAGGGCCTTCCACGCGCAATTGGACTTTTTCCGTATGAAGTTGACATCGAAAAGGATAAAAAAAACTTAAGGACAAAACGAATTACGTCCAAGGAATTATGGACCATAGGCAATCAGAAACAAACGCAGGTACATTTTGATGTATGGGGTTACAACAGTACGAACCAAACCACAGTTATCGTTGAGAAAGGCGGGAGACAGTATCCACTTTTTGGATCTCAAACCACGCGCTTCTTAACACCCGATTCAACCTTTTCTAAAGGAAGTACCTTCATGAAAGTGCTTAATGATTTGAATGATGTAACTTATAAGGAACTGAAAGAAGCATTGACAGGGAAAAATGGATTAAATGAACAAGTTGTTAAAGCACAAGAGCAACTGGGGGAAATCGAAACAATTATCAATCAAAAAGAAGGGGATTTAGGCGAATTATATAAAGAGGACTACCGAACAAAGAATCGCGCCAAGCGAAAAGAATTGAAGCAACGAAAATACGACGACCCCAGCTTAGCCTTGAAACCAAAGACGAAAGCAAGAAAGAAAGCAAAGAACAAACACCAGTCGGACCTTGTTGAACTCTACGCAGGATATGACGAAACGCTTGGCCTTGTTGAGAGTTTAATCACAGAACGAGATGAACTGGCAAAAGAATTCAACCACCGCGACAAGATTTATAAACGATACGTTCAACTTCTTGGCGAACATTGGATGCCTTTCACAGAAGTAAACGGGCTATATACCTTCGAGGACGGAACCACGTTTGATATCTTCACGCAAGATTTAACCTTTCCTCCAACCGACTCAAGCGAGCTTGTAGAAGTTAGATTGCTTTCCATCCCTGAAGACTATGAGGGAGAATCATCTGATGAAATTATGATGCACCTATCCATGGTGGATGTACGTCCGTTTTTTGATGCGGATTTTGAAATTAATTTTGAAGATGTATTTGAGTCTGATGCGTATAAGTTTGAAGGCCGAATATTCACAGATAAAGACACCAGTTTTTTTAAAAAATTATTCGAATCCTATAGCAAGAATCCACTTCCTATTGAGTTAACCTTAGATGGTATGGGAATTGGTATATGGAAAGACAGCGCAATCGTTCGCGATCCGGAACAACAAGAACAAACCTCCTACCCTGGGAACACAAAGGAAGAAAAACAACTGAGCCGAGGGGAATGGGCTTTTAAGTCACTTAGGCATGCCGGTTTACAAATCAAAATCAATCGTTCGTTAAACATCCACATTGAAAGTTCAACGGATCCTGTAATTTCTAATTTAACATCCACGGCCCTACCCATTGAGTCTCTTTTAACGACCAATGGTATAAGTAAAAATGAATTGTTGTCAGTATTACGAACACGTTCGATTTTAATTCAAACAAAAAATGAATTAATCGCAAGCTGTCCGAAGTATCTCAGTACGCAAAAAGCCAAAAAATTCATTGATCAATTGGAAGAAAGCGTTGCG
>Ga0315903_10003717_pt1 | contig 20902 bp, 32 predicted proteins | sample LakEriMetagenome_7_FD_203524 | JGI IMG/M metagenome (GOLD analysis project Ga0315903, IMG submission 203524) | Freshwater fungal communities from buoy surface, Lake Erie, Ohio, United States - Buoy 2 MA119 | ecosystem: Environmental > Aquatic > Freshwater > Lake | place: USA: Lake Erie, Ohio... | reverse complement strand
GATAGAAGCCCACTAGGACGATGGCTGGAACAAAAAGAATTCGAACACCTAAAAGACTTCTCTATTTCTTCTTAGACGGAAAGATACACAAGTCTTTACGTATATCTCGTGCAAGAGATGAAATAGTGGCTTGGTGTTATCCTGAAAGACGTAGGGTTATGTATAACTATTCTTTAGTTAATAAGCATATGCAAAAAGCATATACCTTGCGTGAAGCCGCCAAGCTTTTAAATAGACATAAAATTACTGTAGAAGATTATATTTTGGCTGGCAAGATCCAGCAGCCAACTAAAATATATCCAATTAGTAATCCAGACGATGCTGGGTGGTCTATGTATATGTTAACGGAAGACGACATATTAAAAATACATCAGTTTATTTTAGATGACGGATATACTTCTGAAGTTCCTTCACGTTCAGAATTATTAGCTCTTCTCAAACATAATTTAATATTGTATACTAAGACTAGCGACGGCAAGTTCGTACCAGTATGGAAGGCGGAGGAATGACAGGCAAAGTAGTTATTTGTCCAATATGTAAAAAAGAAACAGAAGTTCGTTGGGGTATATTTGCTCACGATACTTTAAATAGACACCTAAAGGAGCACAAGTAATGTCAGATACAAAAGTAAAAGTAGATCTATCTTTTACCAGAAATTTAGGTAACTATGAAAGTATTAAGATTGGTATTGGCGTAGAAGATATTGTGCGTAGTGGAGAAAACGTAGATTCTGCTACAGAGCGTGTATATAAATTTGTTGAAGAAAAGTTGATTCAAAAAACTCGTGAGGTGGAAGAGGAATTAAGTGGCGGCAAAAAGTAAAGAGCCTTATATCCTAATATCTTTATACGAAAACCTATACACAGATAAATACAAAAAGAAGCCTCGTATAAATAAGTTTCGTGAGAAATGGGCTATGCAAGATGTCATTGATAGTGTAGGATATGACCGTGCCAAAGAGTTGCTTGAATATTATTTTAAAACCAGTAAATCTGGGCACCCACTTAATTTCTTTTTCTATAACTTTGATAGAATAGATCAGGTGCAGTCAGATATTGAAAAGGATAAGGCGAATAGAGCGATGCTAAGAGAGCAGACGAAGAAGCTAGTAGAAGGCGGACAAGAGTGAATATAGAAGCAAAAGTAATTACAGCAGTATGCAATAACAAGGATATTAGCACCTTGCTTGCCGCTAACGTTGATGAACTATTTACTTCATATCGTGACGTGTGGGAAAGCCTAAAGAATTATTATTATAAGTTTAAAGCTGTCCCAGAAGTCGGCATCATCATGGAAAGACATAAAGATTTTGAGCCAGACCCGTCAGCAAAAGCAGAGACTGGATACTACCTTGACCAGTTAAAGAATGAATATATTTCTAATAAGCTTAAGTCTATTATTTTGCAGGCAGGTGCAGCGCTTAAAGAAGATTCAGCATCAAGAGTTCTTGCAGATATTCAAAGCAAGCTTGCTGGGCTAAGCAGACATACAAATAATATTCGTGACATTGATCTCACAGATATCGGTTTGGCAGAACAACATTTTGCATCCGTTAAAGAGCGCTCAGCAGCAATGGGCGGTAGCCCAGGAATTATTACTGGTATTGAAGCAATCGATAAAGCATATCCTACAGGTATGGCGCCAGGACATTTAATTGTTGCTATTGGTTGGCCAGGACGTGGTAAGACTTGGTTTACATCATATCTTGCATGTAAGGCGTGGGAACAAGGATTTAAGCCTATGATTATCTCGCTTGAGATGTCACCAGAGAATATGCGTGACCGTATCTATACTATTATGGGTTCTGGTTTATTTAAGAATAGCGACTTTTCAAAAGGTGATGTTAATATAGACGACTTTAAAGCATGGGGTAAAAAGAAGTTTGAGAACAAAAACGGATTTATCCTTGTATCAAATGAAGGATTGGCTGACGTTACACCAGCAACTGTTCAAGGTAAAATTGACCAGCATAAACCTGATTTGGTTATTCTTGATTACCACCAGCTTTTTAATGATAACAAGCGAAGCAATTCTGAAGTAGAACGTAACCGTAATATTTCTCGTGAGTTTAAATTGCTAGCAGTTTCAAATAATATTCCGATTGTCGATATCACCGCTGCAACGGCTGACGATATATCGGACCAAGATGAACCGCCAATGATGAGCCAAGTCGCATGGTCAAAGGCAATTGAATATGATGCAGATATGGCTATGGCTATTCACAGATATCCAAATACAAATATGATTGAAGTGGTTAGCCGAAAGAACCGTCATGGACATGAGTTTGACTTCTATTTAGATTGGGATATCAATAGAGGTGTTATCAAGCCTATCTATGAAAACCTACCGAATATGAAGAATGACTCATCGACAAATTAAAAGATTTCAAATTCGTGTAGAATTTGCAGATGATTCTGATATGATCAGAGTTAAAAATCAATATGAAAATATGCTTACTCATGATATGAGAAGTAGGGGATATGCAAGAGTCCTTGACATAGACCCAGCATTTTCGGTAGAATTCACAGGCGAGACATGGAAGTTCATAATGACAATCCATGGAGTTTACGTAGGAAAGAAGAAGGCATGGGAATCAGAGGGGATTACGCAGGGCAAACTGATACCTCGTTCTATACGCCAAGTCACGTCAAAGCAATAGTAAAAGGCCTTGGACTAAATATCATTGGCGAATCTAACGATAACCTTGTGCTGTATTGCCCTTTCCATAATAACGTAAATACTCCATGCTTTTATATTAGCGAAAGAACTGGGGCTTGGCTCTGCTTTAATCCGTCATGCGGAGAGGCTGGCGGCCTGAAAGATTTAGTTAAAAGAATATTAGGCAAGAATGAGTTTGAAGTATTACGATTTATTATGTCTAAGAAGTCAGAAGCAGATGATATATTTGAAGATACTCTAAACTCATTGTTTGAAGATAAGCCAGACTTTGAAGAATTTCCACAGGAGACACTAGACAACCTTTACACAGAATTAGGCAATTCAAATGAGGCAAAAGAATACTTTCAGTCTAGAGGAATAAATGAAGAGTCAATGCATCATTTCAAATTAGGATACTCCAGTAAAATGGATATGGTAATTGTCCCAGTACATAGTCCAGACGGCATTCCAGTTGGCCTTGTTGGCAGATCTATTAAAGAAAAACGATTTAAGAATAGTACTAATTTGCCAAAGAATAAAACAATGTTTAATATTCATAGGGCTAAAAGAATTGGAGAGAATGTAATAGTCGTTGAGTCAAGCTTTGATGCTATTCGTATCCATCAGGCTGGATTTCCAAACGTCGTTGCAACTCTAGGCGGACATTTATCAAAAGAAAATTTAGCATTACTAAATAGATATTTTAATCGTATAACAATTATGACAGATGCAGATTTGGCTGGCAGAGAGTTAGGGCTTAGCATAGCCAATAGATTAAAGAATAAAGATATCTTGTGGGCTTCTTATGAATATGGTAAGATATATCCACATGATGCAAAGGATGCTGGAGATATGACAGAAAAAGAGATTATCACCTGTATTAAAAACGCAGTTTCCGATATCGAATACCGATCTTGGAACCCATGATATAATGAAAGAACAGACGGATCTATACCGTCAACTACATAAGGAGAAACTATATGGGTATCGTAAAGGGTCTTAAAGACCTAAACAAAGCGCTAGATAAGCCACAATCATCTGGCGAAGGTAACAAAGCAAAATGGGTAAAGCTTGAGGATGGCGAAAGCGTAAAGATTCGCTTCCTTCAGGAACTAGATCCAGATTCACCAAATTATAATGAAAAGCTCGGACTGGGTTTTATTGCAGTAGAGCACACAAATCCTAAAGATTATCGTCGCAAGGCGCTATGCACAACTGATGATCAGGGCAAGTGCTACGGTTGCGAACAACATCGCAAGGATTACAAGGCGGGATGGAAGGGTCGTTCACGACTTTACATCAATGTACTTGTAGATGATGGAAAAGAAGAGCCATATGTTGCTATTCTTTCACAGGGTTCAAGCGGTAAAACCGTTACACCTACACTTATTGAATACGCAGGAGAGATGGGTTCAATTACAAATCTTATGTGGCGTATCAAGAGAACTGGTCTAAAGACTGAAACTAGTTACACAATTATTCCATTGGCTAAGGATGAAACTCCGTTTGATTCCTCTGCTATTGAATTGTATAAACTAGAAGAGACTGCTGTGCGTGACTTGCCATACGCAGAGCAGGAAGCTTTCTTTAATGGAGAAGGCGGAGCAGAAGAGACTGAGTCTGCAACTAGCAGCAGCTTAGATTGGTAATAGTTGGGGGCCCGAAAGGGCCCCCACACAAAGGCGGTTATGAATTTTATACATTTGCATGTCCATTCCCATTATTCAACAATGGATGGACTAAATTCACCAGATGAATTAGTAAAGCAAGCCAAGATACTTGGCATGCCTGCTATTGCCATTACAGATCATGGCACATTATCATCACATCGTGAAATGCAAATTGCTTGTGAGCAATATGGTGTAAAACCAATTCTTGGAGTAGAGGCATACATATCACCAACAGATAGATTTGACAGATCATCATTTAAAGATAAAAGTATTCAGGCCTATAATCATATTATCCTATTGGCAAAAAATAAAAAAGGCTTAGAGAATATTCATAAGTTGCAAGAAATAGCATGGACAGAAGGATTCTATTCTAAGCCACGTATTGATAGAGAGGTATTAAATGAGTATGCGGAAGGTATTATCGTATTGTCTGGATGTCTCAATGGTATTGTTAGTAAGGCTATCGAAAAGGAAGACTTTTCAGAAGCCAAACTTTTACTTCAAAATTTTAAGAAAACTTTTAATGAAGATTTTTATGTTGAGGTACAATCTCACAATCCGCAAGAAATAAATTCAAAGCTTCTTGAATTAGCAGATGAATTAAAAATTAAGGCGGTGGCAACTGGCGATATCCATTTTGCCAAAGAAGAAGATAGATTATTAGAAGAAGCCCTATTAATTATTTCTACCAACCCTAAAATGAATAAAGATGCAGACTTTGAAATGTCTCGCCAGATGAGAGATATGGGAGATAGATTTGATTACTTATATCCTGATCGTCGTATGTCATTCAAGGGCATGAATTTATTTATGCAGACTCGTGAGGAAATTGAGGCGGACTTTAAGAAGGCTGGAATAAATAGAACAGATATATTTGATAATACCCTAGAGATAGCAGATAAGGTAGGCGAATATGACCTATATCGAAACCTTGACCTCCTGCCAGTCCCAAAGACCAATGCTGATGAAAAGCTACGGGACCTGGCTGAAAAGGGCTTAGAACGGCTTGGGAAGGCCTCAGATGAGGTCTATAGGGCTCGCCTAGAGGAAGAATTGGCAGTTATTAAGGACAAGAAATTTGCCTCCTATTTCTTAATTGTGGCTGACATGATTAATTGGGCTAAGGGTCAAGAAATTATGGTTGGACCTGGCCGTGGTTCGGCGGCGGGATCGTTAGTATGTTATTCGATAGGCATTACAGATGTAGACCCAATTGAATATGACCTACTATTTTTCCGATTTATTAATCCTGAGCGTAATGATTTCCCAGATATTGATACAGACTTTGAGGACCGTCGTCGCAAAGAAGTTAAGGATTATCTTAAAAAGAAGTTTAAGCACGTAGCATCAATTTCTACATTTACTTATTTTAAAGATAAAGGTGTAGTTCGTGATGCTGCTCGTGCATTTTTAGTACCACTCTCAGATGTCAACCATGCCCTAAAGTCTGTGGACACATTTGAAGAGTATGCAACTTCGCCCAACACAAAAGAATTTAGAATGAAATATCCTGAAGTTACTTGGCTTGCCGAAAGATTGCGTGGCAAGATTAGGAGTACTGGTATTCATGCTGCAGGAGTTATTGTTGCTAAAGACGACATTCGTAACTACGGCCCAGTCGAAACTAGAGAAGACCGTGAAGACAAAGCTTCTGGTCGTATACCAGTAATTGCTTATGATATGGATACTGTTGCTGATATTGGTCTAATTAAACTTGATGCCCTTGGACTTAAATGCTTATCAGTTATTGCTGACACTGTAAATTCAATTAGAAAACGCACAGGCAAGCATATTGATTTATCCAAGATGACATTCGATGATCCAGAAGTTTATAAAATGTTAAGCGAAGGATATACCAAAGGTGTATTTCAGGCTGAAGCAACCCCTTATACTAATTTATTAATTAAGATGGGCGCAACAGAATTTGAAGATCTAATTGTTTCTAACGCTTTGGTACGTCCAGGTGCTATGAATACAGTTGGTGCTTCATACATAAATAGAAAGCACGGCAAGGAAGCGGTAGAATATGTTCACCCTATTATGCAACCGTTTACTAAAAATACATACGGTGTAATTGTTTATCAAGAGCAGGTTATGCAGGCTTGCGTTCACCTTGGTGGCATGACTTGGTCTGAGGCAGACAAGGTCCGTAAAATTATTGGAAAGAAAAAAGATGCAAAAGAATTCGACCAGTTCAAGGATAAATTTGTTGAAGGTGCTTCAAAGCACATTTCTAAAAAGCAGGCAGAAAAACTTTGGCACGACTTTGAAGCACATGCTGGATACTCGTTCAATAGGTCTCACGCTGTTGCTTACTCTATGCTTTCTTATTATACCGCTTGGCTTAAGTTACATTATCCTTTGGAGTTTATTTTCGCAGCGCTCAAAAATGAAGGAGACAAAGACACAAGAACAGAATACCTCATCGAAGCAAAGCGACTTGGACTAAGGGTACAATTGCCTCATATAAACGAATCCGATGTATACTTTTCTTTACAGAAAGACTCTTTGCGATTTGGACTGGCAGAAATTAAATTTATATCAGACAGCATTGCAAATAAAATCATAGAAGGAAGACCATATGCAAATTATAAAGAATTTATTGAAAAAGCCTCAAAGAAAGGAAGCGGCATTAATAGTAGGGCTATTAGCTCTCTTAACGCTATTGGTGGTGCTGCCTTTGAGGATAATCCTAGGAGCGGTCAAGAAAAAGAAAACTACTACGAATTCCTAGGCATACCATCATTTGAATTAAAAAATATTCCGCCTAGAATTAAGGCACAAGCAATAACTATAGACCAGTTTGATCCACTGGGGTCATTCGTTATGTTCGGAATGGTTAAAAGTATTAAGCGTGGCAAGGGTTGGGCAAGAGTTGAATTAGTTGATGAGACTGGTAGCATAGGTCTTTTTCATCATGAGCAAACCCAAATTGAGGCTGGCAAGATGTATTTTATTCTTGTAGGAGATAACCGTATAGCAAGATATGTAGATGTTGCTGACATAAATCCAAGTTCTGCAGATGTATTTGTAGACTTTTTGTATCGTAAAGAATATAGTCTTGAAGAAGATGAGAAGATTGTGGTAAACTTTAGCCCGTATCAGACTAAAAATGGAAAGACTATGTCTCATATTGTTATGTCTGATAAAGATAAAAATCTAACTAGAGCAATTGCATTTCCGTCAATGTATAAAATAACATTGGCAAAAATGCGTGATGGAATGAAATGTAAACCTGTGTTGTCAAAATTAGATGACGGCACATTAATGATTAAGGAAATCAAATGACAGAAGATATTGTTCAGTCAATGAGTCTGAATAAAATATTGGTGGCTCTGCTAGAGCAATATGGAAGTCTATCAGTTCCCACCACAAAATTTGTAGATGCGGCTAATGAAGATAAAGAATTAGTTGTTGAGTATGACGATACAGATTTTACTTTTAAATTTAGCTTAAGGAGCAAAAATGAACAGCAATGAAATAATTACAGAGTACGGACTTGATGCGCTTTCAGCGATTCTTCATGAAACAGCAAGAGAAAAAGGATTTTGGGATGGGGAATATAACCATGACAAAATAGGAAATAAGTTAGCTTTAGTTCATTCTGAAGTTACGGAGGTCCTTGAGGCTATTCGTAAAAGTCAAGGTTCTGAAAAAGTAGTAGAAGAAATAGCAGATATCATTATTAGAATTCTTGATGTATATGCGGCTATGAGAAATGAAGAACAAGTTCTTCATAGTCTAGACGAAGTTCTTCATAATAAAATGGAAAAAAATAAAAAGCGTCCACCCCTTCACGGCAACCTATTCTAAATGATATAATAGTAGAAAGAAAGAGTATAAATGACAATTGTAATAGAAGATATATTAGCAAAATTAGATCCAAAAACTAGATCAAGAGTACAGTCAGCAGTAGATGTTCAAGTAGAGCGACAGCCAACGCCTAGCATCGGTTTGAACTTAGCCCTAAAAGGAGGACTTGGATTTGGAAGACAAGTCTTAGTTTGGGGAAATAAGTCTGCTGGTAAGTCATCTTTCTGTCTACAGATGATAGCAGAGGCACAGAAGAACGGCAAAACTTGTGCATGGATTGATGCAGAAGCATCATATGATAAAGGTTGGGCGGAAAAGTTAGGTGTCGATTCGTCTAAACTAATCTACTCACCAGCAAAAACAGTTAACGATATGGTTGATGTTGCTACACAATTGATGGAGGCAAACGTAGACCTTATTGTAGTTGACTCTATATCTGCGCTACTTCCAGCAATCTATTTTGAAAAAGATAGTTCAGAGTTAAAGAAGTTGGAAGATACTAAACAGATAGGCGCAGAAGCAAAGGATATGACTCATGCTGTTAAAATGCTTAACTATGCGAATAAGAACACGCTTCTTGTCCTCATATCACAACAGCGTAATCAGTTTGGGTCTATGCATGCTTCGCATATTCCGACGGGTGGAATGGCAGTTAAATTCTTCTCATCTACTGTTATTAAATTATGGAGCTCGGAAGCTGAAGCGAATGCGATCAAGGCTGGCGTTAAAGTTGGCGATAAGATTATTGAGCAAAGGGTAGGAAGACCAGTAAACTGGATTATCGATTATAATAAGTTGGGTCCACCAAATCTATCTGGTCAGTATGATTTTTATTACCAAGGAGAAACTGTTGGTATTGATAGAATAGGAGAAGTCCTTGATGTTGCCGAAATGTGCGGAGTCGTGGAAAAAGGTGGCGCTTGGTATACCGTGGAAGGGGAGCGGCTACAGGGTAGAGCAAAAGCCGTGCAGTTCCTTCGTGATAATCCAAAAGTAGTAGAAAAGCTTGTTAAAGGTATAGATGCCAAATCTTAATGAGTTTTTGCAAAACAAAGAACCAGAGCAAGGTTTAAGTAAGATAGATGAATCTAGACCGTGTTCTAAATGTAGTAAGGATTCAGAGTTCTACTATTGGAATGAACAAAGTTTAGAAATGACATGGACATGCCTAGACGGTCATAAAAATTCATATAGGATAAATTAATGTCTGAAAGATCAGAAGCAAAACGTGATGGAGCCAAGCAGCAAAAGAATAGCGGCAGAGGCGATTATCTAAAAGGTGATGCAATATGGAATGGCTTTGTTGTAGATTATAAAGAAACAGGAAAGTCAGTTACAGTATCAAAAGAAATGTGGGCTAAAGTATGCACAGACACATTTAAAGTAAGCAGAGCGTACTACCCAGTACTAAAATTAGTTATTGGCGAAGACAACAGCAAAACAAGATTAGCGGTAATTGAATGGTCATTACTGGAACAGTTAGTAGAAAAGTGGCACGAATGAGAGACATATTTATGACAACATTAGTAGGAGCAGTTGTGGGAGGAGTATTTAGCGCATTCAAGCTTCCTATCCCCGCCCCTCCTGTATTTGCTGGCCTTATGGGAATTGTTGGTCTCTGGATTGGGTACGCCATAGTTACAAAGGTGTTGGCATGACAGAAAAAAATACTCTTGAATTAATTAATGACATAACAGAGTTTAATGACTTACATGAATACATGAAAGATGAACAGCTTGATAAGGCGCTTGCCATAGTGGTAAAGCTTCTACTTAACCCAGATGTTCCAGCAGCAAAAGCACCACATCTTATTATTGAACTACAGGCAATGTCTACGAAGTTTTCCATGCTTGCCTCAGTATATTCAACAATTGCTAAGGATAAGGCTGGCACAGTAAACAACAACAAAAAGAATATTTATTATTCAGCGAAGGAGTCGATAGACAAACTTGTGGATGCCCTCAAGTATGTTGTTCGTTATAATGGCTAGAGACATAGTAAAAAATTTAAAGTTTAAAAAGTACGAAGGTAAATTTGATCCAAAAGAATTTGCTAAGATGCTTGATGAAGCCTATCTTGCTACAAAACGTGCAGATGGAGAAATGACTAAATATACATTTAGTCCAAGCAGTTTTGGATATGGTAATGGAAACTGCCCACGTTATTGGTATATGGCATTTAGTGGAGCAACCTTCATAGATAACAACGACTCAAAAGCAGTCGCAAATATGGCTCAAGGAACTCAGGCTCATGAAAGACTACAAGGCCTAATTGAAAAAATGGGAGCCCCAATAAAGTCAGTACAGACTGAAATAGAGATTAAAAATGAATACCCTCCGATTCGTGGTTTCATAGATCTTGTAATTAATTGGGACGACGAAGAAGTTCTTGGAGAAATTAAGACGGCTAAGCAAGAGGTTTGGGATACAAGGCAGGCAGAAATGTCCCCATCGGCAAACCATATGCTTCAGTTGCTTACATATATGAAGTTAAGAAATGTAAGGGAAGCTTTCTTCTTATATGAAAATAAGAACACTCAAGAGATCCTTCTCATACCTATCCAGATGAATGATAAGAATAAAGAAATTATAGATAATTTATTTGTTTGGCTATGTGAAGTTTATGATAATTTTAAAGACGGGGGGCTGCCAATAAGACCATTTATTAAAACAAGTTATGCCTGCAAGGGTTGCCCTATTAAAAAAGAATGTTGGTCTGGTCCGACTGGGGAAGTACAAATTGAGCCATACGAGGTACAGAAATAATGATCTGCGCCAATAAAGAATGTGCAAAAGATTTTGAAGCAAAAACACATAATCAAAAGTATTGCTCAGATGAATGTTGCCGTATCGCAACTAATCGTAGGATCATGGAAAAGTATTATGAAAAGAAAGCAATTAGAAGCGGTGCAAAAAGAGCATGCAGAAAATGTAATGCAAGGCTAAGTAGATACAATGAATCAAACATATGTGCTGGTTGTCAGAAAAAGATAGATATAAATCAAAAAAATAAATTATTAAGGATGATCGATGAAATTGGGTGAACTAATTAAGACAAAAGCAAATAGAGTTCTTGGCATAGATGCTTCAACAAATTCAGTTGCTTTTTGTCTTATGGAAAATAACAAGCCTCTAAAGTGGGGCAAAGTAGAATTTGCTGGAGCAGACATATACGAAAAAATTTACGATGCTAAAGTTAAAGTACATGCTATGCTTGACGAATTAAAATCAGACTATATAGCAGTAGAGGGTGCAGTCCTTGTCAGATCCCCTGATGCCGTGATAAAATTATCATATGTCTATGGAGTTGTCATTGCTGAGCTTATGTCTACTGGCGCTAGTGTTATTACTATATCTCCTACATCTTGGCAGGCTTATATTGGAAATAAGAACCCAACAAAAATGGAGAAAGACAAGCTTAGGTTTGAAAATCCAGGATATGCTGACTCATGGTATAAAAATAAAATGAGGCAGATAAGAAAACAAAGGACTGTAGATTACTTTAATAGCAAATATAATTTACAACTAGACGACTTCGATGTGGCAGATGCATTTGGCATTGCACACTATTCCAACACGGTATTAACAGAGCGATGAAATTATATAAGAGCAAAGACTGGTTGTACAGACGCTATGTAGTTCAGCGTAAGACTATGGAAGAAATAGCAAAAGAGTGTGGCGTAACAACTATGACCATATACAGGTCTCTTAAAGATCACGGGCTTATAAAATGATATTAAATAAATTTAGAGAGTTTTGTATAACTAAAGAAAGCTATTCTCAGATAAATCAAGATCTGCTTGCGTTGTTTTGTTTTGATAAAAATCCAGGATACTTTGTTGAGTTTGGTGCCTGCGATGGAATATATTTATCAAACACCTTTTTACTAGAAACATATTACGGATGGCAGGGTTTGTTAGTTGAGCCTTCAAAGCATTATAATAAAATCATTTCATCAAAAAGGAATGCAAGCATAGATTATTCTTGTGTCTCAGATAAAACTGGAGACAGTATAGAATTTGTTGAGGTAGAAAATTTTGAAGGGCTATCAGGAATAAGCGAGTATGCCTATAACGATGTTCATACCGAGACTAGAAAAAGTCACGGCAATACTTATGTGGTAGACACTATATCTTTGAAAGACCTACTGGCTAAGCACAACTGTCCAGAAACTGTAGATTACATTTCAATAGATACTGAAGGATCTGAGTATCATATATTAAATGCGTATGACTTTTCTACAAAATTTAACTTAATTACTGTTGAACATAATAATACTTATACTAAAGACTTGATATCTGAATTGTTAATTAGTAAAGGTTATATTATGATTTTGCCAGAAGAATCAAAATGGGATAGCTGGTTTGTATCTGAAGAAACTTACGATAGGATATCAAAATGAATATAATCTATACTGGAGGCACCTTTGACCTGTTCCATTCAGGTCATGTCAATCTATTAAAACGATGTAGAGAAGTTGCGGGACAAGAAGGAAAGGTTGTAGTTGCTTTAAATACAGATGAATTTATATTTCAGTTTAAAAATAAAAAGCCTATATGTAGCGAGCAAGAAAGGCTAGATGTTTTACTGGCCTGTAGATATGTAGATGAAGTTGTTATGAATGTTGGCGGACAAGATTCAAGAATATCTATAGAAATGGTAGGTCCAAATTATATAGTAGTTGGATCTGACTGGGCAAAGAAAGACTATTATGCACAAATGTCATTTACCCAAGAGTGGCTAGATGAAAGAAATATAGGGCTAGTATATGTTCCATATACACAAACAATATCTTCTACAAAAATTAGAGGTAGAATGCAGTGAAGATACAAAGCTATTTAGTTTGTTGGGATGATTATCGTAATAATTGCATAGGTATAGAGTCTCAATTTAAATTAAATGGATTTAATCTAACCGTAATAAATTCTGGGCAACCTAAGAACGGCTGGCAAAATCTTGGAGATATAAGATATTATAGACAGTTTTACTATGCATTAAAAGACTTTAACTTTGATAACGAATACATGTTATTCATTTGTGGAGATTTAAGTAGCGACTCATGGTCGTCCATCATGAATAGAATGATAGATGTAGTTTCTAGACACGAAGATATTTATGCATATGCCCCACATTTTACAAATGATCCTTGGAATTTTAACTCTACAAATCTTAAGGTTTCTTCGCTAGATAAAGATATATCTATTGCTGTCAATACCAATGGGATAATGTTTTTAATACATAAAGAAATTGTTAAAGACATGTTAAATTTCTTCAACTACTTCCAAGAAAAATATGGTTGGGAAGGCATGGTTTCTGGTTGGGCTATAGATCTAGTTCATTCTTCATTTGCAATAGGGAAAGGAAAGCTAGTAGTAAGAGATAGCAAAAATGTCATCACCCATCCAGCAGGGTCATCTTATAATCATAGCAAAGCAACAAACGAAACTGCCTTGATATATAAAGCATTTAACGAGTTTTCTAAAGAGTATAGTCCAATAGTAAATAAAATTTACGGAAGGATGTCTCATGATAAAAATTATATGGAAGTTCAATCATTTTATGGTAAAGATTTAGATCTTAAAATAAAAAGAAATAAAATTGACTATCATATTATATACATAAACGATGAAAGAAAATGGAATAGAGATAGCATAGATATTTATTTAAATGGCAATAAGCATCTTATTAAGTCGGTAAATGCAAAAATAGAAGGTGCTAAAGAAAAGTTTACTGAAGATAATAAAGATTTTAAATTTGCGTGGGAATCGTTTAAGACAGGAGAATTTGGAAATTTTGCCAGTCATTATTTAGCCTGGAAATATGTGGCAGAAAATAATATAGATAAACTATTAATCTTTGAAGACGATGCTAAATTATCTGAAGAATTTATAGATAAATATAATCTATTTTTAGATTATTGTCCAAAAGATTATGATGTTTTTAGTATATTTGTTCATGAAAACCAGTTCCCAAGATTTAATCATAATGATATAATAAACGAGAATATAGCTAGGGGATATCAGGATTGGTCTACCCTTTGCTACGTAGTATCTAATTCAGGAGCAAAAAAGCTTTTGGATTACGTGAAAAATATAGGTATGGACTATCCTACAGATTGGTTTATATTTAGACACGGAGCAAAAGGTATATTTAATGTTTACACTTTGCCGCCAGAAAAAGCTGGCGGTGTAGAGATTGATAATCGATATGAATCTCAAGTTCAATAGGAGCGGATATGTTAGAGCCAGTATTTCCAGATTCAAAAGATTTTAAGTGTGATGATTTATATTTGCTTACAGTAGGCACGGAAGCAGGCAAAGAAATTCTTGAAACCTGCCATGAAATTGCACACATGTTGGTCAAAAAGAATATTGCCTACGGCAATTCAGCCCTTGACCCTGTGCGTATATTTTCAAAGGCGGGACCAAGAGAGCAATTACATGTTCGTATTGATGATAAATTAAATAGATTAATGAAGGGCACCGAATATCCAGGAGATAACGATATTGATGATTTAATTGGATATTTAGTTCTATTAAAAATAGCTAAGCAATTCCAAGACTGATTTTAGTCAACTAAGATGGTATAATATCTATATATGGACATTGAATTAGCTGATCATTTTGATCGCATGAATAAGGTAGTCGAAGAACTACTAAAAGGAAACAACCCAACCCAGATTGCTTCTATAACAGGCTTCAAACGTGCAGAGGTCTTAGGGTACATAGATGAATGGAAAGAGGTCGTTAGAAGCGATTCTGGAGCCCGTGACAGGGCAAAGGAAGCCATATCTGGAGCAGACCAACACTACGCCATGCTTATTAAAGAGGCTTGGAAGACCGTAGAAGATGCAGACCAAGCTGGCCAACTAAATATAAAAGCGACGGCATTAAAGTTAATTGCAGATATTGAAGGTAAAAGAATTGGCATGTTGCAAGAAGTTGGTTTATTGGATAATCAAGAACTCGCATCACAAATTGCAGAGACAGAACGAAAGCAAGATGTTCTTGTCAAAATATTAAAAGAAGTTACTGCTACATGTCCAAAATGTAAAATGGAAGTTGCAAAACGCCTTTCACAAATAACTGGCATAGTTGAGCCAGTTGTAATTGATGCAGAGGAAGCTAGTGGATCTTAATTTTAATGATCTCATCGATATCCTAGATGGCGAGGAATTTGATGAAAGGCCAGTAGACTTACGAACATTTGTTACTAGCCCAGATTATCTTGGACTTCCACCACTTTCTGAATACCAATATACACTTATAGAAAAAAGTTCACAGATATATAAAGAATCAACTCTTATCAAATTATTTGGAGAAGATGAGGGTCGTCGTAGATTTAAACAAACTTGCAACGAAGTAATTGCACAATTAGGCAAGGGCAGTGGAAAAGATTATTGCTCCACTATTGCTGTATCTTATATGGTTTACTTGCTTCTTTGCCTCAAAGATCCAGCAACATATTATGGAAAGCCGCCTGGGGATTCCATAGATATTTTAAACATTGCTATTAACGCACAGCAGGCTAATAACGTTTTTTTTAAAGGATTTAAAACTAGAATAGATAGATCTCCTTGGTTTATAGGTAAGTATGAGGCAAAAGCTTCTGAAATGAAATTTAATAAAGCAATAACCGTACATTCAGGTCACTCGGAACGTGAAGCATGGGAAGGCTATAACGTAATTGCTGTTATCCTAGACGAAATATCAGGCTTTGCAACAGAGAATACTACAGGACACGACCAAGCAAAAACAGCAGACGCTATCTACGACATGTATCGTGGTTCAGTTGTTTCCCGTTTTCCAGACTATGGCAAGGTAATATTGCTTTCATTCCCACGATTTAAAAATGATCCAATACAAAAGTTTTACGATTCTGTAATTGCTGAAAAAGAGACGGTAGTAAGAAGCAAAACTTTAAAGATGGACGAGAATCTTCCAGACGGAACTTCAGGAAACGAAGTAACGGTGGAATGGGAAGAAGATCATATTGTCTCTTATACAATTCCTAAAGTTTATGCTTTAAAAAGACCTACGTGGGAAATCAACCCCACAAAAACTATAGAAAACTTTAAGGTTGAGTTTTATAAAAATATGCCAGATGCTCTTGGTCGTTTTGCTTGCATGCCACCAGAAGCGATTGATGCATTCTTTAAGTCAAGAGAAAAAATAGAAAAAGCTTTTAATAATATGGCATTAGCCGTAGATCAATTTGGTAGATTTGAAAATTGGTTCGCACCAGACCCTGACAAGGAATACTTTATACATGTAGACTTGGCACAAAAGCATGACCATTGTGCCGTATCTATGGCTCACGTTCAAAAATGGGTTAATGTAAAAGTAACCGATACATACTCCCAGCCTGCGCCAATTGTAGAAGTAGATGCAGTTAGATACTGGACTCCTACTGCAGATAAGTCTGTAGATTTTACTGAGGTAAAAGATTATATTCTTTCTTTAAGAACAAAAGGATTTAAGATAAGATTATGTACATTTGACCGCTGGAATTCCCATGACATGATGCAGCAGTTAAAAGCATACGGAATTAATACAGAGACTCTATCAGTTGCCAAGAAACATTATGATGATATGGCTATGGTTGTTGCTGAGGATAGGCTTACTGGGCCGCATATTCCATTGCTTATAGACGAATTATTGCAGTTAAAAATTATGCGTGATAAGGTAGATCATCCACGTAAAGGCTCAAAAGACTTGGCTGATGCTGTTTGTGGATCTATATATAATTCAATTAGTAAAACTAAATTTGAAACAAATCAAGAAATTGATGTGCATACGTACGATTCGATATCACGAAGAAATGATAGGCAAGAAGAAGATGTTAGATTAAATGTAATTAGGCCTCCCAAGATGCCCTCAAAATTGGCGGATGTACTAGACGGAATGGAAATACTATGAGTATATATCAAGATAAAGCTAAAGAATGTAAGTGCTGTGGAAAACATGTTCCTTTGCCAACTACTTTAAAAGAGTATGCTGGCTATATGCTTTGCCCTACAACATTTGCAAATGTAGTTGAATACAAGAGACTGTGGAAATCTCTTGGGTCAAGACCGCCAGGAAGCGTCAGAAAACATTTCTCTGATTATGTCCAGCAGTTGGTAGAAAATACCATTGACAAAAATGAGGACGGGACAATACAATAGTACCCTGTGGCGTTAGCTCAGTTGGTCAGAGCCCCAAACTCATAATTTGGTCGTCGTAGGTTCAAGTCCTACACGCCACACAAAAGAGAGTATAATAGAGATATGGATGAGGATATGGAACTGCAATACTATTTAGAAATAGGTGCAATAACTTTAGAGGGCATGGATGAAAATGGCGAAATGATTTTTGCTATCCATGAAAAAGCCAAAGATGTGGCTCCAGAATTATGGCAGGCACACATCCAACATGTTGATGAATCTTTAATTAAGCTTTATGAAAAAGGTTTAATGGAAGTGGAATATGATGAAAATTTAGAAGCCACTTTACATTTAAGTCCAGAAGGACAACAAATGGCGAAAGAAATGGGTTTGATCCAAATGGATTTCCCAGATACGCCAAACGATTAGGAGATAATTATGCCTTGGAATATAAAAAGAAATGCTGCAGGGTGCAGAGGTTACGCCGTTGTAAAAGAGGGCGGGGAACTAGTAGGCTGTCATGATAGCGAAACAAAAGCAAAAGCACATATGAGAGCCCTATATGCTTCAGAAGCAGACGCCAAAAAGATGAAAGACAAGAAAAAGAAAATCTACTAGACTTAAAAAATCTAATTTGTTATAATATATGTGGGTTGCCAATAGGGGCCCACATATTAATTTATTCGCTTAAAGGAGGAATAAAATGGTAACAACATTTGCTATGGATCTTTTTAGAGATCCATTTTTTATTGGCTTCAATCGTGAAGTAGAAAGACTAAACAATATCCATCGTGAGGCTACGGCCCAGTCTTTCCCGCCATACAATATTGTCAAGGTAGACGAAGATTCATATCGTGTATCTTTGGCGGTGGCAGGATTTGATAAAAAGGATATTGAGGTCTCAGTAGATAATCAGACTCTTATTGTTAAGGGTGAAGTTACTACAGAAGAGACTGGAGAGGTTCTTCACAAAGGAATTGCCGCCCGTAAATTCACACGCACATTTGCGCTTGGTGAATATATGGAAGTTGTTGGGGCTGAATTTAAGAATGGCATGCTACATATTGATGTAGATCGTGTTATTCCTGAAGACAAGAAGCCAAAGACAATCAAAGTCAAATAAGGTATAATGGTTCTGTCCATGTAGATGGACACGGGCCGAATAGTTACGCCTTGGGATACACCTGAGCATGTGTATAAACTGCTCATTAAAATTTAAGGAGAAAGAATGCCGAATTACGATTACAAATGTGTTATTTGTAACTACACAAAAGAAATTCCAAAACCTTTTTCACAATCAGACATGGTGGAGCTTTGTGAAAAATGTGGTGCTGCAATGGTTAAACAGTTTGGCACTTTTGGTATTCAGTTTAAAGGCGCAGGCTTCTACAAAACAGACAACGCTAAATAATTCAATGTTATAATTAACTTGTTACAAAAGTTGTAATAGGGAGTTTTAAGTTGACTAGGACTAAAGCTTGGAGATTATCATTAGCCACAATTCTTGGGCTTGGATGGCTATTCCTTGTTCCTTTAGATGCTAACGCAACATGCGTTAACTATATACAATCACAAACAATAGCCGCTGCATATGAAGGCGATTCAGAGCCAACCGTTCATCATATGGATACGTGCTCTGGAGACGATATAGGGTATCAAATACCAATTGCTTCAACAATAACTTTTGATGGCGTAGAATATTCTAATATATATGCAACAACAAATTCAGTAATTACTTTCGGTAGCCCAGATCCAACATTTTGGGATTACCCAACAACCCCATCTATATCATTATATTCGATGGATTGGTTTCCAGGAGTAAGCGGAACATCTGGTTTAGATATTTATTATTCTGAAGGCGGTTTTCAATTAAACTTAAATATGGTTCCATTTGGAAATTATGGAGCACAACCTAGCACTGTTAATATACTAGTAGCAATTACAAACACAGGCGGACTTGCAGTATCCTATAGCTATCAAGGACCAGAATATTCAAATATGAGAACTGGAGTTAGACTCCATGACGGTAGCATTGTTTCGCTAGAGGCTTGGGGAGCTACACAGATATCAGCAGAAGAGCCTTTGCCAACATTGCAAGCAGAACCAGTTGTTGATCCAACATCATCACCAGAACCAGCACCAGTAACACCAGAAGAACAGCAAGAGGAAGTGGCAGCAGCAGCTGTACTTTCTGAGCAAATTTCAGATTTAAATAATTTAATTGCGGCTATAAATGGAGAAGAAATAGAAGAGCCCGCAGAAGAAGTAACTCCAGAACCAGAACCTTCACCAGAACCAACAACTGAACCAGATTTGCCAGAACCAGATGTTGAAGTTGAACCAGAAATAGTTACTCCAGAGGATCCAAGATTTCCTGATGATGACGAACAAAATGAACCAGATGACCCCAATCCTTCTCCAAGTCCTGATACCACAAATGAGGAGAGCGAAGAGACTGATCCAACTCCAGAACCTTCAGAAGAGCCAACACCTCAGCCAGAGGATACAGATCCAGTTCAAGAGCCTGAACAAAATGAATCTGTTGACGAAGAAGTTGCAAGTCCACCATCTGATAATAGCACAAACAATGCAATTTCTGAAGAAGAATTAAATGAATTAAATAAATTAATTGGTGTGAATGATGATAAATTGGCTGCTGAATTATCTAATACAATAAACAATTTATCTGAAGAATCTAAAGAAGAGTTGGCAAAAGATTTAGGAATAAAATCGCAGGATATAGAAATAATTGCGGCGGCAGTAAAAGATAACCCAGTTTTAGCTGTAGCAATTGTAGAGTTTTCTAATAGGGCTGAAGAAAATGCGGATGCGCCAATGCCGTATACTTTGGCAGATGCCACTACAGAAATAGCAGCAGAACAGTTTTTGTCTGATCCAATAGGGGCATTGACAAATATAGATTTTTCTAAAGTTTTAAACCCATCAGAATGGGGCAAGGACATGACAGATGACCAAAGAGAAAAGGCACAGGAAGTAATTGTGCCAGTAATTATTGCATCTAATATTGTTGCTGCCGCCATGACAAGGAGGATATAATGAAAATAATTAAGGCTGTATTTAACTATGCCTGGGAAGTAATTAAGGAGAGCATTGCCCAAATATTTACCCTCCTTGGCTTCTTTATCGCATGGCTCACCCTTACTGGGACTGCCCAGCAAGTGGTTGGAATAGCAACAGTAATAGCTACTATTATTTGGCTTGCCACCATCCCTTTAAGAAAAGAAGACTAAATGCTATAATAGAGGTATGAAAAAATTAGGTGCCTCATTAGCTAGTTTAATGCTAGCCTTCACAGTTACATCGTGTAATTTTGATGGTTCATTCCGTTATGAATGCCAAGACCCAGCAAATTGGGAAAAGGCAGAATGCAATCCTCCAATTTGTGAGACTACTGGAACCTGTTCAAGAGATTTAGTTGGACAGGAAGTATGGGATGAGTACCAAAAGACAAAGGTAAACAATGGCTAAAGAAAGATTAACCCCAGCAGATCTTGATGCAAGATTAAAGTTTGTTCTTGGAATTACTCTTGGAACAATTTTGCTATGCACATCGCTAGGAATTTTGTATGCTCTTATATTTGTAACCCAGCCAATTG
>Ga0315903_10003716_pt1 | contig 20905 bp, 21 predicted proteins | sample LakEriMetagenome_7_FD_203524 | JGI IMG/M metagenome (GOLD analysis project Ga0315903, IMG submission 203524) | Freshwater fungal communities from buoy surface, Lake Erie, Ohio, United States - Buoy 2 MA119 | ecosystem: Environmental > Aquatic > Freshwater > Lake | place: USA: Lake Erie, Ohio... | reverse complement strand
CGCTTACGTGGTGGCCTGCGGCTCCTACAGCACCGCGCTGCTGCGATCGGTGGGCGTGCGCGTGCCCATCTACCCCGGCAAGGGTTACAGCGCCACCTTGGCCTTGCGCGAACCGGATCGCGCGCCCTTGGTCAGCATGATCGACGACGCCCGCAAAATCGCCATCTCGCGTTTGGGCAAGCAGCTGCGCGTGGCTGGCACGATTGAGCTCGGCGGCTTTGACCTGCGCTTGGACACACCGTTGGCGCGCCGCCGCTGTGAGATGCTGCTCTCGCGCATTGAGGAGGTCTTCCCCGGTGTGGCCGACACGCGAACCGCCGAACAAGGCGGCGACCCGCACTTTTGGTGCGGGCTGCGCCCCGCCACGCCCACCAACATTCCCCTGATCGGGCGTACGGGTGTTGACAAGCTGTGGGTCAATGCTGGGCACGGCACCTTGGGCTGGACGCACGGCGCGGGCTCAGGCAAAGCCTTGGCCAGCCTGATGGACGGCGAAGCACCCAAGATGGCGTTTGCCTTCGCGTAAAGTCGGGGCCACCATGCCCTCGACCCCCCAACGCAAAGAACACCTCGACGCCTTGGCCATGACCCTCTTGGTCGTGTGCTGCGCGATCTGGGGGTTTCAACAAATCCTGATCAAAACCACCGTCGCTGAAGTGCCGCCCTTGTGGCAGGCGAGCTTGCGGGTGTGGGGTGCGGCCACCTTGTTGTGGTTGTGGTGCCGTGCGCGGGGCGTGCCGCTGTTCCAGCGAGACGGCACACTCGCGGCGGGCGTCGTCGCCGGCCTCTTGTTCGCCGGTGAGTTCGCCTTCATTTATTTGGGCCTGCAGCACACCAGCGCTTCGCGGCTGACGGTCTTTCTCTACACCAGCCCCTTTGTGGTGGCCTTGCTCTTGCCGCGCGTGGTGCCCGGCGAGCGTTTGCGCCCGGTGCAATGGCTGGGTTTGTGGATCGCGTTTTTGGCCGTGGCGGTGGCTTTCAGCGAAAGCTTTCGGGGCAACACCGAATTGCCGCGCCAGTGGTTGGGCGACGCCATGGCCTTGGCCGCCGGGGCCTTGTGGGGCTTGACCACGCTCGCCATCCGCGCCACGCGCCTGTCCAGTGCCAGCGCCGAAAAAACCCTGTTCTACCAACTGGGCGTCACCGCCGTGGTCGCGCCCTTGATTTCGCTGGCTTTGGGCGAGACCTGGTCGCTGAGTTATTCCACGCAAGCGTGGGCGTCGATTGGCGTGCAAACGATCATCGGTGCCTTCGCCAGTTACCTGACCTGGATGTGGTTGTTGCGCCACTACCCCGCCACCCAAATGTCGACCTTCACCTTCCTGACACCCTTGTTTGCCTTGGTGTTGGGCGTGGCCTTGTTGGGTGAACCCCTGACCTGGCGTTTGGTGGTGGCCTTGCTCGGCGTGGCCGCGGGCATTGTGTTGGTCAGCCGAAAGACCTGAAACGCTCAAGCCTCGGGGCTTTTTTTCATCCGTTCGCTTTTCCAATACACGTCATGCCCGCCGTTGAGGCGGTTGAGCACGCGGGAAATCACGAACATCAAATCGGAGAGCCGGTTGAGGTACTGACGCGGCGTTTCTTTGATCGCCTCTTCGTTGCCCAGTGCCACCACGGCGCGCTCGGCGCGGCGCGCCACGGTGCGGCACACATGGGCCAAGCTCGCACCACGCGTGCCGGCGGGCAAGATGAATTCTTCGAGTTTGGGCAGCTGGCTGTTGTGGTGTTCCAGTGCCTCGTCTAGAGCGACCACGGCTTCGGCCTTTAGCAACTCAAAACCCGGGATGGACAACTCACCACCCAAGTTGAAGAGTTGGTGCTGCACCTCCACCAAAATGCCCCGCACGTCCGTGGGCATGTCCTCGCAAAGCAAAACACCGATGTGCGCGTTGAGTTCGTCCACCTCACCCATGGCGTGCACACGCAGGCTGTTTTTGGACACGCGGGAGTTGTCACCCAAACCCGTGGTGCCGGCGTCACCCGTGCGGGTGGCAATTTGTGTGAGGCGGTTGCCCATGTGGTGCTCCTGAGTAATTTTGCCGATAATGCTTCATTATCTGACCACTGGAGCGCGCCCATGAATGCACCCATTGCCAATGCCCTGCTCGAACCCCAGGTATCCCTGCGCGAGGTACCCGAGGCCTTGTTGCCCGCCTTGCGCGAGCGCTTCGGTGCGCAATGCTCCACCGCCCTGGTCGTGCGCGAACAGCACGGTAGAGACGAGTCCGCCTTCACCCACGTGCCACCCCCCTCGGCCGTGGTGTTCGCCGAATCCACCCAAGACGTGCAAGACGCCGTGCGCTTGGCCGCCCTGCACCACACACCCATCATCCCCTTTGGCGTGGGCTCTTCGCTAGAGGGCCATTTGCTGGCCATCCAAGGCGGCATCAGCCTGGACGTCAGCCGCATGAACCGCGTGGTCGCGATCAACGCCGAAGACCTGACCGTCACGGTGCAACCCGGCGTGACGCGCAAGGCCGTGAACGAAGCCGTCAAGGACCAAGGCCTGTTCTTCCCCATCGACCCTGGCGCCGACGCCTCCATCGGCGGCATGAGCGCCACCCGCGCCAGCGGCACCAACGCCGTGCGCTACGGCACCATGCGCGAAAACGTGTTGGCGCTGGAAGTGGTCACGGCCAGCGGCGAGGTGATCCGCACCGGCACCCGCGCCAAAAAATCCAGTGCGGGCTACGACCTCACGCGCTTGATGGTGGGCAGCGAAGGCACGCTGGGCGTGATCACCGAAGTCACGCTCAAGCTCTACCCCTTGCCCGAAGCCATCTCGGCGGCCACCTGCTCCTTCCCCAGCATCGAAGCGGCCGTGCGCACGACCATCGAGATCATCCAAATGGGGGTGCCGATCGCGCGCTGCGAACTGCTCGACGACAACACGGTACGCATGGTCAACGCACACGCCAAACTCGGGCTGCGCGAAGAAGCCATGTTGCTGATGGAGTTCCACGGCTCCCCGGCCAGCGTCGAAGAACAAGCGCAAACCGTGCAAGCCATCGCAACCGACAACGGCGGCCAAGCCTTTGAATGGGCCACCACCCCAGAAGCGCGCACGCGCTTGTGGACGGCGCGGCACAACGTCTACTTTGCAGGTATTCAAAGCCGCCCCGGTTGTCGAGCCATTTCCACCGACGCCTGTGTGCCGATCAGCCAATTGGCCAACGTCATCTTGGCCTCGGTCGACGAAGCCAATGCCTCCGGCCTGCCGTATTTCTTGGTCGGCCACGTGGGCGACGGCAACTTCCACATGGGCTACCTGATCGATCCCAACAGCGCCACCGAGCGCCAGACCGCCGAGACGCTGAACCACCAACTGGTCGAGCGCGCCTTGACCTTGGGCGGCACCTGCACCGGTGAGCACGGCGTGGGCCTGCACAAGATGGGCTTTTTGCGCCAAGAAGCGGGCGACGGTGCGGTGGACATGATGCGCGCGATCAAGCAGGCGCTGGATCCGCACAACATCATGAACCCGGGGAAGATTTTCAATTGATGGGGCTCACTCTCACACGAATGAAGCCGAAGTCATTCTTTCTGTGCAATACCGATTCGAAGCATTGTGAGTGGAATGAAGCCGCGCTTTGTTGTAGCCCAGCTGCCGACAGGTTGTCCTGGCTTTGACCAGATAGGTACCCAATTCATATCCACATGAGCTGTGGTCAGCCCTGTTCTCGCCCAGAAAAATCATGTTCCCACTGGTGCCTTGCAAACTTGGCGCTGTAGAGCACCCCTGCAACAAGAGGGTCATAGAAATCAGACCATAGGCTGCGATTTTTTGCATGTTTGGTCCTTGTCTATGACGTTCAGTCAACCTTCGTTCCACAAATCATCCTTTTTTTGACTATGATTAAAGCCATTGTTACTTATGAATAAATGGGGTTCGTTATGAAGTATTTTGCAGCTGGTTTTCTTTTGTTGTGCAACACCGCCATGGCTCAAAACTTTGCAGAAGTCATCAACATTCAGCCCAACATGGTCACTGTTAATGAGCAACGCTGCGAACAAGTGGCTGTTCAGCGGCCCGCCACCTCAGGTGACACCGCTGGCGGCATTTTTGGAGCCATTGCGGGCGCAGCCATCGGAAACCAAATTGGCGGTGGATCGGGCAAGGACATCGCAACGGCAGCCGGAGCCGTCATTGGCAGTCAAATTGGACGAGGCCAACCACAGCCGGGTGGTATCGAATACCAAAATGTGTGTCGGGTCGTTCCAGTGTCGGTTCAACGAGGTGAAACGGTGACCTTCCGCTACCGCGGACGCGTTTTTACCCAATCATTTGAGTAACCGTCTTGATAAACAAAAAGGGAGATCGTGAATCGATCTCCCTTAGAGTGACTACGTTGAAGTTTTATTCTTGCGGGAAAACTGGCTCTTTATCAAAAGTCCCGTTGGATCATCCGTTCGATGTGGGTGCATGTTTTGGGGCAAGCCCTGCTGATTTTCGAACTTTGGATTTTCGGTATGGAACTCCGCGCCGTGTCGATACTGACGGTCGCGCCATTGATTGCGGTCATTCTTCTCGTGTTGCAGCGTCTTACTAAACAACACCCATAACGCCACTGAAGTGCCGAGGGCTAAAAACGTGTTGATGTGGCAGTTCCCACAACCAGTCCCCCGTTCGGCGTCATGACGTGCGGTAGGTTTTTATTTGCGCAAACGCTCGATCAAACCATTGAGCGCTTCGATCGATCCGAACTGGATCGACAACTCGCCCATTTCTTCCACGCGACCGTGGCGCTTGACGCGTTTCTTCACGCGCACCTCGACCTGAGCGGTCAAGAGGTCCGACAGCTCTTCTTCCACGCGGCGGATGTCGCGTGACTTTTCTTTGGTCAGCTTTTGGGGCGCCAAGCTGAACTCGGCCCCGAGCTTCTTGACCAAGCTTTCGGCTTCGCGCACCGACATTTTTTTCGCCGCCACTTGCTGGGCTGCGGTGATTTGCGTGGCCTTGTCCAAAGACAGCAAGGCGCGGGCGTGACCCATGTCGATGTCACCCGCCATGAGCATGGACTGCACCGGCTCGGCCAGCATCAGCAAGCGCAGCAGGTTGCTCGCGGCGCTGCGCGAGCGGCCCACGGCTTGCGCGGCTTGCTCGTGCGTCAAACCAAACTCTTTGATCAGGCGCTGCAAACCTTGCGCCTCTTCCAGCGGGTTGAGGTCTTCGCGCTGGATGTTCTCGATCAGCGCCATCGCGGCGGCGGCCTCGTTGGGCACATCGCGCACCAAGACCGGCACGTGCGTCAAACCGGCCAAGTGGCTGGCGCGGAAGCGGCGCTCACCGGCGATGATTTCGTACTTGCCCGCGTTGGGGCCTTCGCTGAGTTGGCGCACCAAGATCGGCTGCATGATGCCTTGGGCCTTGATGGATTCGGCCAGTTCGTACAAAGCGCCCTCGTCCATGCGTGTGCGAGGCTGGTACATGCCCGCGACCATCGAGGTCAGGGGCAGCTGCGATGGCAGGCCTTGGTTGTCTTGCGCCTCGGGCGATGTGGCTTGTGCCACCTTGGGGCCCAACAGGGCTTCGAGTCCGCGGCCAAGGCCTTTGGGTTTTTTCGTGACCATCTTCATGCTTTCCAAAAATCGGTGAATCGTCGGTGACCTTCGGGCCAGTCGCCCAGGCCGCTGTCGGCGTTGATGTGACCCTTGTGCCCCAAGACCCAATGCTCACTGCCCCAATCCGACACCATTTGCTCGGCGCGCTCGGGGCGACAAAAAGGGTCGTCTTGACTGCTGACCAAGAGACTGGGAAACGGCAGGCGTGTGCGCACGATGGGGCGCCAGCTGCGCAAGTGCTCAATATCTTGTGAGTGCTCACTGTCGCCCGGAGCCACCAAAAATGCGGCCTTGATGCGTTTGGCATGCTTTGAGTGTGCCGCCCAAGCGGCCACCTGCAAACACCCCAAGCTGTGCGCCACCAAGGCCACCGGCCCGGTGCACGACAAGACCACCTCCTCGAGACGAGCGATCCAATCACCGCGCTTGGGGGTGAGCCAGTCGTGTTGTTCCACACGCGTGTAACCGTGCAAAGCCTCCCAGCGGCTTTGCCAATGCAAAGGCCCGCTGCTCTGCCAGCCCGGCAAGGTCAACACGTTCATCAGGGTCGTGCTCACATCTTTTGGATGCGTTCAACCATCTCGGAGGCAAACGACACAAAGGCCTGGCTGCCCTTGGCCGCCGGATCAAACACCACGCCCGGCAAGCCGTAGCTGGGTGCTTCGGCCAAACGCACGTTGCGCGGAATGACGGCATCGAACACCTTGTCGCCAAAGTGCGCCTTGAGCTGGTCGCTCACCTGCAGTTGCAAGGTGATGCGCGGGTCGAACATGACGCGCAACAAACCGATGATTTGCAAATCGGGGTTGAGGTTGGCGTGCACCTGCTTGATGGTGTTGACCAAATCGGTCAAGCCTTCCAAAGCAAAGTACTCGCACTGCATGGGTACGATCACACCGTGCGCCGAACACAAACCGTTGAGGGTCAGCATGGACAAGCTCGGCGGGCAGTCGATGAGCACAAAATCGTATTGGTCTTTCACCGCCGCCAGAGCCAGCTTGAGCCGCTTTTCGCGGCGCTCCACATCGACCAACTCCACCTCAGCACCAGCGAGTTCCCGGTTGGCACCCAGCACTTGGTAACCGCACGACTCAGACCACAACCCGGCTTCGGCCACCGTGGCGGACTCCAGCAGCACGTCGTACACCGAGAGCTTCATCTCGCGTTTGTCGATGCCCGAGCCCATGGTCGCGTTGCCCTGCGGGTCCAAGTCGACCATCAAGACGCGTTGGCCGATGCTGGACAGTGCGGCGGCCAAATTGACCGTGGTGGTGGTTTTACCGACGCCACCCTTTTGGTTGGCGACACAAAATATTTTGGCCATGTGATGTGATCCTCTGGCCCCGAGTTTACGTGACTTGCTCAGATGCTCTGGTCGCTGGGTCGCATCCACACCACGCATCGCTCGGCATCCAGGCCAGGAACGTGCAATGGTTCCACGTGGAACACTTGGGCATGGGTGGGCAATGCGGCCATTTCTTCGGTGGGCGACTTGCCCTTCATGGCCATCCACACCCCATGCGGCAGCAGGGCCTCGGTGGACCAGCTCACAAAATCCGGTAACGAGGCAAAGGCGCGCGAGGCCACCACGTCGAAGCCCTCCCCCGCGTCAGCCCGCAGCGACTCCACCCGGGCGTGCAAACCGCGCAAGTTGGGCAAGGCCAAACTGGCCGAGACCTGCTGGACGAAAGCCGCTTTCTTGGCCACCGTGTCCACACAGGTGATGCGCCACTGCGGCATGACGATGGCCAAGACCACGCCCGGCAAACCACCGCCCGAACCCACGTCCAAGAGCTTGCCCAGAGTCAAACCCATGGTCTCGAGTTGGGCGCGCAAGGGCAAGACCACCGACAAGCTGTCCAGCAAATGGTGGGTCAGCATCTCGTCCGACGAACGCAAAGCCGTCAGGTTGTAGACCTTGTTCCACTTCTGGATGAGGGCCATGTAGGCCAACAAAGCACCCACTTGGGAAGGCAACAAATCCAGCTTCAGGGACTTGAGCCCCGCCTCCAAGACGGAGCGCTCATGGCCGACGCTCATGCCTGAGCCTCCGGCACCGGGGTTTTGGCAAAACCCTTGAAGCCGCCCTTCTTCAAGTGGATGAGCAAAAGCGAGATGCTGGCGGGCGTGATGCCGCTGATGCGGGAGGCCTGACCCAAGGTTTCGGGTCGGTGCTTGGCCAACTTTTGGCGCGCCTCAAAGGACAAAGAGCCCACCGACAGGTAGTCCAAGTCTTGGGGCAGCTTCATGTTTTCGTGGTTCGACGCCCGCTCAACTTCGTCCTTTTGCCGCTCGATATAGCCCGAGTATTTGGCGGCGATCTCCACCTGCTCCAGGATGACCTCGGTTTGATCGCCCCAGGTTTCACGTGAAACGTTCTCGCCGTCGGCGTACTTACCGCCGTCCAAAGACATCAGGTCGGCATAGCCCACACCCGGTCTTCTCAACAGGTCGAACAGGTTGTACTCGTGCTCGATCGCTTTACCCAATACCCGAACCGACTCCGACTCGGGCAGGTTGCGGGGGTTGACCCAGACCGACTTGAGGCGCTCTGTTTCACGTGAAACAGCGTCGCGCTTGCGGCAGAAAGCATCCCATTGGGCAACGCCCACCAAGCCCATGTTGCGCCCCACTTCGGTGAGGCGAGCATCGGCATTGTCCTCGCGCAGCTGCAAACGGAACTCGGCTCGGCTGGTGAACATGCGGTACGGCTCGGTCACGCCCTGGGTCACCAAGTCGTCGACCATCACGCCCAAATAGGCTTGGTCACGTCCGGGCAACCACGCGGCTTCGCCCCGGCACTGCAGGGCGGCGTTCACACCCGCGAACAAGCCTTGGGCCGCCGCCTCTTCATAACCGGTGGTGCCGTTGATCTGGCCGGCAAAAAACAGGCCTTGGATCTGGCGTGTCTCGAAACTGTTCTTGAGCGAGCGCGGGTCGAAATAGTCGTACTCGATGGCGTAGCCCGGGCGCAAGATGTGGGCGTTCTCCATACCGGCCATGCTGCGCACGAGGGCAAGCTGAATGTCAAACGGCAGGCTGGTGGAAATGCCGTTGGGGTAAATCTCGTGGGTCGTCAGGCCCTCGGGCTCCAAGAAAATTTGGTGGCTGTCCTTGTCGGCGAAGCGGTTGATCTTGTCTTCCACGCTGGGGCAGTAGCGCGGCCCCACCCCTTCAATCTGGCCGGTGAACATGGGGCTGCGGTCAAAGCCAGAGCGGATGATGTCGTGGGTGCGCTCGTTGGTGTGGGTGATCCAGCACAGCACTTGGCGCGGGTGCATCTCGGCGCGACCCATGACGCTGAACACCGGCACCGGGCGGTCCGCGCTGTCGGAGCCGGGCATGCCGTCGCCGGGCTGTTCGGTGCACTTCGAATAGTCGATGCTGCGCCCATCGATGCGCGGGGGTGTGCCGGTTTTCAGGCGGCCTTGGGGCAGCTTCAGTTCTTTGAGCCTTGCCGACAAACTCACGGCCGGCGGGTCACCCGCCCGTCCTGCGGCGTAGTTGTTCAGACCCACGTGGATCTTGCCGTCCAAAAAAGTGCCGGCCGTCAGCACCACGGTGCGGCAGCGAAAACGCACACCCACTTGGGTCACGGCCCCTACCACGCGATCGCCCTCCACCATCAGGTCGTCCACGGCCTGCTGGAACAACCACAAATTCGGCTGGTTCTCCAACACCCGGCGGATGGCGGCTTTGTACAAAACCCGGTCGGCCTGTGCCCGGGTGGCGCGCACGGCTGGGCCTTTGCTGCTGTTGAGGATGCGGAACTGGATGCCACCTTCGTCGGTGGCCAAGGCCATGGCACCACCCAAGGCGTCGACCTCTTTGACCAAATGGCCTTTGCCGATGCCGCCAATCGACGGGTTGCAGCTCATTTGCCCCAAGGTCTCGATGTTGTGAGTTAACAACAAAGTACGGCAACCCATGCGGGCCGACGCCAAGGCCGCCTCGGTGCCGGCATGACCGCCACCGACAACGATCACATCAAATTCTTCGGGATACAACATGAGCTAAGCGGGCCTGGCCCGTCCAAAGTGGGCGCAACCCGCGCCCGGGTGGCCCGTGAAGGCCCTGTGCACAAAGCAAGGTGCAGCGCGGTATTTTAGCGGTGGGACTATGCGCACGCACACCCCGTCACAATGGCGCATGAGTTTTGAATGTCGCCCCCACTGCGCCGCCTGCTGCATCGCGCCGTCCATCAGCAGCCCCATGCCGGGACTGCCCCACGGCAAACCGGCAGGCGTGCCCTGCCCGCACCTGACCGCCGAGCGACGTTGCGCACTGTTCGGCCAGCCCGAACGCCCGGCCGTCTGCGGCTCATTGCAACCAAACGAAACGATGTGCCGCAGCGACGCGGCATCGGCCTTACACTGGCTTGGCGAACTGGAACGGCTCACCCAACCGCGCTCGGCTTGACAGATGTCAAGCCCAAGCAGCAGCAATGGGAGTCCAATGGTTTTTTTAACCTGGGAGTATTCACATGAACCAAAACGTCGGCGGTCTTGACCGCACCATCCGCATCGTTGCAGGCTTGGCTTTGATCGCAGCGGCCGCCACCGGCACCATCGGCGTGTGGGGTTGGGTTGGCGTGGTGCCTTTGCTGACCGGTGCCCTGGGCCGGTGCCCCCCCTACGCCTTGTTGGGTTTGAACACCTGCTCGGTCAAAAAAGCCGATTGAACCTGACGGCTCAGTAGATGGGCGGCTGACCTTCGGGTCGGGTTTTGAAGCGGCGGTGCGGCCAGTAATACTGTGCCGGTATCTCGCGGATATAGCCTTCCAACCGGGCGTTCATCTCGCGAACGTCTTGTTCTTCGTTGCCCGTGGGGTAGTTGTCCCACACCGGCAACAAACGCACCGTATACCCACCCCAAGTCACGCGGGTAATCAGCGCCATCACCGGTGCTTGGGCCATGGCCGACAAACGTGGCAAGGCGGGCACCGTCGCGGTGGACACGCCAAAGAACGGCACAAACAATGACTGTTGACGACCCAAATCCATGTCGGGTGAAAAGTGCAACAGGCCCCCATTGCGCAAACACTTGAACAATGGCCGCACACCTTCGCTGCGCGCCACCAAGCCCGCGCCAAACCGGCGACGGCCATTGAGCATCCAACGGTCCAACCAGCGCACGCGTTGGCGCGAATACATCACCAACCAAGGCCGTTTCACACGGCTGCTCAGCCACAGGCCACCAGCGTCCAAACCCATGAAGTGGGGGACAAAAACCACACGGGGCTCTTCGCCTTGCAGTGAAGACAAATCACCCTCAAAGCGGATGCGACGGTCCAAGGTACTCAAGGGCGCGTGCCACAACCAAAACCGATCAAACAAGGTGCACCCAAAGCACACAAAGTTCACCGTGAGCCACCACACGAGTTGAGAAACCGGTTGCTCGGGAAAACACAGGGCCAAATTGCGCCAAGCGACGCGTCGGCGTTGACCCGCGAACACGAGCAAGCCCAGGCCCAGCAGCAAGCCCAAGAAGCGGAACAGCCACAAGGGCAATACAGCGAACACCAGCATCAAGTAACGGTGGCCCATGGCCAAATGAGATGGCCCATTATCGCAAAGCGCCAGCGCTCAGACCGGGCTGTCGATGCGGATCCAGGTGGTTTTGGTTTCGGTGTACTTGTCAAACGCGTGCAGCGACTTGTCCCGCCCCACCCCGCTTTGCTTGAAACCACCGAACGGCACGGTGATGTCGTCCTCGTCGTACTGGTTCACGTGCACCGTGCCGGCGCGCAAAGCACGGGCCACGCCGTGCGCCTTGTTCAGGTCGCGCGTCCAAACACCGGCTTGCAAACCGTATTCGCTGGCGTTGGCTTGGCGCACGACCTCGGCCACGTCGGTGAAGCTGAGCACCGACAAGACCGGGCCAAAGATTTCTTCACGGGCGATCGTCATCGACGGCGTCACGCCATCGAACACCGTGGGCTGCACATAACAACCACCGGCCACCGGCTGCACCCGTTGACCACCGGCGACCAAACGCGCCCCTTCGGACTCGCCCAAGCCGATGTAGCGCATCACGTTGTTGAGTTGAACCTCATCGACGATGGCGCCCATGACGGTGGAGGACTCCAAGGGGTTGGCCGGTTGGTAATTGGGCACCAAGGCCAAGGCGCGCTCCATGAAGGCGTCCTTGATGGACGCCTCGACGAACAAGCGCGAGGGCGCGTTGCAGCTCTCGCCTTGGTTGAAGAAGATGCTGCCCACCGCGGCTTGCACCGCGCGGTCGAGGTCGGGGCAGTCAGCGAACACGATGTTGGGCGACTTGCCCCCCAACTCGGTCCAGGCGCGCTTGAGGTTGCTCTGGCCGGCCATGACGTGGATCTGTTTGCCCACGCGGGTCGAACCGGTGAACGCGATGCAATCCACGTCCATGTGCAAAGCCAAGGGCGAACCGGCTTCGGGTCCGTAACCGGGCACCACGTTGAACACGCCCGCCGGGATACCCGCTTTCAAAGCCAGCTCGGCCAAACGCAAGGCCGTGAGCGGCGATTTTTCGCTGGGCTTCAAAACCACCGAATTGCCCGCAGCCAAAGCCGGCGCGATTTTCCAAGCCGCCATGATGAGCGGGTAGTTCCACGGCACGATCACGCCCACCACACCGACGGGCTCGCGGGTGATGAGCGCCAAGGCCGTTCTGGCCGTCGGTGCAATCTCGTCGTACACCTTGTCGGTGGCCTCACCGTACCAACGGATGCAGTTGGCCGCGCTGTTGACGTCCACCGCACGGGCGTACTTCAAAGGCTTGCCCATGTCCAAGGTTTCGGTCAGGGCCAACTCGTCGGCGTGGTCCAGCAACTCTTGGGCGAAGCGGATCATCACGCGCTTGCGCTGCGCGGGCGCCAAGCCCGACCAGCGGCGGTCCTCGAAGGCCTGACGGCCAGCGGCCACCGCCGCATCGATGTCGGCCACGCCACACCGCGCCACGGCACCCAAAGAGCGGCCATCAACGGGCGAGCGGTTGTCAAAGGTTTGCCCATCCCGGGCGCCGACCCGTTCACCGTTGATGAAGGCGCGGCCGTCGTGCGTGTGGCTTGTCATGTGAAGGTCCAGTTGGGTTTGTCTGTCTCATGCGCGCGGTGCGCGTGGCTGCGTCACTGCCGTGCAGCGGCGGCCATCTCACGCTCTCGGCGGCGCGTGCTGCGCGCCACCCACACGCTGTAACTGACGATGACGATGGTCACGGTCACAATCAGCAAGGTGGCGGCGGCGTAAATCGTGGGGTTGATGCCGCGTCGGGCATAACCAAAAATCACTTGCGGCAAGGTGTTCACACCGGGGCCAGACAAGAACTCCGAAATCACCACATCGTCAAACGACAAGGTGAAGGACAACAAAAACGCCGCCAAGATGGCTTGGTAAATGTTGGGCAGGGTGATCAAGAAAAACACCTGGTGTGGGCGCGCGCCCAAATCCATGGCGGCCTCTTCAATCGATCGGTCCATCTCCAGCAAGCGCGACTGCACCACCACCATCGCGTACGCCATGCCCAGCAGGGTGTGTCCCAAGATGATCGTGAGCATGCCGCGCTGCGGCCAACCAAACAGGTTTTGCGAACCCACCATCAAGAGCAGCAAAGACAAACCGATCACCACCTCAGGCATCACCAAGGGCGCGTTGACCATGCCCGAGAACACGGTGCGACCAAAAAACGCGCGGTAGCGCACCAACACAAACGCAGCAAACGTGCCCAGCGTGGCCGACAGCACACCCGTGATTGCCGCCACCTTGATGGACAACCAAAAGCCCTCGACGATTTTGGTGTCGCGCGTCAAGGCCTCGTACCAGCGCCAAGAAAAGCCGGTGAACACCGCGTCTTGGCGGGTGCTGTTGAACGAGAACACCACCATGAACATCAGGGGCAGGTAGAGAAACAAGAAGACCGCCACCAGCCAAAACTTACCGAAGTGTTTTTCAAAAAAGGCTTGCATCTCAATCGCTCCAGGCGGGGGCCATCATTCTTTGTTGCGGTAGTAGAAGGCCAGTGGCACGACGATCACACCGATCATCACCACCGCCAAGGCCGTGGCGCGGGGCCAGTTGTTGCTCGTGAACATCTCGTCCCACACCACCCGGCCGATCATGATGTTTTCGGGACCACCCAAGAGCGAGGGGATCACGAACTCACCCACCGACGGAATGAAAACCAACATGAAACCCGCGATGATGCCGGCCTTGGACAGTGGCACCGTGATAAGCCAAAACGCTTTGAACGGCGAGGCGCCCAAGTCGTAAGCGGCCTCAAGCAAGCGGAAGTCCATCTTCACCAAGTTGGCGTACAGCGGCAGCACCATAAAAGGCAGATACACATAGACCATGCCCACCAGCAGCGACACGTCGGTGTAGAGCATCTGGATCGGCTCGCTCGTCAAACCCACGGCCATGAAGACTTGGTTGAGCACGCCTTGGTCGGCCAAGATGCCCTTCCATGCGTAAACACGCAACAAGAACGAAGTCCAAAACGGCAACATCACCATCATCAAGAGCGCGGGGCGAACACTGGCCGGCGAACGAGCGATGAAATAAGCAAACGGATAACCCAAGACCAAGCACAGCACCGCCGTGCACAAGGCGTACCAGACTGAGCGCACATAGGCCTCTATGTAGAGCGTCTGAAACCAAGCGCCCTCTTCTGATTTGAAAATGGTCGTGTAGTTCTCGTATTTCAGCGACAGCAAGCCGGTCTCGGTGTTCCAGATGGGCTTGAAGGGGTGGATGCTCTCACCCATGTCCACAAAGCTGATGTAGAGCAGGATGAGAAACGGCAGGAAGAAAAACACAAACAACCACACATAGGGCACGCCAATGACGAAGCGTTTGCCGGGCATGGAAATGGGGGTGCTCACCATGGGCTCCTTCGGCGTCAGTCGCGCAACACCACCGCGGCGCTGTCGCTCCACCAGAAGAACACCGTGTCCTCCCACGTGATGTCGGACAACTCGTGACGTGATGTGTTGGCCTCGGTGATCTTCACCTTGGAACCATCGCTGGCCTTGACGATGTAGGTGTTGTAGGAACCGAAATACGCGATTTCTTTGACCTGCCCCGTGAACACATTGATGTTCGCATCGGGTCGGGTTTTGCTGACCTCAATTTTCTCGGGGCGCACCGCCAAGGTCACCGGCATGTTGAGCGTGCCGCTCACGCCGTGGCCCACGTGCATCTCGCCCAAAGCCGTGGTGACGGCGCACCGATCGGGCTCGTCCACCGTCAAGCCGCCCGCAAACAGATTCACGTTGCCGATGAAGTCGGCCACGAACTTGTTGCGCGGGTGCTCGTAAATCTCTTCGGGTGTGCCGACTTGCAGCACACGACCTTTGCTCATGATGGCGATGCGGCTGGCCATGGTCATGGCCTCTTCTTGGTCGTGGGTGACCATCACCACCGTCACGCCCACCTGTTCAATGATGTTGACCAGTTCAAACTGGGTTTGTTCGCGCAGCTTCTTGTCCAGGGCACCCAAGGGTTCATCGAGCAACAAGAGCTTGGGTTTTTTCGCCAAGCTGCGGGCCAAAGCCACGCGCTGCTGCTGGCCGCCCGACAACTGGTGGGGCTTGCGTTTGGCGTAGGGCGTGAGCTGCACCAAGGCCAGCATCTCGTCGGTGCGCTTTTGAATTTCGTCTTTGGGCAAGCCTTCGCGCTTGAGGCCAAAGGCCACGTTCTCCCAAATGTTCAGGTGAGGGAACAGCGCATACGACTGGAACATCATGTTGACTGGCCGGTCGTAGGGCGCCATGGCCGCGACGTCTTGGCCACCCAATAAAATTCGCCCGGAGGTCGGTTTCTCAAAGCCCGCGAGCATGCGCAACAGGGTTGACTTGCCGCAGCCCGAGCTGCCCAAGAGCGCAAAGATCTCGCCCTTGCCGATCGAGAGCGAGACCTCGTCCACCGCCACTGCGTCGTCAAAACGCTTGACCAGTTTTTCGGTAACCAAGTACCCCGCTTGTGCCCCAGGCTGTGTCATTCGTGAACCCCGTGCGTCGAATAAATCAGAAACAAAAAGGGCTGTTCATACGGCACGTACAAACAGCCCGGACTCGGTGTGAACCGAAATTACTTGCCTTGCTTGAAGCTGGTGTAGGCGTTGGCCATGGCTTCGCGCGCTTCGTTGGACCAGCTGGCGGGCTGGATCATCTTGGGCATGTACGCAGGATCCACAAAAATGGTCTTGTTGGCGGCCATCTCTGGCGCCACCATGGGCACCGCAGCCTTGTTGCCGGCGTTGTAGCTCAATTCATTGGCCATCGCAGCACCGTTCTCAGGCTTCAAGAAGAAGTTGATGAAGGCGTGTGCGTTGCCTGGGTGCTTGGCGTCTTTGGTGATGGCCATGGTGTCAAAGAAAGACAAAGCACCGGTGCTGGGCAACAGGGCTTGGATCACGTCTTTGGACTTGTTTTCAGCGGCGCGTTGTGCAGCAATGTTCACGTCACCAGCCCAGCCGATGGCCACGCAAGCTTTGCCGCCGGCGATGTCATCGATCATGGTCGAGCTGAAAATGCGGATGTCTTTGCGCACCTTGGCCAACATGTCGGTGGCGGCTTTGTAGTCGGCGGCATCGTTGGAGTAAGCGTCCTTGCCGATGTAATGCAGCGCCACGGGGATGATCTCGGTGGGCGAATCCAGGTAAGCGATGCCACACGACTTCAGCTTGCTGGTGTACTGAGGCTTGAAGACCAAGTCCCAAGCGTTCTCAGGCATGGGCATGCCGCCCAAGGCTTTTTCGACCTTGGTCTTGTTGATGCCCACGGTGGTAAAGCTCCAAGCCCATGGCACCAAGTGCTTGTTGCCAGGATCGGCCTTGGTCAAGACGGCCATGACGGACTCGTCGAGGTTGCCGTAATTGGGGAGCTTGCTGCGGTCCAAAGGCTGGAAGAAGCCAGCTGCGATTTGGGGTTGGGCAAAGGTGGTGCCGGGCACGACGATGTCGTAGCCGGTGTTGCCTGCAACCAGTTTGGCCTGCAGTGCTTCGTTGGTCTCAAAGGTGTCGTAATTCACCTTGATGCCGGTCTCTTTTTCGAAGGCCGCGATCAGGCCTTCGGGAATGTAGTCGGGCCAGTTGTAGATGTTCAACACCTTCTCTTCGGCCGGTGCGGCGGCAGGCGCAGGAGCAGCCGCCACGGGCTCTTCCTTTTTGCCGCAAGCGACCAAAGCCATGGCCGACATGGCCAAAACCAACACGTGTTTTTTCATGATCATGATTGCGTTTACTCCAAAAAATTAAAGGACACCAATGGCCGCACGCAGGCGGGCCAGAACATTCTATTCAAGCGCAATGGCCCGCTTCTTGCAAGTCCACCAAAGTCGCATCCAAACAGCGGTGTATCAGGGCCATCATTTCATCAATCTGGGCCCGCGTCATGATCAATGGCGGGGAAATGATCATCCGGTCACCCACCGCGCGCATGATCAAGCCGTTCTTAAAACAGTGCGCGCGGCAGCGCATCCCGACGCCCAAGTCGGCATCGAACATGGCGCGGGTGGCTTTGTTTTTGATCAAAACCATGCCGCCCACGAAGCCGCAGGTCTGGGCTTCACCCACCAGCGGGTGCGCTTTGAGCGCCTCAAACTGCTGCGCCAGATACGGACCGGTGTCTTCGCGCACCCGCCGAGGCAGGTCTTCTTTTTCCATCAGGTTCAGGTTGGCCAAGGCCACCGCACAGGCCACGGGGTGTCCGCTGTAGGTGTAACCGTGGTTGAACTCGCCGCCTTTTTCAATCAGAACGTCGGCCACGCGGTTGCCCACCATGACGCCGCCCAAGGGGATGTAGCCGCTGGTCACGCCCTTGGCGAAGGTCACCAAGTCGGGCTTGTAGCCGAACTTCTCGTACGCAAACCAATGGCCCAAACGGCCAAACGCGCAAATGACTTCGTCGGAGATCAGCAAGATGCCGTACTTGTCGACGATGCGCTGGATCTCGGGCCAGTAGGTCTCGGGCGGGATGATCACGCCGCCCGCGCCCTGCACCGGCTCACCAATGAAGGCCGCGACCTTCTCCGGGCCAATGGCCAAAATCTTTTCTTCGAGCCAGCCGGCCGCACGGATGCCGAAGTCGGCGCGGCTCTCGCCGGGCAAGGCGTTGTCCCAGTGGTGGGGCTGTTCGATGTGGGTGATGTTGGGGATGGGCAAATCGCCTTGGGCGTGCATGCCGCTCATGCCACCCAGCGAAGCACCGGCCATGGTGGAGCCGTGGTAAGCGTTGTGGCGGCTGATGATGACCTTGCGATCGGGCTGGCCAAGCAGGTCCCAATAGCGTCGCACCATGCGCACGTTGGTGTCGTTGCTCTCCGAGCCGCTGCTGCTGAAGAACACGTGCTTGAAACTGCGATCACCCACCGTGGGCGCCAAGCTCGCGAGCTTGGCCGCGAGCTGCACCGCCGGCACGTTGGTGGTTTGGAAGAAGCTGTTGTAAAAGGGCAGCGTCATCATTTGCTGGTACGCCGCATCCGCCAATTCTTTGCGACCGTAACCGGCGTTGACGCACCACAGCCCGCTCATGGCGTCCAGAATTTGGTGGCCTTCAGAATCCCAAATGTGAATGCCGTCGGCGCGGGTGATCACGCGCGAGCCACGGGTGGCCAGGTCGCCGTGGTCGGTAAAGGGGTGAATAAAGTGCGCGCTGTCCAGCGCTTGGATGGCGTGTGTGTCTTGGGCCTCGGCGCGGCGGACCACGGCGGGCGGGGCAATCAGGGTAGAGGTGTTCATCGCAAACATTTCCAACGCATCAAACGTGCAATAAGAGGTGTTCGCGCTCCCATGGCGAAATCACCTTCATGAATTCATCGAACTCGAGCTCTTTGACCTCGGTGTAGATCGTGATGAACTCTTTGCCCAACACTTCGTGCAAATCGGGCTCACCGCGCAGCCAGTCCAGCGCCTCGCCCAAGCTGCGGGGCAGGGAATAGGGCGCCAGGTAAGCGTCGCCCTTCATCTCGGCCTTGGGTTCGATCTTGTTCTTCATGCCCAAATAGCCGCACGCCAAGGTCATGGCCATGGCCACATACGGGTTGGCGTCGGCACCGATCACGCGGTTTTCCACGCGACGCGCTTCGGGTGTGGAGATGGGCGATCGGATGCCCACGGTGCGGTTGTCGTAACCCCACTCGATGTTGATCGGCGCGGCCGTGTGGCGGCTCAGACGACGGTAGCTGTTCACATACGGTGCGACCAAGACCATGGCCGCAGGGATGTAGCGCTGCAAGCCACCGATGTAATGGAAGAAGGCCTGGGATGGCGTGCCGTCTTCGTTGCTGAAAATGTTCTTGCCGGTCTTTTTGTCGACGATGCTTTGGTGCACGTGCATGGCCGAACCCGGCTCGCCCGCGATGGGCTTGGCCATGAAGGTGGCGTACATGTCGTGGCGCAAGGCCGATTCGCGCACCGTGCGTTTGAAGAAAAACACCTCATCGGCCAAATTCAGCGGATGGGCGTGGAAGAAATTGATCTCCATCTGGCCCGCGCCGACCTCGTGGATCAGCGTATCCACGTTGAGCTTCATCTTGTCGCAGTAGTCGTAAATCTCTTCGAACAGCGGATCGAACTCGTTGACCGCATCGATGCTGTAGGCCTGGCGCGAGGTCTCGGCGCGACCGCTGCGGCCAATCGGCGCTTTGAGCAAGGTGTTGGGGTCGGTGTTGCGCGCGGTCAGGTAGAACTCCAACTCCGGCGCGACCACCGGGTCCCAGCCCTCGGCATCGTACAAATCGCAAATGCGGCGCAACACACTGCGCGGCGCAAACGGCACCAACTTGCCTTCGTGGTCAAAGCAGTCATGGATCACCTGCGCGGTCGGGTCGGTGGCCCAGGGCACGATGCGCGCCGTGCTGGGGTCGGGACGCAACTGCATGTCTTTGTCGGTCGGGTCGATCACGTCGTAATAGGGACCATTCTCAGGAAATTCGCCCGTCACACCCATGGCCACAATCGCTTCGGGGAGCCGCATACCACGGTCTTCGGTGAACTTGCCACGGGGCAGGATCTTGCCGCGCGCCACGCCCGTCAAGTCGGGCACGAGGCATTCCACCTCGGTCACCCGGTTCTCGTTGAGCCAAAGTTCTAAGTCATTGAAGGTTGTCATGGTGGGGGCTGTCATGTGCCATCTCCTGTGTCGTGAATCGGTTAAACCAAGGCCAAGCGTTGGCGTTGGCGTTGGCGAGCCTCGCAAGCTTGGCCAAATGCGTGAAAAATATTGGCGTAGAAGGGCGTCTCCCAGCAACGCCATTCGGGGTGCCACTGCATGGCATGAGCGAATGTGCGGGCACCTTCGACGGTGAAAGACTCCACCAGACCATCCGGCGCGTGAGCGGTGGCGCGAAGGCCTGGCGCCAATCGGTTGACCCCTTGGCCGTGCAAAGAGTTCACCATCACGTTGGTGCTACCGGCCCATTGGTGCAAATCACTGCCCTCGACCAAACGCAGCGAATGGGTCGGCGCGTATTGCTCTTCGGTGGACGCGGTTTTGTCTTCTCGGTGGTCGTTCAGACCGGGCACCAGATGAACCCGCTGGTGCAAAGAGCCACCCATGGCCACATTCATTTCTTGGTACCCGCGGCAAATGCCCAGCAAGGGCACCCCTTCTGAAACGCAGGCCCGAATCAAAGTCAAGGTCAGGCTGTCGCGCTCGGGATCCAAAGGCAAGCTGGGGTCGGCCACGTCTTCGTTGAAGTGAGACGGGTGAACGTTGGAGGGCGAGCCCGTGAGCATCACACCGTCAACCATGGCCAAGAGTTCGGGCACTTGCTTGGGACTGGCCAAGGGAAACATGATGGGCTGAGCCTTCGCACCGACTTTGACGGCTCGGGCGTATTTGTCACCCAGGACCAACGTCGGCATCTGATGCCCAGGGTCGCCCAACTGGCGGTGATCGGCGGGTAACCAAACCATACAAGCTGGTTTGCTCATGGGGGACTTCTCCAACGCGGTTTGTTGTACTTTGGGGTTCATTGGAGCACAGATTTGATCAAATTCAACTCAGGTAATCCCTTAGGCGGTGCCAGAGCATGCCCACCGCCAAGGTCGGGGTGCGCAGCAGCGGGCCACCGGGGAAATGGTGGTGCTTCAAGCGGGCAAAGACGTCAAAACGGTCGTCTTGGGTCGTGATGGCCTCGGCCACCAAACGCCCAGCCATGCCCGTGAGTGCTACGCCATGACCGCTGAAACCTTGTAGGTAAAAAACATTGCTGCCCAAACGACCAAAGTCTGGGGCGCGGTTCATGCTGATGTCCACAAAGCCGCCCCAGGTGAATTCGACAGGCACATCGGCCAAATCGGGGAAGACTTGCGCCATGCGCCGCTGCATCAAGCCCGACAGGCCGGGCGGGGTCATGGTGGT
>Ga0315903_10003714_pt1 | contig 20906 bp, 16 predicted proteins | sample LakEriMetagenome_7_FD_203524 | JGI IMG/M metagenome (GOLD analysis project Ga0315903, IMG submission 203524) | Freshwater fungal communities from buoy surface, Lake Erie, Ohio, United States - Buoy 2 MA119 | ecosystem: Environmental > Aquatic > Freshwater > Lake | place: USA: Lake Erie, Ohio... | reverse complement strand
CAACACAGAAAACAACTCGTCAGATTCGCTGCGATGATCTCGTCCCATTGCGAATCGGTCATCCGAGGCAATAACGTATCGCGAGTGATCCCAGCATTGTTGACCAAAATATCGAGCCGCTTGTACTCGATCTCGACGGTCTCAAAGAGCTTCTCGACCGAGGTGCGGTCCGTCACGTCGCACGACATGGCTACCGCATCTCCGCCAGCAGCTTGGATCGCAGCGACGGTCTCGGCGAGCTTCTCGGCGTTTCTAGCCACACACAGTACCTTCGCGCCGTTCTCCCCGAGCCGTATCGCGACGGCTTGTCCCAAACCCTGGGAAGCTCCGGTGACCATCGCGACTTGTCCCTGTAAATTTGCAGTAAGTCCCAATGATGTAGCCATAAGCGTCGCTCCTAGAATCCCAAAAAAGAAAGTTGAACCTAATCCCCAAACGCCTCGCAAGGAGCTTTGCGGTCGGTCCGCTTGAGGGTGCCGGTAAGCACCCTGCCGGTCCCGATTTCGTAAAACTGTTCGACGCCCATGTCCAATAGCTTACGCAAGGATGCTTCCCACAAAACAGGGGATACGATTTGACGCGGCAACAGGTCCGCAAAATCACTTGCGCGATCATGCAACTGCGCATCGACATTGGCCACCAATGGAACCCTCGCATCGATTAGCTGCGCATGCTCCAAGGCCCTTTGAAGCTCCTCGACGGCCGGTCCCATGATGTCGGTGTGGAAAGCCCCAGCGACGGCCAGCCGAATGAACTTGTACCCCGATTCGCTGACCAAATTCTCGCAAACCCGAATCGATTCGGTGTGACCCGATATCGCAATATTGCCCGGGCACAATAGATTCGCCAACTGCAGAATCTCACCCGGTTGCCTAGCTTGGTCGCAAAACGACTGGACGTGCTCTCGGTCCACTCCGATGACGCTGGCCATCTGACTCGAAACCGCACTGGCCGCCGACTGCATCGCACGGCCACGTGCCGCGACGAGTGCAACACCTCTTTCGAAGGACAACGCACCGGCGGCAAACAGCGCCGAATACTCCCCAAGACTCAGGCCGGCTACCGCGACGACTTGGTCTGACACCTCCGGACGCTGCTCATAGAAATCCTCCAAAGCGGCGGCAGAATGGACAAACAAAGCCGGTTGGCTGTTGCTCGTCAAATTCAACTCGGTGTCGGGCCCGTTGAGACACAACGCAGCCAAATCAAAGCCAAGTATCTCGGATGCCGTAGCAAACAACCCTCGAGCCGACTCGCTGCGCGCAAGCAACCCCTCAGCCATTCCGACTGTTTGGGCTCCTTGCCCAGGAAAAAGCAGGGCGACTTTTGCCACGGTCCCTCCTTAGCCGATTGTCAAAAAGACGTTTCTCAAGACCACCCGAGAATCTCAGGCTACTCTTGAGTCTGGCCCATGTCGACGACCACGCGGCCCATGTAAAACCCACACTTGGGGCAAACACAGTGGGTTGGAACTACAGTGCTGCACTTGCTGCAAACCTGCAGTTGCTTGGGCTTCTTGGCATGGTGCGCACGACGCTTGCCAGAGCGGGAATTCGAATGTCGTCTCTTAGGTACTGCCATTTTCTGAACTCATTCCAAAAACTTAGACTTCTCACAACGAAAGGATCTTAATCGATCGATTCAACCAGTCAACCACAAACAGCCTCGCACGGAAACTACGACCCTAAAAACAAAAGACGCACCCGAAAATCGGATGCGCCCATTGATATCGACTCTGTAGTATCCAGATTACTTACGACGGAAACGTCGAGCAGCAAAACCGATAGCTCCCAAACTGAAGATCGCCATCGAGGCTGGCTCGGGAACTGCAGCAGGTGGTTCAACAGAAATGTTAAATAGGTAGGAATAGGATCCACCACTCTCACCGGCGGAGAAACTCAAGAACGCAGGTGTTGGGTCAAACCCAGACCTGGTGAAGAAGCCCGTAGCGAGGATCGATCGGACGTTGTTGGTCTGGCTGTTTAGCTGGAAGCCATCGTTGGTCGAAACGCCAGTAAACGATCCAAAATCTCCTGAAATGTTGATAGCATACCCAACCGTAGTTCCAAACACAGGAACCGAGAAAGAACCCCAGGTTGTTCCCACGTTACCAGAGAATGAGCCGCTACCACTTGTCGCAGCATTCGTGTTAAACGTGAATGCCGCGTCGGTGTTGGTTCCGCCGGATAGCGATCCCGACGAGGCGTTGAAGGCTGCCGAACCCGCCGCCAAATAACCGGCTTGTACCGAAGCAAACGAACTCGCAACGACCGCAATCAATGCAAAAATAAAACTCTTCATCAATAACCTCCCAAAAATTTGGACCCCAAGCTGTTCTCAGCCAAAAAGGTGGCTGACTTAAGTGGCCATATTATTCGGTCTTTCGTCACAAGTGTCAATCTGTCTTCCTATATTTGTCGTTATTTCTTAAAATTTCTTCTTTGGAGTCGCGTCAATGCATCTGAGTGATGCACTTTGTCACCTGGGTTGAATCCGGGCCCGTGGACGGTACGCATGGCGAAAAAATCTCAGTCCTTGAGCCCGCGGCGGATCAAAAGCGCCTCGACCCCAGGCTCCCGACCCCGGAAATCGATGTACTGCTGCATCACCTCCCGCGATCCCCCACGAGACAACACCTTCTGGCGAAACATCGTCCCGTTGGCCGAAGTCAATCCACCCGACTCCTTCATGTAGGCATAAGCGTCAGCCGCCAAGACCTCGCTCCATAAGTAGGCGTAATACCCGGCGGAGTAGCCCCCCGACCACACGTGCGCAAAGTACGAGCTGCGATACCGGGGCGGGACGGCCGACAAATCGACCCCAAACTTGCCCAAAAGCTGTTTTTCAAATCCGACGACATCTCCGGGCACTTCCTCTGGACGTAGCGAATGCCATCCCAAATCCAACAACGCCGCCGAAAGATACTCCAACGAATCGAAGCCCTTGTTGAACTTGCTCGCCGCGATCGCCTTGTCGAGTAGATCCTTGGGCAAAACCGCTCCGGTCTGATAGTGCCGAGCGTAATTGGCCAAGATGTCCGGCTCAATCGCCCAGTCCTCATGGAACGTCGACGGAAACTCGACGTAATCTCTCGGTACACTCGTCCCGGATAAACTCGGATATTCCACCGCCGAAAAAAGTCCATGCACTCCATGCCCAAGCTCATGGAACATCGTCTGGACGTGGTCGAGACTCATCAATGCGGGCTCCCCCTGAGCCGGACTCGGTATGTTCATGACGTTGATGACCACGGGCAACTGATGGAGCAAACGCGACTGCGAGACCAGGGAGTCCATCCAAGCTCCACCTCGTTTGGAATCCCGCTGGAAGTAGTCGGCATAGAACAATCCGATCGGCTTGCCATCCTTACCGACCACGTCGAACACCCGAACAGTCGGATGCCACACGGGCAAATCCGTCCGCTCCTGGAAATCGATCCCATAGAGTTTGTTGTAAGTATAAAACACTCCGTTTTTCAGAACGCTCTCGAGTTCAAAATAAGGCTTGATCGCATTCTCATCGACCTGGTACTTTTTGGCCCTTACTTTCTCGGCGTAGTACTCCCAATCCCAAGCTTCCGGTGGGCCTGTCAACCCATCCTCTTGCATCGCTTCGGTGATCAATGCCGTCTCGGATTTGACCTTCTCGAGAACCCCTGGTACCAAATCCTGCAACATCTTCATGGCCGCCTTGGGGGTGCCGGCCATCTGGTTCTCCAGAGTGAACGAAGCGTGATCGCTGTAGCCGAGCAACTGTGCTCTCCGTGCGCGGAGCTTGGCCAACTCCAAGACGATCGGCTGGTTGTCGATCCCCGCGTTTTCCCCTAGCGCGCGATTCGCACTGGCCAACCATACGCGTCGTCGCAACTCTCGATTCTTGAGGGATGTCAAAACAGGCTGCCGGGTGGTGTTGGTGATGGCCAACAAGTACTTACCGTCCTGACCCCGCGCGTTGGCCGCCTGTTTGGCAGCCGCAATCTCCCCGTCGCTCATCCCTGCAAGCTGAGCGAGGTCATCGACCAGGACGGCTCGCTCCTTGGTCACAGCCAGCAATTGGTTCTGGAACTGGGTCGTGAGGGTCGAGATCCGCTCGTTGATCGCTCGGACCTCGACCTGCTGGGACTCCGAGAGCTTCGCTCCAGCCCGGACAAAATCCTCATAAGTCTTCTTGAGCAACCGCTGCTGTTCTTCGTTGAGCTTGAGCTCTCCGCGCTGATTCCAAAGCTGCTCGACGCGCCCGAATAGCTGCTTGTTCAGATAGATGTCGTCGGAATGGCTCGCGAGTTTCGGGGCAACCTCGCGCTCGATTTCCTGGATCGATTCATTGGTGTGGGCTCCGGCCAAATTGAAAAAGACCGCCGCGACTCGGGTGAGAATCTCCCCGGACTTCTCCATTGAAACCAAGGTGTTTTCAAACGAGGGGGGATCCTGCTGAAGGGCGATCGAGCGTACTTGTTCGAGTTGCTGGGTCATTCCGGCCTCAAAGGCGCTTGCGAAATGCTCCGGTTTGATCGATGCGAAATCAGGTGCTTGAAAAGGAAGCTTGCTGGCAGAGAAAAATGGATTGTCTTGGTTCATCGTTTTGGATTTTGGATTGTCGGTCGATTGGGTTGTCGGGGCGTCTTGTGCTTGGGCACTAAGGCTCGATACGCTCACCGATAGAGCCTGTGCTCCGATCGCACAGACAAACCCAACCCTAGCAAACCCAGTCCCCCATCGGACTTTTCTGTTCATGGCTTGATCTCGCATCGCGGTAAAAAAACGAACGCAGTAAGAAACGCTTTTGAGGAGCACTATCGTACCCGATCCATCGAATCCGATCAGCCAACCGTTCGAGAATCTTCCCTTTGCGTCCTTGCGCCTTTGCGCCTTTGCGTTCCCTTCTTCTCCCCTGCCTTCCCCTCTTCCCTTTGCACCTTTGCACCTTTGCGTTCCCTTCTTCACTTCTTCCTTCCCCTCTTCCCTTTGCACCTTTGCTTTTGCGTTGAATCCGGCTGTTTCTACGCGTCTTAGCCTTTCACTCAATCGCCTCTTGGAGCCTTTGGACCATCTGCTCGGCGATTTGGGGATGGGAATCGACCAAGTTGGTAGTCTCACCAGGGTCAGCATCCAAATCGAACAATTGGTACTTCGGTAACTTCGTCGGCGTCAGCCTAAGCTCCAGGTTGCTTGCCCGTCCGGAATCCGATCGAATCAGCTTCCATCGCCCCTCGCGGTAGCCGAAACTGCCCGATTGGCCGTTGTCCTGCACCACCAAGTGGCTTCGCCCCTTGGCAGAAGGATCCAGGAGCAACGTGCTCAGATCGACACTGTCGGAGCAAGCGTTTTCGGGAACCACGGCACCGGCAAGAGCCGCGAGGGTTCGAGGGTAATCGACCGTACAGATCACTTCATCGCTGACGCGTGGGGTGATTTTCGCAGGCCATCGTGCGATCATAGGAGTGCGAACACCACCTTCAAAGACGTTGTATTTCCCCCCTTTGAAAGGTCCATTGGGGTCATGGTCTCCGAGCGCCTCGATCGCACGGTCTTCGTAACCGTCGTCGAGAACCGGACCATTATCACTGCACAACAGAACCAACGTGTTTTCGTCGAGATTGCATTCCTTGAGCGTCTTGATCAATTCCCCCAGAGACCAATCCAATTCGACGATTGCATCTCCGCGAGGACCGTGGGCAGTGGCACCGGCGAATCGTTCGTGAACGATGCGAGGGACATGGATCGCATGCGAACAGAAGTACAAAAAGAATGGACTTTCGCGATGATCTCGAATCCACTGATTCGCTTCTCGAACCCAGTGGTCCGAGAGGTCCTCATCGCGGAAGCGAGCTTGATGGCCCCCGGTATAGAATCCGATCCGACTCACACCGTTATGGATCGTCGCGTTGTGACCGTGGGACCAGTTCATTTTCAGTTGGTCCCGATGGGTGATTCCCGTGGGGTGATCCTCGGTGGGCTTGGTATCACCGACCCAGAGTGGATCTGCTGGATCGAGCCCCAGGACCCGATCGTCATGGACGAAGACTTGGGGAACCCGGTCGTTGGTCGTTGGCATCAGCAAGCAGTGATCGAATCCAAAGTCCAGTGGTCCTGGCCGCAGGGTACCGTTCCAATCAGGGCCTTTTGGGCCTCCGAGTCCAAGGTGCCATTTGCCGATGACCGCCGTTTTGTAGCCGGCGGACTTGAGCAAGCTAGCCAGGGTCGTGGTTCCGGCCGGGATGATCGAGGGGCTGTTTGGGGGAGCCACCCCGGTCCCTTTTTGTCGAAAGGCGTAGCGGCCCGTGAGCAGCGAGTAGCGCGTTGGGGTGCAAGTCGAGGCCGAGCAATATCCGCTGGTAAATCGGATCCCCTCCGAGGCGAGTCGATCGATGTTGGGGGTCGGAATGGACTTCGCACCGTAGCTTCCGACATCCCCATAGCCAAGATCATCGGCAAGGAACACGATGACATTGGGGCGAGGAGGAGTTGGAAGCGATTTGGCCCGAGTCGGTTCATCGCCGAGCGTCCGGTGGGTCGATAGGCAAATCGTCGGTAGGCAAACCGTCAGGATGGCCACAAGTGCGGGCAAGAAAGAGATTCGCTCGGTGGGCTCGGTTGGCATGGCAAGTCTCCGGCTGGGTGGATAGGAGTAGCGGATAGGCTCTTAGAAAAGGGGGGGCCTTGAGTACGGGATCGATGTAGGCTCGTATGATACACCGATGGACTGGCTACGGGGGAACATCGTTGCTTGCCGTCAACCCGGTGAACCGCACCCGGAGGGCGAGATGGAATTGCCGGTGTCCGCCAGTCCTGGGCTATCGCACCTCCTTCTGCCTTACTCTCTTCCTTTGCGACTTTGCGCCTTTGCGACCTTGCGTTCCCTTCTTCTCCTCTGCCTTAAGCACCCGAACAAAACTCCGGGACAGTCCCCGCGTTTTTTCAAACACCTTCTTAAATTTTCAAGGCCTTCAACCTACGACCACCGCGATAGGCCAAGCCTAATGTTGCGATTCCAAAAATCGCCATCGAACTCGGCTCGGGCACTCCAGCTTGCCAAACCCCGCCTTGCCGATCTCCAAAACGGAATGTTACCTTGAGATCCCCTGCCGACGTCGGGATAAACTCAATATCCTCGTCGTCGAAGAAGAAAGTTTGTCCTCCGGAATACGAGCCTAAGTTGGTCAAACTGTCGAAGAGTCCCTCGGTGCCTCCGAAGTTTCCTCCTGTACGTAGCCCTGCACCATACTCCAAATTAACACTAAGATCCCAATGAAGAATCCCTGCTCCTTGGGAGTCTGCAAACATCGGATCATTCGCAAATTCTGCCGTGACGACCACGTACTGGAACCCAGTGTTTGGACTTAATGTCGCGGTGTAAACCATACCGCTATCAAAAATCTCTAGCGTCGCCGGACCGGTGTTCGGTAGAATCCGGATAGGGGCCTCGAACAGACCGTTATTGAATGTAAACTCATGGATGAAGCTGTTATCAGCAGTGGCGCTCACCTTCCAGGTCGCGTTGGTAAAACTGGTTGTACCAAGGGTGCCTGTGATCAATGAGTTTGGCCCTCCAGAGATCGAATAGTTGACTACAGCCCCCGTCGAAGGCCTAGAAACACATAAAACAAGCATCGCGACTAGAAACAGTTTCAAATAGACTGCACGCATAATCGATCTCCTTGAGTGGTAAAACGACCTAATCTGTATTTGTCGTAGTTTAATGGATTGAAAACGCCCCGGCAATCGAAGGATATCCCACTTCCTCAACCAAACACTCCTTCCGCACCCTTGCGAGCCGACTTTGCATCAAGGGCTCACCCGTTATCCTCATCGAAAAAGTCGTTCGACACCTCTTTGACCTCGTACAGCTTGGTCCGGACAACTCCGATGTTGTACTCACGCATCAGTGATGCCACCTTGGCTCCGTCGATCAGAACTACCTTCTTGCCGACGATCTTCGAGAGGAATTCATGGGCATCCTTGGAGAACTGTGACGTAGTGATCATCACCCCTTTGTTGGCTTGGACAAAATCCATGCCACCGACAAACTTTTGAACCTCTGGTCGTCCAATCGTTGCTTCGGTGTAACGTTTGGCCTGGATGCAAACGATGTCCAGTCCAAGCTTATCCTCTTTGATCACCCCATCGATTCCACCATCGCCGGGCTTGCCAGTTACATTGCCTTCGCCGTTGATTCCGCCGTAACCCATCAACCAAAACGCCGGGACAGTCCCCGCGTTTTGTCACCGGCGTCGCATCTCGAGTTCCTTCTTCCTTGTGTCTGGACGCCACCAATCGCACCGCAAGCCGGTACGAGACCCACCCGCCGTAGCCGTCTTTAGCAAAAACCGGTGAGCGGTCCCTGGTTTTTGCTATTGGAGCCGATTGCGTTTGATCTTTGCTAGAAGATATGCGGGCAACACATTACTCAAAACATCGCGTTTTCGATAGAGATCGACTAAATCCTTTTGAAGGTTTGCAATTTCGTTAATCTTCTCGGTCACGGCGGCAAGATCGCGATTCGTGAGAATCCATACGCAAAGCATATTCGGAGCTATCAAGTGCTTAATCTGCTCCAATACCCACAACCCAGTGGACATCCCTTCTTCTGTTACCGTATCAGCAACTTCTTCCGGTGTGGGCATCATTATATCTAGTATAACTGCGTCAAAATCCAAGCTATTATTAAGCAAATCAACTGCGTCGCGAGCACTTCTTGCATAAATCACGTCGAACCCAGAATCTTGAAGCTCCCTGATATAAGCTCTGGCCCAAAATTTATCGTCCTCAACAAATAGAATCTTTGCAACAGGATTATCATTATTTATGCTTTTCATAATTTCGACATTGCCGATCTAGGGAATGACACCCTGAAAATAGTTGGATTGTTTAATTGCCTCAAAACAAGATTGCATTTCTGAAGTTCCATGATCGTCTTCGCCATGTAGAGTCCTATACCAACTCCATGTCGTATTTTCTTTGCTCTTGTCGATCGAAAATACCTTCGAAAAAGATGCTGTTCCTCGCTTTCTGTGATTCCAATACCATAGTTTTCAATGTCAATATAATACGAAACGTCGGTTCTTCCGCCAGTCAATCGGATCGTTGTACCCTCCGTTCCATATTTTACAGCATTCATCACTAGGTTGTGGATCACTCTCTCTGTTAATATTGGGTCAATCATTAGAGCGGGGATATCGTCGATGCCAGTGTATTCGATTTTCATATCGTTGTCTTGCGAAGCGAAATGCCTCAGCATCTGAATACTTCTCGCAATAATGTCACCAAGTAGTCGAGTCGGCTCCTTATGAACACGAATCTGAGATGCTTCAAACGACAACTGACTCGTTAGTTGTGAAAGGAGTTTGCATGCGACCAGGATGTCATCCTTTGCATAGCCAGATGACTCTGAAATTTGACCTCTTGTTGCGAGTTTCTGTATTGTGTCCGAAATCATGGTGATCGGAATTTCAAGATCATGCTTTATGACACTGACCTGCCATTCTCTTTGCCGACGCATGGCAAGCAAATCAAGTATTGGACTGATCTGTTCTGAGATAAATTTAACGGTTTCCACCTCCATTAAATTGAAGTCTGTGTGCTCGTTAGAATACGTTGCAGTATGTCCAGTGCAACGAATAACACCATCAGCGTGCGGTCCCGCTATTCTTGGCCTTTTCTCCGAAGATCTCGGAATCGGACACAATAATGTTGGACCTAACGTGGTATGTCCAGTCGAATCGCATTCATGATACTTTCCAGTGTCCACTGCGTTATCCTCTACAAGTACTATTCTTGGTTTACCATCCCTGAAACAAGTGCCCGTCTTGCTCTCACCAAGCTTATAAGTAGCATTCGAAAGTGTGTCCCGTGGTACGCGAGTACCATCTGTTTTAACCAAGCCGTCAGAGTAAAGGCAATTAATCGTGTCTCCGTAAGGCTGCCGGTAAAAGAACGAGACCGCATTTGTTCGGATGTACTTCTTCAATACACAGCTTATCTCTGCTAAATAGTCGTTTCGATCAATGTCCGGAGATTTTGCAAATCTAGGTACAAAACGCCGTGAAAGCTTGTTTAATTCGACAAGTATTCGGAATCTTTGCGCTTGATAGGCATCAACTATTCTAGCACGAGACAAGCGTCCCATGGTCAAAAGCTGTTCGTCTTCGGGGATAAATTGCATACTTTCAACCGATTTAAAATGTAAACATATAGACCCTTCAAAATCCAACTGTTCTTCATCTCTTTCGATACCTTTGTAATTCAATGGTAAACTTAGCGGAATAGTCACAAAGCTCTTGCACCCTAAATCCTGTAGGGGTTTTTTGTTTCTTACACTGTAAGCTGTTTCTTCGAACTCGATAACTTTGTCGAAATCGTCAAAACTAACAGGCCTTCCCATTTTTATCGCTAGGGAGGCGATACATTTTGAATCAACTCCGATGGGGTTGGGGATGTGTTGTTTCTGATAATCGGTTGGATATACCGCGCTCAATTGAAAGGTGTTTGCAAATTCATTCTTACTCCATAACCAAATCCAATCGGCTCCAGTAGTCCTAAGCCATAGGTCGCAAACATGTTCGAAGATTGCGTTCGGATCCTCGTCCAACGGAACGAGTGCGATTTCGGAACAGAATTTTTGAACGGACAGCTCTGCAGATACCATTTTCGTGTTTGATTGCATTTGGACGTTCTTCAACCCTTAGAAACTCGGATGCTAGCCACTGTGCGCTTTGGATGAGTTAGGAAATCTATCTTGGTTTCAGGCACGTTTCAGTCTCCGGATTGTACTGGGTCGTTATAGTGGTTGCAAATCTTTTTTCCACCTTAGTTTCCCTGCTTTTTCCAGGGGGTTTTCGAGCGAAAGATGCGTTTCCCTCAGCAAAAATTTGCGAATATCAAGGAAAAGATTGGCGACCTGATGGAACTCTGGTGGACGCGCACAGTAGTCGTAGGGTACGCGTGCAGGATCCTCAACGTGATTTTCCGATGTTGAGGCGGAGGATAGATCGTTGGACGCTAATTGCCCTGGCGAAACTTGGTGCGCACGCACCCTTTTGCAGCTTTTATAACGGCCGTTGCGGCCTCGTCTAGACGTTTTGGCTCGCGGCATTCATGCTCGGCCTGCAGGATGCACCGCTTTCCACCGATCGAATAGATGCTCCTTGAAAACTGCACGGATCTTTTGGTTGTTTCCTCGTTGAGTGCTTCGAGTTTAGAAGAAACCCGGGGACATTCCCCGGGTTTCTTCTATCGCTCGCAGTTGAGAGACTTGAACAGCATTCTCGCGATACTCTTCGGGTGGTTCGATCACGCGTGGGGATTATTTCAACCGCTCAATATAAATCTCAATGTCATGGTCACTTATCAGTACCAACCGACTTTGCATCAAGGGTACTCCATCGGGCGTATACTCGACAGTTCGTGGTGACCGCATTTCCTGCTTGGACTGTTCAAACTCTTCTTCGGTCATTTCGGGTATCTCAACGAACTCGTCGACGGGCAGCGGTTCTCCACCCCCGGCACCGGATCTCATCGCGAGCATCGGTGGTGGCGAGCGTCGAATCCCACCACCCTTGTACCAAACCAACGATCCAAAATGATCAAAGCTTGGCGGCACGCGTGGAACCACATCGCTCTCATTCACGAAATAAACCGTACGTCCGCTTAAGGTATCTTCCATGTGCTTGCAAAACGCTGCGTTGCCAACCTTCGGTTGTCCAAAGGTCATGACGCCAGCGATCTCCAGGTTCTCCATGGATGATAGTCGGTAGCTGCAAACCACGGCGAAAGCTCCACCAAGACTATGGCCAGTTATCCAAACTCTTTTCGGTTTGCGTGACTCCAATACCTTGACTAGTTGACCATGCAACGAGTCATAGCCATTCCAGAAACCAGCATGCACGTTGCCATGGTTTATTCTTTGAGATCGACTGCTGAGATTAATGTACCAATCATGGGTTTCGGTGGGATTGGTTCCACGAAACATGATCACCGCAGTATCGTCAAGCATAGAGATATAGCCGACCAAGGTGGAACTGTTGAGCGAGGCAACACTGTTGTACCCCCGCTTCTTCAATGCTTCCTCGGCGTCAAAGGGTGACAGATACACATCACTGGAGCATTGGGCAAGTTCCTTGGCGATAGCCCAACCAGGGTAATCGTAAGCGTAGATCGATTCGTCGAGCTTTTCTTTTAAAGTGGTTGCTAAAGTGATTGGTTTATCCCTGATTTCCTCCTCGATTTCGCCAGAGGTCGGGGGAGCGTTGACCACGGAAACACCGAAGCAAACGACTAGGAGAATTAGCGCTATTCCAAACACTAGTCGGATCGGATTGAATATGTGCCTTTCGACATGCCAGATGCTCCACAACGAGAAGACAACGCCTAGGCACGCTATTATAAGTAGCCAAAACTCCCAACCAGAGAGCAGTCCACTGATGAAGGTAATAGCATCCGAGATTTTGGTCGTCTTGCCGTCTGAGAGTGACTGCATAACCGGCAACATGATGGTCTGAAAGTCCGGGATGGGCATAGTTGGGGTTCCATGGGGTGGGTATCGACCTACTTTAGTGGTAAACACTAGTCTACCAGTTCGCAACCAAGCAGCGAAGCTTTTGTTGCATATCGATGGGCTCGGAATGTAGTTAGATCGGAACCGAGGGGTTCGTTGTTTGCAACTCTTTGAGGCTACCTGGTCGAGGATGGCACAGATGGAATCGAGGGCTGATACCGGAATGAGAATGGAGATTCCCGAGGGGAGTTTGATCTCGATGGAATCCTTGGTCGGTTCAGAGGTCTGGAAACTAGGAAGGCGCTTGAATGGGGCTTATCCGCGTGTGTACACTCCTACTAGGTGAAGGCTGTCGGCGAGCATCCGATCGACGGTTGGGGCTGCGCGGATGGAGGCATCGGGTCACCCGCCCTGGCCGATACGGTCGGCCCAGATTCGGGCGGTCTTCGAGGACGCGATGCGGGACATAAGCGGGATCTCCTTGAGAGGGTTGGAATAGAAGCACGACAGCACCTTGAGTCTACCCGCACGCGGGCCATGCGTTGGGAAAAAGGTAGATTAGGCTGGCGTGCGCTCATGAACGTTTTAGGATAGGTCATGTTGGTTTTAAAAACCGCTATCGACGCGTGACCCTCGGTCAGCAGGAAGGACGCGGTCTTGAATTTTTCATAAGATCCAGAGCGAGAATTGCCCTCATTATCGTGAGTCTCCAGGCAGTAAGGAATTGAAACGGGTTTATCTCAATATCCTACCGAACTCGGCATTCGGTTGCCCGACTAACTGTATGAAACCGTTTATCGGCATACTTCGTGGTCCACGCTGAAACTCAGGAAAACATCTATTGGCAATTTGGATCTAACCAGTCATCGACCACTTTCTTCCATCCCTTGGGCCGAATCACCGAATTCCCATCGTTGTCACGGCCAGTCCACACATCCCAAAAGCGAGGGTCGTCCGAGTGTGGGCGTTGCGAAATTGGCAGCTCGTGCATTTTTACAATGACAGGAAGTTCGGAAGCCCAACCAAGTAGGATGGCGTTTCTTGAAGGAAGTGAGGGAAGCTCTCTCAAAAGCCCTCGAAGGTTATCAGGGACAAGCTTCTGCACTATCTCCTGATCACGATCGTTGCTTATTCGATGAAGGATGTACGAGTTGCATTGAGAAAGGACCGTCTGGGATAACTCCGAGGGACGTTGCGACGACAAAACAAGTCCCAAACCAAATTTACGCCCTTCGCGCGCGATGCGTTCAAATACTTGACAGCAAACTGCGGCTGCATCTGGATTCTCAATGTCTTCCTTATATCGTTTTATGAATGTATGTGCTTCTTCCATCACAAGAACGGTCGGTAAGGTGTCTCCATGAACCCGTCGATAGCGCTGAAGTGCCTCAAAAACAATCCTTGAGACTACCGCCGTCAGCAAATGCGTAACCTCGGTAGGCACAAGGGACAAATCTAGAATTGAAATGCAAGATTCTGCATTCGGATTGTTGCCGACATACGCTGAGAGCCAGTCTTCCAGCGAGTCGTCAGCTTGGTCGCCAACAAGTGGCTTCATTCTAGAATCGGAAAGAAGACCTCTAATACGGACAAGAAGAGTTTCAACGTGATCGGCAACTCCCAGCATTTCGGCTGACGCTTCGACACACCGTAGGAAGTCCTGTCCAGCGAACGGTCGGGGGGCATCAATATCTAACGGCTCGTTATCTTTTACACTACCGCCAAACGCTTCGTGAGCACTCTTTGTCGCCTCGATGATTGAATTAACCTCGTCGAGCGTATACTCAATGGTTGCGTACTGTACCCGACGAGGCGTTGCGAGGCCTTCAATCACGCTTTGCAGAAATATCAACTCGCTCGATGAAGCCCCGGTTGGGAGTTTAAGCAGAGACTCAACACTTTTGAGCAGTGTCTCGGTTGCCGAAAAGAAGTTCTTGCAATGAGGGAATTTCATCCAGGGACTCCCAGATCTCTTTTCTAATTGCAATGTTGCGAGCATAGTTCGCAAGAATCGTCGAATTTCTTGTCGTTCATCCACTATGTCACTGGCTCCCCCGTCCTTAACTGCCCGTAGCGCATGAACGAGCGTCGGACGTTGTGTCTTGGTTGTCGCCTGAGTAAAAGAACACCACTCGGCGGAATTCCAAAACCAAAGTGGCACTCTCAATAAGAGTTCTTGTTCGCCGACGGGTGCGACTTTGAATATGCGTGCCTTCAGCCTTGCTTCCGAAGAATCATTTGCAAATGCCCTGGCATACTCTCCATTAGGGTCAAGCACGATGAATCGAGCATTTGGCGTTTCATTACTTGCGTTTTGTGCCCCCTCGATACACCACCGAATCAACCCGGCTACGGTGCATGATTTACCACTACCAGTGTTGCCAAGAACGGCAAGGTGTCGCCCGAAGAGTCGATCTGGATCAATAGAGACTTCAGCATCTGCCGCGAGCGGACTGGTTCCAATACAGACCCGCCGTTTATCGCCTGACTCAACGATCGACCTCAATTGTCTCTCTGTTGGTAACAATACGGAAGCGCCAATGGACGGCAAGGCGTCGGCCCCACGAGTGAATCGATATCGGTCGTCCCGAGCACTTGACTTATAAAGCGTGCCAAGTGGATTTAAGCTCATTCGCCGTAGAGGATATGGTAGATCGACTAGGCCAAAGTCCATCATCCCTTTACGTTTAGGAAATGAAGACCGTTCGACTGTAATCCATTCAATTTGTCCAACTAACATTCCATTGTCTACGGGGACTAACACATATCCGTTTACTCGGGGAAATAGGCGTGGGCTTCCAGCATTCAATGCCACGGATTCGGGGGCATCTGTATCAAGTAAGACCTTAACTTCGTCTGGAGAAACAAAATCGACATTGCCAATTCGTAGGCCCTCGGCTTGTTCAAATGGAAGCTGACTCACGGTTCTGTCTCCTCTAATGGAGACGAATCTGCGGACGGCCGTTCTGAAGTTGACCAACGCGATTTCAGAAGTTCGGACATTCGCATCGTCGTCCTATCAATTGCCGGTTTTGGCAGATAGTTATCGACTAACGCAGTAAGGTCGCCTAGATGACTTCCCAAGAGCAGTGAGACCTGTGCATACCTACCAATCTTTTCGTATATCTCAAGAATACGCCCAAGTGGATCGCCATGTGCAATAATTACCAGATGAGCGGATGGAATTGTCAGCATGTCCTCTATAACTCTATTGATGTGGTCGTCTCCAAAACTATATCCAAATGTAACTAGCGTACTGTTGGGTCGACAACATGCAGCAGCAAAGTCGCGAAACAAGTCAACGTAAGGGTACAGAGTTGTCTCCCAATCTTTCGCTGAATTGGGATAGATCATCAGGCGCATTGGAGTAGCGCCATCCAAAGTGGGCGAGTCTAGAAATGTTGAAACACTCTTGGCACCGAAAGGTAAACCAAATCTTCGAATATGGCGACCAGTTGAAATCCAATCTAGGGAACCATGCAGTTTTGTGAACTTAGCAACTCCCTCCAAAAACCTCGGTTCTCCCCTGATGCCGGGTGGATTGTAGTGCATATCGATATCTAATCGCGATGAACGAAATATCGGCGTTAGTTGTCCGACGAATCGGTCAATCAAATGCAGACCAGCCAGATCAGCCCCTGCCTCGATTATCCGGTCATAGTTCGTCGTAAACACTTGCAATCGATCCCTCGTCCCCGTTCGACTCGCGAAACTCATGAGGAAACTTACAAGGTAGTTAAATGCCTCTTCACGTGATTCCGATTCCGCACTCGCGATCGACAACTCCCCAAGCAAAACCCCGTTGGCAAAAGTCGCAATGGCCGTTTCGAGTTCTTGACGGAGCAAGTTGGCTTGCTCTTTCTTGCTTGAGTCGGTGTTAGAGAGTATGTCCAGACCTCGTAAAAGCTCGTTCGCAACGCGAATTTGGTCTTCGAAATTGCCATGTGACCGACCAGCAGCGGCTGCCGATGAGAGAACAGCCTTCGCAATTTCCTCACTAAATGACTCAAATTTGATTTCACCCATTCCCTGCATAGGGTTTTTTTTCGCAATCCAATGAATTGCTTGCGAGAGGCCGGACCCAACCAATAACGCGAGGTGCTCAGATTGAAAGAGTGCAGTAAGCCAGGGTTCGATCCTGGTTCGTAGCGTTTCAACTCCAAATGTCTGCCCCTTACGCAACCACGAGCACTTTTCGTCTTCAACGAGTTGAAATTCCCCGGGGGTAACGTTGCTGCTTGCGAACTTTATCGGAAATGGGTCCTCACGAGTTTTGAGGATGTGCTCTCCTGCATTAAGCTTCATCTTGTGACCTTATCTTCATTCGCCGTCGTGAGGACGATTAACCGGTGTGACGTATCTGTTTGCTCGTTGACGATTGCGTAGATACCGACCGCCTTCGCCGAGGTTGTGGAGATGTGTCCAATGACTACACCTCGCGGTGAATCGTCGGCTGACGCATCAGCGATTCCAAAATTGCCAACAATTCCCCAGAAAATCACTCCCATGGATTCCGCACATATCATCTTTCTCGTCAAAATGATCGCATAAAGTTGTAAACAAAACAACCCTTCTTTATGCCTGGAGAGTTACAGCCCCTTTCGCGCCGGAGCTCGATCTTGGCAACCTCATTTGTTCGTGGGAAACGAAACTGGGGACAGCTCCGCGCTGTGACGCCGAGAGCGATTCCGGCTCTATGGCCTTTCTGCGACTTCCAAGTCGCGGCCCCATTAAACAAAACGCGAGGACAGTCCCCGCGTTTTTTCTATTCACAATAGGCGGATCCGCACCAGGAGCTTCTTTCCTAGTTCTTGGACTTGGCGAACTTTGCGCCTTTGCGGTGAATTTAGGACGCGTATGGCCTGCCCGATTTGACGGTATTGCAGGGGTTGGCAGACGGGGTTGCTGACCTGTTCGGGCCCAGACGCTGCTACTGGGGGGCTTATTCAAATCGCCCAACCGCTTGCGCTGGTTGGCTCACCAGGTTGCTGACACGAAACTGGGGACAGTCCCCGCGTTTTTTCAGGAGGGACCTTTCCGCGACTTCCAAGTCGGGGCCCCATTAAAACATCGCGTGGGGACTGTCCCCGGTTTCTTGCCCGCCCTTTCAGGTCTAGCGAAAATTGTTGCGTACCGAATCCCAGGGCAGCGCTTCGCTTTGCCCTGGGCTATCCCCTTGCGCCCCGTTGGGGCATAAAACCATCGGGCTTCGTTCAATGAACCATCGATCCCGCCGCCCCGTTGGGGCATAGGACCATCGGGCAAACGCCATCCCAAATAACCCACCACAACTTGGGTCGCCTGCAGTGTGCAATCATCACCGATCCCTAACCGGATCGTTCGCCCCAACGGGGCTTAATGAGATAGCCCAGGGTAGAGCGAAGCGCCACCCTGGGTCGTACGCGATCGCCCTGGGTAAGCCGACGGCGAGAAACGCGGGGACAGTCCCCTAGTTTTTTCTATTCATAATAGGCGGATCCGCACCAGGAGCTTTTCGCCTGGTTCTTGGACTTGGCGAACTTGGCGCCTTTGCGGTGAATTTGGGAAGCTTATGGACGGCCCGATTTGACGGTATTGCAGGGGTTGGCAGACGGGGTTGCTGACTTGTTCGGGCCCAGACGCTGCTACTGGGAGGCTTATTCAAATCGCCCGACACGAAACTGGGGACAGTCCCCGAGTTTTTTCTATTCGCAATAGGTGGATCCGCACCTGGAACTTCTTTCCTAGTTCTTGGACTTGGCGAACTTTGCGCCTTTGCGGTGAATCTGGGACGCTTATGGAAAGCCCGATTTGACGGTATTGCAGGGGTTGGCACAAAACGCGGGGACAGTCCCCGGCGTTTTTTCGACAAAAGTGGTAATCAATTTCGAAAACCCTCCAAAAAGTGCAAACGGCATGCGTTTTACGCTTTCAGGTGAAAACAGTGCTTGCGAGTTGACTTTGTAAAGCTTTCGATCGATACTTGGATTTGCAGCAAACTTGCACCCAAGCATTCCGAAAAAGAGACTCCAGCATGGAAAACCAACGGATCGGAACCAAACTCGATGCATGGAGTGAGTCATGTCTGAGCCTAGTCTGATCGACCCAAGAACCCTTGGGCGTCGCATAGCGGAGGCTCGCAAGGCCAGATCAAAGACCCAAAAGGAAGTCGCCGACCATATCGAGTGCAGCAGGCCAACCTACATCGCCATTGAGAAAGGCGAGCGGCAGGCTAGCGCTGAAGAAATAACGAAAATTGCAACCTACCTGGGTCGCAAGGTCCACGAACTTGTTCGTTCAGGTGAGCCGATCGTCGATCTTCAACCACACCTGCGAGCCGTGGCGGGAAAACTAAAGGAGAAGGACGAACAACTACTCCTGGCTGGAATCGATGAGCTTCAGCGACTTGCGGAAGATTATCGTGAGCTTGAGCAACTCATGAATGCACCGCTCCAGTTCAACTATCCCTCAACGATCGAACTGAATAACCGTGTCGATCCTTCGGAATTGGCGGAGTCGGCTTCCATTCAAGAGCGGCAGCGACTCGGACTCGGGGACCAGCCGATCAAGAACTTGCGCACCATCCTGGAATGGGATGTCGGACTTCGTATTTTTTACTGGGCTTTACCTTCAAACATCGCCGGTATGTATGCCTACACGCAGGACCTCGGTTGCTGCATCCTGATCAATCGCTCTCACCCACCGGAAAAGCGGCGTGCATCTCTGGTTCACGAGTACGGCCACTTGATCGTTAACCGCTACGATCCGGGCATTGACTATCTCAGTTTTCCGGGGCGAAAACCTCCCAATGAACACTTCGCGGAAAACTTCGGATTGAGCTTCTTGATGCCAAGCAGTTCGTTGCGTAAACGGTTCCATGAAATCGTTTCAATCACGGGCGATTTCCAGGTCGCTGACCTGTGTAGACTGAGGCACTTCTACTTTGTATCGGCAGAGGCAATGGGACTACGACTCGAGCAACTGGGGCTACTGCCACGGGGAACTTGGCAAGCGCTCAAGGAGTCTGGTCTTTCGCCCAAGCAAGCGCAGCGGATGCTGGAATTGCCAACCCAACCGATCACTGACAATCCTTATCCCGAGCGATACAAATTCCTAGCCGTCCAAGCCTTCGAGCAGGAGAAGATCAGCCAAGGTCAGCTTGGCCGATTCTTGCGATGCGATCCCTTGATGGTTCGAGAGATCGTCTCGCAATGCCGAACCAGTACGTACGTAGAAGACAGCGGTGTATCCAGACAGCTTGAACTGCCTTTTGAAAGGTCGCTTCTGGCTCACGAGGAGAGTCGCTGAGAATGAGCAGCGTTGCGATAGATGCTTGTTGCCTGCTTAACTTGATTGCGGCTGGCAATATCCTCCACGAAAACTCCACCAAACTCGGTTTCTCGATTTTCGTCCCAAAGGTTGTTGCCGAGGAATCGATCTACGTCCTCCAACCGGATGACGATCAAAGCGGACAATTGGTACGTCAAAAAGTGGATATGAACCGCTATATGGAACGTCAATTACTAAGCTACTGCGATATCGAAGGAAGCGTCGAAGCCGAGTTGTATGTGAAGTTTGCCGTGCAGCTCGATGACGGTGAAGCTGCTTGCCTAGCCATCGCAAAATCACGTTCCTGGATCATGGCAACCGATGACCGGGTCGCCCGTCGAATGGCGATGGAACAGAGCGTAAAAGTTTTAGGAACACCTGAAATTGTCAGAAATTGGGCTGAATGCAACTGCGTATCTGACGGAGAAATTGCATTGGCCATTGGGAATATCCAGCGTTTTGCGAAATACACCCCAAGAGCAAATGGCCCGGATTCGGATTGGTGGTATCGAAAGCAGGGAACCAACGACACGTGAAAAAACTCGGGGACAGTCCCCGCGCGGTGGGGTGAAATCAACTCCAGGGTAGTGGTTTCCGCCATTTTGTGATGGGGCGTTCAACCCTCAAAAGTGGGATTGAGGTATGCAAATCATTGAGATTTCCAGGTTTGAAGTCGATCGCGAGAGAGTTTTCAAGCTCTGTCTCCCACGATCGCTGGGTTGATTTGCTACAGAACTGCCGCGATAACTTGATAACTGACGGGACCAAGACAACATACGATTGCCTTGGAATCGAAAATAAAATAGCTCCATGATTCACGCTGCGAGCACGCTCGACTGCCAAGTCCAACGAAGCGAATTACGCTTCGAAGGTTCGCTGGAAGACGAGGACGATTTAAAGACCGGTTGGAAGGTTGATTCTCACGAGGGCTGGCCGCAGAACTCCCGGAGCTCTGGGGCCAGCCTGTGAGTTAATAAAACACAAAGATCTGTTGCAACTAGGGTGAATGGGACAGCGCATGGCTGCCAATTGGCAGCGTATCTGATTCTTGCGGCCCGTGATCAATCGCAGTAGGAAGATAGAATCAAGATTCTATGTTCTTCTTT
>Ga0315903_10003712_pt1 | contig 20911 bp, 15 predicted proteins | sample LakEriMetagenome_7_FD_203524 | JGI IMG/M metagenome (GOLD analysis project Ga0315903, IMG submission 203524) | Freshwater fungal communities from buoy surface, Lake Erie, Ohio, United States - Buoy 2 MA119 | ecosystem: Environmental > Aquatic > Freshwater > Lake | place: USA: Lake Erie, Ohio... | reverse complement strand
GAGTCCGAGAAGCAACAGGCCCGGTGCCGGCGCGATCGGGCAGGACGCGATGAGGGGGCGGGCCATGGAGGTGGGCTGTGGGTGCATTCCCCGGCGTCGGCAGATTAAGCGCTGCAGATCCGTTTGACGCTGTTCCGCGATCGACCCCTGGCACCTGCCGGCCCGGAACACCCGGCTGTGGCCTTCCGTGCGTTCTCCATCTCTGAGCAACTCTGATCATCCCGGTGATGCCCTCCATCAGCCCCTGGGCCTGAACGCGCCGCCGTCATCGCCAGGATCTCCTCACCTCAGCGGGATCGTCCCACCGGGTCGGATGGGATCTCTCGGATCGGATCTCTCGGATTGCCATCAGAGGTAGAAGCCCACCGTGGTGACGACCCGCATTACCCGTTCTCGCAGGGCCTCGCGCAGCAGAATCGTCGACTGGTTGTGCAGCAGATTCTCCCAGCGATGCCGGGTCACGAACACCGGCAGCACGATCATGCAGAAGCGGTGCCGGTCCTTGCGGTGATCGGTCTCGAACCGCGCCACGAAATCCAGCACCGGGTCGACCAGGGAGCGGTACGGCGATTCCAGGATCACCAGCGGCACCTCGGGAACCTGGCGCATCCACTGCTCCTGGAACGCTTCGCCCCGGCCACCGCCCAGATCCACATGCACCGCCACCAGGTCGCTGGCGATGGAGCGGGCGAAGCAGATCGCCTCGAAGGTGCCGCGGTGCAGCTGGCCCACCAGCACCACCGTCGGCGTGCCGCCCACCGCCGGCGGCGCGGGCAGGCGCAGTTTCACATCGGGCGCCAGCCGCAGCCGCCGCGCCACCTGGGTGTAGTGGGCCCGGATCCGCAGGAACAGGCTCACCAGGATCGGGATCGTCAGCACCACCACCCAGGCGCCCTGGCTGAACTTGCTGTACAGCAGCACCACCATCACCAGGCCGGTGATCAGGGCGCCGATGCCGTTGATCAGCGCCTTGGTGCGCCAGGTCCGGCCCCGCAGCGTCCACCAGTGCCGCACCATCCCCGCCTGGGAGAGGGTGAAGCTCAGGAACACGCCCACCGCATACAGCGGAATCAGGCGGCTGACGCTGCCCTGGAAGATCACCAGCAGCAAACCGGCGAAGGCGCTCAGGGCGAAGATCCCGTTGCTGAACACCAGCCGGTCGCCCAGGGAGGCCAGCTGGCGCGGCAGGTAGCCGTCGTGGGCCAGAAAGGCCGCCAGGCGCGGGAAGTCGGCGTAGGCGGTGTTCGCCGCCAGCAGCAGGATCAGCAGGGTGGCCAGCTGCAGCAGCGCCAGCAGCGGACCGTTGCCGAAGATCCTCTCGCCCAGCTGATACAGCAGAGTGGGCCCATCCTCCAGGTACACCACCCCGCTCTGGTGGGCCAGGGCGCTGATGCCGCCGAACATCAGCGCCAGCATCAGCGTCATCACCACCAGCACCCGGCGGGCGTTGCGCCACTCGAGCGGCCGGAAGGCCGTGACGCTGTCGCTGATCGCCTCGATGCCGGTGAGGGCGGCGCAGCCGGAGCTGAAGGCCCGCATCAGCAGCACCGGTCCCAGGGCGGTCATGCCGCTGCCGTGGCCCTGCTCCAGCAGGCGTTGCTGGGTCTCGAGCCCCACCGGCAGCAGCTGGCCCGTGCCGCTCTTCACCGCCCCCGCCACCAGCAGCGTCACGACGATGCCCATGAAGGCGAAGGTGGGCAGGCTGAGCAGCCGGGCGCTCGAGCGGATGCCGCGCAGGTTGGCCAGCATCACCAGCACCACGGCCACCAGGCAGAGCTCCACCCGGTGGTGCTCCAGATCGGGGAGATAGGAGGTGAGGGCGGCGATGCCCGCGGCGATGCTCACCGCCACGGTGAGCACGTAGTCGATCGCCAGCGAGGCGCCGGCCACCAGGCCGGTGAGCGGGCTCAGGTTTTCCTGGGAGACGCGGTAGGAGCCGCCGCCATGGGGATAGGCCTTGATCGTCTGCCGGTAGCTGGTGGCGACGATCAGCATCAGCCCCACGATCAGGGCCGTGATCGGCAGGGTGTAACGGAGGGCCGCGGCCCCCGCCAGCCCCAGCACCAGCACGATCTCCTGGGTGGCGTAGGCCACCGAGGACAGGGCATCGGAGCTCAGGATCGCCAGTGCCTCGGCGTTGCTGTACCGCTCCTCGTGGTGGGCGCTGCTGGGCAGGGGGTCGCCGATCACGGCCCGGCGCATCGCCTCCAGATCGGGAAAGCGCGGCATCGGCGAAGGCTGGAGCGCAATTGAAAATTACGCCTTTGCTGGGTTGGCGTTAATTTTCAGCCAGATTCCGAATCCCCGTTGAGCTCCTCTGCCACCGCCACCCGGCCCGCTCCGACCGCCTGGCATGCCCTGGAGCCTGAAGAGTGCCGCCGGCGGCTCGGCACTTCCAGCGATGGCCTCAGCACCGCCCAGGTAGCCGAGCGCCTGGCCAGCGTGGGCCTGAACCGGCTACAGCTCGACCCCGGCCGCAGTCGCCTGCGCATCCTCTGGGATCAGTTCAGCAACGTGATGCTGATCATGCTGCTGGCCGTGGCGGCGGTCTCGGCGGTGATCGCCCACATCAACCAGCGCTTCCCCAAGGATGCGATCGCGATTGTGCTGATCGTGGGCCTCAACGCCCTGCTGGGCTATCTGCAGGAAAGCCAGGCCCAGAAGGCCCTCCAGGCCCTGCGCGAGATGGCTGTGCCCATGGTGCAGGTGCGCCGTGATGGCGAGTGGCAGCGCCTGGAGAGCGAACAGCTGGTGCCCGGCGACCTGATCCGGATCGAGGCCGGCGACCGGGTGCCGGCCGACGCCCGCCTGCTGGAGGTGGCGGAGCTGGGGGTGCGCGAGGCCGCCCTGACCGGCGAGGCCGAGGCGGTGACCAAGCGCGCCGATCTGTTGCTCGAGCCCACCACACCTGTTCTGGAGCGCGACAACTGTCTGTTCCAGGGCACCGATGTGGCCCGGGGCCGGGCCACGGCCCTGGTCACTGCCACCGGCATGGAGACCGAACTCGGCCAGATCGCCGGCCTGATCAGCAGCGCCGGCGGCGAGGCCACACCGCTGCAGGAGCGCCTCGACGGCCTGGCCAACGTGCTGGTGGGCTCCGCCCTGGCACTGGTGGCCCTCGTGGTGCTCGGCGGCTGGGCGATGGGGCAGAGCCTGCTCGATCTGCTGGAAGTGGCCCTGTCGATGGCGGTGGCGATCGTGCCGGAGGGACTGCCGGCAGTGATCACCGTCACCCTGGCGATCGGCACCCAGCGGATGGTCAAACGCGCCGCTCTGATCCGCCGCCTGCCGGCGGTGGAGGCCCTCGGTTCGGTCACCGTGATCTGCACCGACAAGACCGGCACCCTGACCCAGAACCGCCAGGTGGTGCAGGAACTGCTCTGCGGCACCGAGGCGGTGGCGGTGGGCGGCCACGGCTACGAGCCGAGCGGCGACTTCAGCGCCAGTCCCCTGGCGGCCCCCGCCGGATCGACCGCCGGCTGCCCCCCCGCCGCCCGTGATCTGCTGCTGAAAGCCGGTGTGCTCTGCAGCGACGCCGAGCTGCGCCGCGATGACCAGGGCCGCTGGGAGGTGCTTGGAGATCCCACCGAGGGGGCCCTGGTGGTGGTGGGCGCCAAGGCTGGCGTCGATGCCTTCGCCCTGCGGGAGCATTACCTCCGCGATGCCGAGATTCCGTTCAGCTCCGAACGCCAGCTGATGGCCGTCTGGGTGCGCGATCCGGATGGAAGCCTGCAGCAGCCGCTCGGTTCGGTGGCCGAGGGCTCCCGCACGCTGATGCTCAGCAAGGGCGCCCCGGAGGTGATCCTGGCCCGCTGCGACCGCTGGATCGATGGGGCCGGCGTCAGCCCCCTGCCGGAGGCCAGCCGCCAGTGGTGGCTCAACCAGGCCCGGGAGCTGGCCGCCTCCGGCCTGCGGGTGCTCGCCTTCGCCTGCGCACCCCACCACGACAGCCCCGAACGCGAGCTGGATCAGCAGGTGCTGCTGGGGCTGATGGCCCAGCTGGATCCGGCCCGGCCCGAGGTGCCGCTGGCGGTGGCCCGCTGCCGTGAGGCCGGCATCCGGCCGGTGATGATCACCGGCGACCATCCCCTCACCGCCCGTGCCATCGGCGCCGGCATCGGTCTGGTGGCCGGTGATGGCGAGGTGGCCCTCGGCCGTGAGCTCGAGCAGCTCGATGACGCCGGCCTGCAGGAACTGGTGGGTCACTGCAACATTTATGCCCGGGTGGCGCCCGAGCAGAAGCTGCGCATCGTCAAGGCCCTTCAGGGCCGCAAGGAGGTGGTCGCCATGACCGGCGACGGGGTCAACGATGCTCCGGCGCTCAAGCAGGCCCACATCGGCGTGGCGATGGGCATCACCGGCACCGAGGTGAGCAAGGAGGCCGCGTCGATGGTGCTGCTCGACGACAACTTCGCCACGATCGTCAACGCCGTGGAGGAGGGTCGACTTGTTTATGCCAACATCCGCCGCTTCGTCAAATACATTCTCGGCAGCAATGTCGGCGAGCTGATCACGATCGCGGCCGCGCCGCTGGTGGGCATCCTGGGTGTGCCGATGACGCCGCTGCAGATCCTCTGGATGAACCTGGTCACCGACGGGGTGCCGGCCCTGGCCCTGGCGCTGGAGCCGGGGGAGGACGGCCTGATGCAGCGCAGCCCCGCCAAGCCCGGCGAATCGATCTTCGCCCGCGGCATCGGCTCTTACATCCTGCGCATCGGCATCGTCTTCGCGGTGATCGTCATCAGCTTGATGGTGTGGGCCTACCGCACCTATGGCAGCGATGGCCCCTGGCGCACGATCGTGTTCACCACGCTCTGCCTGGCCCAGATGGGCCATGCCCTCTCCGCTCGCAGCGATCGGCCCCTGTTCCGGGTGGCCCCCTTCTCCAACCCCTGGCTGTTGTGGGCCGTGCTGCTGACCACCCTGCTGCAGCTGGCCCTGCTCTATGTGCCGGTGCTGGCGACCTTCTTCGGCACTGTCCCGCTCGCGGCCCACGATCTGGGGGTCTGCGTCGGGGTCAGCGTGCTCTTCTTCTTCTACCTCGAGCTGGAGAAGGTGGTCCGGGGGCTGCGCCGGCGCACCAGCGCCGATGCTTGATCCGGCCCTGCCCCTCTCCGAGCTGTCCGGGCTGGCGGGCGATCTGGCCGCCGCCCTGGATGCAGAGCTGCGCCGGGGGCCCCAGCGGGCCTATCTGCTGATCGCCCTGGTGATGCTGGTGGAGAACCTGTTCCCGCCCATCCCGTCGGAGATGGTGATGCCCCTGTGCGGCTTCCTGATCCATCAGGGGCGTCTGGCCTTCGTGCCGGTGATCCTGGCCGCCCTGGCCGGCACCCTGGCGGGGGCCTGGTTCTGGTATGGGGTGGGGCGGCTGGTGGATGAGCGGCGGCTGGAACGCCTGCTGGCCCGCCACGGCGGCTGGATGGGATTGCGCCCCCAGGATCTGGCCGCCAGCCGCCGCTGGTTCGCCCGCCACGGCAGTGCCGTGGTGTTCTGGGGCCGACTGATCCCCGGCGTCCGCCCGTTCGTGTCGTTGCCGGCTGGGATCGAACTGATGCCCCAGCCGGCGTTCCTGGGCTGGAGTGCCGCCGGCAGCCTGATCTGGCTCACCGCCCTCACCCTCGCCGGCCAGGCCCTGGGGGCGGGCTGGCGCCATGCGGCCCGCTGGAGCGACACCCTCGCCCATGGGCTTCAGGCCCTGTTGGTCGTCGCCCTGGTGGGCTGTGGGCTCTGGTTCTGGCGCCGTAACGGCCGCCGGCGGCGCCCCTGAGCCTCCGCGCCGCTCGCCTCACTCACCCTTGCCGCCGCTGCCCGCGGCTGCTCCGCCCTCGCCACCCTTCCCTTCGCCGCTGCTCTCCTCGCCGCCGGGGGCCACCGACTCCACGCCGGCATCGCCCCCGTTCTGGGCCTCATTGGCCGAGGCCAGCACGAACACCAGGGTTCCGACCAGGGCCAGCAGGCTCAGGATCAGGGCGGCCTGCCAGCGTTGCCGCTGCGCCTCGGCCAGGCGCTGACCATCCACCGGACGGCCGCAGTCGGTGCAGACGAATCGCCCCTCGGCGCGCCGGCCGACCTTGGTGACCAGGCGGCAGCCGCATTTCGGACAGGCCACGGTGGATGCCGGCACGGGGTATCGGCATCTTCGCAGCCTTCCCCGGTTGCGATAAGCAACACTTGCCACCGTCATAGGCACTTCCAGTCCTTCGCCAGGCCCACTTCCCTTCCAGGGTCTTTAGTGTTCGCGGCCAATGGATCGCCGTCCGGCGACCCCACCCGCACCCATGACCCTGCTTCCCGCCCAGACGGCCTGGCTGGTCCCGCTCTACCCCCTCCTGGCGTCCCTGCTGTCGCTGCTGTGGTCGCCGGGACTGATCTCGCGCACCGGCCCGCGTCCCTGCGGCTACCTCAACCTGGCCTGCGTGAGCGTGGCCTTCGTCCACAGTGCCGCCGCGCTGATGGCGCTCCACTCCAACTCCGCCGCCGGGGCGGCCGCCCTCTACCGCCCGCTCACCTTCGGCTGGACCTGGCTGCAGACCGCCGGGCTGCGGGTCGGCATCGACGGGCTGATCACCGAACCCGCGCTGATCGCGATGACCGTGATCACCGGCGTGCATGTCCTGGTGCAGATCTATTCGATCGGATATCTGGAGATGGACTGGGGCTGGCCCCGCTTCTTCGGCAGCCTGAGCTTCTTCGAGGCGGGCCTCTGCGCCCTGGTGCTCACCGACTCGCTGTTCTTCAGCTACGTGATCCTGGAGCTGCTCACCATGGGCACCTACCTGATCGTGGGCACCTGGTACAACCAGCCGCTGGTGGTCAAGGGGGCCCGGGATGCCTTCCTCACCAAGCGGATCGGCGACCTGATCCTGCTGGCCGGTGTGATCGCTCTGCTGCCGATCACCGGCACCTGGAACTTCCATGGCCTGCAGGCCTGGGCGGCTGATCAGGTCAACAACGGCTATCCCCTGGCCGCGGGCATGCCGCTGATCCTGCTGGCACTGATCGCCGGACCGATGGGCAAGTGCGCCCAGATCCCCCTGCACCTGTGGCTCGATGAGGCGATGGAGAGCCCGCTTCCCTCCACGGTGCTGCGCAACTCGGTGGTGGTCGTGGGTGGTGCCTGGGTGCTGCTGCGGCTTGAACCCCTGATCTCCCTCAGCCCCCTGGTGCAGACGGTGTTGGTGGCCGTCGGCGGCACCACGGCCGTGGTCGGCGCCCTGATCGCCCTGGCGCAGATCGACGTCAAGCGGGCCCTGTCTTTCCTGGTGAGCAGCTGGCTGGGCCTGCTCTTCGTGGCGGTCGGCCTCGGCGGCAACACCGTCGCCGATCACCTGATGCTGGTGTATCCCCTGCCGATGGCGCTGATGCTGATGGCGATCGGCGCGATCGTGATCAGCAACGTCACCCAGGACCTGACCCAGCTCGGTGGGCTCTGGAGCAAGCGTCCGCTGATGGGTCTGGCCTTCCTGGCCGGCGCGGCCGGCCTGATGGGTCTTCCCCCCTTCGGCGGCTTTTCGGCCCTGCGCGAGCTGCTGGCCCTCACCGCCGCCAGCGGCCATCCCTGGTTGCTTTCGGCTCTCGTGCTGCTCACCAACGCCCTGATCAGCGCCGGCCTGATCCGGGTCTTCGGCCAGATCTGGTGCGGCCCCACCACCCCGTTCACCACCCGATCGCCCGAGGTGCTGTGGCTGATGGCCCTGCCCACCTTCGGCCTGATGGGCCTGGTGCTGCACCTGCCCCAGCTGCTGGTCCGCAATGGCGTGTTCGCGGCCGCGCTGCCGGGTCTGCTGCTGCCGGGCTGGGGGCCGATGGCCCTGCCCCTGCTGCTCTCGACCCTGATCGGTGGTGGCCTGTCGGCGCTCTTCTACCTGCGCCCCCATCCCCTGGCCCACCTGCCTTCCACCCTGGGTGGTCTGCAGGACTGGCTGGCCCACGACATGCAGACGGAGCGCTTCTACCACCGCACCGTCGTCGGACTGGTGGTGGTCCTGGCCCGGCTCAGCGCCTGGTTCGATGAGCATCTGGTGGATGGCTTCAGCGGTGCCACCGGTGGTGCCGCCCTGGAGGGGGCCCGCCGCCTCAGTCTCACTACCTCCGGCCGCTCCCAGGCCTACGCCCTCACCGTCGTGCTCGGGGTGCTGCTGATGGCCGCCTGGCTGCTGGCCTCCCCCTCTCCGGTGACCACCGACCTCCTGCGATCCCTGCGCTGATGGCCCCGATCCTTCTGCTGATGCTGCCGGGCCTGCCGCTGCTGGCCGGTCTGTTGATTCCCCTGCTGCCCGAGGCGGCGTCCGCCCGTCTGCGCCTGCTGGCGGCGCTCTCCACAGCCGCCCAGCTGCTGCTCGGCCTGCTGCTCTGGCGCCAGCCACCCGCGGACCTCCACCTCAGCTGGGTGGCCAGGCTCGGCCTCGATCTCGATCTCGGGCTCGATGGTCTCTCCCTGCCGCTGGTGCTGCTGACGGCGCTGGTCACGACGATGGCGATCCTCTCGGCGCCGGATGACCAGTCCCGTCCCCGCCTCTTCTATCCGTTGATGCTGGCCACCAACGTGGGGGTGGTGGGTGCCTTCCTGGCCCAGAACGCTCTGCTGTTTGTGCTGGCCTTCGAGCTGGTGCTGATCCCCACCACCCTGCTGGTGGCGATCTGGGGCGGGCCTCGCCGGGCCGGAGCGGCCGTGCGCTTCCTGATCTTCGGCGCCATCTCGGGCCTGAGTCTGCTGGCGGCCGTCCTGGCCTTCGGCTGGTTCAGCGGCGGTGGTGTGCCCCACTTCGGGTTCGACGCCCTGGCGGCGGGCGGCCTGAGCCCCACCGCCCAGGCCGTGATCCTGGCTCTGCTGCTGCTCAGCTTCGGCATCAAGCTGCCGATCGTCCCCCTGCATGGCTGGCAGCCCTTCAGCTATGGAGAGGCTCCCACCTCCGTGGTGATGCTGCTGGCCGGGGCCGTCTCCAAGCTCGGCGCTTACGGTCTGCTGCGCTTCGGCGTCGGCTTCCTGCCTGACACCTGGCTGGCCTGGTCCCCCTGGATCGCCGCCGCCGGCGCCATCAGTGCCGTCTACGGCGCCCTCAACGCCATCGCCCAGAGCGACATCCGCCGGCTGATGGCCTACAGCTCCCTCGGCCACATGGGGCTGCTGGTCCTGGCGCTCGCCGCCGCCACGCCCCTCAGCCTGCAGGGAGCCGTCGCGCAGATCCTGGCCCACGGCCTGATCGTCGCCCTGCTGTTCGCCTGCGTCGGCCTGATCGAGCGGCGCACTGGCACCACCCGCATCCCAGAGCTCTCGGGCCTGCTCAACCCGCTGCGGGGCCTGCCGTTCACCCTGGGCATGCTGCTGCTGGCCCTGATGGCCGCGGCCGGCATCCCCGGCCTCTCCGGCTTCCCCGCCGAGCTGATGGTGTTCGAGGGCAGCTGGACCGCCTTCCCCCGGGCCACCCTGGTCAGCCTGATCGCCTCCGGCTTCACCGCGGTCTATGCCGTTCGGCTGTTCAACCGGGTCGGCTTCGGACGCCTGGACAACGCCCGGGCCGACTGGCAGTCGACCCGCTGGAGCGAGCGCTTCCCGGCGCTGGTGCTGACGCTGCTGGTGATCGGCTGCGGTCTGTGGCCCACCGTCCTCACCGGCTGGAGCGAGGACACCACCGCTTCCCTCGCCCTGCGCCGCCAGCCCTTCCTGGCCGCCGGTGGCCCCACCCTCGCCAGCGCCCTGCCAGCGCCCTCCACCCCGGCCCTGGCCGCCGTCACCCTTGCCGCCGCTCCTGAGGTTCTGCCGTCATGACCCCTCCCACCAGCACCGCTGTGGCCGAGACCGCAACCCGGCCCCTGATCCCGCCCTCCGAGCACCCCTGGGCCGATGTGATCCATCGGCTCGAGGCCGGTGGCTCGATGCTGCCGGACACGCCCGAAAACCTCAAGCAGATCATCGGCATCTACAAGGCCTATGCCGTGCCGATGGATTTCTACTGGCGCGATCTGCTCTACATCGCCGAGCAGGTGTTCCTCAACCCGCTGCCGGCTTTCAAGTACTTCATCAGTCAGGAGTACCTCGATCGCCCCAACTCCTACGCGGGTGATCAATCGCAGCTGCGCATCTGGAGGGGTGGCGAGAAGGTCCATCCCGAGTTGCTGGAGTTCATGGAGCGCGGTGAGACGGGCCCCATGTCGAAGCTGCTGCATCACCTCTGGCACGACCGGGTGAACATGGAGTTCGCCGAGGCCTGCATGCAGGCCATGCTCTGGCATCAGGGCATGGGCGGTCGCTTCAACGATTACCTGGAGTCCGACGCCTATCGGGCCAACGCGGATCGGGCCATCCGCGCCTACTTCAAGGGAACCCGGTGATGCTGGGCCTCTACAAGCTGTTCCCTGAAATGTTCATGGAACAGGTGAAGCAGATGAGTTATTACGCCAACCTGGGCCTGTTCTGGGAGGTGATGGCTCCAGTCTTCTTCGAGATGAGTGACATCTACGATGAGGGCGGCTTCCAGGGGGTTCCTGATGCCATGAACTTCCTGGTCAACGGCATCTTCGCCGTTGCCGGACGGCCGATCTATCACCACGTGTTCATCCGGGGCGAATGCTTCGAGATCATTCCCAAGAGCGAGGGCTTCACCTGGCTCTATGAGGCGGCTCTCCCCTACGTGGAAGCCGTGTTCTACCGGACATCGCCGTTCCGTGGCACCAAGAGTTACAACGCCCAGGCCGGCCAGGTGCCCGCCGATCAGGCCGATTTCCACTACGGCATCCTTTATGCCGATGTGTTTCCTGTGGGATCGGCGGGCATTCCCCCGACGCTGCTGATGCAGGACATGCTGCACTTCCTGCCGCCGTACCTCGAGGAGATCTATGCCAAGCATCGCCGCGGCGACGAGGACAAACTGATTCAGCTGGGCATCACCTTCCAGCGCTCGATGTACAACGTGACCTCGGCGGTGATCCAGGCATTGCGCTGTGCCCTGCTCTATCCCCTCGATGATCAGGATCCCGCTCACCTGATGGCTAATCGTCGCTTCTTCGAAGCGCAGATGGATCGTTTCCTCCGGCCCGAGGCCCGGCTCGGGGACGTCCAGACCCAGGACTACCGCTGAACCCGCCGCCCCTCCGACCCCATGGCCAACATCATCGAAACCGCGAAGGGAGCCGGCTGCTTCGCCACCCTGCTCACCGCTGTGGAGGTCGCCGGTCTCACCGGGGCCCTCGAGAGTTCCGGTCCGTTCACCGTGTTCGCACCGGTGGATGACGCCTTCGCCGCCCTGCCCCCGGGCACGGTGCAGACCCTGGTCGACAACCCGCCGCAGCTGGCCCGGATCCTGAAGTTCCATGTGCTGGCCGGTGCCCACCAGCGCAGCGAACTGGTCGAGAGACCCGAATGGGAGAGCCTGGAGGGGGCTCCCGTGCCCATCCGACGCGCCGATCCCTTCGAGGTCAAGAACGCCACCGTCGTCACTGCCGACATCGTCTGTGACAACGGCGTGGTGCACGTGATCGACCGGGTGATCTTGCCGGGCTGAGGCCCGCCCGCCCCTGCACCCGCCTGAACCGGGCGTGCTGCGGCTCAGCGATCCACCTGAGCCGCCCGCCGACCGGTCTGTTCGCCTGGTTCCCTCCGCTGGCCCCAGGTCTGCGCTCAGGAGGCCAGGGCCCCCGCCGCCGGCTCGGCGTCCGTCGGTTCCGGGTGGAGCGGTCCAGCCGTCCCATGGTCGGTCGCCGCCCATTGCTCAGCCGTCGTCCGCTGCTCCGGCGCCGGATCCTGTTCCGTCTCTGCTTGTGCTCCGCCTCTCGGAGCTGTTGGGCTGCCTGTCTCCGCTGGCGTCTCCGGGCCTGGTTCGATGCCGCCGCGGGCCATGGCGATCACCCCATCGCCGCTCTGTTTGGCCTGGTACATGGCCGCATCGGCGCCGGAGAGCAGCTGGCCGGCGGTGATGCCGTGCTCCGGCGAACGGGCGATGCCGATGCTGGCGCTGATCGCGATCGGGGGCTCGAAACCATCGCTGCAACCCCGGATCAGGCCCAGAACCTTGAGCGCCAGCCTGTGGAGCTCATCGGCACTGCCGGCCCGGGGCACCAGCACCACGAACTCATCACCGCCCAGCCGGGCCACCACGTCCTGGTTCTGGATCGCGCCCCGCAGCCTTCGGGCCACCAGCTGCAGCACCTGATCACCGCAGGCATGGCCGTGCTGGTCGTTCACCTGTTTGAAGCCGTTCAGATCGATGAACAACAGCCCCACCTGGCCATGCTCCTGTTCGGCCACCGCCAGGGCCAGGTTGATCCGCTCCAGCAGCATCGTCCGGGAGGGGAGTCCGGTGAGGCTGTCGTGCAGGGCCTGATGGCGGATCAGCTCGTGGGCCTGATGGCGCTCGGTGATGTCCTGCAGCATTCCCACGAACCGGATGATCGTCAGATCGGCGTCGCGGACAGCGGTGATGCTCAGTTCATGGCGGCGGATCTCGCCGTTGCGCAGGCGGTTCCAGATCTCTCCCTGCCAGAAGCCGCGTTCGCGCACCTCGCTCCAGAGGCGGGCATAGAAACTGGCATCGTGGCGGCCCGACTTGAGCAGGTTGAGGTTGCGCCCCAGGATTTCGGCGCCGGAGTAGCCGGTGAGACGGGCGAATCCCTGGTTGGCGGACAGCACATGGCCACTGGCGTCGGTCACGACGATGCCCTGGGGGCAGGATTCGAACACCGTGGCGGCCAGGGCGCGCTCGGCGTTGGCCTTTTCGGCCACCGCCAGGGCCCGTCGGGTGGTCAGGTGGTTCTTCACCTGAATTGCCGTCAGGAGGCTGGCGATCACCGAGGCCATCGAGCCGAGCATCAGCACCAGCCCCACCTGGGAGGAGAAGCCGTTGGGGCCCACCAGCTGGCGGCTGAGCTGGATGCCGACCAGCCAGCGGTGACCGCCCAGCTCGATCGGCTGGTACTGCGGATGGCTCAGGGTTGGCTCGCGATCGCCGCTGGCGTTGGTGAAGATGCGGCTGGTGAGCGAGGGGCTGCCGCCGTCGTGCACCACCACCACCGAATCCAGCAGGTCGGGGTTGTTGACCGTGCGCAGGGCTGTGGTCACCAGATCGCCCACCCGGATCGGCGAGTAGGCCCAGCCCAGCAGCGACTCGGCATAGTCGGCGGGGGAGCGTGGCGGTGTTTGGATCCCCTGGCGGTAGACCGGCACGTACAGCAGTACGCCCGCCTGGACGCCGGTGTTGCGCTCCTGAACCAGCCGCACCCGGCCCGACAGGGAGGGCAGACCGGTCTGGGCGGCGCGGTCCATCGCCTCGCGCCGGACGGGTTCGCTGTACATGTCGAACCCGAACGCCCGCTGGTTGCGCAGGTCGAACGGCTCGAGAAACAGGATTGAACTGGCCAGGGGGCGCGGCCCGGGGGGGCGGATGCTGAAGTCCGGGAAGCCCTCGGCCCGCACCTCGGCGGTCAGCTCCTGCCAGCGATCCGCCGGCACGAAGCGGCTGAAGCCGATGCCCTGGATGCCGGCGAGGCTGCCCTCCTCGCGCCGCAGGGTGTCGTTGTACTGGCGGAACTCCTCCCGGCTGACCGATTTGGAGGCGTTGAACAGCCCGGCGACGCCGCTGATGATGTCGATGTCCTCCCGCAGCTTCACCTCGATGGCGTCGGCCACGTCGTCGAGCAGGCCCTTCTCGATCCGCTCGTGGGTCTGCTTCCCCAGCCGACGGGTGTGCTCGGCGATCACCCCGGTCAGCAGCAGGCCCAGCAGCAGCACGATCAGCGGCAGCTGATGCTGCTGGCGCGGCAGGGCCTGCTTCAGCAAGCCCGCCGGCCACACCGTTCGCCAGGCTTGGACGGCCCCGCGGGCACGGGGTTGGGGGGAGGCGCTCGCTGCCGACCCATTCCCCAGCTCCGGCGTGGTCTCAACCATCGGGGTCCAGGGGGCCATCGGGCCGTGCTCCGACAGTCTGGCCATGGCTACCGGATCCTGCAGGCGATCGCCGGGCCGGGCGACCTGCGTCCGCCGTCGCGCCGTCTTCTGCCATCGTGAGCCCACGCCCGATCCCGTCCGTCGCGTGCCTCCGCTCCTCCGGATCCCGCGCTTCCCGTTCCGCCGGCGCCAGGACAGCCCGGCGCCCGGCCGCCCCGCAGTGCCGCCGTCCGCCGCCGCCCGGCTGCTGCCCCTGCTCCTGGCCCTGCCTCCTCTGCTGGTGGCCTGCAGCGGTGGTGAGTCCGCCGGCCCCGCCAGCCCCACCATCGCCCGCATCCGCCAGCGCGACCGCCTGATCTGCGCGGTCCACGGCTCGACGCCGGGATTCAGCACCCTCGACGGCCGCGGGCGCTACGTGGGGATCGACGCCGACTTCTGCCGCGCTGTTGCCGCCGTCCTGCTCGGCGATCCCGCCAAGGTCGACTTCCGTCCCGTCACCCCGGCGGAGCGGTTCGTCGCCCTCAACAGCGGTGAGGTGGATCTGCTCTCGATCAGTGCCACCCACACCCTCAGCCGCGACGCCGCCGGCGGCAATGCCCTCAGCTTCGGCCCCACCTTCTTCCACGACGGCCAGGCCCTGATGGTGCCGGCGGCCTCCGGCGTGCGCAGCCTCGCCGATCTCGCCGGCCAGGCCATCTGCGTGGAGAGCGGCACCAACACCGAGCTCAACCTGGCCGATCGCATGCGGGAGCGCGGCCTGAGCTATCGACCCCTGCGCTTTCAATCGGGCGAGCAGGCCTATCCCGCCTACGAGCGGGGCCGCTGTGCCGCCATCACCAGCGACCGCTCGCTGCTGGCGGGCAAGCGCACCGGCTTCCAGGATCCCTCGGCCCACATCCTGCTGAGCGAACAGTTGAGCAAGGAGCCCAGCGCCAAGGTCACGATCCAGGGGGATCCCGTCTGGGCCGATGCCATCCGCTGGATCACCCATGCCCTGGTCCAGGCCGAGGAAAGCGGTCTCACCCAGGCCAACGTCAATGCCAGGCTGGCCGAGGCCCGCCGCCGGCCCGAGCTCGCGGAGCTGCGCCGCCTGCTGGGCGTGGAGGGCGATCTCGGCAGCCAGCTGGGCCTTCCCGCCGACTTCGTGGTTCGCCAGGTCAAGGCGGTCGGCCACTACGGCGAGCTGTTCGAGCGCCATCTGGGTCCGCGCACTCCCCTCGGGCTGGAGCGCGGCCCCAACCGTCTCTGGAGCCAGGGCGGTCTGCTCTTCGCTCCGCCGTTTCGTTGAGCGCGCCGACGCGCCGGAGCGGCCTGGAGCGGCGCAATGGGCCCGCACCTGCAACAATGCGCCCACCTGCTGATTTCCCGGGATGCACCGACCCTGGACCCGCGCACTGCCGGCCTCCTTCCTCGCCCTGGGGTTGCTCGCAGGCTGTGCTCCGGATGACGGGGGCGTGCAGAGCGCCAAACTCGGCTCCATCCGCTCCCGCGGCAAGCTGATCTGCGGGGTCGAGGGCAAACTGCCCGGGTTCAGCTATGTGCTGCCCAGCGGTCAGTACGCCGGCCTCGACGTGGATGTGTGCAAGGCCGTGGCGGCGGCGGTGCTGGGGGATCCCGCCAAGGTGGAGTACCGCGATCTCAATTCCAGTGAGCGTTTCGCTGCTCTGGCCAGCGGCGAGGTGGATCTGCTCTCGCGCAACACCACGATGACCCTCAGCCGCGATGCCGCCGGTGGCAACGGGCTGAGCTTCGCTCCCACCACCTTCTATGACGGCCAGGGCGTTCTGGTGCCGGTGGCCAGCGGGATCAAGGATCTGCAGGGTCTGTCCGGCAAACCGATCTGCGTGGAGAGCGGCACCACCACCGAGCTCAACCTCGCCGACCGGATGCGCGAGCAGAACATCCCCTACACCCCGCTGAAGTTCCAGACCAGCGACCAGACCTTCGCCGCCTACCTCGGCGGCCGTTGCGTGGCCGTCACCAGCGATCGCTCCCAGCTGGCGGGCAAGCGCACCAGCTTCCCCAAGCCGGATGAGCACACCCTGTTGCCGGATGTGATGAGCAAGGAGCCCCTCACCCCCGCCACCACCAATGCCGACCCCGCCTGGGCCGACGCCGTGCGCTGGATCGTCAATGGGCTGTTCCAGGCCGAGGAGAGCGGCATCAGCCAGGCCAACATCGATGCCAAGGTGGCTGAGGCCAAGGCCAAGACCAACCAGGCCGATCTGCGCCGCTTCCTCGGGGTTGAGGGCGATTTCGGTAAGCAGCTGGGTCTCCCCGCCGACTTCGTGGTGAAGGCGGTGAAGGCGGTCGGCAACTATGGCGAGATCTTTGATCGCAACGTCGGTCCGAAATCGGCCCTCAAGCTGGATCGTGGCCTCAACCGCCAGTGGAAGGACGGCGGCCTGATCTACGCGCCGCCCTTCCGCTGATGGCTGCCGAGCCGTCCTCCCCCCCGCCCGGGGCCGGCCGGGAGGTCACGCCCTGGTGGCGGGACCGGCGGGTTCTGCCTTGGCTGGTGCAGGCCGCGGTGGGTCTGGTGCTGCTGGTGCTGGTGGCCTTCCTGCTCGGCAATCTGGTGCGCAATCTCACCGCCGCCGGTCTGCTGCTCAGCTGGCGCTGGCTGAACCAGCCGGCCGGGTTCGACATCTCCGAGACCCTGCTGCCGTTCGATGCCGGCCTGCCCTACTGGCGGGCCCTGGCGGCCGGTCTGGTCAACACGATCCGGGCGGTTGTGGCGGGTCTGGTGGGTGCGAGCCTGCTCGGAACCCTGGTGGGCATGGCCTCCTTCAGCCAGAACGGTCTGCTCAAGCGACTCGCTCGCGTCTATGTGGAGGTGGTCCGCAACATCCCGCTGCTGCTGCAGCTGGTGTTCTGGTATTTCGTGGTCTTCCTCACCCTGCCCAATGGGGCGGCCGCCCTCCAGCTGCCTGGCGTGGTGCTGGCCAAATCGGGGCTATACCTGGCTGGCTTCGGCGAAGGTCTGCGCTGGATGGGACCCCAGCTCGTCAACGGTGTCTGGCAGGCGCCGCTGCGGTTCACCGTCGAGTTTGCCGCCCTGCTCACGGGGCTGATCATCTACTCCGGCGCCTTCATCGCCGAGGTGGTGCGCGGGGGCCTGGCCGCCGTGCCCAAGGGCCAGTGGGAGGCCGCCTCCTCCCTCGGTCTGAGCTGGTTCGCCACCCTGCGCCACATCGTGCTGCCCCAGGCCCTGCGCGTGATCGTGCCAGGCCTGAACACCCAGTACATCTCCCTGGCCAAGAACTCCTCCCTGGCGGTAGCCGTGGGTTACACCGATCTCTATTCCGTGGCCGAGACCACCCTCAACCAGACCGGTCGGGCGGTGGAGGTGGTGCTGGTGCTGCTCGGGGCCTACCTCACCCTCGATCTGCTGATCTCCGCGCTGATGAACGGCCTCAACCACCTCGTCCAGATCAAGGAGCGCTGAGATGCAGCCGCTGATCCGCCGTCTGCGCAGCGAACTGTTCGCCACCCCCGGCGATGCCGCCATCAGCATCGGCCTGATCGGGCTGCTCACGGCCGCCGGCATCGGCCTGCTGCGCTGGGCCCTGATGCAGGCCGACTGGGCGGTGGTGCAGGTGAACAGCACCCTGTTCGCTGTGGGCCGCTACCCGGTGGAGCATCAGTGGCGCCTGTGGCTGCTCACCGCCCTGCTGGCGGCGGCCACCGGCGGCACCTGGGGTCTGCTGCGGGCCCATCCCCGCCGCGATCGGGTCGGACGGATCTGGCCCCCCAACGATCAGGTGGCGGCATTGGTGCTGATGATTGTGGCCGTGGGGGCGCCGATGGCCCTGAAGCTGTCCCTGTCGGTTCAGCTGCGCTGGTGGGCGATCACCGCTCTGCTGCTGGTCATGCGCTGGTTTTCGGGCCGTTTCGGGGCTGCTCTGCCGTCCAGGGTCAAACAGCTGCTGCCGATCGTCTGGCCGGTGCTGTATCTCGTGGGGATGGTGCTGATCGGGGGTGGGCTTGGGCTGGCCCGGGTGGCCCCGGCCGAATGGGGGGGGCTGCTGCTGACGCTGCTGGCCTCCAGCTTCGCGATCCTGCTCTGCTTTCCGCTCGGGGTGCTGCTGGCCCTCGGCCGCCGCAGTGATCTGCCGCTGCTCCGCTGGGGTTCGGTGCTCTACATCGAGTTCATCCGCGGGGCGCCGCTGATCACCCTGCTGTTTCTCGGCCAGAACATCCTCGGCTTCCTGCTCCCCGGTGGGCTGGCCCCCGATCGGGTCTGGCGGGCAGCCTGGGTGCTCACCTTCTTCGCCGCCGCCTATCTGGCCGAGGCGGTGCGCTCCGGTCTGGCGGCGGTGCCGCGGGGCCAGCTGGAGGCGGCCCGCTCCCTGGGGCTCTCCTATCCCCAGGCCCTGCGCCTGGTGGTGCTGCCCCAGGCCCTGCGGGTGGCCCTGCCGGCGATGGTGGGCCAGTTCATTTCCCTGCTGCAGGACACCACGCTGCTGTCACTGATCGGTCTGCTGGATCTGCTGGGGGTGGCCCGCACGGTGATGGCCAACCCCGAGTTTCTAGGCCGCAACGCCGAGGTCTACCTGACCCTGGCGATTCTGTTCTGGTGCTGCTGCGCCGCCCTCGGTCTGGGCAGCCGTGCCCTGGAGCGCCGGCTCGATCCCCAGGCGGTGCCCAGCCGAAGCTGAACCCTCCGGCACCTTCCGCCCTGGTCTGTTGTCCAGAGCGATCCACCCCTCGATTGTCCCCGTCCACTTCGTTCCGATGAGCCAGCCCACCAGCGACACGATGATCGAGGCCCGTGGGGTCGAGAAGTGGTACCCCAACGGCTTTCATGCCCTGCGTGGGGCCGAGCTCACGGTCCGCCGCGGCGAGGTGGTGGTGATCATGGGCCCGTCGGGATCGGGCAAGAGCACCTTCATCCGCACCTTCAACGCCTTGGAGGACTTCCAGAAGGGCAGCATCACCGTTGATGGCATCACCCTGTCCAACGACCTGCGCCACATCGATGCCATTCGGCGTGAGGTGGGAATGGTGTTTCAGCAGTTCAACCTGTTCCCCCACCTCTCGGTGATGGACAACCTCACCCTGGCGCCGGTCCGGGTGCGGCGCCGGCCCCGGGCGGAGGTGGAGCGCCAGGCCCGGGCGCTGCTGGAGCGGGTCGGCATCGGAGAGCAGGCCGATAAGTTTCCTGGCCAGCTTTCCGGTGGTCAGCAGCAGCGGGTGGCGATCGCCCGGGCGCTGTGCATGGAGCCCCGTATCCTTTTGTTCGATGAACCCACCAGCGCTCTCGACCCCGAGATGGTGCGTGAGGTGCTGGAGGTGATGCAGAACCTGGCCGCCGATGACATCACGATGGTGGTCGTCACCCATGAGGTGAAGTTCGCCCGCCAGGTGGCTCACCGGGTCGTGTTGATGGCTGACGGCGTGGTGGTCGAGCAGGCTGACCCCGAGACCTTCTTCACCCGTCCCAGCCACGAGCGCACCCGCCGCTTCCTCGATCAGATTCTTTAGGCGGCTGCCGAGTCGCACAGCGTGGGTCCTGGCCAGTACTGAGCAGGGCCGAGTCGGGACTTCGTGATTCCGGGCTGCATCCTGCCAGATCAGTCTGGGGGTGCGGTGCAGAAGGTTATCCCAGCCGATGGCCGGAGAATTTCATTCTTTTGTAATCCATACCCAGGCGATTCCACCTTGGCGCAAGTGTTCCGGCAAGGCGGATTGTTCTGGCGTCTCGGGCTGATCAGTCGACTCTATTCATCCTGCTCAATGGCCAATATCGGACGTTCTCTGAATCCTGATGCCTGTCAGCGGTCATTGCGTCGGTTGGATGAATCGTGTTCCATGAACTCGACGGCGATTCCACTCCTGTCTGTGCATCCGGTCATTGCTGTGCACCCCCTTGGTCGGCTGACCCTACTGCGCCCCAGGTTTTGGGTGGATCGACCTCGCTTTTAGGTGAGGTCATCGCTGCCGGAGAGACTGGCAAGCGTTGATTGCGTGTGGTATTCGTCTCCAATCTGGAGGGGCTTTCTCCTGGAGAATGTCAGCCCTGTCGGTGGACGTTAAGCTATCCCTATGTGCATGGAGCGTGGTCGTGCTGACGCTTGTGATTCCAACGGTCGGTGATCCCGCTCAATCCACAGTGCTTGCCTCGTGGTTCAAGGGTGTCACCTTTCCGTGTTTTGTTCAATTCGTCTTTCTATTGAATCCGATGAAACAGCCATCTGGCTTTTCATCTCGACGCGAAATGCATGACACCTGTGAGGTGATCCATGTTTCGTCGGACCGATACTTTGGGAGCTGCGAAGAAAACATTTCCCGAGTGGCTGACTTTCTTGATATTCTTGGTGAGTATTTCTTGATAGTCGGCGAGCACGACAATGTCAATTGGCAGGAGCTTGCTTGTGCGCTTGAAGCGTTTGAATCCATGCGGCTTGATGCCCTGGCAATCAATATCAATTGCTGCCAGCGAAATCACTCTGGGGGGTTTGATAGCCTCAGCGCCCTGGTTATGCCAGAGGGCGATTCCAGGTTGTTGAGGGTCGTTCGGTCGTTGTTTGATGGAGAGCCCATGGGATCAGCGATTGCCTTTCCGGCTCTGATCAGTTGCTTTGGGCCAATAGATTGGGCAGCTTACATCGGATCTCATGTTTATCGCAAAGAAGTGCTTCGGCGCATTCTTATGTACAAGACGACTGAATCCGTGTATTCACTTGTTTGCAAGCAACTGCAGTTCTTCTGCGAATCTGACGTCAGCTATGGTCTGTTCAGTGGAATGCCACTGGACCGTATCAGCAATGACTTCTTGAAGATCAGAGAGCGCTCTCATCGCTTCGGCTGGCTTGAGAACCACCGCACCGTGCGCGGCCTATCTCCATGTTTTTGGATTGCCAATTTAGAGTATATTAATCAACTTGGTGACACCACTCTGGCTCTCCTTGTCATTTATAGTCGCTGCTTAAGTAGGGACTCCTGAAAAAGAAAACTGCCGCCTGCTCGAGTGCGGCCAAAGACCAAGGAGGACAGGCAGCTCGAAAACTTGGTCATGCAGTGTCAGGA
>Ga0315903_10003705_pt1 | contig 20941 bp, 24 predicted proteins | sample LakEriMetagenome_7_FD_203524 | JGI IMG/M metagenome (GOLD analysis project Ga0315903, IMG submission 203524) | Freshwater fungal communities from buoy surface, Lake Erie, Ohio, United States - Buoy 2 MA119 | ecosystem: Environmental > Aquatic > Freshwater > Lake | place: USA: Lake Erie, Ohio... | reverse complement strand
TTCAAGGTAACGACGCAACATCCTTTGTTCGCTCTGCCGTTATTGAGGCGTTTGTAGACGGCACCCCCGGCGCTAACGACATGCCGGGCAGATTAGTGTTCTCCACTACGGCGGACGGAGCAAGCAGCCCGACAGAGCGGATAAGGATTACGCAGGACGGCGACGTATTTATCAATCACAATTCCAGTGCTTCACCAGTTGTTGGCGGAGAAAAACTGGGCGTTGTAGGCGGAAGTAATTTTGCAATCGCTGCTAGTACTACAACAAACACAGTCCCTACAGTGTTTCTTGCTAATGTAAGTGACACGACAAACACTTACTTAATGCGTTTTTCGGCAGGTAGCGGCGGGAATACCAGGGGAGAAATTTATTACAACGGCAGCCAGCTTGTTTATGCTACTTCATCCGATTATCGGTTAAAAGAGAACGTCCAGCCGCTTTTGGGCGGCATTGAACTTGTTAACAGGCTGCGCCCTGTAACTTATCAGTGGATTGAAAACCAGAACCGCGACATTGGCTTCATTGCCCACGAAGTTCAGGAGGTATTCCCGAACGCTGTTGGCGGAGCCAAAGATGCTGTTGATGAGAACGGCAAAATCCTTCCGCAAACCTATGACCCATCCAAACTGGTGCCGTTGCTGACTGCTGCGCTGCAGGAAGCGTTGGCTGAGATCGAAAACCTGAAGGCTCGTGTTACCGCGCTAGAGCCATAAGTCCTACTCAATAAAACGTCTGGGGCAACTATCTGGAATTTCCGGATGGTTGCCTTTTGCTGTAATGTAGTCACCTTCTTTATTATGCCTGAACACGACTGGTTAGAGCCGCTTGATCGTCGCATCAAACAGACACGGGAAGAAACGGAAGCCATCAGACGGGAGACTGCTGCATTAGCTGCCCTCCAACGTCTTTACGATCAAAACGGTGACGGCATGAAACGCCTTGCTGACTCTTAGTTGTTTTTATATAAAAGCCTGGGTTGACAACGCCAGGTTGAGCAAGTAGTGTAGACGCCAACTCAACTCAGCTCATGACAAAGACTCTTGCCACCCTTTGGGACGCTTTCCTGGAAGAGCGTTCCATTTCTTTGTGCCCGACAAGCCTTACCTCTGATTACCGGCAGGTTGGCAAATGGCTACGTAGTTGTCCTGTTCAAGATATCAACGAAGCACGCAAAATAATGATCTGGATATTAGGTGAGAAGCCGGTGCTTTCTTCAAGGCGTGTAGCAATGTACACAAAAACATTGTTTCGTTGGGCAGCACAAGAAGATGTTGGCTACTTAGATAAAAATCCTTTAGCGAGTTTTAAAATGCCAAAAGCGCCACAAAAAGACGAAGAAATCATTGTTATACCGCGTAATGAAGTCGGCTTGGTACTAGCTGCTCTGGAAGCAAAACGTACTTACCGAAACGTCAACTGGGCATGGTACACAGAATTCATGCTTCAAACTGCAATGCGTACAGGTGAAGTAAGAGCATTGCGTTGGGACGACATCAAAGACAATAAAATTCTGGTGCACTCCAACTGGACTTTAACGCATGGCCTAAAAGATAGCACCAAGACAAACAAGAAAAGGTGGGTACCGCTTAATAATAAATGTCAGGAAATCCTAACAAAGCTTCCGCAAAAGCAAGAATACATCTTCCCATGGGATCGGGTTGCTTTTCAAAGTTATTTCCGCAAGAAACTTAAGCCTTTTCACCAGACTGAGTTAATCTCACATTTGTACCGTCCTTATGACTGCAGGCATACAGCCATCAGCCGTTGGATAGAAGCCGGTATTCCTGTGCCACAAGTGGCATCATGGGCTGGAAATACATCAGAAATTATCTTCAAGCATTATTGCAACACAACCAAAGAATACGCAATGCCGGAGCTTTGATTTTTAAGCTATACTTGTAAAAAACCATCTGTCTTATGGCTACAAGTTTTGAGTGGAAGATTGCCAACCTTGAACGCGAAACCGATGATGGTTTTGTTTTCACGGCACACTATACCGTTAATGCTTCTGACGGTGTTTATACTTCTGGGGCTTACGGTAGTCTTGGCTTTGAGCGTCCCGATAACCTTATTCCTTTCAGTGAACTAACCGAAGAAATTGTGATTGGTTGGGTAAAAGAAAAGTTTGGTGAAGAAAAGGTAGCTGAAATTGAGGCCGCTCTTCAATCTCAACTGGATGAACAACGTCATCCGACGAAAGCAGCAGGTTTGCCCTGGGCTAATTGATATACCTGACCTAGAGTTGTTTTAACGCTCTAGGTCGATATGTCTATTAAACTCACAGACGCTGCAAAGTTCTTTAACGAAGAACCACATCAAATTGAAGCTTGGCAATGGCTCCAGGAGACTCTTTCCGTAGAGATCTTGGAGGCTTTTGCATCTAAATATCGCATCAAACTAAAAACAACTACCGGTATCGACAACACATGGGATGGTGTTTATAAAGTTGCTAAGGAAGTCGGCGCGGTTTTTCCTGAAGTTGTTTCAGCACAATGGGCATTGGAGTCTGGGTGGGGAAAACATTTCTCTGGTGAATGGAATGCATTTGGATTAAAAGGATCTGGGACCAGTGTTAATACCCAAGAGTTTATTAACGGTAAATGGATCACAATCAAAGCAGGTTTTATTGATTTTCCTGATTTAGAAAGCTGTATTCATTATTTAGTTGATCGTTGGTACAAGGACTTTGGTCGTTTTAAAGGAGTTAACAGAGCAAAAACACGGAATGAATGTTGTCAATTATTGGTAAAAGAAGGGTATGCAACTGATCCTGAATACAGCACCAAACTCATACAGATCCTCGACAGGCAGATTGGAACAGCGGGTAATGTGCCCAAAGATGAGACACCAAAACCAAAGTTTAACCCCTGGAGCCCATTCACATTTAAAGTCACGCCCAACATTACGTATGGCGAACTGACTCTCAATCAAGAAGCACGGCGTTTTACTAAGCAGTATCAATGTGATACAGCATTAGAAATTTGTCAATTCCTTGAAAAAGTGCGTAGCGCATTTGGAAATAAACCTTTAATTATCACCAGCGCTGCACGACCAGAACCTATCAATACTCAAGTTGGCGGCGCTAAAAATAGTGAGCACACTTACAATGCACCATCTAAAGGAGCAGTTGATTTTTATATTGAAGGTGCCAATATTTATGTTGTACAAGATTGGTGTAATAAGCATTGGCCGTATTCATTGGGCTATGGTGCATTAAAAGGTTTCGTTCATATTGGAATTAGAGAGGGACGCCAAAGGATCCGTTGGGATTATTGAAGTGAAAAAGTATAGAGAACCACTCATCCGAGTGAATGTTTGCTGGCAAGTTGGAGACGAAAAAAAGTGCATAACCCTACCAAAAGAGCAGGCTTACGCAACTAGAGATTGGGTTGAAAGAGAGGGAGGAGTCTGTTTTTGGTTTCAGGCTTTGCCTGATTAATCAACGTTGCTTGGCGCGACCAATAACAAGGGCAGCAATCTCAATCAACTTGTAGAGTTTGCCAACAAGCTTGTCGTCGGAAGGCGTTGGAGTCAAGGCGCAAATAGCAGAAGCTGCTGCATGAATAGCTAAGGCAACTTCCAAATACTGATTAAGGTGTTCCATGGCTGATCGATAGATCTATTTACATTCTAAAGGCTTGTGCAGAGACTTTATTTAGTCTTCATAAATACGACAGCTTCTTTCCCAGGGATTGTTATCACAGTAGGTTTTGAAAGCTTTGGCAGGACTTGGTGTACCAAGATGAAAACGTTTGGATAGTCGACAAACAATCCAGTTGTAAATATTAATCATGGTACCGTTGCAAAAGGCACAAGAAAAGCAGGGAATCTATCGTCAGCTTGGTGCTCACGTTGCCATGTTGTTTCCCATTCAGCTAGAGAATGATCGTGCGCATCTTGACCATCATAGGTTTCTGAATGGTCATTAAGAATAAAGTCATTGTTTTCTAACAGAATATAAGTAAAGTCTTCTAAAAGTAAATCAAAATCACCAGAGGGAAATTCAATGACAACAGCAACTTCATAATCAAGGGGTTCGTTGCGTGTTGTAGATACGCACAACAAGTATGTACCTGGAACCAGCGGATAATAACGTTCGTCTCCTTTATCTAATCGATTGGGATTAAAAGTGTTGTACAGATCTGACTGTGCGTCCATAACGTGACCAACGTATGGATTATACACTTTGCCATCAATTGTTGTTGTAATGCTGTCATCTTGAAAAATCCCGCGCCCTTGAATAGGATTTAGATTCAAGTCATATACGGAGGTGTTGATATACCTGGGCCTTGGACCTCCTTTGACAACAATGATCCAGGCTTTTGATGCGATTGTGAAACTAAACCAGTGGTTATACGACCCACCACCGTATCCACCGTTGGAATTTAATGACGTATCACGACGACCAACCACCTGGTTTTTAGGACCCAAACTTCCTTTTAAATCACGAATGGATAACTGACTAAACTGACCCATGTTCAATGGGTTGTCTTGGGTTCGTTGTCTCTGAATATCTTGATTACGGGCCATTTATTGCAGTTGGACCAATCAATACATTCTACTCGTTCGGTATTTCTATATTTTCTGGAAAGGTAATGGTATTGCGAAAAGCTTTATTGAATACCAATGGCTGATCTTTGTGTTTACCGTAAGCCATCAATTTTTCTGCTTTGAACTCAACTTCAAAAGGATGCATTTCTTCTGGATAAAACAATTTATTCCAACTTGAAATTAAATGCAATGGATTGCCACATCTAGGGTTTCCACATAGGTGTGTGACGACCATGTTCCCAATGTCGCCCCAGGCACAGTTGTAAATAGCTTTATGAAAGCTTAAGTTTTCAGCCTTTTGGTGGCTATAGGCTGACCGGTAAGACGGCATACAAATGCGCTTGGGTGTATACGGGCCAGGGGACTCGATTGTCCAGCACTTATCCGCAGATCCCCTGGTGACCTTTTGCCATAACTTTTGGTATCTGGCTTTGTACTCAACATTGAGGTAGTTGATATCAAACCCACAGAGATTTGACTGAATCTTGTGGACGCAGTGGTAGCACCAGTGGCGTTCCTTATCCCGTATGTAATGGTTATGTGGGCAGACAAAACCTCGGTAGTAGCCCTTGGCATCAAGCTCTTCATCGGAGAGATCATCAATACCAGCAACGAAACGAAAGTCCGTTGCTTTGGCTGCTCTGCGTTCATAACGATGGAGGTTTGCCATCTCAGAAAAGGGCAGGTTCGCTGGGAATCATTCGCTCCCCCCTAGGCTTCACAACGCTTGCGTGACGCTTCTTGTTGAATTTTTGAGTTGAAGTCAACGTCTTTCTGTTGTCTTTATCAAAATTGTCGTATTCATGCATGATGTCCAGCTCAATGGGGTCCTCTTGTGTTTGCAGGAAATAAACGAGCCGGTGCGCTAGGTAAACCGTGTTGTCAATGCAGACCATATAGAAGCCCGTCACCTTGTTCATGCGTCCAGCCTGAGTCCCAGCTTTGTTGCAAGCCTTGTCAACGACCCACTCCAAACCACTGGGATATCGATCCGAGAGTTTGATCAGCTCTTGAACGCGCCAGAGGGGCGGCATGGGCTTGCGATTGCGAGACACGGCCTGTGAGTTGAGTGTTCTGAGATTTTACGGCGAATTAGTCGTGGTGTCCAGTGCAGCAGAAAACTAAGAATCAAATAGGATTATTCTATATATAACTTAAATGACGCAGCTTGATCAAAGTGTACGTACTTTATTTCTCTTCACCTTCTCCGGATCTGTCAAAACTTACAGTACTTACCTAAAGTGTCATTTGTCTATAGGGGGGATATAGCGGGGTCTGATTCTTAGTTCTTATGCACCGCACTTTAGTCTCAACCTGAGACTTTTTCCATAAAAAAGGGGCCGCCGAAGCGACCCACCTGCACCTACCCCGTCAACCAGGTTCATTTCCGCCCGTAGTCGTCACTCTTGCGCGTGATGTCCTCTTCGTACAAAAGGGATCCCCTCTGGACCTCAATCAATTTGAGTGTGGACTCTCCGGCCTCCAGACGATGCCACTCACCTTTGGGGATATAGGCTGTGACACCGGGGGTAGCGGGGAAGCTCTCGTCACCGACAGTGATGGTTCCAGAACCTCCCACGACAACCCAGTGTTCCTCCCGGTGCTCATGCTTCTGGAGACTGAGCCGTTGGTTAGGCTCCACCACCAGCAGCTTCACCTGGTACTGAGCACCCGTAAGGATGGTTTCAAACCAGCCCCACGGCCTGGTCTCCGAGTAAGTCATGCCGTAACCTCTGCCAGCTCTTTGTCAGCAGCCTTAGCACCTTTCTTCTTACGCTTGCTTGTCTTAATTTGAGGCTCATCGACCTTCGTCAAGACCTCCTGGAATACATCGTTGAAGTCAGATGCGACCGTATCCCAATTGAAGCAAGGATCCGTGGCGCGTTCGTAGCATTTCTGCGCCACTTCATCGAGCTTGTCGCGGTTTTCGTAAAGATCTGTAAGGATGCTTGCCAGATGGTTGTCATCCGGGCAAGGCATGATGCGACCGAAGTTGGTGTCTACATCTGCATGTAGGTTGCGAATCAAAGGACCGCAGCCTTCAAAGATTTCTTTACAGGATGTGTGATCGGGTACCACCTGAGCCACACGGCAGGCAGCGTGTTCGAAGTTGACCAGACCCCAGCCTTCCCCTTTACACGTATTAACACCTACGTCAGCAACGTTATAAATGGTGTTAAGTAGCTCCACGTCCACCGAGGGGCCATGAGGAGTAGGCGTCGTCATGATGATGCGATTGTTGGGATCCAGCCCTTGACGCGTCATCTCCCGGTGGAAGAGAGGCATGATGTCCCATCCCTGGTCCTTTTGCCCCATATGCAGGTAGAGCTTGGCGTCAGGTTTATCGACTGCAAATTTGGCAAATGCAGAAATCGTTAGGTCAATCCGTTTACGGAATTGATTCCTATTTCCATTAAAAACAATGAAATCATCTGGATCCAGATTAAGTTGCTTACGGCACTCAACTTTATCCTTTGGATAGAACTGACCAGCTGTCACACCATGTGGAATCACCCAGATTGGCTTATCAACCCCAGCCTTGAGCGTTTCTTCTGCACCGAATTTGGTATAGCAGACAGCTGCGTCCCATTCGTGCATGGTCTCAGTTAGGCAGCCATACCACCCATAGGAGTCCATGGGGTAGTAGCCCACAAATTTAAATCCAATTTCCGCCTTAAGGTCCTTGATTTGATTCCACTGGTTGTTGATAATCCAACAATCATTGATTGTGAAGATCACGTTGGGGCGAATACGTTCAGTTACCTCGCGAATCCGCGCTTCACCAAAGGGCTGGTTTTGGTACATGTTGGAGGCAGGGTACATGAAGTACTCCTTTTGCAACGGCGTGTAATCGCCATGCCAATTGCAACCCAGGACATGAATTTCGTACTTATCTTTTAGGCGACTTAGTACGTTTTCAGTGACACGCGCAAAACCAGTAGTAGCAACAATGTCACCAACCCACAGCAATTTGGGTTTATTTTCAGCCATTTAATTGTTTATTGACTGAAAACAGTATACAAATTATTGAGGAGTTATAGAACGTACCAGCTCTTTTTCCTCTGATTGTTTTGCTTTAAGTTTCGTCTTGAGGAATTCTGCCGCCTTGCAGGTGTTAGTTGTATCTCCACAGGTGTAGAGATCAATAGCTGCGTAGCCCAACTCAGGCCAGGAATGAATAGATGCGTGTGATTCCGCCAGCAAAGCTAGAAGTGTTACCCCTTGCGGCTGAAACTTCTCACCAAAAACTCGCAGGATGTTAGCACCTGCCATATTGAGGGCTACTTGCAGTAGCCGCTCAAGTTCTTCGTAGTCATCAAGGATCTCTTGATCACACTCATAGAGATCAAGAATCAGGTGCCGCCCGTTGCTCACAGTTCGTTTGCTACCTCTTCCATTGTCGCATTAGATGCCTTATCGATCACATCCCCATAGAACGTCCGCCATTCTTCTTTGTTCAAACCCACTTCAACCAGGGATGGATACTGTTCATACTTCGGACTGGATGCCCGCAGTGCGATGTTGACCACACGCATGCCACGACTGTTCTTGAACTGATAGACATTCAGCTTCAGCTGGTGAACACACACGTCCATCAACAGAGATTCAAAACGGCTACGGCCCAGGATGTTGCTGTTGGATCCACGGGAGAACTCACAGTAGCTGGCATACAACCACTTATCCCAGTTGATGTACAGATTTGAGACACCACCAGGTGCGTGTTTAGCCAGACCCACCGGAGATGAAATACCTGGATCAAAGACAACACAGTGTTGCATCCAATCCAAGATCTGGTTGGATTTCAGGATCTGTTCCTTGTGATGCTTGGCAAAGAAGTCAACCTTTTCATTGGTCTCCATCAGGTATTCCCGCATCTCAGCTTCCGTCATATCCAACACCCAGTTCACCAGTCCTGGCAACAGAGCAGCAAATTCACCAAAGGGACGACCGTGGTCATCCATATCAATGAGGGTGCGTTGCTCAGCAGAACTACCAGTGAACGGTTTATCGAATGGAATGGTGAGACGACGACGTGCTAAACCAGAAGTCGGGTCGGTGGTTTGGATGGGTTCGTTGGCCGTGATCATGACCAGACCATTGAACTTAAACGGCTTCTGGCTCCCAGCCTGGAACTTGCGTTCATTACGGATCAGGTCACGACCGGTGATTGCCTTTAGTACGGAGACCGAACCGCCGTAACGTTCCACATCATTAAAGAGCAGAAGTTTTTTCTTATAGAGATTGGCGGTTTCAAATCGGTTCTTTTCCAGATGCTCCAACGAGGAGATCATTGCATTGTCATCACCCACCAGCGCATGGGCCAGGTTGCTGTAGGTGGATTTACCAGATTTACCAGGGCCAACAATCTCAACGAACTTCTGGATATCAGAGTGGCTTAGCAGTACTGCCCGCAACCAAGCCCTCAACACCTGGACGCGACCCCAGCTGTCATTCTGTGTGGATTTCAGCCATTTGATGATGGGCTCACAGTTTGCATACGGATCATATTCGTACGGAAGTTGCTGGGTAATGTGCAGCTCCCGATTGAATGGCATCAACTCCCTGGTCTCAACATTCAAGATGCCGTTGGTAAACAACAGGTATTCATTACCTTCATACCAATCATCAAAAATAGTTGAAATCCTCAATTGCTCCATTAAGTCGGAGATGAGATTCATGGAGTAACCACTGTGCAGCAAACCATCCTTGATGGAATCCAGACGTCCTTTGATGTCGCCCTTGACTTCGTATTCCGATAGTTGCGACCACAGCCCCTTGCGTTGATATTGATACATGAAGAATGCGCCATGCGATTGGCTGTAGCGCAGATTCCCCTGGTAATCCTGCAGCAAGATTCCAGCAATGACATCAGAGGATGGATTGCGTGTTTTTTGTTCTTTGCCGTTACGACCCCTTGCCGCCTTAACTTTCCATCCGCCTTGAATTACAGGCTGCTCTTCAGTATCCGCACTTTCTACGGAAGTCAAACCCAAGTCTTCTTCTAATTCTGTTAATAGTTTTGCAACGTGATCGAGCATGGCATCATCTACATTCATTGATTTGTGGTTTTGAGAAGGTTCCCAACCGTTCTCCTTGGCGACATGGACGAGGGAGCCGATGCCACGGCCACCACCTTTGGAGAAGGAACGCCAGCGCCTGTGGCATTCACCTTCTTGGTATTTATCCGACTGACGTGACCATTCATCCCATTGATCGAGCAGTGATTCATCCAAGGAATGGAGCGATTGCCCGACCATGATCCAGATGTCGTAATCATCTGTTGCTTCTGGTGGCATACCCCACATTGCCTCCAGTGCCAACTGCATATCCCTTTCCAAGGAGACTTCAGCGTTGATGGCAAAGGATGGGCCGATGATGCGGGTGGTTTCCTTGGCGGGAACACCCTGTTTGACATTCTTTTGAATGATGGCATTCAGCAGCCAATCCGGAAACTCAGGCAGTTCCTGGATCCACTCAAACCCCTGGTCAGAAGCCGTGAAGTATCCTTCCGTTTCTGGATGGAGTCCCATCAGCACCCCTTGGTGCCGCTTCCAGAGGATTTCTAGTTTTTCCTTTTCTCCTTCCGCGTGCCAGGTGTATTTATTACGAACGAGATGTTTGTGTTGATCGCGGGAAAGGCGATACAATTTCCGCTCTCGACCCTCTTTACCACTAAGGATGGTCAGCGTGTCCGGCAGTGCCTCATCAAACGGTAGTTCCGACAGCGACTCAATGAGTGCGTAGACGGTTGGTCCATCGACATCAACCCAGATCAAACCATAGGGGTGGTTGTAGACCGGGCCACCAAGCAGGCCAACTGCTTTGCAGCGACCCGACAACATTTCATTTTCTATCTCTTGCGGACTAAGTGGTTTATTTTGCCATCCGGCAATGTATGGATCTTTGTTTGGACCCAGAGGAGTCAGGGGCCAATCGATGGGGATGTAGTCGAGCCGAATTTCACCGGGCTTGAGAGCTTGCTGGTTGGTATTGGTCATGCCTGGTTGCTCGGTCGAACTTCTACTTTAAAGTTTTTATCCGCAAAACTCGCCTCTTTCAATAGCCAAAAAGCGTGAAGATGCATGTCAGTGGGAAGCAGAAAACAGTCCCCATCCGCCGCACTCATCATGCGACTCATGAGGCTACTTATCCACTCACCTGTACAGACGTTGATGTCCATGGTGAGGGCTTGACTTGTCGGTCTCTTTATCCTACGGCGACCAATCCAGACGATCCATTACGAGTTTCTGGAAATTAGTAAGTCTCATTAGACTTATCCAGAGGATCAATCTTTTCGAATTGTTTCATTAGCCTCTGATACACCAGCAGAGCATCCTCTTTTGTTACCACAGCTGTCTGGCAGGCCACATCCCAGGCATGCCGCTTCCGATTCTCTAGTTTGCTCATCTTTGTACCAAGGTGCTGTCAGTTGAATGGCTCCACCCAGTTTTTGCGATTCACCTGTTTGGAGCACCGGATCAATCGGATGCTCTGTGTAGATTGGCTTGTTTTGTTTTTCAAGCTCAATCTCCGCCTGGATCCGATTATCCAACTCGATCATATCAAGCCTGGCCTTTAGTTTTGCCTCAAACCAAATACGTTTCCACCATTTAATTAAGGCATCAATGATATCTTTAAATAATGAAGAGAACATAGCCTTGCTTCGATATAATTATTTTATACATTTAGTCTTGAAGTTACACTAAATGAAATCGCGTCCAAACCCTGCCCGAGCAGCTGGAAATCGACCAGTTGCTAAAGCCGCACCCAAGGCCCAAGCTCCAAAGCAAGCTAATCGTGCCGCAAAGCCAGCACCCAAAGCTCAAGCAGCAGCACCTGCCCAAAAATCCGTTGCCCCTGGAACTAACAGGCCGACTAAACAGGCACCTGCAAAGACGGCGTCAAAAGCAGCTCCTTCTCCCCGTCAAAAACCAGCCTCTCGGAAGCCTGCTGTAACTCCTCGTCAAGCAAAACGACCAGTTGCACCGACTGCTCCAGCCCCACAAACCGCTGGCCCAACTCCCAGGCCGACTCCAGCGCCAACACCTGGCTTTAATCCTGGCATTGGTTTAGGTACAACCCCAAATATTGGTATTGCCGGTAACCCTGGTTACCCAGGTCGGCTTTTTATGTGATTTTTAAATAAGATCAGGATCGTAGACATTACAATTTTCAATTTGAGAATAGTATTCAGCTACGATCTTGCACCAATCTTCTCGCAACGAATCTAGGAATCGCCTGGAGATCTTAAAAACTTGAGTACGAACAGGCGTCGATACTAAGATTGCCGCCTGTTGTACTTTCATGCCAAGGGTCTGTTCGATAGCTATATCGTAAGCAGCGAGTTGTTTGCAGGTCTTTTTAAATTTCATGTGACCCCCCAAAAGATCTCGCCATTCAGGCGATCCTTTTTCCAGATCTTTGGGCCATTTGCGACTATAAGGTTTAACGCTGGTCTTTAAGTCCGCCAGCGTTAGTTTGTTATTGGCAACAGCAATAATATCAGGAGCACCAGCCCAAGCACGCCCTTCGTCATCGCAACCCCAGACGCGAGCAACGTCATCAGCGCCAATAGTAAAATCAAATTTATCCAGAACAGGGGACTCTGCCCAGAGAACTTCCTGGAACTGATCCAAGATCTTTGGCATCCCCGCCCAAAAGTCCGCATATTCTTCTTTGATTTCTGGATTTTTATTTCCTTTAAGGTACTGTTCCATTCCATAGTGGATGGCCGTACCGCGTTCTGCTGCAGCTTCTTTGACACCTGGATTATTTTTCGACCACATTTCAAGCTTCCGTTTATTTGCTTCGGAAGCTGTTTCGCTGATGATTGTGGTTACGGACGGTGCAGGTCCAGTTGGTAACGGCGTAACGTAATGCCTACGACCGTTTAGTGCTATCCTGGCAGGACCTTTATTCAAATCTACAAGCTTTTCCTGCCATGTCTTGCGAGAATCTTCCCAGATGCAGGTCATACAGGCCTGATATATTGTTTTTATTTTAGCGAATATGAAAGCCAAAAAACAATTAATGAGCTACGAAGAGGCTTGTTTTTATTTTTACGAGTGCACCACTTCCCCAAGTGGCCTGCGCTGGAAAAATTCAACAGGAGTTAAGAACAGGAATGGTTCTGTAGCAGGTTCTTTAAAACCGCACGGCTACTGGGTTGTTAGGTGTTTAAGAAAAGATTACTATGTACATAGGCTTATTTATTTGCTAAGAACAAAAGAGGATCCCGTCAATCATGAAATAGATCATTCAATTAATGATGGCAGCAAAGATAATAAAAAATTATTACGAAAGGCAACCAGATCTGAAAATGCTGCAAATGGTAAAAAGAAACAATACAAAAAAGAACCGCAAAGCAAATGGAAAGGTGTTTTTAAAAAGCGTACAAAATGGGCAGCGCAGGGCTGGAAACACAATAAAAAATATCATTTAGGTCATTTTGACACCGAAAAAGAAGCGGCATTGGCGTACAACAAGTTTGCATTAGAGGCGTTTGGTGAATATGCTGTACTGAATGCTATTGAAGATGATTGAATTTGGGCGCATTGTTCTGACACTTCTGTCAGCTATGCTGATTACAGCACTGATTGAGCTGGTCCCCCATTGGATCCGTTAACCAAAACACGGCTTTTTATCCAGGGTTGGTGGTCCTGCATGAGTGTGTTGATGCAGATTCTGTGGAATTGCATTAAGGTGAACTGGTTTTGGGTCCTGGCATGGTGTGTAACATTAGCCGTTTTTATTACTGTGATCCTGACATTGACGTAAAAACGTTCATTCGCCTGGAAGAGAACAGCAGAAACGGTGTCGCCTTTGACGATATTGAAACTGTAGAGGCGGATGCTTTTGAGGCAAAGCTCCTGGAAGAACAGGAGCCTTACCTGCGTGTTGACCTTTAGACGGTTGCCAGATCGTAGGTGATCATCTCTTTGACCATGTCTTCAAAGGAGATGTGAGGCTCCCAACCCAACTCCCCATAAGCCTTGGTGCAATCACCCAAGAGGGTATCGACTTCAGCCGGACGATAGAACTGTGGGTTAATACTGATAATCGTTTTATCTAGCGTCTTACTAAAACCAGTTTCCTCAACGCCTTCACCACGCCATTCCAATCCAAGGTTTAAATAGTCCGCAGCAATCTCACAGAATTGCCGAACGCTATGCTGCATGCCCGTTGCGATCACATAATCCTTAGGCGTTTCTTGCTGCAGGATTAGGCGCATGGCATCCACATAGTCTTTGGCGTGGCCCCAGTCTCGTTTGGCCTCTAGATTTCCCAACTCAAGCACCGGGATTTTGTGGCGCATGACACCAACTAATCCCTTGGTGATCTTCTTAGTTACAAAATTATCACCCCGGATTGGGCTCTCATGGTTAAAGAGGATCCCGTTGGCGGCAAACAGGTCGTAGCTCTCGCGATAATTAACGGTCAACCAATAGCCAAACAGTTTGGCCACCCCATACGGACTCCTGGGATAGAAACCCGTCTCTTCATTTTGAGGAAACGACTGCACCTTCCCGAACATCTCGGAGGTTGACGCCTGATAAAACTTCGGCGACTTGGTTACAGCACGACATGCCTCTAAGACATTCATCACACCGATTGCGTTAGCCGATGCAGTACTAACGGGAGACTTAAAGCTGACGCCAACATGGCTTTGGGCAGCCAAATTGTATACCTCATCAGGAGCAAAGTCCTGAATAACCCTGGTCAAAGAAGGCGCATCAGTTAGATCCGAATATTCAACCGTCACATCCCTGGGGATTTGCCCACCAAAAACCCATTTAATTTTTTCAAGATGGTTGGGTTGGGTGTGGTTTCTTACGACGCCACAAACTTTGTAGCCATTATCGATCAGGTTACGCGCCAGATAGGAACCATCTTGGCCAGTGATTCCAGTGATCAGTGCTCTTTTCATTTGCAATATCTGCGTGGTTAAAGTATAACCATTAAAAAGATCACTGAGTCATGTCGCATACGGCGGTATTTGATTGGCCCCTCCAGAAAAATACGATTGGCTGGAAGGAGCGCCTGGCACTGACAAAATTTATTCTTACCTCTGATCGATTCACCAACGGTCCTGAGTGCCGTCAATTCGAAGAAGAATGGAGCCAATGGCAAGGCGTACCACATTCTCTGTATGTAGCCAACGGATCCGTTGCCAACTTCCTATTGCTTGATGCAGTACATGAATACTACTTCCCAGAGAAGGAACAGCTGACCATTTTTGCACCAGCCATCAACTGGGCAACCAACATCTCAACCTTCTGCCAGCAGCACCACAACGTTTATTTCTACGACATCGATTACGAAACCTACAGCCCCACCGTTGAATCGGCCAATCAACTCTCTGCCAAAGGCCTGGAGCCAGACGTTGTTTACTTGACGCACGTCCTTGGCATTTCCAATGACATGCAAAGGGTCAAAGAACTATGGCCCAATGCAATGATCATCGAAGATTGTTGTGAATCCCACGGTGCGCGTGACATCAAGAGCGGAGTCAAAGTCGGTACCACAGGCGTTGGCTCAACCTTTTCTTTCTACTTTGGTCACCACATGACAACCGTTGAAGGTGGCATGGTGTGTGTTAAGAATGAAGGGCTCTACAACCTATTGCGTGCCAAGCGATCTCACGGTTTATCACGGGAGATGATCCCGTCCTACCGAATTAAGCTTCAAGATCGATACCCCGATGTTGATCCAACCTTCCTGTTCCCAACTAAGGGATACAACTTCCGCAACGTAGAAACTGGCGCTGTCCTGGGACGCATTCAGCTGAAAAAGCTCGATACCTGGAACGAGCAGCGTGCCAAGAACTATGCGTTGTTCCGCAAGGAAATGTTAAAGCGTCCTTGGTTTGAAACCCTACCGAAGGCAAAGGGCAACAGTGCCATGACCCTACCGTTCCATTGCACAGATGAAACAATTGCCACTGAAGTCAAGAAGTTTCTCCAGTTGATCGGTATTGAGACGCGCCCGTTCTTGGTTGGCAATCTACTCCGGCAGCCCTTCATGGAGGACTATGAATCTGTCATTCCTCTTCCCAATAGTGAACGGATGCATACCAATTCTTTCTACATTGGCAATAACCACTTCATTAAAGAAGTTGATATCAAGAATCTTTCCAAGGTGCTTGACAAATGCGGATACTGATTTGCAGCATTATCCGAAACAGGGAGCCGTTCCTGTTTGGATGGAAGGATCAAATTTTATGTCTTAAGGACGAGAACCCAGGTATTACCTTTGATCTTTCCGTCTTTGAGAATGACTCTACCGATGGAACGGTTGAGTACCTACAAGAGGTTGAACCCGAGTTTAAAGAGGAACTGAACAAGGTCTGGATTCAAACCTGCAAAAAGGATTGGCCTTACTTCGGCTCAATTCGAGCCGAGGATCGGGTAAATTACCTGGCCACGGCACGCAACGAATGCTTGGAAAAAGCTGAGCAAGAAGTTGGTCTTCAGTATTACAACAAGGTTGTTTTTATTGAACCCGACGTTGATTACGACCCGAAACAAGTTAGTCAACTTTTTTGGGTGGATGACGATATTGCGTCGCCTTATAGCGTGCATCCTTTGAATGTACAAAGTCACCGCTGGATCTACGACAGCTGGGCAACCCGCATCAATCCAGAGGATGACATCTTTAAAGGCCCACGCATCTTTGAGATGCCGCCCCGCCTTGGTGTAGCATCAACCTTTAATTGTTTCTGCGTGTATCGCGTTAAACCATTTGCGGAGGGCGCACGGTTCTCCGGCGTTAACCCATTCACCAATTCCTGGGACTGCGATACCACAAATATCTGCTATGAGTTTGTAGAGCGCGGTTATGACAAGATTGGGCTTTACAATATTCTTCTAACCCACTTAGGAAACTAAGGCAAACCGTACTGTTTATTCAGGTTCTCCGTATTTGTAACCCATGGAAAAAATGCCAGAATACATCCAAGCGATACAAGAGGGCCAAGCCCTAGTCGCAAACCACAACAAACTTTTGGAAAGTTTATTGCTATCAAAGCAGGCCCATGACAACAACATTTATACTGACGAAACAACCAACGGAATCGCAAATGTCCCTTTCAACGCAGGTGAAGGAATCGGTAGCACAGGCGACGGCACACCTGCGTGATGCACTTGCGTTTGCCGCACGATCCGAACATCCCATCACGATCAGTTCATTGTCAGATCTTCTGATTCGTTGTGAATCACTAGAGCAAATGGATGAGATCATGCAGAAGTTTGGCTCATCCTCCAGCCGATCAGGTAACTTACCTTCCCAAAACTTTGGCAAAGAGTGAGCGGTACCGTATAACGGAGGAAGATCGCCTCCTCAAATATTTTGCCCAGCTGGAGCGGCTAATACCCAACCCTCCAGCTAATTGGGCTGTGAATGCTAAGCCATGTAAGTGGGCTAAAATATTAGAAGAACGTAAAAATAATCCTGATGTCTTAGGAGAACAACTACACGAAACCGGAGTTACGCGAGAGGATTAAAGATTGCGTGATGGCTGGTGATCGTGGGGGTAAAAAGGTCAGTAATTCTGTGCTATTGTAAGAAAAGCACAAACCAACCAATGCAAAAACTTTGCCGTAAATGCGGAACCAGAAAGCCGTATGAAAATTTTTACACTAAAGGATATAATTCAGCAGGCAACATAAAGAGAGATAGTGTTTGCAAAGATTGCAGATCTTTAGTCAATACTAGATGGAAAGTTTTGTATGGAGAAAGTGGTAAAAAACAATGTTCAAAATGCCTTAACTATTTAGATTGGGATTGTTTTAGACGAAGAAAACAAGATGGAAAATTTTATTTAAATTCTTCTTGCAAAGCTTGCACTAAAATAAACTGGGATAAATGGGTAAATAACAACAAAGAACATTATCAAAAAGTTAAAAAACAAGGGCAAGATTTATTACATCACAATCACAAGAAATACGAACGTAGAGGAATAACAAAAGAGCAATATGATGTTGTGTTTGAGACGCAAAGAGGCTTGTGTGCAATTTGCCAGAAACCCCCAAAGGATAAACAATCTTTAGCCATGGACCACAACCATCAAACTAATGAGTTTAGAGGTTTGTTGTGCAAAGAGTGCAATAGAGCCCTGGGTTTATTTGGTGATAATATAGATGTATTGACAAACGCAGTCACTTATCTTAAAGAGCGAGGAAGTTATGGCTGAAGACAAAAGCAAGTACACTAAACCAGACCTGCGTGAGCGTATTAAAAACAAAGTGATGCGTGAAGGCCGTGGGGGTAAGCCGGGAGAATGGTCGTAGCCGTAAGGCTAACTAATTATTTCGGCTAGAAAAGCACAGCTTGTGGCACAGGAATATAAAAGTGCAGGCGGTGGATATAAAGGAGGTAAAGGTGAGAAGCAGAAGTCTTTGGAGAAGTGGGGCAAGGAGAAATGGATGACGAAAGATGAATATGAAAAACGCGGCAAGGCTAAAGCTGCCGCCAAGAAATATAAAGAAAGCAAATAAAAGTCAAGTATTAGGAATACTGTTATGGCAGACAAAGCAATTCAAAAGGGATACACCAAGCGTTACCTACCAGAATCCGCCTGGGCCTCATTGTCCAAAGAAGAACGGCAGGAAACCGATCAAAAGAAACGCGAAGCTAGCCGCGAAGGAAAACAGTTTGTACCAAACACCCGAAAAGCAAAGCTTGCCGGACGTGCAGCACGTCGTTATCGCGATAGTAAATCGTGATATCCTGACAGATGGAGCAATACCGCTCTAGGGGTAATAGTCGAAACCCCTTCCACGTTACGAACGTGGGGCTCACCAGAGCGCGGAAGGAAGCTATGATCCCGGCATGATACACCGGGATTTTTTATGTCGTATCTTAATCACAACCTACCTACTTTTACGTGCTATATCCGTAATGAATTTTTATACAACCACAAGCAAGGCCATGGTGAAGTAACGCTATGTGACGTACATTCCGTGGCATCTTTAGAGAAACACGTCCCCTTGTTTGAAGTATTTTTGGAGAATGGTGTCAACTGGACCCGTCGCCCAATCCATGCGTTGTGTTGGAAACCAGATGCGCCAGTCCCCGCCTTAAACGAGTGCATGTGGTGGGACTGCTTCTCTCCCTACATTGATGTACAGGTGCGTTCGCGTCTTGCCAACTTACGTGCAGAGCTAATTAATTACAAAGGAGAACGCAATCAAGGTATCTACATGTTTACTTTGGATTGGTCTTGGGAATCTAAATCAACCCTTAATACTAACTTTAGTGAAACGCCTGAGCACAAGTGTGCGCACTTTTTCCGTATGGATAACGGAAATTTTTACGCGTACCCCAATAACAAAATCATCTGGTACGATGACGCCTGGCTGCGCAACAGGATTGGTAAGAACCCTGGCTACGAGATTGACTTGAATGAGTACAGTGTTGAAAATTCACGGATGCTTGAAACATCGGATCACTTTATGTATGACACAACGCCTTCGGCATGTGTATAATAATTGAGTTCCCGCTCTCTTTTGATCGGGCTCAGTTGGCCGCTGATGCGCCGGGGACCCACTTGGCAAGCGCGAAGGCCTGGGGTGACTCGCTAGGCAGATAGCCTAGAAGGAGAGCCAAGATAGAGGTCAGGTCCCTGTTGCGCCCAATGAGACGCATCACACCTGATCCATCTATACGGGGATTAGCGCAGTTTGGCAGCGCATCTGCTTTGGGAGCAGAGGGCCGCAGGTTCGAATCCTGCATCTCCGATCTACCAATTTAATTATGTGGAGACTCTGGGCAAAAGCATTGGGCGAGAAGGCGTCTCATCATAATCATGAAGCGGATAAAGTTGCTGCAATCCGTACAGTAATTTTTATCAGCTATTTACTGACAAACATGTTTATAGTTAGTGGAGTTATTCGACACTGGAATCAGTGCCCTGGGCCGACTCCAAAAAACGCATCAATAAGAATCGAGAGAAGCTTCTGAACTACAAGAAGACTCTGCAATGCAAGCAGTGTGGGATTGACGATCACCGTGTCTTAGAGTTTCACCACGTTGGTGATAAGGATAACAATATATCGGACATGGTGAACCACGGCTATGGCTGGAGCAGAGTAGAAGAAGAGATCAGTAAATGTATTCCGTTATGCTGCAACTGCCATAGACTTGAGCATTGGATTAGTTAATTAAGACCTCTTGCTTTTGTGGCACGTTCATAATCTTCTTTAATCTTTTGAAGACGTGGAAGCAACCTACTGTTTGGGTTTTCCCTTAGTTCTTGTTGATAATCTAAATCAGATTCAATAGCAAGTTGTTGAAGCCGCAAGTTTGGCACATCTTCAAAAACAGAGGGCGGCTTAGGAAGTGCTTCTTGAATTTGGTTTTGAATTGTTTGTCCAATCCCTATGGCTGCTTTACCAATAGGTGGTATTACAAAATCGTTAACACCTTCTTTAAAAGACTCTACACCTCGTTGATAAAGTAAATCAGGATACAAGAAACCTTGTGTGGCGTTGCCACCCATGTGAGTCGCAGACTCACCAAGCATTTTTTTTGTTACATCTGAAGCAAAACGTTCTGCATAATCTTCTTCTTTTGCATCAGATAGTGCAGTTGCCAGACCACCGGCTAACCGAAAAGGCGCGACTGTTTGAGCAAAAGGAGAGAGTTCACCACCAGTTAAACCTTTAATTACAGCAGCTGGGGCGTCCATTGCTTGCCCTAGGATACCTTCAAAGATAGGACGCGAACCAGCTCTACGGTTTTTATCTAAGTGACCAGCTTCATGAGCAAGCGTTGAAAGAGTGTTCAGATTGCCAGGTAAATAGATTTGATTTTTCAATGGGTTAGCATGGGCCGCACCAAGATAACCAAATCGTTCTCCCAAAATTGCAATTGGGTTGGTTTTGTTTACATTTCCTGTGATGCTTGCTGAGATGCCTAATTGCTTAAGCATTTCGGCCGCCTGTGGCGTTATTTGTCCTTTAGTATCAAGTGCAGGCGAAAGAGGATTTGCTCCAGCTATTCGGGTGTAAGGTCTTGGCGAAGAAAGTAATTGACTGCGTGGTTCAGCTAAAGCGCGTTGGAGTTTATTTGTTACAGGAGAAGCAGTACCACCACCTGGCAACCACCCGCCCAAGCGTTTATCAGCTTCTTTGTAACCAGAGGTTACTTGGTTAAGAAAACGTTGAAATAAATCCATTTTTACCTTGACCGTACTTTTATTTTACGTTATATTATTCGTAATTAAAACTTTCGTAATGCAAGAGAAAGTTTGTAGTCTTTGTTTTTTATCTAAACCCTTGACAGATTTTTACAAGGAATCAAGGGTTAAAGACGGAAGATCGCGAAGATGCAAAAAATGCCATGGGAAAGTAACGGAAAAATACAGAAAGAAAAATCCGGAACTTTATAG
>Ga0315903_10003699_pt1 | contig 20960 bp, 15 predicted proteins | sample LakEriMetagenome_7_FD_203524 | JGI IMG/M metagenome (GOLD analysis project Ga0315903, IMG submission 203524) | Freshwater fungal communities from buoy surface, Lake Erie, Ohio, United States - Buoy 2 MA119 | ecosystem: Environmental > Aquatic > Freshwater > Lake | place: USA: Lake Erie, Ohio... | reverse complement strand
AATCGGGTGGGCCGTGGCCCCACCATGCAACTTGAGCCCGCTGCGGGAGGAATTCATGAAGGTCCGTGACGCCGTCAATCTCAATCCCACGGTCATCCTGTCGGAGGCGACCATCTCGGAAGCCGCGCGGGTCTTGTCCGACTCGCAGGCCTCGGACCTCATGGTCATCGATCACCACCGGAATTTCATCGGGGTGCTCTCGGAGGGGGATCTGATCCGGGCCGCCCTGCCCAAGATCGATGAACTGGCCTCGGGCGGTGGTGCCCTGAATGCCGCCGACATCTTCGACGACAAGGCCGAGGCACTCCGCTCGCGGAAGCTGACCGACATCCTCATCGCCAGCCCCATCACCCTGAAGCCGACCGACAACCTGCTCGAAGCGGCAGGCCTCATGGCCTCGCGGATGATTCGTCGGCTCCCCGTGGTTGATGCCGGGAAACTGATCGGCACGATCTCGCGGGCCGACGTCTGCAAGGCGATTCTGAGCCGGGCCGGGCAGTAGGCCGGGCAGTCAGGCTGGGCAGTCGCTCGCCCGAGCATTCTGCGGGGCTGCACGGTTTGGCCGCCCCGCATTCGGCCTCACGGAAAACGACCGGTGTCGCAGCGATACCGGTCGCTGGGGATGTGGGTTGACCCCACACCCGCGACCTCGCCCCCTGGAGCCGCTGATGACCAAGCATCGGATTGTGATACTCGGGGGCGGCTTTGGCGGGGTTTACACCGCCCAGGCCCTCGAGAAGCTGCTGCGGGGCGACACGTCGGTTGAGGTCTCGCTGGTTTCGAGCGAGAACTACTTCACCTTCCATCCCATGCTTCCCGAGGTGATCTCGGGAGAGATTGGGCTGACTGACACCGTCAGCCCGTTGCATCGGATGGTGCCCCAGACCCGGCTCTACATCCGCGAAATCGAGTCGATCGATTGCGCCCGCAAGGTAGTGCGACTGCAGCCCGGGTTTGTCCCCCGCGCCGATGAACTTCCCTATGACCAGCTGGTGGTTGCCCTGGGGAATGTCACCGACTTTCGCGGTATGCCCGGCCTGTACGAACATGCCAAGCCGTTCAAGAACCTCGCCGACGCCTTGTCGCTGCGGAATCACCTGATCCGGGTGTTTGACGAAGTTGCCAACATCCATGATCCCGAACTGCGGTCGGAACTGCTCACGTTCGTGGTCGCCGGGGGAGGGTTCTCGGGGGTTGAAGTCTGCGCCGAGTTGAATGACTTTGTGCGCAAGCTCGCGCGTGAACGCCGCATCTGCGACCCCGCCGAACTGAAGGTGGTGCTGCTGCACTCGGGGGAACGGATCCTCGACCGCGAGTTGCCCCAGTCGCTGGGGGAGTATGCCCAAAAGCTGCTGGCGAAGCGGGGAGTCGAGATCCGGCTCAAGACGCGACTGGCGACCGCCAGTCCCTCGGCGGCGGTGCTCAAGGATGGCGAGCGGATTCCGTGCCGGACCCTGGTGTCGACCGTCCCCTCGGCCCCGCACCCGCTGGTCGCCGCGTTGCCTCTCAGCCAGGACAAGGGGCGGTTGCGCACCGACCCACACCTCCGCCTGCTGGACAGCGACCACGTCTGGGCGATCGGCGACTGTGCGCTCATTCCGCTCCCGTCGGGGGGCTTTGCCCCGCCCACGGCACAGCATGCGACGCGCGAAGCGGTGGTGCTGGCGCACAATCTGCTCGCCAACCGGCGGGGCCAGTCGCTCAAGCCGTTCACGTTCGAAGGCCTGGGCAAGCTGGGTTCGCTGGGACGCCGACGGGCAGTGGCCGAAATGTTCTCCAAGGTGCGTCTCTCGGGCATGCCCGCGTGGCTCGCCTGGCGGACCATCTACTGGTCGAAGCTCCCGGGCTTCAGCCGCAAGCTGAAGGTGGGGGCGTCGTGGTTTCTCGACCTGCTGCTGCCCGCCGAGACGGTGCAGCTCAAGACCGACACGGGAAGTTCCCTCACCCAGCTGCACTACGAGCCGGGCGATGTCGTGTTCCATGAGGGGGACCTGGGCGACGCCTTTTACATGCTGCTTGAGGGCGAGGCACAGGTCTTCGGCAGCCAGTCTCCCGACCCCAGTCAGCCCATCGCGACGCTGCGGGCCGGGGAGTTTTTTGGGGAGATGGCGGTGCTCAAGCGGCAAGCCCGTGCGGCGACCGTCAAGGCGAAGACCGCCATCACCCTGCTCGCCCTCCGCCAGCAGGATTTCCAATCGCTGATGGCGCATGTGCCCGAACTGCGAACCTCCATCGAACGCGTGATGGAGCGTCGCCAGCACCAGAACTCCAGCGGGGAATTGCCCATCCCCAAGTAATGCGTCTGCCACCACCGCGTTCTCGGGTCACGCCGCCCCTGGCGGTTGGCCTGCGAATGAGCGGGGTGGCCCGACCCTGAATGACGAAGGTCTGCCCGCGGGTTTCCGGTCAATCGGCGCCCCGCCGCTGGCCGCCTTGTTTCCTCCTCTTCTCGAGACTCCCCATGGTTTCGTCCCGTGTCTCGCTCGTGTCGCTGCTCTCGGCAATCCTCTTGTGTGGCTGGTCGGCCTGGGGGTGGGCTGAGCCCGACCCGGCTGCCGAGCCTGGCTTTCGCCAGTTGTTCAACGGTCGCGACCTGACGGGCTGGCATAAGAATCCCGAGCGGATTGGCCATGGCACCGGGGGCTCCTGGACCGTCGTCGACGGGGTCATCGAGGGGGAGCAGGATCCGCCCGGCAGTGGCAACGGGGGCATCCTGTTGACGGATGAAACCTTCGGCGACTTTGAAGTCGTGTTCGAGCTGCGGCCCGACTGGGGACCCGATTCCGGGTTCTTCCTGCGGAGCACCCCCAAGGGGAACTGCTACCAGATCATGCTCGACTACCACGAAGATGGGAACGTGGGCGAGATTTACCGGGAGGGGCTCGACGGGGCCTCCAATCGCACGTTCGATCTGTTTGGCGTCTACGCCGACGCCGACCGCAAACAGCTGCAGACGCTGGTGGCGAAGCCGCGTCCCCGCGACAAACCGGCCTCGGGGACCGGTGAGCCGCGGTTTCCCCTGGTCGACTGGAACCGCATCTGGCGGCTGGGCGAGTGGAACACGATTCGCAGCCGGGTGCGGGGCAACCCGCCCCAGATCACAACCTGGATCAACGGTGCGCTGATCACCGAGTACCAGAGCGACAAAGCGTTCGCCGGGGTGCTCGAGAACCGCGGGCACCTGGCGCTGCAGGTGCACGGTGGCCAGGGGGCCTGGCCCAAGGGAACGCGGGTCCGCTTTCGCAACATCCGGGTTCGAGAACTTCCCTGAGTCGAACCGAACTCAACACGGCGCGGTGACGTTTGTGGTGGGGGGCTCAACCAGAAGTCGCCAACCGTCAGCCGGGAACCGTCAGCCACCGCTGTCGGACTCGCGGGGGCGCAATCCGCCGGAACGAAATTGGAATTCGACGACGGGTTGTCCGTGAGGCTGGCAGGTGTGGTGGTCCTTCGGCGACCGAATCTGCCGAGAGACAGCCCTGAAGTTGCCCGGCCAGCGATGGGAGGGGAAGGGGCATGACCCCGGTTGCCGGCCGCCGGGCCCTGTGGGAAGCCGAGTGACTTGGGCTGCGAGTGGCCCACCTGTGACCGCTGGCAGCACCACGCTGCTGGCAACTGACTGCACGAGCCTGGGCGGGAGCCAGCATGAACGGAGTTGTGAGGGGAACGATCGGACGGTGTCTGCTGCTGACCCTGGCCCTGGTGGGGCGATCGGCGGTTGTTTCCGCTCAGCCCGACGCACCGCCGGCGGAGTCCCGCCCTCCCGCCGCGACCGGCGAGGCGACTGTCGAGCAGTTGACCGAGCAGGCCCGCAAGTCGATTGTGGTGGTCACCTTCTCGGGGCGGGATGGGCGAAACCAGGGGCTGGGGAGCGGGTTTGTCATCTCGGCGAACGGGCTGATCGCCACCAACCTGCACGTGATTGGTGAAGGCCGCCCCATCTCGGTGCAGTTGAGTGACGGGCGGAAGTTGGAGGTTCAGGCGGTCGAGGCGTTTGACCGCCATGCCGACCTGGCGGTGCTGCGGGTCGACGCCAGTGACCTGCCCCCGCTCGAACTGGGAGACTCGCAGGCCCTCCGGCAGGGCCAGTCGATCATCGCGCTGGGGAATCCCCAGGGGTTGAAATACAGCGTGGTCGCCGGGGTGCTCTCGGGCACCCAGGAAATCAATGGTCGCGAGATGCTGCAACTGGCAATTCCCGTCGAACCGGGAAACAGTGGGGGCCCCGTGCTGGACCGGCAGGGACGCGTGTTGGGCGTGGTGACCATGAAGTCGGCGGTCACGGAAAACCTCGGCTTTGCCATGCCCGTGAACGAGCTGAAGACGCTGCTCGCCCGTCCCAACCCCACCCGCATGTCGCGCTGGCTGACCATCGGCACGCTCGACCCCGCCGAGTGGACGGTCACCGGGGGCGGCCGCTGGCGACAACGGGCCGGGCGGATTCACGCCGAGGGGCAGGGGACCGGTTTTGGTGGCCGGTCGGTCTGCGTGTCGAAACTCCCCGTTCCCGAGCCGACGTTCGACCTGTCGGTGCAGGTCAAGCTCGACGATGAGGAGGGGGCCGCGGGACTGGTCTTTCATGCCGACGGGGGTGACCGGCATTACGGGTTCTACCCCACCAACGGTCGACTGCGATTCACCAGCTTCCAGGGCCCCGATGTGACCAGCTGGAAGATCCTCGCCGATTTGCGCAGCGACGCCTACCGGCCTGGGGACTGGAACCAGTTGCATGTCCGCCGGTCCCCGACCGGCTGGGAGTGTCGGGTGAACGGGCAGCTGGTGCTGCAGTTGGCCGATGAAAGTCTCCCCCCCGGGCGGGTGGGGTTGGCCAAGTTTCGCAACACGGTCGCCGAATTCCGCGGCTTTCGCGTCGGTCAGCATCTGGTCGACGATTTGCCCACCCCCGAACTGCGAACCCGGGTGGCCGAACTCTCGTCGCAGCTGCAGACCACCCCGGCTGGTGCGCTCGATCTGGCGAAACAACTGACGCCGGGTTCGCCTCCGGTGGTGCAGGCGGTGCGGGAGCGGGCCCGGGAGCTGGATCGCCAGGCAGCCCAGCTCAGGCAGACCGCGCAGTTGCTGCACGAGCGGACGGTGCTGGGACAGCTGGAGGCCCTCGTCAACCGGCCCGATGCCCAGATCGACCTGGGGCGCGGGGCCCTGCTGATCGCCCAGCTCGACAACGAAGAGGTCGATGTGGAAGCCTACCTGCGGGAACTCGACCGGATGGCCAACGAGGTCGCGGCCGAACTCCCTCCCGACGCCAGTGGTCCAGCCCGGCTGTCGGCGTTGAATTCTTACCTGTTCGAACAGTGTGGCTTTCATGGCGCCCGCGGCGATCATTACGCCCATCGCTCGAACAGCTATCTCAACGAGGTGCTCGATGACCGCGAGGGGCTTCCGCTGACGTTGTCGATGGTCTACATCGAGCTCGCCCGTCGACTGGGGGTTCCCGTCGCGGGAATTCCGCTGCCGGGGCACTTTGTTGTCCGGCACGAATCGGGCGGCCCGCCCGATGAGCTGATTGATGTCTACGAGCGTGGGGCGGCCCTGGGGGCCGGCGAGGCCGAGCAGCTGGTCCGCGGCCGACTGGGGCGGCCACTGCAGCATTCCGACCTGATTCCGGCGACCCGGCGGGCGATGTTGCAGCGGATGCTGCAGAACCTGCTGGGGCTGGCGGAACGGCAGCGGGAGACCGCGAACATCTCCCGGCATCTCGACGCCCTGCTGGTGCTCGACCCCGACGATGCCGAAAACCGGGTTCGCCGGGCGATCTTGCGGTACTCCCAAGGTCGCCTGAGCGAAGCTCTCGCCGATGTGAATCTGCTGGAGGCCCGGCGACCCGAGGGGCTCAACCTGGAGCAACTCGGACAGCTCAAGCAGGCGATTGAGCGCGACAGTCAATAAACAGAGAGTGGGGCGCTGATCGGACTGACGCAGGACCGGACCTGGCGTGTGCCAACTGTCACGCCGCACGTCTCATCGAGGGCGGCTAATTCGCCAAGGTGAAAAACCCGGGGAACGGCAGGTTGGCGACTCCGCTCAAGGGAGCGGGGTAGAACCGTCCGGCGCGAACCTCGTGAGCCGGGCGCAGGGTCATCTTTCGGCCGGATGTCGGCGGATAGACAACCCGACCTCCGCAGCCCAAGGGGAAGGAGCGTTGAGGGGCGCAGCGTGCGTTGAAGCGGCCCGGTCACTGCTCTCCGCTGCAGGCCAGTTGCGACGCGCGAGCCTGCGAGTGCCTGCGGCGGGTGAGGCGGGTGGAAGGCGCTAGTAGCGTTCCATCCCGGGCTCGATTTCGACCGCCCAGCGGTCGATCCCTCCGGCCATACTCTGAACCGCGGTGAAGCCCCGTTCGCGGAGCCAGCGGGTGACCCTCAGGCTCCGCCCGCCGTGATGGCAGTAGACGACGACATCCGACCCCTTGTGATCCTCGATTTCGCCCACCCGTTCAGCCAACTCGCTCATGGGCAGCAGCTGCCCTCCCGCGATGTGCACCCGGGCGTATTCGTCGCGTTCCCGACAATCGATGAACAGGAACGACTCACCCATTTGCAGTTTCTTCGAAACCGCAGCACAATCGATCTCCAAGGGCACCTCCACCATGCGAGACTCTCCGGTTGTGATCCAAACGGGCTGACTCGCAGGCACGCAGCCACCGTAGGGCGAATCCGCGAATCGTAGTCAGCCCCTGGGCAACTTTCATCCCCCGTCCCGTTCCTTCCCGCCAGCACACTTCGCAAGGGCCGCAGCAGGCCGCAGGGCGATCGCCTGAACTGGCTCCCCCTCCCGGTGGTCGGCCTCCCTCGCAACAGTGGTGAGGTTTCAGGCCCGCACTGCCTGCCGAAACTCAACTTCTTCCCTCTCCCGGTCCCTCGGCATGTCCCTCCCGACGTCAGCCTCTGAGCACCCCACCACCAGCCTGGGCCCGCGTACCGATCCAACCGGACCGGCGAATTCGCTGCGGGTGCTGCGCACGTTCTTTCGCAACTCCCTCGTCCGCGAGATGCAGTTCCGCTGGAACTTTCTTGCCGAGGTCGCCAGCCACGCCTTCTGGTTCTCGACCCAACTGCTGTTCTTTCACCTGGTGTTTGGCAACGTCCGGGAGATCAATGGCTGGACGTCAGCCGAGTATCACGGCTTCATGGCGACGGGCATGATTCTCAACGCCCTGATGGAGGCGTTCTTCGTTCCCAACCTGGCGAACCTGAGTGAACTGGTCCGGACGGGCGGGCTCGATTTCGCGCTGCTCAAGCCCATCGACACGCAGTTCCTGATCTCGTTCGAAAAGGTTGACCTGGGGGCGCTGTTCCAGCTGCTGTTGCCGCTGGGATTGCTGGGGCATGCCGTCGCCACGGGGGCGGGAACCGTGTCGCTGGGCCAGGTCGTCGCCTACCTGGCCTTCCTGCTGCTGGCGCTGCTGTTCTACTACAGCCTGATGCTGGTGTTCGCGAGCACCAGTGTCTGGCTGGGGCGCAACCAGGGGCTGTACGAGTTCTGGTTCTATATCACCATCTTCGCGCGCTATCCCCGCGATATCTACCAGGGCTCGCTGATCGCCGATTCGGTCCGTTTCGCCTTCAGCTACCTGCTCCCGATTCTGCTGGTCGTGACAGTTCCCGCCCGGATCATCGTGGGCAAGGTGCTTGAGCCCCACTGGGTGGGGTGGATGCTGATCGCCACCCTGGTTGCCCTGGTGCTGTCGCGATTTATCTTCCACCGGGCGCTCGCCAGTTACCGCTCGGCCAGCAGTTGAGACTGGCTTCATACGGTTGCCCAGCCCCCACCCCACGATTGCCATTCCCTTTCTCTCGCTGTCTTTCTGCCCATGACCGCTCCAATGAACTCTTCGATGCCACGTCTGCTGACAGGACTGCTCCTGCTGGGTCTGCTGTGCCCGGCACTCGGGCCCAGCGCACTGGCCCAGGACAAGGGGGCGACAGGTGAGGCGGCGACAGGAGGGGCCGCGACAGCCAACCGCCTGCAGGAGCTGGTGAAGAAAGCGCGACGGGTGGTCTGCCTGGGCGACAGCATCACCGCGGCGGGGCAGTATGTGACCGCCTTCGAGGTGTGGCTGCAGACCCGCGACTGGCCCCAGCGACCGGTCGTGATCGACGCGGGCCTCCCCAGCGAAACGGTGTCGGGCCTGAGCGAAGAGGGGCACGCCGGTGGACAGTTCCCCCGACCCGCGCTGTCCGAGCGACTGGAGCGGGTGCTCAAGGTGACCCAGCCCGACCTGGTCATTGCCTGCTACGGGATGAACTGCGGCATCTACCAGCCCTTCGACCCCGAACGCTTCCGCCGCTACCAGGACGGGATCCGCCAGTTGCACAAGGCGGTGCAGGGGGTGGGCGCCCAACTGATCCTGCTGACGCCGCCGTTCTATGACGATCGCCGCTCTCCCCGGGAGTTTCGGTACAACGACGTGCTGCAGCGATATGGCGACTGGCTGGTGGAGCAGCGGGAGGCGGGGTGGAATGTGATCGACGTGCATGCCGCGATGACCGCTGAGGTGGCCCGGCGACGGGAAACCGAGCCCGACTTCACCTTTCAGCCCGATGGGGTGCATCCGAATGACGAGGGGCACTGGTTCATCGCCTCGCGTCTCATCGCCGGCCTGGGGGATGGACCCTCCGCCGAGGCGGCATCCCCCCGGGCCCTGCTCGAAGCGCGGGGCCTGCCTGTGGCCATGCTCCCCCTGTTGCAGCAGCGGACTGCGCTGTTGCGGGACGCTTATGTTCACGCGGCCGGGCACAAGCGGCCGGGAGTCAACCCGGGCCGGCCACTGCCCGAGGCACTCGAGACCGCGAAGGAACTCGAGGCGAAGATCGCCGAACTGCGGGGGAAATAGACCCTGCATCACTCCGACGGGTCGTGGAAGCTGTACCACAGGGGCGACGTCGGGGGCCCCGTGGTTTGCCAGGCTCGGTCAGTCGCGATTGGACGAGTGGCGATTGGGGCGGACGCTTCCGTTCGGGCCAACGCAGGTGCTGAGGCGAATTGGCGCGCGGCAAACCGGAGTGAACGGGACGAACGCAGCGGTCTGGATCAGCGGTGTGTACCAGCGGTCTGTACCAGCGGGGGTTGGTCATGGCATCGCGCTGGGCGAGTGGCGGAGGTCGCGGGTTGGGGCCCGGCCCGCGTGGCAGACTTTTCCCCCCCAATTCGGCTAGAATCGGCCGCCAGAGGCACCGAGTGGGGCTCGGTGGCATCGACTCTTGTCTGTATTCTCAGGCCATTGGTCCACTCCATGTCCGGCACCGGCGATTCCCAGAGCCCTCAGGCCAGCGAGGGGACCGAGATTCCTGCGGAGTCGATCGGCGAGTTCCGGCTGCTGCGGCGGCTGGGGCAGGGGGGGATGGCCGAGGTCTACCTGGCCGAGCAGACCAGCCTGAAGCGGCCTGTGGCGCTGAAGCTGCTGCGTCGCGAGCGACTGGAGAGCGCGGGGGCGGTCGAGCGGTTCGAGACCGAGGCGCTGGCCGCTGCGGCCCTCAACCACCCGAATATTGTCTCGGTCTACCTGGTCGGGGAGCATGCGGGGCGGAAGTTCCTGGTGCAGGAGTACGTGTCCGGGGGGAATCTGCGGGAGCGGGTGCAGAAGCAGGGGGCGTTGGATGCCGAGCAGGGCTTGCGGCTGCTTGAGCAGGCGGCCAGTGCGCTGTCGGCGGCCCACAAGCAGGGGATTGTGCACCGCGACATCAAGCCCGAGAACCTGCTGCTGACCGAGCAGGGGGACGTGAAGGTCGCCGACTTCGGCCTGGCGCAGCTCACGCTGGCCGGCGTGCGGAACAACCTGACCCAGGAAGGGCTGACCCTGGGGACGCCCCTGTACATGAGCCCCGAGCAGGTCAGCGACAGCAAGCTGGACCAGCGGAGCGACCTGTACTCGCTGGGGGTGACGTTCTACCACGTGCTCGCTGGCCAACCGCCGTATTCGGGCAAGACGGCCTTGGCGGTCGCCATGCAGCACGCCGACCCGAAACAGAAGCCGCAACCGCTGGCCGAACTCCGTCCCGACCTCCCGTTGGTGGTGTGCCGCATTGTGCACAAGCTGATGGCCAAGGATGTCACCCGCCGGTACCAGACGGCGGAGGACCTGCTGGCCGACCTGAAGCGGTTGCGGGAACGGGGCGCGGCACCCATGGGGCGCGACACCGCGCAACTGGAGGCCGAGCGGGAAGAGCAACCTCCGCCGCAGCTGACCTGGAAGCAGTGGCTGTGGCAGACGCCCGACACGGGCTGGGCCGGTTTTGGCAGTTGGATGGTTTTGACCGCGGTCCTGGTTGGGGGGGCGGGGGCTGGCCTGGGGTGGCTACGACGCACGCCCGATCCCTTTCAGCACGCGCCGCGCAGTGAACCGACCATTCCGAACCAGGGTTCGGCCGAGCGGCAGTATTTTCATGCGTTGATGCTCCGCGACAGCATCCCGGCGTGGAAAGCGGTGATTGCCCTCTATCCCGAGAAGCAGTTCTTCCGCAACGCGGCGCTGCAGCGGCTGGCCGAACTGCACCTGTTCCGCGGAGAGTTTCTCGAGGCTTCGGGATATTTTGACCAGCTGGCCGAACTGCCCGGGGCCGATCAGCGATTGCGGGCTTTGGGCCGGGCGGGCCAGGCGATCCTGAAGAGTCTCAACAAGGATTACAGTGGTTCGCAGGCGCAGATCTCGGAACTCTCAGCCAGTTTTTCGGAATTCGACCCCTGGCTGCGGAACCAGTTGGCCGATGCGGTGGAACGGAATCGCAAGGCGCTCAATACAGAGCTGACGGCGAACCTCCGGAAGATGGTTGAACAGCGGGATGCTGAGGCCGAGTCCGAACCACGCAATTGACGAATTCCAAAGGGGGCAAGGTGATGGCCATGCTGACAGCCGTGGCGGGAATTCCCGGTCCGCAGGATTTTCCCCTGATGGCGGAACGCTGCATCCTGGGACGCCTCCCCACGCACGAGGTGGTGATCGACAACGGCGCGGTCAGCCGCACACATGCGCAGATCACCCGGGTCCAGGGGGTATTCTTCCTGGAAGATCTGCGCAGCCGGAATGGCACGTCGCTGAACGGGGAACCGATCCAGGGTCGCGGGCAGGTCAGGCTGCGCGACAACGACCTCATCAAGATCTGCGAAGTCGAGTTGCGGTTTGTGGAGCGAACGGAGCGGATCCAGCCCAGGCTCAGGCAGCCGGACCGCGACCCCACCGGAGTCGCGGCGACTGTCCAGGACATTCCGGGGTCGCTGGTGGGCGACGAGTTCCCGCTCCCCCCAGCGCCACTTCCCGAGCTGGTGGAAGACGGGGGGAGTTCGGCCGTGGCTCACGAACTCTCGACCGCGGGATCGACCGAACTGCACGTTCGCCCCGAGCAGAAGCTGCGGGCCATTCTTGAGATCAGCCGCGACCTGGGAGGGCAGTTGCGACTGGACCTGGTGCTCCCGCGGATTCTCGCCAGCCTGTTCAAGATCTTCCCGCAGGCCGATCGGGGGGTGGTGGTCCTGGCGGAGCCGAACACGACAGATTTCCAGGTCAAGGCGTGTCGGCTGAGGTCGGAGCGGGACGACCTGAACGCCGAGCGGATCAGCACCACGATCTTGCGGGCGGCGATCTCGCAGTCGAAGTCGCTGCTGTGCGACAACACGCTGAGCGACCCGCGGTACATGTCCGAGAGCGTGACGAATCTGCGGATTCGGTCGTTCATGTGCGTGCCCCTGGCGAGCCAGGCAGGGGGCCTGCAGGGGGCCATCCAGCTCGACAGCTTCGGGTTGGGGAAGGCGTTTCGGCAGGAAGATCTCGACCTGCTGACCGCGGTCTGCGCCCAGGCGTCGCTGGCGGTTGAGAATGCCCGACTGCACGAACAGTCCCTGGCCCAGGTCGAGCTCGATCGTGATCTGCAGTTCTCGATCCAGGTGCAGCAGAGTTTTCTTCCCGCCACCCGACCCCCCTTGGCCGGGTATGCGGTGTTCGACGTCTATCGGCCGGCCCGCAGCGTGGGTGGCGATCTGTTCGACTACATCCCGCTGCCCGATGGCCGCACGGTCATCACGCTGGGTGATGTCGCGGGCAAGGGGTTCGCCGCCGCCCTGTTGATGGCCCGCATGACGAGCGAATCGCGATCGGCCCTGCTGGCCAGCGGCGCCCCGGCCCAGGCGATGACCGACCTGAACCATCGGCTGGCCGACGGCAGCCTGGGGCATCGCTTCATCACCATGCTGATGCTGGCGGTCCAGCCGGGGAGTTCCGAGCTGACCATGGTGAATGCCGGTCATCCACCCCCGCTGCTGCGCTCGGCCGATGGCACCATCACATCGCTGGGGATCAAGAGCTCGGGTCTCCCGCTGGGAATTGAGCCGGCCTGGACTTACGAGCCGTCCCAGTTCGAACTGCGTCCCGGCGATACCCTGCTGCTGTTCACCGATGGGGTCACCGACGCGGTCGACCCTGGCCGCCACTGCTTTGGCCTGGAGCGCCTGAAGGAGTCCTTCCGTCGGGCCGGGACCGATCCCGAGTCGATCATTGACGCGGTCGTGGGCGACATCGAGCAGTTTTCGGCTGGGGCCCCCCGGGCCGACGATCTCTGCCTCATCTGCCTGACCCACACCCCATGATCGTCCTTACCCACCATCGCTCGCCCCCCCACAGGTCTGGTCCCGCATGTCGCTTCCACTGACCCCGGAGGGAATTCTCGGCCCTCAGGGGCGGATCGCCCAGCGGCTGACCGCCTACGAACACCGCCCCCAGCAGCTGGCCATGGCGGAGGCGGTCACGAACGCCATCGCCAACCGACAGCACCTGGTGGTTGAGGCGGGCACGGGCACGGGCAAAAGCTTCGCCTATCTTGTCCCCGCCATCCTCGCCGCCACCGCCCGCCAGGCGGCCGCCGATGCGCCCGGTGGCACCGACTCCCAGGCGAATCGCACCCGGATTGTCATCTCGACCCACACCATCAGCCTGCAGGAACAGCTCGTCTCCCGCGACCTCCCGTTCCTCAACGCCGTTCTGCCTCTCGAGTTCTCGGCGGTGCTGGTCAAGGGACGGGGGAATTACGTCAGTCTCCGCCGGCTCAAGCACGCCGCCGAGCGGGCCAACTCGCTGTTCGCCGACCCCGCCCAGGTCAACCAGCTGTCGGGGCTGGTCCAATGGTCGGGAGTCACCACCGATGGCAGCCTGGCCACGCTGGAATTCCGCCCGCAGGGCGAAGTCTGGGACGAAGTTCGCAGCGACCATGGCAACTGCCTGGGGAAGCGCTGCCCGACCTACGACGACTGCCTGTATTACAAGGCCCGACGGCGGGTCTGGAATGGCGATCTGCTGGTGGTCAACCACGCCCTGTTCTTCGCCGACCTGGCCCTCCGCCGCGAGGGGGGGAGCCTGCTGCCCGACTATGACGTGGTGGTCTTCGACGAGGCCCACACCGTCGAGCAGGTTGCCGCCGAACACCTGGGGCTGAAGGTGACCAGCGGGCAGATTGACTACCTGCTGAACAAGCTCTTCAATCCGCAGTCGAATCGCGGACTGCTGGTGCATCACCAGTTCACCGAGGCCCAGCGACTGACCACCGAGATCCAGTTCGTCGCCGATGATCTGTTCGCCGAACTGAGGGAATTCCGGGCCCGCCACTGTGGCAAGAATGGCCGGGTCAACTCCCCCCCTCCGGTCACCACCGACCTGGTCACCCCGCTGCGCGACCTGGGCCGCTCGCTCGCGTCGTTCGCCGACGGGTTGACCAGCGAATCGGAACAGGTCGAACTGCAGTCGGCGTCGAAGCGGTGCCTGACCATTGCGGCGGGTCTCGAATCGTGGCTGGGCCTGGGCCAGCGGACGGCGGTGCACTGGATCGAACTCTCGGGACGCAACCAGGACCGGGTGGAACTCTGCTGCTCGCCCATCGAGATTGGGGCGGTGCTGAGAGATGAACTGTTCAACAAGGTCCCCACCGTGGTGCTGACCAGCGCGACCCTCGCGGTCGCGGGACAGAGCTTCGACTTCATCCGTCACCGCCTGGGGCTCGACCACGCCGCCGAACTTTGTCTCGACAGTCCGTTCGACTACCGCGCGAACGCCAAGCTCATCCTCGCAGGCGACATGCCCGACCCCACCGCCTCCCCGCTCGAGTATGAACAGGCGGTGTGCGACCGCATCCGCCGCCATGTTGACCAGACCCAGGGCCGCGCGTTCGTGCTGTTCACCAGCTTTCGCATGCTCGATGCCTGCTGCCGTCGGCTGAGAAGCTGGTTCCTCAACAACCGCTACTCGCTTTACAGCCAGGGGGATGGCACCCCCCGCACCCTGCTGCTCGAACGCTTTCGCGCCGATCCCCGGGGAGTGCTGTTCGGGGCCGACAGTTTCTGGCAGGGGGTCGATGTCCCGGGCGAGGCGCTGCAGAACGTCATCATCACCAAGCTCCCGTTCAGCGTCCCCGATCATCCCCTGCTCGAAGCCCGACTTGAGGCGATCCGCAGTCGCGGGGGGAACCCGTTCCTGGAATACCAGGTCCCTGAGGCGGTCATCCGCCTGAAGCAGGGGTTTGGCCGGCTCATCCGCTCGGCGACCGATCGCGGCCAGGTCGTGATTCTCGATCCCCGCGTCCGTACCAAGCGCTATGGCGAACTGTTCCTCAACAGCCTCCCCGACTGCCAGCGGGTGCTCGATGAGTGACCTCGATCCCCAGGTCCCCCTCAGGCTGTCGCGGCTCATGGCCCACCTGGGCCTCTGCTCCCGTCGCGAGGCCGATGAATTCATCAGCCGCGGCCTGGTGCTGGTCGACGGCCAGCCAGTCACCACCCTGGGCACCAAGGTGCTGCCCACCCAGCAGGTCGAGTTGGCCCCGACCGCGGTCGCCGAGCAGTCGGGCTGGGCCACGCTGCTGCTTCACAAACCGGTCGGGTACGTTTCCGGGCAGCCCGAGGACAATCACCGCCCCGCTGTGGAGCTGCTCACCGCTGACCGGCGGCAGGCGGGCACTCCCGGTCCGGTATGGACCCCCGAGATTTTCCGTGGGCTGGCTCCCGCGGGCCGCCTCGACATCGATTCGACCGGTTTGCTGGTCTTCACCCAGGATGGGCGGCTGGCCCGCCGCCTGACGGGTGACCAGGGAGAGATCGAGAAGGAGTACCTGGTGCGGGTTCGCGGAGAACTGTCGGGGTCGGGCCTGAAGCAACTGTGCGAAGGGCTGTCGCTGGATGGCCGCGCGCTCCGTCCCGCCCAGGTCGAGTGGCTCAACCAGGATCAGCTGCGGTTCGTGCTGCGCGAGGGAAGGAAACGCCAGATTCGCCGGATGTGCGAACTGGTGGGCCTGCAGGTGGTGGGGCTGAAGCGGGTTCGAATTGGACGCGTCCGCCTGGGGCGGCTGCCCGAAGGGGAATGGCGGTTTCTCCGCCCCGACGAACAGTTTTAGAACGCTGGCGGCAATGCGGGTTTCCGCGACGGGCATGCCTGGCCCCCTTGCTCGCGATCGGAGGGACGCCCACCAACCGGTGGACTGATCGTCCGCGGGCTGTCCCAGGCACACCCCTGCGCCCGAACGTCGCCTGTGTCGACTGCTGGCTTTGCCCGAACTGCCCGGGTTCTCCATTTCGCCAGGCCGTGTCTGCTGGGTGCCGCATTTGCCCAGCCTGATGCGCCAGTCGGCTGGCACCCTGGTTGCATGACCAAATTGGATCAAAGTGTGTGTGAGGGGGGAATTTTGAGAGATTTACAAGCGTTGTTCGCCGAACTCAGATTCACCTGTCCTCCAAGGCCCCCCGACTGGTACAAGCCTCTTTCTTGACGCGGGATTGCCCCCAGGCGGTGGCAGCCCCCGAGTCGCCCCCCGACCTCTGCCTCATGGTCTCTCGACTACCCCGATTGCTCTGGTACGGGCTGTGTCTCGCGGCGCTCGCCGTGGGGGCGGTCTTGGCCGGTCGTCGGGTCCCGCTGCCCCCCACCTCGGGAGACGCAGCCCGCGATCTTCCCGGAGCGGCCGAGGCGCATCTCCCCCGCTGGAAGGTGGCGGTCTGGAATATCCACAGCGGCAAGGGACGCGATGAACGTCGCGACCTGACCCGCGTGGGGCGGGAATTGATCAACTTCGACCTGGTCGGCCTGAACGAGGTCCGTGGGCCGACCCCCTTGTCCAACTGGGACTTGCAGGGGATGAACCAGGCGGCGCAGTTGGGCCGACAGCTGCGGGTGGGCTGGATGTTCCTCCCCTACGAGTCGCGGTTCGGTGTCGCCGACTTTGGCAACGGACTGCTCACCCGGACCCCCGTGGGGGGCTGGGTCTGCGTGCCACTGCCCAGCAGTTCGCCCAGCGGGCACGGCAATCTTTCGGTGCTGACCGTCCCGGCGCTCGACCAGCCAGTCCGCGTGCTGTTGACCCACGTCGATCGTGATCGCGACCGCCTTCCCCAACTGCGGGAGGTGGTCCGTACCTTTGAGGAACTCGCTCCGCCGGCGATCCTGATGGGCGACCTGAACACCACGGCGGTCGATCCGCTGCTGGCTCCGCTGTTGGCCCAGGAAGACATCGTCAATCCCTTCGCCGGCCAGGTCATCACGTCGCCCCCCGGGCGGGGGCAGATCGACTGGATCCTCGTCAAGGGGCTGGAAGTTCGCGACGCGGGCTGGCAGGACACGGGGGCCTCAGACCATCCGCTGCTGTGGGTCGAGCTCTCCCCGAAGTCGGCCACGTCTGGGTCCGCTCCACTGCGGGAAGCCCGTCGCTGACAGCGGTCGCTGGAGGGGTGGGCCGCCACGACCACTCCTGGTCAACGCCGGACGTACTTCAACCGGGGCACCCCAGCCAGGGCACGCGAAACATCGTCGCCCAGGCCACTCGTTGGCAGCGCAGGCGCACCCCGCCCGGCCCCGAAAACTCTTCGCGCGGAGGCACGCGCAGGCTCACAGGCTGCCACCCGCACGCCACCAGCCACGGGCGGGCTGCCCAGCCCCAAGACCACGCATCGACAGCGACAAGCCCCGAGCCAGGGTGACTAAAACCCTTGAGCAAGCGGCAAGTTGGAAACAGAGCTGACAGGAGGCTGGTGCTGCCCTGCCAGGGGGCCCGATCAAGCTTGGCTCGATAGAGGGCCGAAGGGTTGCCCAGGGCCTGATGGGCCCTAGAGAACCTCGAAGATCGCCTCGACTTCGACGGCGGCTCCGGTGGGGAGAGCGGCGAACCCCAGCGCGCTGCGGGCGTGGTACCCGTTCCCCTCTTTGCCAAACACCTGGTGGAACAGGTCCGAGGCGCCGTTGATCACCAGGTGCTGCTCGACGAAGTCGGGCGCAGAGTAGACGCACCCCAGCACCTTGAGCAACCGCAGCCCATCGAGAGTGCCGTGCCGATGATGGACCGACTGCAGAATCTTGACAGCACACTGCCGGGCCGCTTCGTAGCCCTGCTGCGTGGTCAGATTCCCCCCGAGCACCCCCTTCATGTCGCTGACATGCCCCGAAGTGATCAGCCAGGGACCGCTCCGCACGCACAGGTTCAGATACCCGGGTTGCTGAACGGGGAATTCGAGACCCAGTTCCTTCGCTTTTTGCTCGGCGCTCATGGATGGCTTGAGGGAGGTGGTGGGGGGGACCAGAAAACGACATGCCGCAGGTGCGGCGGTGTGTCACAGAATGGTCAGCAGGTTACACACCCCAGCCGCTGTCGGGAAGCGGTCGGGCGACTCCCATCACTGCGACCGCCAGCAACGCGATTGGCAGCCACACACCGTGGGTCGATTGGCCCCGGTCGAAGGGGCCATCAGGCTTCGCGTTCGGAGAGCGACTCGAAGATCTTGCCGCCCAGGTAGCCTGCCCGGTCAGCGAGCGACTCTTCCAGCCGGAGCAACTGGTTGTACTTGGCCAGTCGTTCGCTGCGGGCCACCGAGCCAATCTTGATCTGCCCCGCCCCCGTGGCCACCGCCAGGTCGGCGATGAAGGGATCTTCCGTCTCGCCACTGCGGGCCGAGACCACCGGCCAGTAGCCCGAGTCGAGACTCAGCCGGAGCGTCTCGAGCGTCTCGGTCAGCGTGCCAATCTGGTTCAGCTTGATCAGCACGCTGTTCGCCACCCCGCGCTCGACCCCGGCACTCACGCGAGCCGCGTTCGTCACGAACAGGTCGTCCCCCACCAGTTGCAGCCGGCGGCCCAGGCGGGTGGTGAGGTGGCTCCAGCCCTCCCAGTCATCCTCGGCACAGCCATCCTCGAGGCTGAGCAGGGGGTAGCGGCCCGCCCAGGCCTGCCAGACCTCGCCCAGGGCCTCGGCGTCGAGTTCCGCACCGGGCTGGTCCTGCAGGCGGTAGCGGCCGGCGGAATGAAAATGCGTGCTGGCCGCATCGACGGCGAGCGCCACCTGCGCCCCGGGTTGCAGCCCGGCCCGCTCAATGCTGCGGGTCACCACGTCGAGGGCGGCGGCGTTCCCCTTCAGCCGGGGGCCGTACCCCCCTTCGTCCCCGACCAGCACCCCCTCCAGTCCCGACTCCCGCAGCAGTTCGCCCAGCCGTCGGTAGATGCGCACAATCCATTCCAGCGCTTCGCGAAAACTCGTGGCTCCGACGGGAACGGCGAGCACATCCTGGATGTCAATCTGGCCCCCGGCGTGCAGCCCTCCCGAGATCATGTTGACCATGGGGAGGGGAAGCAGCGGGGCGGTCCCCAGTGAGCCGACACGCGCTCGGCTCGATTCAGCCGCGGGATGGGGCCGGGAGGGAATCTGCCGCCACAACTGCTGCAGATGCTCGACCAGTTCACACCGCTGGCAGAGGGCCGCGGCCCGAGCCGCGGCGAGCGAGACGGCCAGCAGCGCGTTCCCCCCGAGGCGCGACTTGTTGGGGGTGCCATCGGTTTGAATGAGGATGTTGTCGAGCCAGCGCTGGTCTTGCGGGTCGCCCCCCACCAGTCGCGGGGCCAGCTCGCGGTCCACCGCCCGGGCCACCTCGCGGACCCCCAGCCCGTCGTAATGCTGGGGTTGCGCGTCGCGGCGCTCGTGCGCCTCGTGGCGACCCGTGCTGGCCCCGCTGGGTGCGATCGCCCGCCCCACTTCGCCCGTGGCACACCGCACCTCGGCCTCCACCGTGGGACGCCCACGGCTGTCCAGCACCTCCCGCGCGTGGACCGACACAATCCGGGCCGCCATGAACCCTGCTCCCGAACGTGGTTAAGAACTGCCCGCCGCCGAACGCATGTTGCGAATCTTCCCCCGGAGGGTCGGGCGCGACAGTCCCAGCAGCTCGGCGGCCACCGCCTGGTTCCCTTCGGTCTGCTGGAGCGCGCCCCGCACCAGGATCCGATCGAACAGCCGCAGCACTCGCCGATACAACCCCCGCTCCCGCGCCTGCAGTCCCGACTCGACCTGTTGGGCCAGTTCCGACCAGTCGGCCGCCACGTCGGCGCTCACTTCAATCGCCTCGGTCTCCGCTTCCGGGGTTTGCCGGGTCAACTCGCCCGGCAGAAACTCCTCCGCCAGCACCGGGCCACTCGACCGTACCAGCGATTCGCGAATGCAGTTGCGCAACTCCCGCACATTTCCCGGCCAGCCGTAGAGATCAAACCGCTCCAGCACCTCTTCGGAGATCGAATGCACCGTAGTCGCCAGGCTGCGGTTGAAGCGGAACAGGAAGTAATGGGCCAGCTCGGGAATGTCCTGCCGGCGTTCGCGGAGGGGGGGGAGGCTGATGGTCAGCCCGCGGAGCCGAAAGTAGAGGTCGCGGCGAAACTTGCCTGATTCGACCAGCTGCTCGAGGGCCGGCTGGGTGATCGCCAGGATTCGGACCGGGCAGGTCAGGGTTTCACTCCCCCCCAGCCGCTCGAATTGGGACTGCTCAAGAAACCGCAGCAGCTTGGCCTGGGTCTCGAGTGGCAACTCGGTGACTTCGTCGAGAATCAGCGTCCCCCCGCTGGCCTGCTCGAGCTTGCCAATCCGCCGGCGCTCGGCCCCGGGATACGCCCCCGGCTCGCACCCGAACAACTCGGTGTCCAGCTGCTGCGCGGTGCGACCCGAGCAATTCGCCAGCATCAACGGGTTCTCGCGGAGGTGACTGTGCTGGTAGATCGCCCGGGCGACCAGTTCCCGGCCAGTCCCCACCTCGCCCAGGATCAGCACGCTCTCGGGCTGGGCGGCGACCCGGCCCACCTGCTTGAAGACCGATCGCATCGAGGCGCTCGAACCGACCAGCAGATCGGCATCTTCGCTCCCCTCCTCGGGCTGCTCGAGCAGCGCTGGTCTGCGCATGGCCCGCGCCGACTCGGCTCCCTGCTGCACGACGCTGCGGAGCACACCCGCATCGAGGGGTTTCACCAGGTAGTCGTAGGCTCCGCGGCGCATCGCCTCGATGGCCGTGTCGGCCGTGCCATGCCCGGTGATGAACACGATCACCGCCCGCGGATCGACCCGGCGGAGTTGCTCGAACACCTGCAGCCCATCGGCCTGCCCCAGCCGAATGTCAAGCAGGACCACATCGGGCGAGACCGTCTCCATCATCTGGCGGCCCGAATCGGCCGAGTCGGCCTCGTAGACCTCGGTGTCCAGGCCGGCAAACACCTGCCGGACGCTGAACCGAATGCCCGGTTCGTCATCGACAATCAGCAGCTTCAACATCGTGGCTTCACACTCCCTGAAAATCCGCCGCCCGAACGCGTTTCGCCTCGTTCCGGCTCACCTCTCGGGCTCCTCCGCGAACGCCCCCCCAACTCGCCTGTCAACTCTCCCCTGCATCTCACCACCACGGCCACTGCTGTCAGTTCACCAGTGCCAGTTCAGGTTTCTCGACAGCGGCCTGCACCACTTCGGCCTCTGGCAGGCGCAGTTCGAATTCCGCGCCTCCCGCTGGCAGGTTGCGAACCAGCAGTTCTCCCGAATGTTCCAGCACAATCCGCCGACTGACCGCCAGCCCGAGGCCGGTGCCCCGTTCCTTGGTGGTTACAAACGGTTCGAACAACCGTCCCAAGACCTCGGCGCTCAGTCCCGGCCCCTGGTCCTTGACCCGCAGTCCAACCCAGCGAG
>Ga0315903_10003696_pt1 | contig 20983 bp, 19 predicted proteins | sample LakEriMetagenome_7_FD_203524 | JGI IMG/M metagenome (GOLD analysis project Ga0315903, IMG submission 203524) | Freshwater fungal communities from buoy surface, Lake Erie, Ohio, United States - Buoy 2 MA119 | ecosystem: Environmental > Aquatic > Freshwater > Lake | place: USA: Lake Erie, Ohio... | reverse complement strand
AGGCCATTTTTTACTACCATGACGCTGTAGTCTCATTTTTACTGCCATTTTAAATAGAAATTTATAGGCGTTAACAAATAGGGTTAAGGGTGCAAAGTTATAAAAACCTGCTGAATTCACCCAATTAAATGGGATAAGAAAGCCAAATTTGTGAAAAAATATTGAAAATCAATCATTTATAAAAAAGACAGAGGGCGATTATCTTCTCATCCCAGGCATTTTGCTAGCCATTGCAGCACCAGCAGGACCACTCATCATCTTCATCATTTGTTTCATTTGGTCAAACTGCTTGATAAAGGCATTAATTTCTGCCAAGTCTTTTCCGGCACCTTTCGCAATTCTTGCTTTTCTACTTGGCGTTAAAATATCTGGATTTCTTCGCTCAATTAAAGTCATGGATTGAATGATGGACTCAACTCCTTTGAAAGCATCTTCTTTGATGTCTATATCTTTGATACTTTTTCCAACACCTGGAATCATTCCCATTAAATCTTTAAGGTTGCCCATTTTTTTGATCTGCTGAATCTGGGTTAAAAAATCCTCAAAATCAAATTGATTCTTTCTAATTTTCTTCTCTAATTTTTTTGCTTCGGCTTCATCAAATTGAGCTTGTGCTTTTTCAACTAAAGAAGTAATATCACCCATTCCTAAAATCCTTTGCGCCATCCTCTCTGGATAAAAAATATCCAAAGTATCCATCTTCTCTCCACTACTCATGAACTTGATTGGCTTGTTCACAGTATACTTGATGGACAAAGCAGCACCACCTCTTGTATCGCCATCTAACTTTGTTAAAACAACTCCAGTAAAATCTAATCGATCGTTGAAAGTCTTTGCAGTATTGACTGCATCCTGCCCTGTCATTGAATCTACCACAAATAAAATTTCTTGTGGTTGAATGGCAGATTTAATATTTGCTACTTCATTCATCATCATTTCGTCTACTGCAAGACGACCTGCAGTATCGATGATAATGACATTTTTATTATTTTGTTTTGCATATGCAATTGCATTTTGTGCAATTGAAACAGCATCTTTATTTTCGCGCTCTACAAAAATATCTACCCCAATTTGTTCAGCTAAAACAGTCAACTGATCCATGGCTGCAGGACGATAAATATCAGCAGCTACCAATAGTGGAGATTTTTTTTGTGCTTTGAGGTAGGTTGCCAATTTACCAGAGAAAGTGGTCTTACCACTACCCTGTAAACCTGCAACTAAAATGATGGTTGGATTTTTTGAAGTATCTAATAAACTTGCTTCTGAACCCATTAATGCCGTCAATTCATCCTGCACAATTTTAACCATCAATTGACCAGGACTAATGGCATTGATTACTTTTTCACCGACAGCTTTTTCTTTAATACTATCTGTAAATTCCTTGGCAATTTTAAAGTTCACATCGGCATCCAACAAGGCTTTTCTGATATCTTTAAGGGTATTGGCCACATTCAATTCATTGATGCGGGATTGGCCTTTTAGATGTTTAAACGCTGATTCTAATTTTTCGCTAAGTGCATTGAACATAGGACTGTCTTTATAGTTTGCAAAGATAAGTCATCAAAGGCACTGAAAATCAGGTCATTTTAAGTTCAATTTTTTCCAAAATAACCCAATGAAGCAAATTTACAACATGATTTAAAATATTGATAATCAGTATAAATAGAGTAGAAAATAAGCTAATATTTGAAGTCTTTACAGTTTGTTAACGAATTAAGTGATTAAAATACTTGGAGGCATGCTTTTATTTAATATTATTGCATCAAACGAGCCCTTTTTGGGTATAATGATATTATGAGTAAAAAATTACTATTTACACTTGAGTTTCCGGTTAGATGTTCACCTGCAATCTTATTTGAATTCCTCTCCACTGCGTCTGGTTTACAAGAATGGTTTGCAGATAAAGTGGATGAATGGGAGAATGTGTTCAGTTTTTCATGGAATGGTGGTACACCAGATAAGGCAGAGATTTTAGATCAAGAAGAAAATAAATTCATTCGATTTAGATGGTTACACAGCGAAAAAAATGAATACTTTGAATTCAGTATCGAAAAAACAGAAATTTCAAACCAAACGGTTTTGATCATCAAGGATTTTGCTGAGAAAAATGAAATCAAAGACCAGAGTCAACTTTGGGGTTATCAAATCAAAGAGCTATTTTATAGAATAGGTAGCTAGCACTACAATTTTGTTCAAAAAATTAGACATACTAATTCTCAGGGCATTTATAGGACCCTTTTTGGCAGCATTGACTATTTCTATATTCGTGCTGACCATGCAATTCTTTTGGCTTTACATAGACGACTTAGTTGGAAAGGGATTGGATACTTTCATTATTTTAAAATTAGTTGGACTCGTATCTATTAGTATGTTGACCACTGCCATCCCATTGGCATTGCTGTTCTCATCAATCATGACATTTGGAAATCTGGGTGAAAGTTTTGAACTCATTGCCATTAAGTCTGCAGGTATTCCACTGATTCGTTTCATGCGTCCACTCTTTATTTTTGCCATTGGTCTTGCAGGTATCGCTTTTTTATTGGCGAATAATATTATTCCTGTCTCTCAAATGCGGCTTACCACTTTGAAATATGAAATCATTGTTTCAAAGCCTGCTATTGATTTAAAAGAAGGTGTTTTTTACGATAAAATTGATGGATATGTAATCAAATTAGGCAAGAAAGAATCCAATGATAGTGTGATCAATGACATTGTTATTTTTGAGAAAAGATTTGGATTACAAGACAATATGATTATGGCAAAGTCAGGCGTGATGCGCGTTACACCTGATAAAAAGTTTTTAGAATTTATTTTATACAATGGCTGGCGTTATCAAGAAAAAGGATATCGGGCCACAACCAATACAGAATTTACTAGACTTAATTTTAAAGAATACAAAAAAGTGTTTGACCTGAAAAGTTTTCAGATGAATAAAACAGTGGATGTATTTTATGATCCCAAAATGTTAAGTGTAAGGCAATTAGGGAAAGCAATTGATTCCATACAATCAATGGATAGTTTTTTTATCAAGAAAGCAACGATTGAAATCTACCCCTATTTAAAATTCATGTTGTTGAAGGACAGTAATGAACTTTATAAAAAAGTAAAGGTAGCTGATACCAAAAATTTTAAAGCATTGATTCCGGCAGAAGAAAAGATGTCGGTCGTAGAATCTGCAGGATACCAATTTCAGTCGCTTCAAAATAATTTAGCCAGTTTAGTAAATCTATACAAGGAACAGCAACATGCCGAAACAATGCACGCGATTGAATGGCATCGAAAGTTCACCCTCTCTTTTGCTTGTATTGTGCTGTTTTTAATTGGGGCTCCATTGGGTGCAATTATTAGAAAAGGAGGCTTGGGCGCTCCAATGGTTTCGGCGATTGCGTTTTTTGTGGTCTTTTTCCTACTTAATAATTTTGGTGAAAAACTAGCAAAGTCAGGACAATGGTCGGTGTATGCTGGTATGTGGTTATCTAGTCTTTTTTTAATACCTGTGGGCCTATTCTTAACCTATAAGGCAATGCGTGATTCACAGTTGTTTAACCAAGAATTTTACTACCGTTTTTTACAGCCAATTAAGGTAACTTTACAGAAGTACTTTAAAAAATAATCCTATGTCTTCTTCAATTAATAGCCGTCGTCAGTTTATCAAACAAACCGGCAAAGCAAGCATTGCGATGGCAAGTATGCCACTGATGCATACACTAGGTGTATTGCCAATAAATCAGGAGATCAATTTTCAACAAATTCCTTTGCCATATGCATACAATGCTTTAGAGCCATTTATAGATGCAATGACAATGGAAATTCATCACACAAAGCACGCGGCAGGTTATACAAAAAATTTAAACGATGCTTGTGTAGCAGAAAAAGTAGATATAAAAACTACATCCATCACTAGTTTATTAGCATCCATCTCAAAGTATTCTACAAAAATTCGCAACAATGCAGGCGGTCACTATAACCACGAATTATTTTGGCAATCGATGCAACCTGCACCAGCTTCAATGCCAACAGGCAGTTTAGCAAAAGCAATTGAAAAATCATTTGGAACTTTTGCAGATTTTCAAAAAGCATTTTCAGAAGCAGCAAAGAATAGATTCGGAAGTGGCTGGGCTTGGTTAATAATTAACGAGAAAAAAGAATTAGCCATCTGCTCTACAGCCAATCAAGATAACCCACTGATGGATATTGCTGAAGTTAAAGGATATCCACTATTAGGATTAGATGTTTGGGAGCACGCGTATTATTTAAAATACCAGAATAAAAGAGCAGACTATATTAGCAATTGGTGGAATCTTGTGAATTGGAAATTTGTAGAAGAAAGATACATTGCGTTTAAATAATACTTCATTTATAATCGATCCCCTTGCAAGCAGCTAAACAGAATTTAAAAATACAGTTTTATGTCACTTCCTTAAGTGTCATTCTGTTTGTATTGAAGTTTGTGGCCTATTTTATGACACATTCGCTATCAGTATTATCTGATGCACTAGAGAGTATTGTGAATGTATTGGCTGGTGCCATTGGACTATACAGTTTATATGTGGCCTCTAAGCCCAAAGACAAAGAGCATCCTTATGGTCATGGTAAGGCAGAATTTATTTCTGCTGCGTTTGAAGGAAGTTTAATCATTGCAGCTGGATTAATTATTTTTTACGAATCTATCACTGCGATTTTTAAACCCAGCGAATTACATAGCCTTGACAATGGCTTATGGGTTTTGTTAGTCACTGCTTTTTTAAATTTATTTGCCGGCTTGATTGCAAAAAGAATGGGCACTAAAAATAAATCACTTGCATTGATTTCAAGTGGACAACATTTGATTTTAGATAGCTTTACCACATTTGCAGTATCCATTGGCATTGGTATTGTACTATTGACCAATATCACCGGCATTGATGCGATACTCGCCATCTTAATGAGCTTCTGGATTATTTACAACGGCTATAAAATTATTAGAGCTTCCTTAGCTGGCATCATGGATGAAGCTGATATTGCATTATTAGAAGAAGTAGTGAGCGAGCTGAATAAAAACAGAAATGTGCAGTGGGTAGATTTGCATAATTTAAGAGTGATTAAGTATGGTAGCTTAATGCATATAGACTGCCACCTTACTGTGCCTTGGTTTTTAAATGTAAACGAAGCGCACCAGGTAGTAGAGGAATTTACGAATTTAATTAAGAACAAATTTGGCGCAAGCATTGAATTTTTTGTACACACCGATGGATGTATGTCCTACAGTTGCCCCATTTGTTTGGCAGAAAATTGTGCGCAAAGAAAAGCGCCTTTTGAACAAAAACTAGATTGGACTATTGAAAATGTATTATCAGATTTAAAACATCAATTAGCATAAATAAGCATCATAAAATTTTCAAAAATTATAGAATATGAACGCATGGAAAGAATTTCAAGAAGCAAACAAAGATCGTTTTTTACAAGAATTGTTGGACTTATTACGCATACCAAGTGTGAGTGCAAAATCAGAACACAATGATGACATGCAAGCATGTGCAAAAGCAGTGGCAAAATCATTAACAGATGCAGGAGCGCAAATTGCAACCATTTATGAAACAGAAGGACATCCTATTGTTTATGGAGAAATTATTGTTGATCCAAGTTTTCCAACAGTCTTAGTATACGGACATTACGATGTGCAACCTGCTGATCCTCTGGAATTATGGCATAGTGGCCCATTTGAACCAACAATTATTGATGGGAAAATTTTTGCAAGAGGTGCTTGTGATGACAAAGGGCAATTTTATATGCATGTAAAGGCGTTGGAGATCATGAGCAAGACCAATAGTATGTGCACTAATATAAAATTTGTGATAGAAGGTGAGGAAGAAATTGGAAGTCCTAATTTGGCCACCTTTGTAAAAGCAAATAAGGATTTATTAAAAGCAGATGTCATCTTAATTAGCGACACTGCAATGATTAGTATGGACAATCCTTCAATCGATATTGGAGTGCGCGGATTGAGCTATATCGAAATAGAAGTAACAGGACCAAACAGAGATTTACATAGCGGTGTGTATGGCGGTGCGGTGGCCAACCCAATTACGATATTATCAAAAATGATTGCAGCATGTCATGATGAAAATAACCATATCACTATCCCTGGATTTTATGATGATGTGATTGAATCGACAGATGCTGAGCGCGCAAAAATGGCTGAAGCACCTTTTGATTTAAATGAGTTTAAGCAAGACTTAGGTATAGCGAATGTTTGGGGCGAAAAAGGATATAGCACCAATGAAAGAACAGGCATCAGACCAACATTGGAAGTAAATGGTATCTGGGGCGGATATACAGGAGAAGGCGCAAAAACAGTTTTACCTTCCAAAGCTTTTGCTAAAATTTCATGTAGGTTAGTACCAAATCAATCTTCTACTGTCATTACTGAAAAAGTATTGAATTACTTTAAATCTATCGCACCTGATAATGTGACTGTATCTGCTTTTGAGCATCATGGTGGCGAACCTTATATCACACCAATTGATTCTCACGAATACCAAAGTGCTGCAAAAGCCATTGCGACCACATTTGGCAAAGAACCAATTCCTGTAAGAGGCGGTGGTAGTATTCCTATTTGTTCTTTATTTGAACAAGAGCTTGGATTGAAAATTGTATTCATGGGATTTGGTTTGGATAGTGATAATTTACATAGTCCGAATGAAAAATATGATATCGTGAATTTTTATAAAGGCATTGAGACCATCCCTTTTTTCCACCAATTCTTTGCCGAAAAAAAATAAGGATACATGTCTGCGCCAGAACTAAAGAAAGAAAAATTAAGACTCGATAAATACTTGTGGTCTATCCGCGTGTTTAAGTCAAGAAGTATGGCGACTGAAGCGATTGATAAAGGGCGTGTGAAATTAAATGGCGAAAACGTAAAAGCTTCTCGCAATGTGGTGATTGGCGATGTCTATGAAGCAAGAACAGAACATAAGAACTGGGTACTAAAAGTGACTCAATTACTAGATGGCCGAGTGGCCTATGCAGAAGCAATCAAGCATTATGAAGACCTTACACCAATAGAAGAATTAGAGCGCGTGAAGCAGGTTGCAGCAACATTTCAAACTGGAAAACGCTTGAGTAAGATTGGGCGACCAACCAAAAAGAACCGTCGAGATTTAGGCGATTTTTTGGACTAATCTCAATTATCTTTGTAGCATGACCATTGAAATTCTAACAGTCCTTCCGGAACTTCTTGAAAGTCCTTTTGCACATAGCATCATGAAGCGTGCACTAGAACGCGGGCATCTTCATATCAAGTTGCATCAATTAAGAAACTGGGCCATTAATAAACACGGACAGGTGGATGACTACCAATATGGTGGTGGCGCGGGGATGGTGATTATGTGTGAGCCCTTGGCCAATGCGATTGACGATTTACAAAAAGAAGGAGGCGCGTTTGATGAAATCATTTTTGTTACACCTGATGGCAAAAGATTCGATCAAAAAGACGCCAACACTTTATCCTTAAAAAATAGAATTCTTATTATTTGCGGTCACTATAAAGGCATTGATCAAAGAATTCGAGACTTATATGTCACACAAGAGATTTCAATTGGAGACTATGTGTTGAGTGGAGGAGAATTAGCCGCTGCAGTCATTGTAGATGCAGTAGGCAGATTGATTCCTGGTGTATTAAATGACGAAACATCTGCACTGACCGATTCTTTTCAAGATAATTTATTGGCACCCCCCGTATTTTCTAGGCCAGCCGACTTTCGTGGATTAGCTGTCCCTGAAGTACTGTTACAAGGTGATCCAAAAAAAGTGGATCAATGGAGAACAGAACAAGCTCTGATTAGGACCAAGCAAAGACGACCAGACATACTTGACCGTGATTAAGCTATAATCATACCCAATAGAGCACCAAAAGATCATTAAAACTTCTTATTTTCCACTTATAACAATCCTTATTGATCTATGTTTAAATCATAGGATATTTGCTGTCCAACATGATTGAATGAATAGATTATCGCTCATCCCGCTTCTACTTGCTTTGAACCTATTTTGCCTTGATGGCAAAGCGCAAACCAATGCGGCTATTCAGGAGTCCTTTCAGTTGACGATTCAACCTACAAAGGGACCCATTAAATTAGATGGTATTTTGGATGAACCTGCTTGGAATACGGTGCAGGCAGTAAGTCAATTTAATAAGAAGTTTCCCAATGATATTGGCGCCCCAAAAAAACAAACCGAGGTTAAATATTTGTTCGATGATAAAAATTTATACTTTGCTTTCAAAGTATATGATAGCGGCACGGCCATTATCAGAAGTTTAAAAAGAGATATTGGGCATGATGGCAACGATGGTGTTGCAGTTGTTCTTGATCCCCTAAATCAAAAGACAAACGGATTTTATTTTGTTGTTAGTGCATTGAATGTTCAATCAGAAGATCAGCTAACTGGTAGTAGTGATGGGGGAATCAGTTATAGCTGGGATACCAAGTGGTTTTCGATGACCAAAGATTATGGTAATTACTGGATTGCTGAAATTGCCATCCCCTTAAAGTCTATTCGTTATAATTCAGAAAATAAAAATTGGGGCGTCAACTTTGTACGAATCGATGCTAAAAATTTCGAGTACAGTACATGGACTAGAATTGGGCCAAATTTTAAATCCTACGACTTAGGATATACAGGATTAATGAAGTGGCCAACCAACCCGCCAGCAAGTAATAATAATGTAATTCTGTTACCCTATTTAACTGGAGGTATTAGCGAAGATAAATCAACCAGCAAGACAGAAACCACGGGTAATGTTGGCTTTGATGCTAAAATTGCATTGAACTCTTCTTTGAATTTAGACTTAACAGTGAATCCAGACTTCTCACAAGTAGAGGTAGATAACCAAGTGACCAACCTAACCAGGTTTAATATTTTCTTACCGGAGCGAAGGGCATTCTTTTTAGAAAATGCAGATCTATTTGCTGGATTTGGTATCCCTCCAATTCGTCCATTCTATTCGAGAACCATTGGCTTAGATAAAGAAGGTAATAAAATTCCGATCCTATTTGGTGCAAGACTCTCTGGTAATTTATCCCCTGATGTAAGGATTGGTGCAATGAATATGCAAACAGGAAGGCAAGGCAATTATGCACCTGAAAATTTCTCTGCATTTACATGGCAGAAAAGAGTTTTAAAAAGATCTATGGTCAAGGGCTATTTTTTGAACAGAGAAAATTTCATTTCTGTGGAGGAAGAAAAAAAGAATCCACTGGACAAATATGGACGTAATGCTGGGATTACATTTGAGTATTCCAATCCAGCTGGAAGTTTTAGTTATTGGGCCAATTACAATCAATCCATGAAACCTACTATTAAAAACTTAAATAACTATGCAGAAGCTGGAGTAAGTTATAATGGTAGAAATTTTGGTTTTGTACTTGACCTTGCAAATGTTGGCAAGAACTATTATACGGATATGGGATTCGTACAAAGGATAAGCAATTACGATGCAGAGAGGGATACAAGCATTCGTATTGGATTCAAGCATGTTTTTTCTGAAATCAGTTATACGTTAATGCCAGCTAAAGGCAAGATTGGCAAGTCGGAGTTAACCGCTCAAAACTATGTGGTATTAAATCCCGATAATAGTTTCAATGAACTAGAAAGTTCATTACAGTTAAAAACTGATTTCAAAAACGCATCTAGTTTTAATCTTAGCTTAAGCAACAATATCACTAATTTACTCTTTCCAACGAGCTTTACTGACGGAGTACCTCTGCCTGCAAAGCAATACCAATATGGCCAATTTAGATTCAATTATGTATCCGATACTAGAAAACTATTTGGTTGGGTTTCTGAAATTACGGTTGGTCAATTTTACAATGGACAAGTTGAAGGATTTGGACTTGGTATCAATTGGAGGCACCAGCCGCACCTTAGCCTTCGATTGAATGCACAATATAACCAAATCAGGTTGCCAGGAAATTATGGCAGTACTAGATTGGTCTTAATCGCGCCAAGAATTGAATACAATTTTAATACCCAATTATTTTGGACCACCTTTATACAGTATAACACACAGAGCAATAATTTCAATATCAACAGCAGATTACAATACCGCTATAAACCAATGAGTGACTTCTTTTTAGTGTATACAGATAACTATTTTACAGACCCTTTATTCAAAAGTAAGAATAGAGCCCTTATCTTTAAGCTCAGTTATTGGTTTTAATTCACAACACGAAGCAACACTAAGCAATACCATGCAGACAAATAGCATTCATGGGCAATACGTTGATATTTTACATAAACGTATTTATCCAGCAACCGTATTCATTCAAGAAGGCATGATTGTATCCATCACTGAATGTGATGAAGCTCCGAATCAATTTATCTTGCCAGGTTTTATTGACAGTCATGTGCATATTGAAAGTAGTATGCTTGTGCCTAGCTCTTTTGCAAGAATGGCCGTGGTGCATGGCACGATTGGCACCATTAGTGACCCGCATGAGATTGCGAATGTGTGCGGATTAGAGGGTGTGCAATACATGATTGATAATGGCAAGAAAGTACCCTTTCATTTTTTCTTTGGCGCACCAAGTTGCGTACCTGCAACCGCATTTGAAACAGCAGGTGCAGCGATTGATAGTATCGCAACTGCAAAGCTCTTAGCTTCTCCTGATATTTATTATTTGAGTGAAATGATGAATTTCCCTGGTGTCTTACACCAAGATGCAGAGGTGATGCAAAAAATTAAAGCTGCACATGAAGTAGGCAAACCTGTTGATGGGCATGCACCTGGACTAATGGGCGAACTAGCAAAAAAATATATAGAGGCAGGCATTAGCACCGACCACGAATGTTTCACGATGGAAGAAGCGGTAGAAAAATTAAGTTTTGGGATGCATATTTTAATTCGGGAAGGAAGTGCTGCTAAAAATTTTGAAGCATTGTATGAGTTGATAGATGATCATCCAAAAAAAATCATGTTGTGCAGCGACGATAAACATCCTGATAGTTTATTGGAAGGTCATATTAATCAATTATGTGCAAGAGCCATCGCTAAAGGAATCAATGTATTCAATGTGTTGAGGGCTGCATGTATTAATCCAGTATTACATTATAAATTACCAACAGGATACGCAAGGGTAAATGATCCCGCAAACTTAATATTGGTAGAAGACCTTATCCATTTTAAAGTCCTTGAAACATATATTAATGGACAATTGGTAGCAAAAGATGGTCTTTCATTGATCGAGTCTATTCAAGCAACAAGCATCAACCAATTCAATGCGCATCCAATCAAATTATCAGACCTTCAATTACCTATTGAAGCATATCCATCCAAAGATGACCTAGTGCCTATAATACATGCTATCGACGGGCAATTGATTACCAATTTAGTTTGGACTAAGCCCACTATCATAGACAACAAGATTGTATCAGATACAGAAAAAGATATATTAAAAGTGGTGGTATACAATCGCTACCATGCGGCAGCACCAAAAGTTGGACTCATTCAATCATTTGGATTTAATTCCGGCGCTATCGCATCTACCGTAGCACATGATAGTCACAATATCATTGCAGTTGGTGTAGATGACGAAAGTATTTTAAAAGCGATCAACTTAGTAGTGCATGAAAAAGGCGGCATCAGTTGCGTACAAAATGAACTATCAAAAGTCATTGGCCTACCAGTTGCTGGATTAATGAGTACCGAGGATCCTTACAAGGTTGCTAATGATTATATTGAAATTGATAAAATGGCTAAAGCATTAGGCACAAAACTTGGATCACCCTTTATGACCCTTAGTTTTATGGCATTATTGGTGATTCCACACATAAAAATGAGTGATCTTGGGCTTTTTGATGGAGACCAATTTAAATTATATTAATTTTATAGTATTGAAATTTTTAACTGAAACGTAATTAAAAATATATGGTCATAGACTTAAGCAAAAATAATAGTTTACTAAATCATTGGGTAGCAGAATTAAGAGATGTACATGTGCAAAATGATAGAATGCGTTTTAGAAGAAACATAGAACGTATTGGAGAAGTGGCTGCTTATGAATTAAGTAAGACCTTGCAATATAAATCTGTTGAAGTCACTACCCCATTGGGCATTGCTCCTACTCAATTATTAACTGAACAACCCGTATTGGCGACCATCCTAAGAGCTGGCCTACCATTACACCAAGGCATGTTGAACTATTTTGATAAGGCAGACAATGCCTTTATCTCTGCATACAGAAAACACCACCCAGATGGTAGTTTTGAAATCAGTCTTGAATACTTAAGTTGTCCTAATTTAAATGGCCGTGTTTTAATTTTATGTGATCCTATGCTTGCCACAGGCGCATCTTTGGTAGAGACAATTCAAGCGATACAAAAAACATATACCCCAGCACAAATTCATATTGTTGTGACCATTGCTAGTCAGAAAGGTATTGAACATGTAGAAAAAGAACTAGGCGCAGATACCCCAATTTGGTGTGCTGCAATTGATCCTGTTTTAAATGATAAGAGCTATATCGTGCCGGGCTTAGGTGACGCAGGAGATCTTGCATTTGGTACTAAAATGCAATCATAGGTCCCGGTTCGTTCGTATCTTTATCCCAAATACGAAGCATTGCTTAAAGAACTGATTTTATCCATACGCGCTTACTTTTTAGCCCATCAATTTATTTTAACACATAAATTATGGAAATGGATGGTTGTGCCAGGCATCCTTTACACTAGTTTATTAATTATTGGAATGAACTATTTTGGACAAACTTCAAGTTTCTTCATTGAGTCAATCATTTTAAAAACGGGCCTTAAAGCATTCATTGATAGCTTAAATAGCAATTGGCTTGGATTTTTTATCACCATGGGTAGTTTCTGGCTCTGGTTTACTTTATTACTTTTTTACTTTGCCTTATTCAAGTATCTTTTTTTAATTTTCTTCGCACCGCTATTTGCCTATTTGCATTTACGTATTGTCGCAATACAACAATCAATTCCATTTGTTTTAAATAAGGAAGACTATTTCAAATTAGTCATAAGGTCGGTGGTAGTCAATTTAAATAATATGTTATGGCAGACAGTGTATCTAATTCCTATTGTTTTGGTTTGCACATTGCCTGTTGTTGGATGGTTTACACCATTATTTACAATTTTAATGGAAAGTTATTTTCTTGGATTTGCTATGATGGATTTTGGATTGGCTACAGAAAAACATAATAGAAATTTTGCTGCTGTATATCTCAATAATCACAAAGGGCTTCCTACAGGGAATGGGATTGTATTTTATCTTTTGCATTTAATACCAATGATTGGATGGATCACTGCTCCTTTTTATGCATTGGTTGCTGCGCATTTGAATACTCAAGAAATTAAAGAAACTGAATCATGAAAGAAGCATTAGGAAAAGTATTATTGTTGCCTATGTTATTGCATGAGGAAGGTTGGGAAGCCATTCCAAAAGATATCGATCAATGGATCAAGTCATGCGATGTATTTTTTGTAGAAAATGAAAAGACAACCAGAAGGTATTTTAAAAAAATATGGAAAGAGATGGTGATCGACAATTACCAGTGGTTTACCATTCACCAAGTAGAAGAAGCACAGATCAACAACTTCATACAAATTTTGAAATCAGGAAAAACAATCGGCATTGTCTCAGAAGCAGGCTGTGCAGGGATTGCAGACCCAGGGCAACTCTTGGTGAGCGCAGCACAACAATTAGGTGCTACGGTGAAACCCTATATGGGACCATCCTCTATCTTATTGTCTTTAATGGCAAGCGGATTTAATGGGCAAGGGTTTACATTTAATGGATACCTGCCAATAGATGCGACAGAAAGAAAAAAGAAAATTCAGCAATTAGAACAAATTGTGACAAGCAATGGGATTGCGCAATTATTTATTGAAACACCTTACAGAAACAATCCCTTATTAGAAGCCATCTTTCAAACATGCCATCCTACGACCCAACTATGCATTGGCGTAGACATCACCGGACCCACTGAGTCAATCAAGACAGCTACCATACAGTATTGGAAAAATAATAAGCCAGAACTGCATAAGAAATTGGCGATTTTTATTTTAGGGAAATAAGTATTTACCGAAAGTATAGGACGATGTTTTTGCATTATGATTGTAGATGCAAAATAAATTAGTCCTATGGAGGGCGTCCAATCCAATTTTTTTTATTTGTTGTTATTTTTTAATTGGGTTTTTAACTTTTAAAGCTACCAAGCAATACTGGCCAATACCAGATGCAACCACATTACTGCTTATTGTTTGTGTAAGCAATATTCTTTTATGCATTACGCATGCATTCCGATACAAAGCAAGCGCTTTTAAACTAGCTCCAACATTGGTATTATTAGTTTGGGGCGCAACTGTTGCACAATACCACGCTTCAAATTCATTTTTGAGTGAACTGGTTTCGGCAGATTGGGTCAATGATGCCAGACAATACTTTACTGCAAAATTAGACCATGCATTCACAAACCCCGAATCCAATGCGTTTGCAAAGAGTTTATTGTTTGGCATAAAAACAGAAATGTCTTCTTCTCTAAAAACAGCCTATCAACAACTTGGCATATTGCATATCATCGCAATCAGCGGCATGCATCTAGATATTTTATTTAAACTATTAGAAAAATGTACGCGTTGGTTACCCAATCAACTTTGGGCAAGATGGACAAAATTGATCACCCTACTCCTGCTAGTTTGGTCCTACACGCTTATTGCAAATGCTGGACCATCTGTGGTTAGAGCGAGTTTATTTTTTAGTGCAATATTGATTGGTCGATTTTTTTATCAAAATATTTTTTCCCTTAACACCATCAGTATTGGTATCCTGCTTGTACTGCTGTACAATAGTCAAATTATTTCAAGTATTGGACTTCAGCTCTCTTATGCAGCCGTGGTGGGTATTCACTTCATATATCAACCCCTTGTACAATTAGTACCCATGGACAATAAATTTTTACAAATTGCTTGGAGTAATCTGGCCATCTCTATCGCTGCGCAATTAACCACATTGCCTATTGTGTTGTATTATTTTCATACAAGCTCTAGTTTGTCTATTATTGGTAATTTCCTATTTGTACCCTTAAGCAGCATCCTCTTATATGGTTTATTGGTATGGATGGTCTTGCCCAGGATTGCATTTCTACAGGAAATCATTGCAAAAGGAATTAGCTGGTATATTGAAACCATGAATAAAAGTATTGGCCTAGTTTTTCAATTTTTTCAGATGGAGGATCGACAGTACAATTTGGGGATTGCAGGGCTGGTATATTATTATTTCTGCCTCTTTGTAGGCTTATATTGGCTTTTAAACAGAACCCCAAATGCATTGTTAATGCTGCTATTTGGAACCTGTGTTTATAGTGTCATAAAGTTATTCAGTCTTTAACCCATTTTGTGGAAAATCCGAGCCGGACAAAAAAGTAGAAGCTCGTACCTTTACATATGGAAAAGAAAATACAATCAGCATTAATCTCTGTTTTTTACAAGGATGGTTTAGAACCATTGGCTAGAACACTTCATCAACAAAATATCACCATCTATTCTACTGGTGGAACTCAAAAATTTTTAGAAGACTTAGGCATCCCCTGTGTGGCTGTTGAGTCTGTAACTGGTTATCCCTCTATTTTAGGTGGCCGTGTAAAAACATTACACCCTTCTGTTTTTGGAGGTATTTTAGGAAGAAGATACGAGGCACAGGATTTAAAAGAAATGGAGGAGTTCAAGATACCAGCCATTGACCTTGTCATTGTTGATTTATATCCATTTGAGGAAACACTAAGGACCACCACAGAAGAAAAAGCCATTATAGAAAAGATTGATATTGGTGGCCCATCTATGATTAGAGCTGCCGCTAAAAACTTTAGAGACTTGACTGTGCTTGCTGCAAAAGACGATTATGCAGTACTCAATAAAATATTGATTGACCAAGCTGGAAGCACAAGCTTAGATCAAAGAAAAGCTTTTGCTGCAAAGGCTTTTGAAGTAGTAATGCATTATGATATTGCGATTAGTAATTATTTCAATCCAACTTTAGGCAAGACATTGCGCTATGGAGAAAACCCACATCAGGTAGCCACTTTCTATGGTGATTTAGATACCTGGTTTACACAATTAAACGGCAAAGAATTATCCTATAATAATTTAGTAGACGTAGACGCTGCCATTGCATTGATCCAAGACTTACCTCAAACAAGCTTTGCCATTATCAAGCATACCAATGTATGTGGTGTGGCGCAAAGAGCTACTGTATTTGAAAGTTGGGAAGCTGCATTGGCTGGGGATCCTGAAAGTGCGTTTGGAGGTGTATTAGTGACCAATGGCACCATCGACGTTCCAACAGCAGAAGCCATTCAAGAATTATTTTTTGAAGTTTTAATTGCTCCCGCATATGAAGCTGAAGCATTGAACATTTTAACAACTAAGAAAAATAGAATCTTACTTGAAACAAAGCCAGGTGTTCATTTACATCCTACTCAAAAAAAATCAATCCTGAACGGAAGCCTTGAACAAGGCTTAGATACAGGTAATTATACCAATTGGGAGGAAGTAGGTGCAAGGCCTTGCACAGAAAACGAAAAAGCAGATTTAGTTTTTGGTAATATTATTTGCAAGCATTTAAAGAGTAATGCAATTGCATTAATTAAAAATAAGCAACTGGTTGGTAAAGGATGCGGACAAACTTCTAGAATAGATGCATTGAGACAAGCCATTGAAAAAGCAAAGCAATTTAATTTTGATCTTAAAGGTGCTAGTCTTGCATCTGATGCTTTTTTCCCATTTGATGATTGTGTAAAAATTGCACAAGAAGCAGGTATCGAGGCATTCATTCAACCAGGAGGTTCTGTAAGAGATAAAGATAGTATTGCATACTGCCAAGCAAATGGTTTAGCAATGGTCATGACAGGTCTTAGACATTTCAAACACTAAGATTACAAGATGGCCAATCAAAATAAAGCCTACTTAGCGTTAACGGTTACAAGTATTGTATGGGGTACCACTTGGGTCGCAAGTAAGATGGGTGTAATGCATATGCCCGCTTTTGAAATGGCCAGTATTCGTCAATTTTTAGGGGGCTCATTGTATGTGAGCTTCTTTTTAATCAAAGGTGAAAAGCTGCCCACCAAAAAACAATTTCTTTGGCTACTAGGCATGTCCCTTTTGATGTTTGTATCTTCCAATGGTATAGCCACTTATGGTTTAAAATTTATCACAAGTGGACTAGCTGCTTTGATTGCAGCCTTATATCCTTTATCTGTTGTATTGATTGAAAGGTATTACTACAAAGCCATTGAGATTACACCCAAAACCATGATTGGTTTGTTTCTTGGACTATTAGGCATTGGATTTATTTTTTACAAAGACAGTGTAACAGTGCATGGAAGCAATTATATTTTAGGTGTTGTATTATCCTTCTTAGCAATGATCACTTGGAGTATTGGATCCATTATTATCTCAAGAACAAAAATCAAAATCAATGCATACAATTCAATTGGATGGCAGATGTTGATGAGCGCAATCATGATGGGATTGATCACATTGATTAGTGGAGACTATGTTCCTTTAAATAAAATACCTGCAATATCCTGGGGCGTTATTGTGTATATGGTGATTGGAGGCTCTGTATTTGCATTTATATCCTTCATCTATAGTATGAAGCATTTAAAATCATCTATCGCATCCTTATATGCTTATATCAATCCAATTGTAGCAATTTGGGTGGGCTCTCTTTTGTTAGATGAGCATATGACATGGAATAATATAGTAGGTTCTATTATTACCTTGATTGGTGTCTACTTAGTCAACAAAAGCTTGAAGGATCAAAAGGATCCAGTGCATGCTATTTCAGATGCAGATGGCATGTAAATAAACTGAGGGCTTAGCGGGAAGGATTACTTTTTATTTTTTTCTTTCCAAAGTTGATTGAATGTCTTTGTAGGAAACTGTAAAGGCGATCTTTGCTTGGCCCAACCTTTGAATATTTTATTAACTACCCAATTTTTAATGGTGGCATTGCCTTGATTCATCAACAATCGATTCATGGATGCTTGTTTCCAGATCTTCCAAGCAAACTCTTCAGAAAAATTACTTTCACCAGCTACCACAGACTCCCTTCTGTTTTCTAGCAATAGTTCATGCAAATTAATTTTAACAGGACATACTGCAGTGCAGTTGCCGCACAAACTAGATGCAAAACTCAAATGTTTATAATCATGCATGCCTCTTAAATGAGGTGTGATCACGCTTCCTATTGGGCCACTATAAGTTGTTTCATAAGCGTGTCCACCGATATTCTTATAAATTGGACATGCATTTAAACAAGCGCCGCAACGAATACAATAAAGCGCTTCTCTGCTTTTTGCATTAGCGAGTAAATTCGTTCTGCCGTTGTCTAATAAAATAACATACATGTCCTCAGGTCCATCTAATTCATCTGCTTGTTTAGGTCCGGTAATAATACTATTGTACACCGTCACTTGTTGGCCAGTGCCATAAGTAGATAACAAAGGCCAAAGTAATCCTAGGTCAGTCACAGAAGGGATTACTTTTTCAATGCCCACAATAACAATATGTGTTTTTGGGAAAGCTGCAGATAGTCTGGCATTTCCTTCATTTTCAGTTAATGCAATGCCCCCAATATCGGGAAGGATAAAATTAGCACCAGTGACACCAATTTCTGCCTGCACATATTTTTCTCTCAAATTTCTTCTTGCAACCAAGGTCATTTCTTCTGGGGTCATATTGATATCTGTACCCAATTTTTCGGCAAATAATTTAGCAACATCCTCCTTGCTTTTATGCATTGCAGGGGTCACAATATGATAAGGTGCTTCACCATCTAGTTGCTGAATATATTCTCCTAAATCGGTTTCAACAGATTCAACCCCAATAGATTCCAGATAGGCATTCAAGTGAATCTCCTCTGTGGCCATGCTCTTGCTTTTCACCAAGGTTTTACATTCTTTTTTCTTGCAGATAGTACCTATAAAATCAAGCGCTTGCTCACTATCTTCTGCCCAAAACACTTTTGCTCCACGCTTTGTGATCTGTTCTTCGAATTGGGTTAAATATAAATCCAAGTGTTCGACCGCTTCCCATTTAATATTTTTTGCTTGAGATCTTACTTTTTCTAAATCGTTGAATTGTAATTTACCCTTAGGTACAACCGCATTGTATTTACCAATATTGAAATTGATTTTTTTTCTATGATCTCTATCCAGCGCTTTCTGGCTACTTTTTTGATCAAATGAATCTGAGTAAATACTTTCCATAGAATTATTTTTTCGCTAAATGTTTTGCAGAAGCTTCTAATGCCTCGTAAAATTCATCGCCGTATTTTCTAATAATGGATTCTTTCAAAAACACATAAGCAGGTACTTTCAATTTAACACCAAGGCTACAAGCCGCTTGGCATAAGTCTTCTCTTGGCTCATAGTTCATATATTCTATCGATGGATCAGACTTGCTTTGTTGTATTTTAATGGGAAATAGATGACAGCTGATTGGCTTTTTCCAAGAAATTTTGCCATCATTGTAGGCTTGTTCGAAGGCGCATTTGATGATATTTTTTTCATCCTTATAACCATAAGCACAAATGCCGCCATTGATGGTAGGTGTCACCCAACCAAATTCTCTATCATATAAATATGGACCCACAGTTTCAACTTCTTTGATACCCTGCTTGGTCATATAAGGTTTTACAATTTCGTAAAACTCCTTCACGTATTCTTTTTCTTGATTATCCAAAGGAGCGCCTGCATCACCATCTTCACAACAGCCTCCCTTACACTTTGTCAAATCACAAACAAACTGTTCCTCGATTACTTGGTCGCTAACTAAAACCTGGTCAATTATTATCATACTAAAAGGTTAAAACAAAGGTATTACTAATTGATTAAGATTTCCAATGAAAGGTCTTCACAAGTTGTTTTAAATCCTGGTATAAAAAATCAATCACTGGCGCTAAAGAATCTGCATTTGGTGTGGTATCAAAATAAAGGGCCCCTCTTAAAAAGTGACGACTAGAATCTGTGATAAAGAATTGGTAAGGACTTGCTACATCTCCGCCCAAGTGAAAAAATACACCCTGAAGGCCTATTGGATTTTCAAATGCCGAGTCTTCTATAAAACTTGCCTTATTGGAGTGGTTATTGGCAAAATTGTAGGCATCACGAACCAATACATCCAACTGGTTTTTTTGAATCGCATTGTAACTAATGTATAAAGTTGCATTCAGGGTAGGAAATTGCAGGTTCATCCAGCCTGTTTTTTGCTGATCTGCTTCCCTGTACGCCACCGATTTATCCACGACAGCATAAGTTGGGATATCAAAAGTATAAGGAAGCCCAGTGACCGCACCAGATAGATATGTTTTTTTAGGCAATGTTAATGCTGGATAGCCCGTCTCTTTTGGAGTAAATTTTGAATTACAAGCAGTAAAGCCAAGTGTAAAGCATATAAGTACAATGAAAAAGAATTTATACATTTTCCTGGCTAATAGAAGTGATAGGGGTGATGATGGATTGTATTTTATGGATACGATTTTTCTGGATATCTAGGGCAGTAAAACTGAATTGCTTGTATTTTACCACTTGTTGAACCGCTGGGAATTCACCAGCCAATTCTAATATCAATCCAGCAACAGTATCACTCTCTCCTTTCACTGCATCAAAGAAATTAGTAGGAATATCTATAAAATTACAAAAGTCAATGATCGCAGTTTTACCTTCAATGATATAATGAAAATCATCAATTTTTTTGATCATTGATTCCTCTTCATCAAACTCATCTTTAATATCCCCAACAATCTCTTCTAAGATATCTTCTAAAGTAATGATTCCACTTGTTCCACCAAATTCATCCACCACAATAGCAAAGTGAATGCGCTTAGATTGAAATTCCTTTAATAAATCTTCGATCATTTTTTGTTCATGTACAAACAAAACAGGACGAATTAATTTTTGCCATGCATAATCAGCTTCTTCTTGCA
>Ga0315903_10003694_pt1 | contig 20984 bp, 17 predicted proteins | sample LakEriMetagenome_7_FD_203524 | JGI IMG/M metagenome (GOLD analysis project Ga0315903, IMG submission 203524) | Freshwater fungal communities from buoy surface, Lake Erie, Ohio, United States - Buoy 2 MA119 | ecosystem: Environmental > Aquatic > Freshwater > Lake | place: USA: Lake Erie, Ohio... | reverse complement strand
GTAATACTAGACTATTATCTATTGTGCCAATAAATTTATTTGGATACATATGTGATTTTATAAAGACTGCACGTTTTAATGTCATATTTGTATCACCAATACATTTCGTCAATATATTTTTATTATGTGTATTGTTATTTTTAATGTATGAATTATATTTTATGGCATTTTGCATTTGAATATCATCACCTTTTCTAGCAGAATGACAAATACCTATATTTGACCGTGGAAAGCATATATCTTTTGCGGTATCAGATACATTAGCTTTTCTAGAGAATCCAGCACATCCTTCTAATTGATTACATAAATCAGAACATTGTTCTAAAGTTTTATCTGTCCAGTTTTTATTATCTTTACCAGGTTCAGTTTCCTGACCATAATAATTTGCATATAACATTTTTAAATTAGTTCCATCTGGCTCAATATATGTTTCATTCAATTTAATATAATCAATGCTAGCTGGATTTGTATTAGAATCTGTAAAATTATCTATTCTAGATTGATTGTATAAATTTATAAATATTATTATTAATACTATTATAATACAAATTTTAACACCAAGACATAAAATATCCATAATTATAATAAAATGTATATATTACTATAATTAAAAAAGAATTAAAAAAGAATAAAATGAATGTTTGACTACAGTTCCAGACATAATTACTAACTCGAATTTAAAAATAATTATTTATGATACTTTTATAAGTTTTTCTGATGTTTTTCTGATGTTTTTCTGATGTTTTTCTGATGTTTTTCTGATGTTTTTCTTATTGTCTTGGACTGTAATAAGTTTATGTAATTTAGCGACTGGAAGGTGTAATATTGTTTATAACTGGGTATTTTTCTATGAGTCTTGCTTTATCAGGTTCATATAGGATAAGATTTTCAATAATATTTTTTAATGATACTATTTGATCTTCATTACTTTCGACTTTAGATAATAAATCGTAGTTATCTATATTAGAATTGCTAGAACTATTTGAACGTGTAGAACAGAATTTCTTTAAATCAGCACGGGTTTCTAATATCATTTTTTGATATGCTACATTGGGATCATCATCCCCTATATCATTTAACATTTCTTGATTTGTAAATTCTTCTATATTACCAACTTTTGCATTTATTATATCTTTATCAGATAATACAAAACTTCCATTATTAGTATTACTAGTTTCCAAGGAATTAAAACCTATATCTAAAGGTAAAAAATTTCCTAAATAATAGGAAGTATCTTGTTTCATTATTTGTAAAATATTTGCAGATGTATTAAAAACCAATCCATACATCTTACCATCATTATCATATAATATATCATGAAGTTTACTACTATTTGCCCCACGACTTAAATTTAAACCTGAATTTTTCCAATTCAATTCTGTAAATTGATATAAATCAAAATTTGTATCTAATGCTAGCATATATCCATTATTATCATAATATAAGCGTAATAAACGTCGATCTAATTTAGGAATAACTAATTCTATATTATTACTGTTTAAATCAGAACTTGATTTTATTTGTAATTGACCTGTGGTTGTAATTGTTATCATACGTGCGGTTTCCCTGTCAAATAAGCAATATATAATATTAGTATTTTCAGAAACACGTTTCCAAGGACTAGTAATATTTGTAAATAAATTTGTAGTTTCATTAGTATTTGTTTTCATATATAGTATATTATCATATCCAATACCTAGCAATGTTTTTAAATTAGGTGTTAATGTAATCATACGAAGAGGAATAGTATCATTTGGTAGAGAATTAGGCAATGGACCTTCCCACATTGTATTTTGAATAGTATCTTTTTTATATAATCGACCATCATTAAATACTGCTAATATAGTGCTATCTGGTAATTTTAACATATGTATTGGTAAATTATATTTAATATATTTTTCGCCATCGATATCACATAAATTACTATCTGGTGTAGGTGTAAGATTACAAATTAATCTAGGAAAATTACGAAAAACATTCGATAATGAACGTTCGTAAATTGATTTATTACCTAGTTGTTTTGCTTCATTGTTTAAAGTTCTAGTGATAGAAGAAGATATAGTAATAGATGGATTATCAAAGCATTCAAACTGTGTTATTTTCTTACCACTGAAAAAATACCAGTAAATTAATATAGCAATACTAAAAAATAGAATTACAGAACTAAAGTTAATTAAATTAGAAAGTGTTTTATCTAGTTTTGGTTTTTCATTATTCATTTTTTAAAATCTATTATTTAGAGAGATATTCTTATACTAGATAAAAATATATCTAACAATGTAATAGAAAAATAAATTAGTATTTTAATACTTATACATATTCTCATAAATATATTATAAATGCCTCTTCGTCAAATAAGACGTTCAAAATCTTCTAAACATCAATCTGCACACCGCCAACGAGGTGGCGACCCAGGTCGTGTTGCTTTACCACCAGCATATTGGGGTAATGGCACTCGTGGATATTATAAAGAAGGTTCATCAGAATTAGCAGGATGTGCAAAACAACATGCAGTTAGTCAAGGTGTTATTTCCAAAGATGGATATTGGGCTGGTCCTAATCTATATCCCTTGCTAGGTGGTTCACGTCGACAACATAAAATTAGTCAAAAAGGTGGTGGCTGTGGTTGTAATGGTCGCCGTTATCGTTCCAAGTCTAAATCCAAGTCTAAATCCAAAACTAATAAAAATATGAAACGTCATTGATTGTAAATTGCATTTTCATTTTTAATTATTTCTGTATTTTATTTAGTAATTATAATAAAATGTCGTATTTTGGATATGGTCAAAAATATCCTACAACATCTACAACATCTACAACACCTTCAAGATGTGCTAGTTTAAAAATAACTACGAACAATACTACAAATATAAATGCATCTAAAATGAATAATTTTAAGGTAGATAGAAGTGTAAAGAAAAAAATAGAACAAATTAAGAAAACAAAAACAAGTATAACATATCCTAAAGGTAAAACGAATAATGAGAGGAAAAAAAGTATAAAACATGCAACAAATACGCTAACATCATTGCGAAGTTCTTATTATAGAGATTTATCAGCTTATCTTAAGAATAAAGCGATTTCACGTCTTAACAAATTATTATCCAGTCCTAAAGATAGTCGATTTGAAAAAGTTGCATGCACGATTAAAGCATTATTTGAAACTATTAATAAATGTCCATCTGCACCTCAATATCAATATGGTAAAACTAGTATTAGTTCTATTGACTCTTTTAAAAAACAATTCATAGATACTTATAGTTCTGATAGAAATAAACTAGAGTCTGCTACAAATTTTATAGGTAATATATTTGAAAATCGAAAAGATAGTATAGAAGCTATAAAAAATAATCCAAATAAAACAGAGTTTCATTCTGCATTAGTAAAAATACTTGAATCAAAACAAGTTTGTTCTTAAATTGTAAATAATGCATAATATTTTTTGTTAAAAGATGCTTAAGTTTCTAGCACCTTCAATAAATTCATCAAAATTAAATAAATTAAAATATTCTTCTAGTTTGAAATTGCATACTTTTTGTAATTTTGCCTTTTTCGTTAAATTAAAGTATTCTAGCATTTGTTTTCTATTATATTCCATATCATAAATACTACTACCATTTACAAAAAATCCTATCATTCTAGATATTGTTAAATCCCAACCTATAATGAAATCATAACCCATCCCACAATATGTAGTAATTAATGGTATAAATCCAAATTTTGCTGTATAATAATCGTCATATATTATATCTGAACCATCTTCTAGTTTACCACCATGAATAATTATTTTTAAAGCAAAATTTACTTCAGTTTGTTGTTTTTTCATTTTAGATTCCCAATCACTAATTTGTTTTCTATCAGTTTTTTTAATCTTGGGTTTTGTCATTACTATTATTAAAAATATTTTAATAATATCAGGTATTAACTCATTTGATATTCCATAATATATACATAAATTATTAATATGCTTTTCAAAATTATGATTTCTAGTTTCAAATTGTATATCATTTAACATTTGTTCAAATTTTTCTATTACTGTTATAATTGTTTCATATGATAATGTGTTATCTAGCGGATATAATTGTGAATCTAAAGAAGAGTTAACAATAATTTTATAATATTTCATCAGTATTTCTATTTTATTTTGAATATCTTGTTTTGTTTTTCCTTCTAGATTAAAATATCTAAACCAACTAGAAGATGAACAAAGCTTTATAATACGATTATAATCAAATATTGATTTTTCTTTTATTAAATCATATTTATATAGAAATGTAATAATTGTATTAGAGTTTGATGTTATTATAATATCAATAAGATCATTAGGTAAAATATATTTTATTACCATTTTTATATGATATATTTTAGTTCTAGTTTATAGGATATTAGATATTGTTTAATATGTTATGTATTTCATTTTTTATATTAAAATATTTATAAAATTTAGTAAAATATCTTGTATCATAAAATATTCTATTAAAAATGAATTGTAATATTTCAGTAATAATTATTTTTTTATTATTAATAATTATTATTGGAATGATTCTAGTTAGTCAAAAAAATAGTGAAAAAAGTGTTAAAGAAAAAAAAGGTTCAGATGTTGTATCTGATGTTATATCTAATGTGGAGGGTTTTAATATGTTAACGGATGTAGAAATGATAAATTCTAATAACGATACAATTAATAATTTATTATCAATTTTGCAAAAATATAAACCAAATATTCAATTGACTGGTTCAGCAAATATACAGAATGATATGTCTAAAACGTTTAAAGATGGTGTTAATATTGTAGACCAATCTCTAAATTCATTATATGAATCAAATAATAAAGCAATTGAAATGAAAATGAAAAACATACAAAAAAAGGTAGCAGATATAAAAAGGACAACAGACAAATTAAAGAAAGAATTTATTATAACTAAAAAATATCAACGTATTAAATCGTTAAATAATGGTTTAGAAATGGATTTAATAAATACACCAAATACAAGGTTTCAAGATGATTTAAGTGGTTCAAATATAGCGGCATATATGGTTAGTGTAAATAATGGTTGTTTATCTGTAGGTGCAACAGATTATGATGTTTATCAGTGTGATGATACCAATATAAAACAATACTTTAAAATGGAACATATTCTTAATGAAACAGCTTATCAAAATGCTATTGATTCGGCTTTACCTTTTGATAATATAGATAAATCTAAAATTAATTATCCATTTGTTATGATGAAGTCTATAAATAATGAAAATTGTTTAACAAATACTCATGGTAATTTAACAGTACAACCTTGTTATTCATATGTTGCACAAAGATGGATGGCATTGTGATAAACTTGATAAAGTTAGATTTGAATTGTTTTTACTTTTTCTTATTTTTTTGTCTATATGTATTAGAATCAAATTATATAGGTAAAATTTTGATATAATGGAACTAAATAAATTAAAAGCTAAAATGGAAAAATATAATCTAGTGAATATTATAAAAATAATTATATTACTAATAGTTTTGTTTATATCTGCTAGAATATTTATTCCTAATATTAGTTTTTCTAATGTCTCAAATTTATTTACAGATAGCAAAAGCAAACGCAAAAGTAATAGTAATAATAAGATAGAGGGGTTTGCTTCAAGTATGGGAAATCCTTGTTATGGAAATCAATTAACATTACAAGATCCTACTAATAAGCCAACATATAATGGCAATACTGTCATTTTTAAATTTGATAATATTTATAAGATAGAAGGTTTTCGATTTGAATTTAATTCATCTGTTCCTAAACAAATACCGGTGTATATTCAATATGAAGATGGTAATGGTTCAATGCGTTATATTAAATCACGATATTTAAATTCTTCACCACCAATGCATTTAGCAGATAATTCATATCTTGAAAATATAGAATCAATATTAGATGAAAATAATTTAGTTGTATATACTTCTAAAATCTCTCTTAAAATTGGTGATGAAAATAAACCTATATCAAAACAATATCCATGTGGATTTATAAATAAGTTTACTTTTTGGGGTTCAACTAGAGATATGATGTCAAAGAATGAATTTGAAGCTTTATCAAATATATTATCAATGGCAGATTTACCTAGCACATCTGCAGATATAAATACTGGTAAATTCAGTTTTAAACAAACCGATGACTATTTAATATATGGAATAAGTATTTCTTATAGTTTTAAAAATCCTAACAATCTATCAATTACAACCATACCCACAACAACCATACCTATGACAACAACCATACCCACAACAACCATACCCACAACAACCATACCCACAACAACCATACCATTACCAACACCAACCATACCATTACCAACACCAACCATACCATTACCAACACCAACCATACCATTACCAACACCAACCATACCATTACCAACAACAACCATACCATTACCAACAACAACAATACCTATGACAACTACATCATTACAAAATAATTTTAAAAATATATTAGAACCATTTGCAAATAAAAATAATTGTCCTGTAATTATAAATACAGATAGTCCATTTCGAATTACAATAAATTATAATAATGGTATTTATTTGGGTAATAATTTTTCACTAAAGCAAAAATATATAATTAGAAGTGATCCAATGGCAATTGATCCAATTGATCAACGTGCATATATAATATTTCCAATACCAATTATTGCAAATCAGATTAATTTAACTATTCCGCCAGTAAGTATATTAGATAATAATAATTCAACAAAATATATAATTGTTTCTAGTCTTAAAGCATATGGAATAACACCAACAAATACAGATATAACAAATTATAAAAAAACAGTGAATGCATTATTAAATACAAGTGATATTAATAAAAAAAATGTAGATATATGTCCTAGTGTAGATGATTTAATTAGTAAGCAAAATCAAGCACAAGCAATTTGTGATAATTTAGAATATCAAGATCGTGTTAAATCTGAAAAAGTGCGACTAGAAAAAAATAAACAATATCTTCTAAAATTACAACAACAACAAGAACAAATAGATCAACTAAATACAGTTATTCAAACTCTAGATAATAAACGCCAAGAAAGGGGTAGAATAATGGACATGTCACGTTTACTACAATATCAACAACAACGTGAAACCGCTAGTAGTATACGTGATATAGCTAATCAACGTTTACAAAGTCAAGATACAAATCAATTACATATGGATGTTAATATAAATACACAGTAAATAACCGCTAGTATTATTTTTATTATTTTTATTTGTTTTTATTTGTTTTTTTGTTTTTTTATAAATAAATAATTTTATTCAGATAAATTTTATGAAAAAAACATATATAATAATTAGATAGATATATTGATAATTTTATATAAATGATGGTATCCCAGCGTAAATTAATAATTATATTATGTATAATTATATTATTTTTGATAATTTATAATTTGTATTCTAGCAGTAGTTTTTTAAAAAGTAATTCTAGAATAGAGAATTTTGATAATAATTTAGCAGTAGATTTATTAAATAAAATTAATTCGCATGATGCACAGATAACAAGAACACCAGGTGCAGAGGATTTAGAATTAGTTTTTTATCCTTGGACAACAAAATTATATAATTTACAAAGTAATAATAATGTTAAAACTATAGGTTTATATAAACCTAATTTATCTATCAATGGTAAAAAATATTATAAACTAGGCGATATGTTAAGTCAAAATACTGATTATTCACCACCAGAAAATAAAGAATCAATATTACTTATTGATAAAGTTGGTAGTGATGTAAAACCGCCTATAAATTTTAATAAAATTATTAGTTTTGGTGATTCTAATTTACCTTCTATTTACCGTGATTTTGATAATAAATTATCACCTAATATGAATGTAACTTCATTTTATGATGATTTTAAAAATCTAGAACAATCTTTAACTACAATAGATAATATATTAGCTTCTAATCAACAATATATTTTACAAAAAATTATAGATACTATTGCAAGCCAACAAACCGGAATTAATATATCTATTGGTTCCCAAGTTATATCTTTTAATGATGCAATAAAATTACCAGTAACAGAAAATGGATATGGTATTATTTCAAATGATGCTATTAATCATGAAACTGGCATTTTATTACCTCTTGGTTTTGATTGTAAATTTTATGGTTGGGTTGGACGTAATAATTTACAATTAATAGAATCAATTACTGGTTGGGGTAAAGATTATGATTTGAATAATGTGAAACTAGTTAAAAAAAAATTACAATATCCAGGTTTAGAATTAATGGAAATAATTGGTTATCCTGTTGTAATTAATTTATTTAATTTAATTCAACCTAAAGAAATTATTGATTTTTTAACAAATCAATGCAATTCATTAATAAATATTTTATCTAATCCGGGTATGACTCCTGAATTAGCAAGTTATCTAAAATTAGGTAAACTAGAAGATATAAATAAAATTCTTAGTATTTTAAGTATGCTTACACCAGAATCATATGAAAATAATGATATTGATAATATTTTGAATCAATTAAATAAAGAGTTTACATCTATAAATGCAGATACATATTTAGGTTCTCTTATTCAAATTAAATTTAATTTTGAATATCCAGTAATGCATATGAGTCCAAACGGTTTTATTAAATCATCTGGTAATGTTCGAAATAAAGGTATTCGAGACTATAATCAATTAATTAGATGGATTCATCGTATAGAAATAGGGCCATTTAATGATAGTATAATTAAAAAAATGGTTCAAACTAAAATATTCCTTAATAATCAAAATTTTAGAAATAATATTTTATCTAATATGCGTCAAATGTCATCATTTATTACTGCAATCAAATCTAATTCTATAGAATATTTTCCTCTTCGTATTTATGAACCTATTCCCCCTGAAGGATACATTGCTGTTGGTCATGTTTTTGGAAATAAAGATAATGATTTACAAACTATAAAAACAATGAATAATATTGTTTGTGTTCCACGACATTGTGTTCGTGATATGCGTGATTGGATTGCTACTGATAAGGTATTTGAATATAATCAAGGTGGTGTATACTGGGCTATTTATAAAAATCCATATATTGGAACATTTATATCTGTAAATAAACCAGAACCGCCTGAAGGTAAAGTTCCTAAGGTTGTTGCTTGTGTAGCTAAATGTTCAGCTGTAGATGATTTAAAGAAAGCAGATGAATGTGCTAGAACTTATCAAAAAATAAATAATAAAATAAATGAAAAACTAGAATTGACTACATCATCATTGACAGATATAGTGAGTGATACAGAAGATAGTATTTTTTTGAAAAAAATAAAAGATCAAAATGATAATCTTATTCGATTACAAAAACGTGCACAATTATTACAAACTGATATTGATAAAGCAGATATAATTACACAGGAAATGAATAAAGCAAAAATGCAGAATTATGTTGATACACAAAAACGTAATATTGAATTAGTAGCTGAAAGATTAGAACGTGATAAGAATAAAATAGATGCGAATATTAATATACCAACTGATGTATTAAATCGTATTATTAATATTATTCAAAACCTACCTAATATTCCACCTGTGCAAAAACAAACAATAATAAATAAAATAATACAAAATGCACAAGCAAGTAATGCAGGTTTAATGACACAAGAACAATACAATGTTAATCTTAATAATATATTACGTTCTTGTCCTCAATATGATTTATCCGGATTAGTTAAGAAATCTTTAGTAGGTGATGTATGTTATGGATGCGGAACACCTGAATAATTTTTATCTAGCATTTTTCAACTAAAACATTTAGGATTATTTTCTGATGTATTTAGAAATTGACATTCATCACCTGAAACACCTGTAAATCCTTTATTACCTGGCATTCCAATATTTCCAGGTTTATTTATAAGATAGTAATAATAACCTACTAAAATTACAAGGCCAATAATATTTATCAATAAGAGGATAAAATACCATATATACCCATTGGATATATTGGATTTTATCATTGTATTTATTACATTTTGTATAGCAGACCAATATAAAATAATTACAATTAAAAATACAGAAATAATAACTATATACATAGTATATTTAATAGATAGTATATTTAATAGATAGTATCGTCTTATAACTAGTATCTTCTTATATCTAGTATCTTCTTATATCTAGCAATTATAATTATTTTTTAGTATTTATTTTTCTTTTTGTAGTAGATTATCCTTTTACCGGTTTTGTTATTAGTGTTATAACATAGAGGATTGCACGCAATCCTCGCTGTTTTAACAATCGGCCTGCTTTGCAAGCCGGTGTTATAACACAAATAACCATTTAAAGGATAAAGTAAAAAATAAAAAAAAACTTATTATATAAATATAAATATTAGTTTTCTAATTATTCAAAATTATAAATGGATAAAGAAATAATTTTGTATAATTTTAATGTTAATCTAGAAACTATTGCTAGAATAAAAAATGGACATAAGATTTACATTGATTCAAATCAAATGATACAATTAGATGAACCATATATGTTTCAAGGTTTATGGCGTTATTGTTATTCAATTAGTCGAAAAGATGCATTATATGTTTTAACTAAATTATTTAATGATATTGAAATATATATAAATGCTTTATATTTGAATGTAAATTTAATAAATAAAGATATTAGAATATCTAGAAGCACATCTAAAGATGCAATTTTATTTATAAGTAATATTCAAAAATTAAATACTAATATTCAAAATGCAAATCAAGGAATTAAATATTTACAAGAAACTTATAAAGAAGATAAAGAAACAGAAAACAAATTACAACGCATTATTGATAAAGGCAACTCACTTATTACCAGTTTTCAAACAATGATTCAATAATCTAAAAACATAATCACAGTACACAGTAAATAACCCCTAGAATTATTTTATTTATTTTTAAGTGTAGAAACATTAAAAATGTATATATCCAGATATCCAGATATCCAGATATTCATTGTGTAATATAAAACGTTTAATATTTTTTATTTTTGTGTAATATTTATATTAGATTTAGTATATATTATATTATCGAATGTCGGCTGCAACAGTGAATATTAATAATTTGAATGTGATTACATTTATAAAAGATATTTATCAATCTTTGAAACATATTGATAATTCTTTTCATAAGATGAAAACAGATATTGATACTAGAATGTTAAATCTAGAAGTAAATCAAAAAACCATTCTTGAAAAATTAGATAATTTAGAAAATTTATTTGGTAATATTTATAATAAAATAAATGAAAATAATAAAATTGATAAGACACTAGAAAATGAACTGCTAGATAAAATGTTTATATTAAATCAAGCAACAGTTAAGAATCAAAAAGTAGATTTAAAACCTCGTGAATTGACTATTGCAAATACAATTGAAAACGGATATTCAATATTAGACGTTTCTAATACTTTAGAACCTTCTAGTTTAGCTAGCACCGATGCTAATATAAGTTTAAATTATCATGAAATAAATGATACTATGTCTATAATGGAAAAAATAGAAAATTACACACAACACGCATATTCTGTATCACAACTACCACAACCAAAAGAAGAAAAAAATAATCTAGATTCATTATTATTTTAAGTTTATTATTTTAAGTCTTGAATATGTAAAAATATTTAGAGAAAAAAAAATTGCTAGGATAACACCAGTTGGTTTTACACTACTTGTTCTGAAAACCATTCAATATGTTTCCATGCATCTTCCTTAATCTTATTAAGTTTAATAATTTCAGTATCTTGAATACAATCTAGCATATCTGAAAATAACAACATATAAATCATAGTTGTATTACAAATATCCATACTCACATAATCCCAACCAAATGATATTCTTTGTGGATCTAGAATATCAATACCGGCAAAAGTTGCCCCAGGAATCATATCATAAGATCTATTACTCATTGGATGGTCTCTAGGAATACTAACATACAGACAATAATTACGCAATAATGGATTCTTTCGAATGTAATATTGATATTCCCACCCATCAATCCCAATAATTGGATATCGTGGACTGTATCCATTTGCATCTAGAAGCCGATCTATTTCTTCACTTTCACGTGCGAATATTTCTAAATGCGAACGGGTCTGGTTATTCAAATCAAAATTGTTATTAATATAGTCAATAAGCATCGTAAGAGTTATTACACCTGATGTAAAATTATTGTATTGCCGTGTCAAATCAATATAATTCATGGTTGTATAGATTTATGGATTTATGGATATGTATTTTGTGTGTCTAGTAATCAATTTTATTTCTAATTTTAATTTTTCTTCTATTTATTTAATTATAATAAAAAAAATAATATTCTGTAGGGCTGTAATTTATTCGTCGTCAGGAAAGACAGGAAGAATAAATGTCCAACCTCCCTCCTCATAGCCCGGGACATAGTTCGGTCCATTTTGATTGTGGACAAGACTGACTGGAACCCCATTCAGTTGGTTGTGGGCGATGTTCTGAATCTTGTCAGATGGCACAACGATTGCAGGGCAACCGTTGAATGATGCCAGTGCAATTGGCATGATGTCTGAATCTACTACCCAATGAAATTCGCCATTAGGAATGGGTTGCATCCATGGGTGCAAAAGTTTCTCAAGTGCCTTGGTCAATTCCATGATAATATTATCATGGTTAATTTTATCATGGTCATAATCTGCCTAGACCATTTTTGTGTTGTTGTTCTTTGGCAGATCACAAGAGAAAATAATTCATACATAAACTTGAACATAAATCATTTTTTGTTAAAAAAATTCTAAAATCTAAGAAAATCTACAAACAACACATTAATCTTATTCTTTTTTCTTTGTGGATTCTTGTTTGGCATCTAGTTTTGCCCTTAGACGATCACGTGTTGATTGTTGCCGTGCTGCTTGGCGAACCTGTGGGTTTTGTGCCATTTGTTGCATCATATTTGCCATTCCAGAACCGGCACCACCCATTGCACCCATAGTTTGTTTAAGTAATTCAGCGGGGTTTATAGATCCACGTTGAACTTCTTGTTGTAATCTAGATCCAAATTTGCCAACTAATCCCATTAATTTAGTAGGATTATCACCCGACATAAACTTACCTAATGCCTCGCCGATATTTGCAGGTTTGCCTTGTGCTTCCATCTCTTCAAAATTAAATGTTTCTGTAAGTTCTTTCGCTAAATCACCAAATAAAGGATTTCCAAATAAACCAGCACCAGCACCAGCACCAGCACCAGCACCAGCACCAGCACCAGCACCAGCACCAGCACCTGCACCAGCACCTGCACCAGCACCTGCACCAGCACCAGCACCTGCACCAGCACCTGCACCAGCACCAGCACCAGCACCAGCAACTGCACTAGAACTTTCATTCTCTGTATTATTATCAGTAGTGCTAGATTCCCCAGCTACACCTTTTTCATCCATAGGTGTACATTTGGTTCCGACATCATCGGTTGTGGGTGATGACATAGATTGTGCCATTGTTTGTGAAAGTTGAGACATAGCATTAGAGAATTCAGGATTACTGAACATTTGAGTAATTCCTGAAACTAAATTACCAATGCCGGCTGCAGCACCATCACTACCGCCACCTGCTAATCCCGCTGCGAGATTTCCAAGTCCTAGACCATTGGCTAGATTGCCGATAGAACCGAGACTGGAGGCGATATCACCTAAACCAAAAACACCGGGTGTTGATTCACTTTCATCTTTATCTTCAGTAGCAAGAGTTTTTTCTACTTTAGCAGGAATATTTACTTCACCATTTGATACCTTTTGTAGAATCTGAACAATTTCCTGATGATTGGGAATAATCTTACGACCTAGAATCATAAGAATTTGTAGATATTTCCAAATAGCAAGGTGATGAACTTCAGTACAAGAAGAACTAGACCAAACCGAATACAAATCAACACCTTCAATAAAAATTTTGCCAGGTGTAGCGAATAGTTCTACCTCTTTTTTAGCAATACTAGATAGATAATTATTAATCTTAGTATAAAAACACTTGGCATAGAAATCATTTTTATCATCACGACCTTCTAGTAGAGGTCGATAGTTTGATAGCAATGGTGTTTGAGTTTCTGGAAAGTTATTAATTAGTTCATTACAGAATTCTTTGAGATAATAGTTAAAGTAATCTAGATAAGTAAAATCCATTTTATGTTATAGGATATGATATAGAATATGTTTTAATAATTTACAATTATAAATGAATAAAAAAATAAGAAAAAAACGGATTATATTAAATTCTTTTCTAAAACATGTAAATAAATTTCTAATTAAAAAAAAAATTAATTTATAATAAAATAATAGATAATAATATTTATATTATAATAAAATAATAAATAATAAAATTTATAATGGCAGCCGCAGCTAGACCAGATCAATTGTCATCTAGTCAAAATACAATTGAGAATGATAGAAGTATATTAGCAAAATTATTTAGATTAGAACTTAAAAAAGAAGACCTTGCAAATGTGCACAATTTTGATGAATATTTAAAAAAAATGTCCGAAATATTTATTGATATTGTAATTGAAGATGTAAACGAAGAAGAGGATTCTAGAAAACTATTAAGTGGTGATGTTGAAACAATAAAGGAAATATTAGAAGATATAAAATTAGTTACGTATCCAGCAAAGATTGTATTTATGAGATTTCCAGTTCACAATAATTTAACATTTGAAAAAAGGGATACCAAAGTATTTCAAGATCAAGAAAAGATACAAAAAGATATAATAGAAACTGATTTTGAACATATTATAGGACTTGTAAGTAGTAAGAAGTGTAATATTTTAGATTATAATTATTTTGGAGCAATTACCAATCTATATGAATTTTACTTACCTAATTATTATAATAATTTAATTAAACCTACACTAGAAGAATTAAATAAGCATTTTTCTATTATTTCTGAAATTATAAAGTCAATTAAATCATTAAAAGAAAAACAAAGTAAAGGAAGTGAACTAAGCCAAACAGATTTAGAAACATTAAAAACTAATATTACAAAACTGTTTAAATGTGTGTACATTTCAGCTAGTTTCTATATGATTTTTGAAAGAGTAAAAAATAGATTTAATGCTATTGATACATTTATTAAACAAATGTGTAATATACCAAATATTACAATAAGAAATGAAAATATTAGAACAATGAACACAATCACTAATTTAAAAGCAAAAACAAATCCATTCCAAAAAATTAATGAAACAAAAAGAGAAGTTGAATTCCGTTTAAAATTAATTAATTTATTAATGATTAAGAATCAACAAGAATTTTTTAAAACTCCTAAACAAAATCAATTTATAAGTAATATTAAATATTTTCTTAAATATATATATTTAGGCACAGATTTATTAGGTAAAAATATAAAAAAAAATGAATTATCTCAAAAGTTTGCAGAGGCAATAAATGAATTTTTTCATGAAAAAGAAGAAGAATTACTACGAAAAGAGGAATTAAAAAAACAACGTGCAGAAGAAAAAAGACTTGCTTTAGAACAATATAAACGTGAAGTGGAAAATCAAAGACGTAAAAACACACAAAATTCAAGATTAAAAAGCACACAAAATAAAACTAAAAAAAATACTGGTGTTAGTGCCAGAGCTGGTACATTTGATAGTGATTTTGCAAGTACAAGTGCTTCTACAGGTGCAAATGCAAATACAAGTGATTCTACAGGTGCAAATGCAAGTGCTTTTACAGGTGTAAATGCAAATGCAAATGCAAGTGTAAGTGTAAATTCACATGAAAGTAATAAGCCTAATTTATCATTGAGAAAAATGTTGCATTTGCCACACATAGGAAAAGGTATAAGAAATTTACTTGGAGTACGTAAAAAAAAGATGGTAGTTTAGAAGCCAATGGTAGTTTAGAAGCCAATGATAGTGTATCTATGAGTTCGAGAGTGTCTAGAAAATCTGGAATCAAAAGATTTTTTAAGAAAGGTGAATAAAATTAATAAACAATTATGTTTATAGTTTTCTTGATAATTGCTTGCTTCTTTTAATTGATTTAATTGATTTAGTTGATTTAGTTGATTTATTTTTTTTTTGTATTTTATAACGTCCACCTGCTAAGCTTGCACCTGATGCACCTGATGCACCTGATGCACCTGATGCACCTGATAAATCTAATTGCCAAGGCTGAGCAGCAGCAGCACCGCCAGGTTCTGATCCTAAAAGTCGTGTTATTATTGGTCCTTGAATATCTGGGACACATTCATTTAATTCACTAATTTCTATTTTATATCTAAAGTATTTCTCTTCATTAAATAAAAAACAGTATTTTAGATAAAGATTATCATTTGGAATAATAATATTAGGTTGACGAAAAGTTTCTGTAATTTTTACAATAGATAAATACATTTGCATTAATCTATAATTAATTAGTATTAAAGAAAAATTTTTGGTTTTACACTTATGTAGTTTAAGACCTAATATTGTTTTTACGTCTCTAGATGCATATGGTTGTTTTGATAATAATGGTTCCATTAATTCTAATTGAGTTTTTACCATTTTATGATATATTAATTTATTTGCCTTAGTAGGATTGAGTTTAATTTCTTCATTAATTTCTTGTAAAACAACTTTATCATCATATTTATATGGAGACATTAACCAATATAATAATGTTGCAATATCATGATCTGTTGAGTAAACATCATTCATATTTTTTAAATAAAAGTCATATTCTATGGCATCATTATTAAAAAAGTCTATTCTGCTGGTTAAATAAATATTTCTTTTTCCATTAAAAAAAGTCATTTGAGCATGTCCAAAATCAATTATATATAATTTTTTTGTCTCTGGATTTATTAAAATGTTATCTGTTTTAAAATCATTATGGCTAAATTTAAAATAAGGTCTTACAAATGCAAAGAAATTGTAAACTTGTTCTAAAACTTTTAAAATAAATGGATTTATATCAGATTCAATATTTAACGTTTCTTCTTTATTACATAAATTTAATTGATGAGTTTTTAGTTGAATATAATCAGGTTTATGTTCTGTTAAAGTATATGGTATATATCCTTCTTTAAGAGTATCAGGATTTGTTTGACTTGTAAACATAACTTTAATTAGACCAAATTTAACAACTTTAGAAATTTCAGGTAATTTATCCGATAAACCTGGCATATTACAATAAAACCATATCATCGCATTAATTATATTCTCTATAATTGCATTATAAAGTCCATGATCATCAATTGTAAATACAAATGCACTTAATCTTAAACCATATTGTTTATCTCTATTATCTTTAACAGGAAAATAACAATTTTCTGCACCACAATATTTTATTTTATATTTACTTTTTTCATTATTATTTTGTTGTGATAATAATGTTCTTTTATTAAAATTAAACATAATATTTTTTGGAACTGAATCATCATTAAATGGTATATTAATTGTATATTTGAATAGATAACTATCGTTGTTTTTAAATTTTTCCATATCATAAAATATATATTGAAATGCAGTTTCATCTTGTAGTTTTGGTACTAAACCATTTAAATTTACTTCTTCTGCTTGAATACAAAGTGTATCATTTATATATTGTGCTATACTTTTTGTAATTCCATAGTGTTCTAAACTAAATCTTTTATTTTTTATAGTATCCATCCAATTACATTTTAATGATGAACTATCTAATATTTCCAATATGTTGCTTACATCATCAGATGTATAAGTATTTAAAAAAAAACCTGCTTTTTTTAAATATTCAACTAATGAGTTAAAATTATCTTTATCACCAACTAAAAAATGGGCGTATCCATTATTTATTAGCTGATCATGTAATACTTCTAATGCTTTAACGAAATCATCTCTATTAGGAAATTTTGGAGGCACTAATAAAGGACCACTATCTTGTGGCGAATAATGATGTTCCAAAGGATATTCAACTGGTATTAAATGATCATTAATATTAGGATAATAATCTTTATCACCATAATACTTTATTTCATTGGCTCCCCAATCGATACGTAAAATTCTAGGTTCTACTTCTGATGTATGTGCAGTTTTTATACTTTGTTTTAAAACTAATAAATAATCTATTTGTCCTTTAGCTCTCATTATATCTTGTAATGATCCATCTGTACCATACCGTTCTTTTATAAAGAAATTTTTGAAAAAATCATTAGTACATTGTGATTTAAAAAAAATAGTTGTTTCGTTTCCTCTTGGTAATACTTTTCTTGATACTCTTTTCAAAAAAGTAGTTTCATTTAAATTTTTAACTTTACTTATAAATTTTAAAGATTGAAAAGATTCATCATAAGTTAAATTTCCTATTTCTAATGTTTTGCCTTTTTTTTCTGCATAAAAAAGTATTTTTCCTAATTCTGACCAAAATACAAGTAAACCAACACCATTTTTATAATAACAGTTATTTGGATCTAAAAACATTTTACACAATTTATATATGTGTTTTTTTTATATGCTTGTATAGCTATTTTTAATTTAGATAAAAATAAGAAGACAATTAAATATAAATTAATTACATAATTTTTTAGCTATATTAGTTATATGATATAAATAATTTTTATTAATTTCATATTTACCATCTTTTAAAATATTATGCAATTTATCAAATTGATTTGAACCTATCTGATTTGAAAAATATAATGATAATCCCTTAAAATAATTCATAATATCATTTTTAATAAGAATAAATTGAACTAATAAATCAATAATTAGTGATAACAAATCAAAATCCATAATATTAATTTTAGAACATTTAGATAATTTTATATCACATCCATATCGGACATCAATAATTAAACCTTGACCAATCAGATCATATAATAAATATTTTAATTTGGAATTAGGAATTGTTGTTATCTTCATATCATTTATATAAATTGATGATTTTTCTAGATCAGAAAGAATTAAATCAAAATTTGTAATAAAACCATATTCTTTTAATTTTTTATTATTATTTGAACCTGTAGTTTCACGTATAAATACATTAGTTAATTTAACATCTGAATTAATATAATTAAGATATTTCTGTAATATTCTTAAGACTTCAAAATATCTAGTAATTTTCTCTGTAATAAATTTATCATATTCACTAAGAATATCTAAATTATTTTCTTCAATTGCTTTCTTTAATAAAGATGTATGATTCTCATCTAATAATTCTCGAATATTAGTTATTAACTTACTATTGTATTTAATTCCAATCATAGGCATTGTTATGAATGTTCCAATTGATGATATACCATATTCATAAAGTCTTAAAGTATGTGTTTTAATTAATTTTGATTCATCCGCGGTAATAAACATAATTTTATCTAAATTAGGAATAATTAAATTAATTAACATTTCATTAAATTTATTGCTAATTTTAATACATTGATCGTGTTTTATTCCAGTTGAAACATTCATCTTACCTTCATAGAATTTAATTACTTTCACCTTAACTGACGTTTGGTCATTCTTTAATAGTCCTATAAATGAACCACTTCTTCCAGATTTATTTAAAGGAATTGATATATTTTGTAAATGACTAAAATGTGAATCTGATACATGTAAACTATTATAAATAGTCTTTAATACATCTACTAATTCAGAAAAATTCTTTTGTTTTACCTGAAATAATTTTTTAATTAAAATTAATACATCTCTATTGGAATCGGAATTTGATTTATTTATAATTGATTTTTTTTTGGAAGTATCTTTACTACTGGATCTGATACTGTATTTTATACTTTTTTTACTTAATTTCATCATTAAAATAACTTGATATAGAAATTAACTATAATATAAGGATAAATAAAAAAAATAGGATAATATTATTTCTAGATATTCTTTAAACGACTAAGAAACCAATTGAAAATAACAGGATACCAAATACTAACATTAGATTATCCTTTAACTAGTTAATTAAAAATTAGTTTAATAGGGTTTTATAATAAAATGTATGTAAAATAAATTGTGTTAAAACGCTAATAACCGGTTAAAGGATATGTAAAATTATCTTATGTCCATTTTATAGTATCAATAAGTTTGTTAAGTGTAAAAACAATAAAAATGTATGTATTTAGTGTTTATCGGTTATTCACTGTGTCTAATAACAAACCAGGTAAAAGGATACGGATAGAATAAAATTACTTAATAAGGTGAGCTAAAATTTGGTGTTTGTGGAGGCATTCTATTTTGCATCTCTGCACCTCGTGATTTCATCATAGCATCATATGCTTGATCAACAGCTCCACCTGTTTTTTTTTGTTGCATTCCTGCACCTTGATTTGAACTACCACCATTACGTGTACTATTAATAATAGGTGCATCATGTCGTGTATATTCTGGCATTTTGTTAATATCACGTTCTTGTAAGAATGAAAAATTTTGATTCATTAAATCATTTTTATCTTCTTCAATGAATGAATAACTAGAACCAGATAGACCACTACCCATTTCACTATCTAGAAAAGGTAAAATATTAGCATCACCTGTTATTTTTGATATATCTATTTTACTTGCATTTGCTTCTTCTTCTGCCAAATTACGTTGTAATTCATTATCTAGCCATTTAAATAAATCTGCATCTGTATAAACTTGTCGTTTACTAGGTATATATAATGTAGGAACACAAGATACAAATGAAGGTAATTGAATCCTTGGATCATCAACACTAACTATTTGAAACTGACTCATTAATGGTGTTTTTTGTAATCGCATTAATAAACGTTGTGAATGCTGACATCTAGAACTGACAAATAGAAAATTCTTTTGTATTTGCGTCATGTTGATCTTTTTTATAAATAAAATTATAAATAAATTTAGAAGATAATGTAAATGATAAATACTAGAATAATTTGATACTATAATTATATTTATTTATACGAAAAACCAAAAGCAAATCACAAATCACAAATCACAAATCACAAATCACAAATCACAAATCACAAATCACAAATCACAAATCACAAATCACAAATCACAAATCACAAATCACAAATCACAAATCACAAATCACAAAT
>Ga0315903_10003692_pt1 | contig 20985 bp, 17 predicted proteins | sample LakEriMetagenome_7_FD_203524 | JGI IMG/M metagenome (GOLD analysis project Ga0315903, IMG submission 203524) | Freshwater fungal communities from buoy surface, Lake Erie, Ohio, United States - Buoy 2 MA119 | ecosystem: Environmental > Aquatic > Freshwater > Lake | place: USA: Lake Erie, Ohio... | reverse complement strand
AAATTTTGTAAGTGGCACCGAATCACATTCTGATACTGAGCTAACACAAATGCGTAAAATTATTGCGCAACGTTTAAGCGATAGCATGTTTACAGCGCCTCATTTCTTTTTGAAAGTATCGATAGAAATGGATAATTTGATGGCAGCCCGCAAGCAAATTAATGCAAGTTCGGAGGTGAAAATTTCAGTCAATGATATATTGATTAAAGCTTGTGCTATGTCTTTAATGAAGCACCCAGATGTAAATAGTAGTTGGATGGGTAGTTTTATTCGACATCATCATCATACACATATAGGAACTGCAATTGCTTTGCCTGAAGGATTAATAGTGCCTGTATTAAAATTTGCCAGCCACAAAACGCTTTCGCAAATAGCTATGGAAGCAAACGACCTTTATGACAAAGCGCGCAATAAAAAAATTCAACCAGCTGAGTTTACAGGGAATACATTTACCATTTCTAACCTAGGTATGATGGGTATTGATGAGTTTACCGCCATTATTAATCCGCCAGATGCGTGCATTTTAGCGGTTGGTAAAACGACCCCAACGCCTGTGGTTGATGAAAAAGGACAAATAGTTGTAAAGAATATCATGAAGCTTACCTTAAGTTGTGATCATCGCGTGGTAGACGGTGCGGTCGGAGCACAATTTTTACAAACCTTGAAATCGTATTTAGAGAATCCGATTACAATGCTCGTTTAGAAATATTTGTGAAGTATTAAGTTTGGTTAAAAAATATTGTTTGGTTTTCAGCCTCAGCTAGAAGAGTTAAAGTCAATTGGCTTTAAAAATAACTTAGCGTAGTTTTGCAACGGTCTCGGTAGCGTATATTTGCCGAAAATTAAATTATAATATAATGAGTCAAGCACTTTTGAAACCTAAGATTGGTATCACAACAGGTGATTTAAATGGGGTAGGTATTGAGCTTATACTCAAATCATTTAATGAAAGTCGGTTATTTGATATATGCACGCCTATTGTGTTTGCATCCAATAAGGCAATTAATTTTTATAAAAATATAATGCCTAAAGACAACAATGTGCAATATGCGGGCACGAAGGATTTGTCGCAACTTTCAGGTAAAGGGGTACAAGTTTTTAATTGTTGGGAAGAGGAAGTAAATATCACCCCTGGGCAAATGAACGAATTGGGAGGTAAATACGGTGTACGATCCTTGATGGTAGCTACACAATGTTTAAAAGATGGACAAATAGATGGTTTACTTACAAATCCGATCCATAAAAGTAATTCGCAAACTGTAGACTTTAAATACAGCGGTCATACACCTTTCTTGAAGGAAAAATTCGTGATGAAGGATGTTGCTATGATGATGTGTACCGATGATTTGAAAGTAGCTTTGTTAACAGAGCATATGCCGATTGCAGAAATATCAAAACACGTTACGACAGAGGCAATTATTCGAAAAGTGAAAATTATCCATGAGAGTTTGATTAAAGATTTTGGAATTGACAGACCCAAAATTGGTATACTAGCTCTTAATCCGCACGCTAGCGACAATGGATTAATTGGTAATGAAGAGCAAACACAAATTATACCAGCTATTGAAAAATTAAAGTCAGAGAATATATTAGCTTTTGGACCCTACAGTGCAGATGCTTTCTTTGCTCGTCAAACAGATAGGCAATTTGATTGCATTTTGGCTATGTACCACGACCAAGGATTAATACCGTTTAAAAGTTTTGATCATGGAATGGGAGTCAATTTTACAGCAGGGTTACCAGTTGTCAGAACCTCACCTGATCATGGAACTGCCTTCGATATTGCAGGTCAGAATAAAGCAGATAATCGTTCGTTTCTCGAAGCCTTGTATTTGTGTATCGATGTAATTCATCAGCGAGCTGGTTATGCAAGTGCAATTAAAAATAAATTAGTACGTCAATCCAATCATCATGGCAGACGGCATCGTGAGAAAGATGAGATTGTCCAATAAGCATAAATTGGGCGTTCCTGAAGAATTCATGGGTTGTTCAAATGTTGCACAGATAGCTGTGAAATTCGAATAAACTTTACAAACAAATAGATTGTGTTGATATTAAATTCGCCTTGTCCGTAGCGTTTCATGAGATTCAATTGATTAGTCCTTATGCAAGAAGCTTTAAGTAAGGAAGGCTAGCATCTTTCTCTGAAAGAATAATCTCACTCGAATTCAATTGCCAATTAATTTTTAAATAAGCATCATCATATTTGATACCACCTTCTTCTTTAGGTGCATAATAGTTGTCGCATTTATAATTAAAAACTGTATGGTCCTCTAAAACAACATAACCATGTGCAAAACCGCGTGGCACAAAAAGTTGGGTTTTATTTTCCTGACTTAATTCCACTGAGAAATGTTGTAAATAGCTAGGTGATTTTTTACGCATGTCTACAACTACATCTAGCACTTTGCCTTGTGTAACACGCACGAGTTTCGCTTGGGCAAAATCACCTTTTTGAAAATGCAATCCCCTCAAAACGCCTCTATTTGATTTCGCTTCATTGTCTTGGATAAATTGAATATCCAGCCCTGTGACTTCGGTAAATTTTTGATGATTAAAACTTTCAAAAAAATAGCCTCTTTCATCTTCAAAAACACGAGGTTGAATTATATAACAATCTTTCAATTGGGTGGAAGTGCACTTCATTCTTATAAAATAGATTTTAAATCAAGTAGTGATTTGATTTCATAAGTAGGTTTTTGACTATGTAAATTTTCATTTGGATTAAAATATACTTGATCCATATTAACTTGTTGAGCCCCCAAAATATCTATATCAAGGGCATCTCCTATCATTAAACTTTCAATAGCCTTCGTGTTTGTTTCTTGCATAGCATATTCGAAAATTTCTTTGTGCGGCTTCATGCTCATGGCTTGTTCAGATGTTATCATTTTATCAAAATAGATATCCATACTTGAATGTTTTAATTTCGCATGTTGTGTTGCTTCAAATCCATTTGTGATTAAATGCATTTCATAACCTTTTGCTTGGCAATACTGAAGTGCTTCAATCGCATAGGGAAATACTGCATTCTGGGTAGGTAAAATTTCCAAATATCTTTCGCTCATTTGCTTAGCCGTATCTATATTGGGTATTCGGTAATGTACTAAGGTTTGCCACATTCGTTTCCAACGCAATTCTTCACGACTTAAAAATCCGCTTCGGAATCGAGCCCATAATTTATCATTAATGGCATGATACACTTCATTAAAATCATCAAACGAATCAATGCCTTTTTCTTGCAAACCAAATTCATCATACATTTTAAGGAGTGTGTGAATAGAATTTGTTTCAAAGTCCCAAAGGGTATGGTCGAGATCGAAAAATAAAGATTTGTACTGCTTAACTTGCATTACGCGAAAGTAATAGATAAATTTGCATCTATGAAAAAGCAAAACCTGTTTATTCTTTTGTGTTTTTTATTTCTTTGTCCAATATCTTCTCAAGGTGTTGTCAAGAGAGTTTTAATGATAGGCAACAGTTATATTTATTCGAATAACTTACCTGATGTACTTGAAAGTCTCGCATTATCAATGGGAGATAGTTTGGATATTTATAGCTCAACACCTGGAGGGGCAACATTCAATGCACATACAGCAAATTCTACTACACTAGCGCTTATACAACAAGGAAATTGGGATTTTGTCGTGTTGCAAGCACAAAGTCAAGAGCCGAGTTTTCCACCTTCTCAAGTGGCAACTCAAACTTATCCATTCGCAAAAAGACTAGATAGTCTGGTTCATGTATCTAGCCCTTGTGCAGAAACCTTATTTTTCATGACTTGGGGTAAAAAAAATGGCGATCCAGGCAATTGTGCCGGTTATCCCATATTATGTACTTATGCAGGTGTTTACAGCCGTTTGCGTGAAAGTTATATGGAAATGACCGCCGATAACCAATCTACTTGCGTCCCAGTTGGTGCTACTTGGGATTATATTATTAATAACTATCCGAGCATCGAATTGTTTGTGTCGGATGGTTCGCATCCAAATGTAAATGGAACTTATCTAGCAGCTTGTACATTTTACTCAAGCATTTTTAAGAAGTCATGTGCAGGTACAAACTACATTTTAAGTGGGGTATCTCAAGCTGATGCAAATCATTTTTACGCAGCCACTGACTCGGTTGTGCTCGATAGCATAGAAACATGGCAACAACATGGTAATTTGCCCAATGCAAAATTCATGAAAAGTGTGAATCAATTTACAGCGAGCTTCAACAACCTTTCAACGCGATGTGATACCTATGCATGGGACTTTGGCGATGGTAGTTTGCCGAATTACACTACTAGCCCAACTCATACTTACACAAACACAGGTTCATATGTTGTAAAGCTAGTAGGCGAAACATTATGCGATAATGAAAGCAACTTTAAAGACACCGTAATTATATCTAATAATCCTAACAGTATTGGCAACACAAATATTCAGCCTTTACAATTTATGAAAATAGATAATTCTATTTTTTTAAACGAGCTACAGGGCAATTGTGATATTACGATACTTGATGCATCAGGTAAGACGGTATTTGATTCGCATACAAATGACAAAAAATGGCAATTTGATATAAGTAATTTGGCAAGTGGAGTGTATATGTGCCAAGTCAAATCTAGCAATCTAAAGCAGGTTTTTAAGTTTATCATACCCTAGTAGTTCAGGTTTATTATTATCCTTTAAACCGCCTTAATTTGGTAAGTGAATACAGATGACATCCATATAGTACCTAATTTTTTCAAAGCATTTTAGCAAGTAAAAGTTTTATCCTAGATTACGCGATAGGATTTGAGGAACGAAAAATTGGTGTGCCTGTGCCGATGATATTGATGTTAATCACGAAGGACGCTCATAGCAATACCAATCGGTGTTACAAAACTCCAAACGGTATAAAGTCTCTGATGCACGAATGCTATGGCGAACAAGATCCGATGGATGAAAACAAGATTGCTCCCTCAGATATTTATGCTTACAAATTACTCAGTTTGGTTGAAGAAAAATAGCAAAGTATTAATTTCGATTCACTAAAACGCCAATACTTACATCAAGTTCTATCAAATTAGTACGTGTGTTGTAAGGGATTACTTGTTTGTCGAAGTTTATATAGGTATTCGTTTCGAACACATTCAATGGATAATAGCGCAATGATACATTGGTGATTGCACAAAGTCTGTTTTCGGCGCGATTTGGCATAATTAAAAAAGAACCAATTTCGAAACACATATTATATCTTCTCCTCAGTTCTAAATTTTGAATAAACTGAGTGGATTGACTAACAGAACTAATATTTTGTTTAAACGCAACTGAGAAGTTTTGTGCCAACTGACTGTAATAAACGAAACCCATTCCAAAATAGGGATTGATGTCAAAGTATTTTTTTTCACGTGTTAAGGATGCAATCAATGAGAATCTATACTCACTCCCAATAGCGTGCATTCTTTCCCATATGTCTAAAGTTTTTCGTTGTTCAACGATTAAATTACGTCGCTGCCACGCCAATTGCAGTCCACTTGAAAATCCATTTTCTCGATTGATATGTAATGCTATTTTCCCTTGACCCAATAATATAGGTTTCCAAGTTGGAACTTTACTTGTCAAGGATTGTGATAAATTTAAACCTAAACTTGATGATAAAGACAGCGAATTCTGGGCCGCAAGTGTTTTGCCAATCAACAATACTAAAACATAAATTACATTCTTCATAAAGATTCTATTTCTACCAACATCGCTTTTGCTTGCTCATTAGTAGCATCAAGTAATAAAACATGTTTTAATAATGGTTTTATGAATTTATTTTGATTTGTTTGATAGTATACCACAGCCAAGTTAAGCATGCTTTGCGATAAATTAGGGTCTAGCCTAATTGCCTCTTGTAAATGTTTCGTAGCATTGCTCCAATTTTTTTCTTCCATGAAAATATAACCTAAACTTGCTTGGGCATTCGCATATTTAGGGTTTTCATTGACAATGAATTGAAACACTTTTTTTGCTTTTTCAATTTGATTTATATCCAAATAAGCCTCACCCAATTTATTCTGAAAATCAAGATATAAAGGTTTAAGCATGACGGCTCTTTCATAATATGGCACTGATTTTTCCAATTGTTTTAGTGCATGAAACGATTCTCCTATTCTATAACAAGTCCAGCTTTGTGGTATGTTGGAAATTTCACTTGACTTACTTAATTCAATCACCTTATCAAATTTCTTGTATAAATAATAGGTTCTCAATAAGTCATCATCAATACCTTTTTTTGTATCTGCTTTCTTCAAATATTGTATGGCACTATCTAATAAAAAAGTTTGTGTTTCGTAGCGTTCATAAAATTCTAAAAATGCTTTCGCTCTAACTCTGTATGATGGCTTCTCATCGTTATAACATTTCATTTGAATGAATTTGGCAATCGATGATTTCACGGGGAGCTCTACTTTTTTTCTTCGAATGTAATGATCTGTAACTGCGACATGGGGTATATCTATACTCTTGTTTTTTGGCATATGGCACGATACGCAATTATTGCTTGCAGCATTTCGTACTTTAATATCTTCTTTGCAATCATTCGATGAAGCATGGCATTTTTGGCAAGCAGTATTGTACTGACTAGGAGGTGTAAATTTTACACTTACATGCGGATTGTGACAGGTAATGCAACTCATTTTCCCTGAATTGATAAAGCATTTACTCAACTTCATTCTTTCTACGTGGCTCGCCATAATCATATTTTCTTCATCTTGCGAATGCACAGGCATGAATACATGCATCGTTTTATTTAATGTTTCCGAAGGTTTAAAATCAAAGAAAGTTTTATCATCTTGTAACACACTTACGCCTTGCAAATGACAACGCTGGCATAAATTATTTTGAGCTTCAGTACTCAGTTTTTTAGGATTTACAATCGTATAATCAATTGCGTTAGCGGTATCAATTATATTGCCCGCTTGTTTATCGGCAACATGCAAACTTCCTGGTCCATGGCAACGCTCGCAATCTATACCCGATTTTAATTGGGTATATTTATTCAAACTACCATTCACGAATTCGGGATAACCATTATGGCACGTTATGCATTCCAATTCTATTTTTCTATCGAATCTGGTATTGGTGCCATTTTCGAATCCCGGTGCGAGATCCCATTTTCCTTTCTGCGTATAAAATGTAATTGGGGCTTGATGTAAGTAACCATTGATATTTATAATGTGCGAATTGGTATGTTGCCCACTTCCCACTATGTAACTCACTTTTTCTATTCTTTTGTGAATGGTATCATTGGCTAATAAGCGATACTCAAGAATGTATAAACTATCGTCTTGCCAATACGGTTTGTAATACAAATTTTTGAAACTATCATAAACCAAGGCTTTTGAGGTAGAGAAGTCTGCAGCAGATTTTTTTCGGGTGGCTAAATCCCAACTTTGTCCCATGCCTGTTTGCATATAACTTTCATAGATATTGCTGTGACATGTTTTGCATGTATTCATGCCAACATAACTAGCTTCTGAAGATGCTATATTTTGATATTTGCTTTTTTCTTCTTTCGGTGAACTGCAATTTAATACGGTTAGCATGATGCTCGCGCTAAAAAAGAGAATGCCTAGTATGTATCGCATGGATTGTAAAGATAATAGCTATCTTCGACTTTTGATTTTACAAATGAGAATTTATCTGAGCTTGATTTATATGTTGATTACACAATATTCATTTGCGCAGAATATAGATATAAATTTACTAAAGGATATTCATGTACATAGAAATCAGAATCTTGATAAGACGATGAATCTAATTTCTGATTCGCAGTATGGGATATCGTTAGCAACTCCGCTCGCTCAAATTGGCTATGCTTTTTTAAAACATGATAAGCAGCAAATGCAAAACGGATTTGTAGTTTTATATTCCACAGGTTTGAATTTTGTTCTCACCACCCTTGCCAAACAAAGTATCCAACGAAAACGGCCTTATCATTCGTATAGTTTTATACAAAAAAAGACGGATGATTTATTTCATTCGTTTCCATCCGGGCATAGTTCTAATGCATTTAATACCGCTACCTGTTTATCGATCCAATATAAAAAATGGTATATAGTAGCACCTTCATTGATTTGGGCAAGTGGCGTAGCTTACTCTCGCTTACATTTGGGTGTGCATTATCCGAGCGATGTGATAGCTGGCTCAGCGCTTGGAGCAAGCACAGCCTATTTATCTTATTGGCTTAATAAAAAAATTAAAAAAGAGGTTTTAAAAAAGCATAACCAAGGTAAGTGGATTTGGACTCCTTAATGATTAGAGACATAACGTATGCACGAAGCAAACCAACAGACTTTTCGATGGATGATAATGTTAGATGATTTTAGGTTAGAGTCATGGGCTATTGATTGTGTTAAAAGTTTATTACAAGAAAGTCAACAAGAATTAGTGGGTATTGTTGTGAAGAAAAATGAATCAAAGGGTAATGCATCATTTTTAAATAAGCTAACTAGGTATCCATACAAGAATTTACTTTTTCGAGTATATCAAAGATTTAGGGTGAAGCGAAATTTTGTTTCGCAGCATGTAGTTAATTATCTTGGCTTAAAGCATGTAACTATTTTAGAATGTTTAGTGCATCAAAAAGGAAGTTCGGAATACCTTGATAGAAATGATGTAGAAAAAATAGTAAGACAAAAGCCTGATTTTATCCTGAGGTTTGGATTTGGAATTTTGAAAGGTGAAATATTACAATCAGCCACTTATGGTATTTGGTCGTTTCATCATGATGATGAACAAATTATACGAGGCGGTCCTGCGGGTTTTTGGGAAATTATGAATAGGCTAAAGGTGAATGGGGTTTTGTTGCAGCAGCTTACAGAAAAGTTGGATGCAGGAAGACTGATTGAAAAAGCTTTTTTACCTGTCATCGCACATTCGTATCAAGCGCATTACGAGATGATTATGCATGAAAGTAAAATATTGCTTTTAAAAGCATTTCGCAAACTCAAATTATCCGAAGGCCATTTTTCATCATTGCCCGTTATAAGTAGTCAAGCGAAAATTTATAAATTCCCAAATAACCTACAATGTCTTCAGTTTTGGATAATTCTATTTTTCAATAAGTTAAACTTCCATTGGGATGAGCTATTTCGAACCGAGTTTTGGCAGATTGGTTTTACCAATGAAATAATATTTACGCAAGCTGCTTTGGATGTATCGCTTGCAAAGAATAAAGTAGCTTGGTTTAAGCAAGAAAATGAGAAATATCTGGCTGACCCATTTTTATACAAGCACGAAAATACACTTCAAATCATTGCTGAAGAATATGATTACAAGTTACGGAAGGCTAAGCTTGTATCCTGGAAGGCAGCTGATTTTAGCAGCAAAAAAGTGGCATTGCAATCTACCAATCATGTTTCCTACCCTTCAATCTTATTGAACAAGGGTACAACATTTTGTATGCCTGAGTCTTACCAATCGAATTCGGTTTCTATATATAAATTTGATGATTTTCAAAATGAATTTCATTTAAGTCAAACGCTCGTTCGAAATATTAAAGCGGTTGATAGCACCCTATATTTTGATGGAACACTATTTTGGATGTTTTATACCTTGGAAGGAGATGTGAACAACACTTATTTGTATTTACGTTATAGCCCTTCATTGAATAGTGAGTTTATAGAACATCCTTTGAATCCTATCGTTTGCGATATTACTTCGTCCCGCCCAGCAGGTAATTTATTGATGCATGAAGGCAAATTATTTCGACCCACGCAAGATTGTTCAGTGACCTATGGATGGAAAATACATTTCATGGAAGTAAAACTATTAAATACAAATTCATATCATGAAGTCTATTCGCATAGCTTAGATGTAAGTCAAAGCAATGATTTGAGCGGAATTCATACGATTAATTACCAAGATGAAAAGACTGTTTTTGATGTGAAATATTATAAATTCTGTGGAGCGAATTTTAAATATAATATATTGAGAAAACTAAGACTTAAGTGAGTGTTGTGTAAGCGTATTTTGGTTTATGATGTATCACATAAGTAAACGCCAACATCAGTCTTGGTGCTTTTTGTGTCGCGTATTCATGCTTATGATAGTTTAGTAAATCTTCAAAAAAGCCGGTTCCTTTCGGACCGATAATCGTTTTTATTTTGTCCCCAAAAACTCGCTCAGCTGTCTCATCATTCATTTTCCAATTTAAAATATTAAAAATCTTGTAAATTCCTACGTGCAATAAAACTAGTTATGAAATATTAGTTATCAAATGTTTATGATTCGTTTCGAAGATTAAAAAAAGAAGTATCAGTTATAAAAATTTGGAGAAGTTAATTACTTTCTCACACCAACGCTGTATGGATCTACTGATATTTCAAATCCATCGACTTTGGTTTGCCATGTATTCAAATCAATGATATGATAGAATCCATTGGAACCATTACACTCTGATTTATGATGAGGAGCTGGTCCATTTGCATCCACATTTCTACTGGCAACGTATAACACATCGTTTTTATCATCTACAGCAAGCCCATGGGGTTGATAAAACTTTTCATAAATTGTACGTATAACTTGATTTGTATTTACATCAATGACTGAGATACTGCCTTTAAAATTAGGGTATTGTGTATTATTATCGTTTTCACAACTTACGAAAAGTAAATTTCTCTTTGGGGAATATGCCATTTCTAAAGGGAAACTTCCCACAGGAATAATTGCTGTAATCGTATCATTTTCAAATCGTCTTACTTCATTGCTTTTTTGGCAGGTGACGTAAAATACACTTTTGTTTGGTATCGCCACGATTTCATGAGGCTCCAAATCGCCATTTGATTCAATAGGATTGACCCCTTGTTGCAAAGAAATTTTGTTGAGCCTATTCAGAGTTGGAATTAATCGGTAAACCATATTACCATTTTGCGCAGTAATGTAGATGGTATCGTTAGTTTGAGAATAAGCAATGCCATGCGGGAAGCTAAATAAATTGGCACCTTCGAATACACGCGATATTGACATGGTCGTCAAATTGATTTCTACCAGTTTGCCATTGCTTTCTAAATTGGATACGAGTGCTTTTGTATTTGATGAATTAAGGTGAATTACATTCCATGAGCCTAATCCGATATTTACTTGCCCTATTAATTTGTCTGTATTCGCATCAAATTTTTGAACGTAGGCACCATTGGCAAAGCATACATACCAATATTTCCCATCGCTTGAAAGCTGAATATTGTGCGGAATTTCTATTTGTGCATCATTCCCAACTTCTATATAACGCATCACTAATCCTGTTTTAGTATCAATTACACTTACTTTATCGCAACCTTGATTGGTAATATATGCTTTACTACGTGTGTTGGATTCTGTCGAAAAAGGAATATCACCTTGTTTATTTGGGCACCCATTCGCAATCCAATTTTTGAATAATAATACCTCATCGCGACTTAATTCATTTTGATTCAGTGGCATGCTCGGTTTTGTAATCAATCCCAAATCAGCATAGGTATTTACAAATTGCATAAATGAAGATTGATTGGGAGAAAACGGAATCACAACTGAACCATTTGAAGAACCTTTGAGTAAATTTTCGTAAGAAGTTAAATTAAGATTGGCAGCGTTGCGGTAACTTGCTTCGTTGTGACAACCCACTGTGGCGCATTGCTTCGTAAGAATTTTATGAATTTCAGTCGGGAAATCGGATGCATTAAATGCAGGATCTTTTCTGGAGCAAGCGAAAAAATTTACAAGTAGAAATATAATACAGACAATATTTATTTTTCGCATTGAAATTGTAAAATTGACTTGCATATATTAAGAGAAATTATTCGGGTGTGCTAATTAAATAAGCAATTCATAAACAAGCTTAGTAATGAGAAAGTATTAATGCAAACCTTGTTCACTCAAATATCGTTCTGCATCTAAGGCAGCCATACAGCCGCTTCCTGCAGCAGTTACAGCCTGTCGATAGGTTTTATCCTGTACATCGCCTGCCGCAAATACGCCTTCGATATTTGTTTTGGTAGTACCCGGTGTGGTAGCAATATAGCCAACATCATCCATGTCGAGATAAGGTTTGAAAATGTCGCTATTCGGTTTATGACCTATGGCTACAAATAATGCACTGACTGGAATATTTATTTTTTCTTGGGTTTTGTTATTATAAGTTACAATGGCTTGTATTTTTTCTTCCGCTTGTATTTCATCAATGGTGGAATGCCAATAAACTTGTATTTTATCGTTGCTTAAAACACGTTCTTGCATGATAACACTTGCACGCATTTTATCGCTTCTAATCAGCATATGCACTTTGCTGCACATTTTAGAAAGGTAGATAGCTTCTTCACAAGCTGTATCACCAGCACCTACAATGGCTACTTCTTTGCCTTTAAAAAAAGCTCCATCGCACACAGCGCAAGCACTTACACCACCACCCGTTGTTGCCAAGCGTTCCTCTTCTGGAATGCCAAGCCATTTGGCAGAAGCACCCGTTGAAATAATAATTGAATCGGCTTCTATCCATTTTTCTTCGTCCACTTCAACTCGAAATGGTTTTACACTTAAATCAACTTTAGACGCAAATCCCCAACGAATATCTGCACCCATTCTTCTAGCCTGTGCTTCAAAATCTTGCATCATTTTAGGTCCCATTACACCGTCTGCATAACCTGGATAGTTTTCTACTTCTGTAGTAATCATTAATTGTCCACCTGGCTGCAAACCTTGATACATTACTGGATGAAGACTGGCGCGTGCCGCATAAATAGCTGCCGTGTAACCTGCAGGACCCGAGCCAATGATTAATAACTTTACTTTTTCTATTTCGTTTGACATATTTTCTTATCTTAAAATGAGGGCGAAATTACGATATTTATAGTGAATCAATAATAGTTTGATAAGTTGGACTATAACCACCCCAAATGCCAATAGCACCGGGAATATTGCCTTGTACTTTGGTAGGAGACGCGAAAGGATTACCAATACTACCTTTCGAAAACGCAAGTGTTTCCCAAAATCTAAAGGTCTGCTTATCTATTGCACTCCATTTGATAGTGAGTGTGTCTCCTTTTCGGAGGTAGTTAATATTCAGAAAATTTTCGTCCGGGCCGAATGGTCTGTTTTTGTCATAGCCTAGGTCAATTGTAACCGGAAATCGAATACCATTTATAACATCATCATCGTAAACAGAAGTACTTGCAGTATAAAATCTTTCGGGCTCGCTTTTTTTATTTTTACGTTGCATTAGGGTTTCGATGCGAACACAATTACCTAATGTATCAGGGTCATCATACATGCCTTTGCAAATTTTTAAGCTATCGTTACTATCTGGTACTGGCACTAAAAAAAGTGAATCAAGGGGTGTTGGGAAAGGAATTTTTGTGATGGATTCATAATTTTTTCCACCACTATTGATGCTTAATTTATACGAATGATTCACTTGACCTTTGAAGTTTATAGAATTTGTATCTGCAAAATCAGGTGCATACACCACGAAAGAAAAAATTGTACCATCTATTAATGTGTCAATTGAGTATTCTTTTAATGTAATGCGTTTATTGCTGTTAAGATCCTCGACTGTAATAATTGCATCTTTTATATAACCCACCTTACTTAAATCGATTTTTGAAAAGAAAGCAATGCTTTTCGTAATAGTTACATATGGGTATTCATCTGTTTCAATGACACCTTCTACCACAATTTTATCTTCACCCGTGATTAAGGCTAAGTCAATTTCTTTTTCACAGGATGAAAAAATAAAAGAAACAAGAAGTACAAAACATAGTTTAAATCTTAAGTTCATTCAGCAAAGCTAATTCATAATAAAATTTAACATTGTTTCTTTTACATCAAATCCGATAAATCCTTGTTATGAATCACACGAAAATTTGATAACTGAAAATGTTTCGTCACTTCTTCAAGTAGAGAGTTTCTTACCACAATCAGAATATTGTTTTGCCAGGTGCTTAATATGTGCCTGAATAATTTGGCATGACCTTTTTCTGCTAATTCTAATTTTCCTATCTCGTCCATGACAAACCATGATGACTGATTTGATTGCTCGTAAATTTCTTCAGCTCGTCGAAACGAATTCGCATCCAAATAGTATTTGCCAACCGAAATGGCCCCTTCAGCGGTTTCACTTAATTGATAAGGGAAACACTGTTTGGATTGTATATCATAAAGTTCTTTTCTCCCTTCTAGAGTTGGGGTAATAAAACCTGAGGCATTATGAGCATTGCACCATAGCATCAAAGCACTTGATTTCCCAGATTGTATTTCGCCATTTAATATTATTATCTCACGATGCTTCATAAAATACATTTAGCCATATACTATACCACACGAAGTGGTACAAACGTTGATGCCATTTTTTATCTTTTGCCAATTCCCAAGCAGCAGCTGTGCGAGATTTCAATTGTGGCAGTATTTGTGCAATATCGCTAACTATTTCTTTATTTTTTGAAAATAAAAAAGATTGATGTTTGCGAATCAGGTAAGGAAAGATGAATACAACTAGTACAATGATGATACATATTCTTAGCACATATAGCCATGTAATATGGTGAACCACGAATGGAAATATTAATAAAATAAAAGCAATAGCAAGTGCTACAAAAACAGGAACTTTTATTTTTCGAAAACTTTTAGATTCAATTCTTTCTGTAAAGCTAAATGATTCAACAATCGATTGTTGGGCAGGTGATAGTTGTATGTGAGCCAATTTGTATCGAAGCTGATGTGCCCATTTTGCCATAAGTATTGCCCAGCATATATAAACGAATAAATAAATGGCGAACATCCAATAAATTTTTTCAGTCGCTTCTTCAGGCGATACTTTAAATGTTGCCTTCACCATGATTAAAATGGAAATCCAAAATTGTTTTTTAAAAAGTAAAATGGCAAGTAAGGGTTTTTGCAAAGCTGATTCTAGCATGCATACAATAGCAAAAACTAAAATTGAAATTTTTCGCATGGGTAAAATACCAAATAGTAAAACCGCCAATAAGCCTTGGAAGCAAACAGCTACGTAAGCACCAACAGGAGTAAATGGGCTCAGTACAAATTTTACGGCTAGTACAATACCAAGTGCCTTCAACAAATTAGCTATTTTTGTATCGCTGTAATGTGCAATTAATACATTAATAATTATTGAAAATCCCCCTGCGACTAAGCCTGTAATTGGTATATGCAAAATATGCAATAATCCCGCTAACCCAGCTTCAACATAAGCCCAAAAGTAAATTAGCTTCAACACAATTTGTGAGTGCTCGTTGTGTTTGAATGTTGTGTGGATGGACATGCTAGTTTTTTTCGAAAGAGTCTAAACAACTAGGTACTTTCATTTCGTTTTTTGCCAAACAAAGGTACCTTGCTTTCATTACCGGCTAACAAACGATTGATATTTTTATGATGCGTAATGACAACTAAAAACGCAGTTGCCACGGCAAAAATGCGATACATAATATCAGGTTCACGGAAAATAAAAAAGATTAACACAGGGAATGCTATACTAGCCGTGATCGAACTCAATGAGACATATTGGGTAAGAAATAACATACCGAAAAAAACAAAAACTAAACAGCCTGCTACAGCAGGTTGAATGGCGAGTATCATGCCAAATAGTGTAGCAATGCCTTTGCCACCTTTAAAATCGGCCCAAATTGGAAACACGTGACCAATTACAGCAAAAATGCCAAGTACCACTTGAAAGTTAGTAAGAGCAATATTGTCCAATTGGTATTTTACAATAAAATACGCTAAATCAACAGCAAGAAATCCTTTCAGCATATCGACAAAAAAAACGAAGGTGCCCGCTTTGGAACCCAATACTCGAAACGTATTGGTGGCACCCGCATTACCGCTGCCATAATCGCGAATGTCCATATTAAAAAAATATTTACTTACCCAAACCGAAGTAGGAATAGAACCAATTAGATAAGCAGCAATGACTAAAATGATTTCGTACATGAAGTGCCAAATTACTCATTCAATTATTTTGCATTGATTTATTCTCACGCGAAAAATCAATTGAACGAAGCGACGAAGTTAATTCAATAGAGAGAAAATTGCAAACTTATGCTGTTAAATTTACTGCGAGTGCAATCCATTGCTTGCGTTGTTTCTTTTGCTTGATAATGAAATTATTTTCCTGCAAAGAAATTTGGATGCTTTCTAAATCACTTTCCATGATTCCACTCAATAACATAATGCCATCAGGCTTTAGTAATGCTTTGAGATGCTTCATATATTGAACCAAAATATTCAAGTTTATATTGGCTAAGATGATGTCGAATGGTTTTTCGATTGATTCGATGGTTTGATTGGAAATTTCTACTTGAGTGACGTTGTTTCTTTCACAATTTTCGATGGCGTTTAATATACTCCAGTTATCATTGTCAATACCCATAATTTTGTGCGCACCTTTCATGGCCGATAGAATAGCTAATACGCCTGTGCCGCAGCCAAAATCCAGCACCGACTTGGAAACACAATCGACATCGTCTAAATACGCTAGCATCATGTGTGTCGTTTCATGATGACCTGTACCAAAACTCATTTTTGGCGTGATAACAATATCATACTTGCAATTTTCAAATGGCGGGTGAAATTCAGCCCGAACACCTATATTTTCATTTACACGGATGGGTTCAAAGTTGGATTCCCAAAGTGCATTCCAATTTTGTTTTTCAATAATTTCTTTTTCGTAGGTAAATGCGTGCAGTATAGGTTTTATTTCCTCTTCATGAAATAAAGATTCGTCATAAAAAACATGCAATTCATTTGTCAACTCTTCAAAGCCATTGGGTAATGTTTCTGATAAAATTGCCATCAATATTTCACCTTCAGTTGAATCCTTGATATTTATCTTTAATTTTATTGTATTCACAGCACGAAAGTAACTTATAAGCAAAGAGATTGTATTAAATTTGCTGCACAAATAAAGCAAGCATTATGCCTCATTATATGCAAGCGGGTAATATTCCGCATAAACGACATACACAACACCGCAACGAAAAAGGTGAATTATTTTCAGAGCAATTGTTTAGCACAGAAGGTTTCTCTTCTAACTACTCATTACTTTATCATGTTCATCCACCAACCAAAATTGTAAAATCTGAGGAGCCAAAAGATGTAAGCCCCAAAATTGCCACGGATAATATTCTAAAGCATAGAAGTTTTCAAGGGTTTAAAATAAAACCCGTTGCAGATTATTTAGATAGTCGTAAGCCCGTTTTGGTCAATGCGGATTGTTATATTTCATTAGCAGCACCGAAAGAGAGCATGACTAATTATTTTTATAAAAATGCGGATGCGGATGAAGTAATTTTTATTCATGAAGGTGAAGGAAAATTGCTGACACAATATGGTGAATTGAGTTTTTCTTATGGTGATTATGTTATTGTGCCAAGAGGTACCATTTATCAAATCACTTTTAATGGTAGTGTTAATAGATTACTTATAATAGAGAGCTTTGGGCCAATACGTTTCCCGAAAAGGTATTTAAGTAAGTATGGACAATTACTAGAGCATTCACCTTTTTGTGAAAGAGATATTCGTGGTCCAAAATTTACAGGGGCGATTGATGAATCGGGCGAATTTATGATCTACACGAAGAAAAAAGGTTTGTTGTATCCTATTACCTATGGCAATCATCCATTTGATGTGGTAGGTTGGGATGGTTGTGAGTATCCTTATGTTTTTTCAATTCATGATTTTGAGCCGATAACAGGTCGTGTACATCAACCACCGCCCGTGCACCAAACTTTTGATGGAAAAGATTTTGTAATCTGCTCCTTTGTGCCTCGTCTATACGATTATCATCCGCAAGCTATTCCCGCACCTTATAACCATAGTAATATCGACAGTGATGAAGTGTTGTATTATGTAGATGGTGAGTTCATGAGTAGAAAACATGTTGAACGTGGTATGATAACCTTGCATCCAAGTGGTATTCCGCATGGTCCACATCCAGGTGCAGTTGAGAAAAGCATAGGCAAAAAAGACACACCTGAATTAGCGGTGATGATAGATACTTTTAGACCTTTGCAGTTAACAGAATATGCCAGAGAAATTGAGGATGAGCATTATGAAATGAGTTGGGCTGAGTAGATGATGGAGTGTAAGATTAACTGAGGGACGAGAATTCTACTGTGTAATTTGGTTTTAATTAAAGTATCAATTGGTAAGAATTATCGTTTCAATATTTTATATTAGGATGAAGACTTTTTTAGATAAAAGCAGAAATCTTGAGATTTAGCGCATAAGCTGACGAAATACTAACTTATACCTATGTGATTTGTGTCGCAGACCAAATCTTACAGTGATAAATGCCGATGGTTATTTTGTTAAGAACAATTTGAGGAACGAAAAATTGGTCTGTTATAAAATTCTAATCGGTATTAATGCATTGCAAGTCTTAATTTTGTGCCTTGAAAATAAAGATCTGAATCATATGAAATTTAAATCTATTCTACTCAGTTGCACTTTCTTATGGCATTTTACATCGCATGCACAAAAGTATCTTGAATTAATGCACAGGCCTGAAGTGAATTTCTACACCGTGGTAGATAGTGCTGAAAGATTTTTTGTAACCATTGATAAAGATAAAAAGGGTAATGGCTATAAAAATTTTCTTCGCTGGAAACATAATAACGAATCAAAATATTTTCCAGATGGTAACCGAAATCTTGTGTCACCCTTATTCCCTGAGCAGCAGTTTGAAAATTTTCTAAGTAAAGCAAAAAAAACAAGAAGCATACTTACAGAATGGAACGAATTAGGTCCTCGATACATCGATACGATTACTGGGCATTATGCAGCAGGCTTGGGTCGTGTAGAGGATGTTTTTGTGGATCCTAGTAATACAAATAAAATTTATTTAGGTAGTCGAAGCGGTGGATTTTGGAAAACAACCAATGGAGGGGCTTCTTGGATTAATACAACAGATACCCTTTTCGCTACAGGTGTAAATGCCATTTCTGCTTCGCCAACTAATTCCGATTCGGTATTAATTAATTGTAGAAACAGCAACAATGGAACGAGTCATGGAATTTATAGAAGTACAAATGGTGGCAATACTTGGCAGCTTACTGGATTTAATCCAAGTAATACTTTACTAGGTGGATTAGGCACAAATTTTGAAATTAATGTAATAGCTTACCATCCTGCCATTTCGAAATTAGTTTTTGTAGCTTCAAGTGACGGCTTATTCAGAAGTGTCGATGCCATGCAAACCTGGACGAACGTTTTGCCTAATACTGATATCACACAAATTGCTTTTCATCCTACTAATCCTAACATTATTTACTTTTATGACGATGCAACTGGAAACCCTAATATTAATAAGGTAATATATACATTAAATGCCGGCTTAACTTTTGCTTCATCGGCTGCTCTAGTTAATAATAGCAATGCTGATCTTAGGTTAAGCACTAGTTTAGGTTGCCCAAATTGTTTGTTCGCGGGCAGTAGTAACGGAATTTGGAAAAGTGTGGATAGCGGTAAAAATTTTACTTTCTTGGGTGCATTCGGTAATTCATTGCGTAGTTTGGCTGTGCACACTAACGATCCTAACAAGTGGGTTGCTGGTTATGTTGATTTATATAATAGTACCGATGGTGGTCAATCATTTAACCAATGCTCATGGTGGAGTTTAGGTAGTGCAGAACATAATGGAAATACAAATGCGGAATCCTTTGATGTAAGTCAAGTATACATACATGCAGATGCTAATATATTGAAATGTATTAACGGCGTATATTATGCTGGCACAGATGGCTATGTAGTAAAAAGCACCGACAATGGTGTTTCTTGGCAACGATTGAGTGAAGGTACTGGCATTCGAGAAAATTATTGCATTGGTACGAGTCAAAGTAATCATTATGTAAGTATGTTAGGGTCGCAAGACAATGGCGAAAGTATTAGGAATGAAAACGGTTGGATTGAATTTTATGGGGCTGATGGCATGGAAGGGATTGTGCATCCATTAAACGACAAGTGGATTATTGGTAGCGTTCAATATGGTAATCGAAGAAGAACCTATGATGGTGGTTTTACACAAGATGGAATCTCACCACCTGTGAGTGACGGTAGTTGGATTAGTCCGATCAATTATTCACCAAACAATCCCATGGTATTATATGATTTTACAGACAGCGTGATGAAGAGTAACAATTTCGGTAATTCATGGAGCTATGTTGGTAAGGCTACAAATAGTAATGCAACTTCGGCTGCGATTGCAGAGAATAATAGCAATATTATTGTTTATAGTACAAGCTCAAATATTTATAAAAGTACAGATGCAGGTGTAACTTGGGCAAGTATCAAAGCGAATTTGCCAAGTTATGCAATTACTGATATAGCTTTCGATCCACAAGATGATCAAGTAATTGCTGTCACTTACAATCGCTATCAGCAAGACGGTAACAAGGTATTTATGACAACCAATGGAGGTACTTCATGGACAAATATTACATACAATTTAGGAAGTATGCCTTTGAAAAGTGTAGTCATTGATCATACCCCAAATAGGAATATTTATGTAGGTGCTGAAATCGGAATTTATACAAAGACAATGAATGGTAGCACTTGGACTTTGTTCAGTGAAAAGCTACCGAATGTAACCACAAATGAATTAGAAATTTGCTATGGTAGTAATACCTTGAAAGCAGCTACTTGGGGTAGGGGTTTATGGGAGAACAGTCTCGTGGGTAGAGAAAATTTCCCAGCTATACTAAAAACAAAAATCACAAATCCTCCTGATGAAAATTATCCACGTGTAGGCAGTCATCAATTTGTTACTTCAACCATTTCCTATGCAAATACACTTAATTCAGTTTGGTTGAAATGGGGAACTAGTCCTACAACGCTAACCAATACAATTGCAATGACAAATATTAGTGATAGCACCTGGAAAAGTGTTTCCGAAATTCAGAGTAATGTACCTAACCAAATAATTTATTTCAAGGTATATGCATTAGGTGCTCAAAATGATACCTCCGAGACTTACCGTTTCGCTTAC
>Ga0315903_10003686_pt1 | contig 21004 bp, 3 predicted proteins | sample LakEriMetagenome_7_FD_203524 | JGI IMG/M metagenome (GOLD analysis project Ga0315903, IMG submission 203524) | Freshwater fungal communities from buoy surface, Lake Erie, Ohio, United States - Buoy 2 MA119 | ecosystem: Environmental > Aquatic > Freshwater > Lake | place: USA: Lake Erie, Ohio... | reverse complement strand
GATGAAACCGGAATCCATCAGACCGCTTTCTCGATGCGGCGCGAGTAGTTTTTCCGAACTTCTACTAGTTCGTTGCGCTGGCAGGACCAAAAGTCAGTTCTACGGGTAAGTCGCCGTTGAGGTTAGGGGAATGCACGACGGGTTTCCCGTCAGTGCAGGACCGCCAGATCGTTCTATCGTTAGAAGGGCTAGCAATTCTTTCGGCAGCAGTCCTCCTGACGCGACAGGTAGCGGGCGATTCTGGGCCATTTCGCTCGCAGGCAGACCGATTTTCTTAGGTTTGATGCACTGCAATTGATTTGCGAGTGTCGCGGTTTTTTTTCTTTGCCAATTTCCTCTTTTTGGTTGTTCCATTCGTATCCTGGCATCCACTATTCTGACAGGGTCGGTTGGGTACCCACTGAATCGATTTTCTGCTTTTTGACGATCCGGGATCGTTGGGCAAATCAAACAGACGGGGCCCGACTCTGCGATTTTATCCCTCTTTCTTCTCACTCCTCTGTTGATCGCCAGAATGAAATTGTTGCGATAGCGACGGAATCATTGGTATCGAGGTCACTATGAAGTTCCCGCGTGTGACTCTGCGTCCTTCGTTGCATAAGCGACCAGCTCAGGCTTGGGCTCGACAGCAAAAGTTGGCTCGCAGTCGGTTGCGTCGATTGATTGTCGAAGGTCTGGAGAATCGTTGGCTGCTTGCCGGCGATCTCACGATCGACAGTCTCGACGATCTTAACTGCGATGGAGTCACTTGCTCGTACTTTGCAGGTTTCGATGCGGTTGCGCGAAGCCGTGTGGTTGTTGCCGCCAATCTGAACACAAATGGCAAGAATCTTCATATCGAGGCGGATGAGATCTACGTTGATCCAGGCGTGGTCATTGATACCAGCAGTTTGACGCAGAAGGCGGGGGATATCAGGTTCGAAGCGGAGCAGATCATCTTTTTGTCGGATGGTTCGAAACTGCTGGCCAATGGCAGCGACGATTCCCTGGATGGACACGTCCTTCTCCACGCAAAGAACCAGATGGATATGACGGGGATCTATGCGTTGAATCAGTTGCAGAACGTTCTCAAATGGTTCGACAGTCAGACAGCGCGCATTGTCGTGGGTTCGGCAGTGCAGATTGATGCCGGTGACGTCACCATCGAGAGCGAGAGCGGCAATAAGCTGGGCGAGAAAATTGCCGACGTAGAAGATGTGCTTCGGCCGATCGTTGAAGTCTTCTTGAAGTTCAACAATTTGGGCGGCCTATTTCAGGTCCCCATCGCTGCTCAGTTTTGGAAACCAGAGTCGACGATCAAGTTTCATTCAAGCACATTGGAGACAGAGACAATTCATGGTTCTGGCACGGTGACTATTCATGCGGATGCTACCGCTGAAGCCCTTGCGAAAGCGGTTTGGAGTCACACGAAGAGATACGAAAACGGAGGGAGTTGGATAGCCGCTGCGGTGGGTGAGGTAGTTAATGCCGCCGAGTCGACGATTGTCGTCGAACCAGGAGTAAAAATCTTTTCTGACAAGGAAATCTATCTTGGCACGTCGGTCGACAATATCGCTCATCTGACAACCAAGGCGCTCCAAAATAATGGGGTTGCAAGGACCTATAGCGATGGTAAGAGTTTTACCTACGCAGGGAGTCGGCTGAGGTCGACGTCGAAGATTGATTTGCAGGAGGGGTCCTGGCTGGAATCGAAAGGAACTGTCAAGGCAGAAGCGACGGCAGTGGATGAGAATTCCGTCAGCGCCATCGCCTCGGTTTACCGAGATGGTTTGACTTCTCTTGGATTCGCGTGGGCGTATTCCGCCTCGGTCGTCCAGGTGATCGCCGATGGCACGATTCATTCAGGGGCATTGCCAGAGGCTGCAAGGCCGCCCCAGCAGAGGGTTTTCAATCCCGCATTCGCCGTCGACTTCGAACAGTCCAAGCTTCGATTTCCTGATCCGGTTCCTTACTTGCAGGGAGAAAGGATCACCTTCGATTCGCTTGATGGAACTTCGATCCCAGGGCTGATGCCAGGGGAAACATACTACGTCATTCTCGATTCCGAAGATCCCAATGCGTTGCAATTGGCCCCATCGAAATTGGACGCCGCCGAAGGAAATCCCATCCAGTTCGGAGTCGGCTATCCGACATTGGGACTGGGCGACTATCGCATACCGATTACTTTCATCGATTCCGTTTACAGCAATGCTATTCTCTTTACTTTCGACAAATTGCCGGACGGAGTAACGCCGGCGTTTCAGGAGGGGATGGAAGTTGAATACAGACCGATCGCCGGGCAGGGCATTGGAATTTCTGACTCCCAAGGGAAACGGCTTGGCGATCTGCCCGTTGGTACCTACAAGGTGCATTTGATTGATTCCCCAGAGCCGAGTCTTTTCAAAACGGCGATTCAATTAGTCGACAGCATGGGGCAGACCATGCTGCTCAATCCTCGCTCTTACGTGCAGACGGACGATGGCACGATCTATGAAATCGCCTCGATCGATGGGGATTCATCGACTTTCGATTTTCGTTTTGAGAGTCCGGTTGCACTCGAGGATGGGACGCAACCCCTTCCCGTACCGAATCAATCGATTGAATTGGTTAACGGACAGCCGGTTCTTTTCCGGAAAGGGATCTCGAGCCGTTTCGAGAATCTGAACGATCAGACACGCTACTACGCGGTCGTCGATCCCGCGCAACCCGGAGTGATTCGTTTGGCAGAGAGTCTGGATCAGGCCAAAGCCGCCAATCCAGCGATCCAGGATGCGGTACCGGTATTTGAGACGGTCGAGAACCAATCGGCTATCGTGACGGTCACCGACTCCTTCGAGCATCCTCTTTTCCACCGAACTTGGTATCAGCCCGAAGTCGACGGCTCTTACTCGATCTGGAACAACGCGCTGGAAGGCACCTTCCGAATCACGGTTCAGAGTCCTAAGGGGGAAAAGGAGACTGGAGAGCTTGCCTGGAATGCGACCCCCCAGCAGTTTCAGGCGGAACTGGAGAAGGTAGAGGGTATCGAAGCCAAAGTGACCGGCGCTGGAACTTCCGATTCTCCTTGGCGGGTCGAGTTGCGGTATCTGCTAGAGTTGGGGGCGGTTGGCGAAAGTCAGGGGCTGGTGTTTAACGACAATCCTCTTTTCCGGGACGGATCGCCACTTCTCTATCATGGCATTGTCGGCAAGCCAATTGGGGACCTTGTGCCTGGTCTTGTTTACCATGCCTTCCACGAGGTCAATCCGTTTCTCAACGAAGATGATCCCCAGTACATCCTCACTCTTCGGCAATCCGAAGACAAGAATTCCGATCCCGCATCGGTTGATATCACCCAGAGCATGACCGATGCCTGGGGACGACGGTATGAATTTCAGTACTTTTCGGCAGAAACCGATTCGTTTGGTTTCTTTCTTGAGATCCCAACGACTATTGAATCGATCGACGGGGCTTCTTTGGTTGGCGGCTCGGCACAAATGGAGGCATTAGCTACCGATGCAGTGCAACTCTACTCCATTGCGGATGAAGGTACATTTGTCGTCCAACTGACCAGTTCTGACGGCAGGGAAGTGGTTACCGCACCTCTTCCGTTCGACATCGATGCGGTAGGGCTGCAGAATGCAATCCACCAGGCGGGGCTGGAGTCCGTATCGGTCACTGGGGTTGGTTCGATGACCAGTCCCTTTGTGATCCTAGGATTGGCCGAAGTGGAACTGAGCATTGACAGTGATGCTTTGAGGTTCCGTGGCAAACCGATCTCCATGGTGGTGGACGAGATCAGTGGGGCCTGGCAGCGCGTCTGGACGACTGCCGACGAGGGGGACTTCCGTCTGCAGATCCAGGCGGAGGGGGTGCATTTCACCACAGCGCTGATTTCCAGCCAGGCGACAGCCGAGGAGATTCAGGCGGCCATTGTCGAGGCAGGAAGCTGGGGGGAGGGCAGCAGCCTGAGAGCCGAAGTTCGGGGCGGGGGGACTACCGATAATCCCTGGTGGATCTCCCTTTGGTACCAGCCCCTTCGCAACGGAGATGCATTGGTTTTCCATGATGCGTGGGACAACTACAGCATGGGAATGGTGGACGGTGAAACCTACTATGCCGTCCTTTCTGCCAATCAGAACGATCCTTCTCGCGTTCTTTTTCAGCTGGCCAGAAGCGAGACGGAGGCACTGGCAAGTGCTCCTATCGTGGTCCAAACAAGCAACTATTTGGTGCTGAAATCGGACGAATATGGAGTGATGGTGGGAAGTACCATGGGGCTGACTTCCGAACAGTCCGATCCCAGTGGGATTGTCCTGCGAGCGGAGTTGGAGGCGTCCGACTCGGCAGGTATGTCGTCCTTGGTGGGGCTTTTCTCGCAATTGTCTTTCTGGGTTAAAGCGGCACATAGAAGGCAAATTCTGGATGGCAATAATCCGGGGATCCCAGAGGCCGACGGAGAAAAGAAAAAACTTGAATTGAGTGCTGCGGTTGCCTGGGTTCATTCGATCAATGATGTCGGTGTTATTGTTGGTAGCCATGCCGAGCTAAAGACACCTGCGACGATCACGCTGGAAAGCAGCATTTCCCATTCAATCCATACCTACTCGGCATCGACAGTCGCGAGAAAAGACAACCCTGGACAGGTAGACGGGCAAGACCAAGTGTACTTCAATTTGGCGGGAAGTCTTGCCTATTCGAAGGTCGAGAACCAAAGTCGCGTGAGGGTCGATGCCAACGCCAAAATGGACGCTGGGGAAGCGATCGACATGACGTCGGAGGTCGACTATCCGATGTTACGGGCCGAATGGTGGAAGCGGTTCAAGGAGAGTTGGTGGGATGGCAGCTCGATCGGTAGTGGAGCGGACTCCATCATTGAGGACGTAAGCCGAGTTTTCTTTACTGTCGGCTTTGGAACGACAGGGTGGCTTTTCAATCATTGGGCTAATGCCGCAGTGGCCGATGGTGCGGAACGCAATGGAAAAAGCATCGCTGTTGCAACCAGTTGGGTAGTCACTCACATCGATAACGTCAGTGAAGTGGTGGTGGAAGATGGGGTGCTCATCAATCAGTCAAGCCTCAGCAATGGGAACCTTGGGGTATCGATCGATGCGACAACGAATCTGGACCAGTTTGCCGGATCCGGGCAGACCTTCGTCGGATTCAACGCGACTTGGCTTGCCTATTCCGTTCAGACGTGGGATCGAGGAAGAGGAATCGGAAGTCTCTGGCAGAATGTTTTCGGTCTGAACAGTTCCTCCTATGGCATCGGTGCATCGGTCAACGACACCACCATCACGAACAAGACGCAGGCCACTCTGGGTGGGCATGACGCGGCACGCAATCCCTCAGGTCCACTTCGGATTGAATACGGGATGGGCGGTCTTGAGATCGGATCCCAGACGACTTCAAGCGTCCATGCATTGACGCAAAGTGGCGGTGCCTATCCAAAATTTGGCTTGGAAGCATCGCTATCCGACATCAAGGTTCCATCGCAGGAGACCAAGTCGAGAATTCTCAATGGTCCCTCGACGGCCGGTTGGAATCCGGTGATCGCTGCTCGGTCGGGTACTGTTGGGTCAATTACGCTACGGGCGGACGATGAGACGTCTCTTTACCCTTGGGCTGGAAACATTCTTTTCAGTCAGAAAGCAACACTTGGATATAGCGGCGGATTTGCCAGACTGGACCGCGATGTAATCGCTGCAATAGGGGAGGCTGCTGCATCCGATGCGAATGGTCCCAACATCACAGCGGCGGGAAATGTGCTGGTTACCGCTTCGGCAGGCGGGTATCTGAATCCTATCGCCGTCGCGGGAAGTTTCATCCGTGACGCAGACCAGGATATTCCAAATGGCGAATGGGGCTTCGGGATTTCTGGCGATTATAGCCATGTGCATGTCGACGACGTCGTGTCGGCCCTGGTTCAGAACGCCGTTTTGGACGGAGCTGATGGAAAGAGCATCGAAGTTCTGGCAACCAACGACACCCGCACCTTGCTCCTGGGCGCTCAGGCCGTTTTCAAGTTCTCGGGTAGGGGGACCGAGAAATCCTTTGGATTTGGAGGATCAGCCGGCTACGTGGACTATCAGAGCGATGTCCTTGCTAAGATCGAGCGAAGTGGGATAGATGACTTTGCGGTCACGGTCAAGGCGCTCAATTCCAAACCGATCGTGGTGATTACCGGTGGGTTGGATGGAAGTGCGGTCCGGAGGACAGCATTGGAAATATGGGGTTCAGTTGCTATCAACCATGTGGTCAACACCACGAAGGCCGTTGTTTCCGACGTCCACATGATTTCCCCCGACGAGGGAAAGGTAGCGAACGTCACGGTGCAGGCGATCGATGCGGATCAGGTGACGGCGATTGCTGGCATCGTCGAGTTGGCGGTGCAGTTCGGTGGGGTGGCCGCTGGCGGCGGCTTCAAATTAGGTTTTGGGGGCAGTTGGGCTGAAAACGAGATCGAGACAACGACGCAGGCCAGCATCGAGCGCTCGGATCTGACCTCTAAGGGAAATATTGAAGTTCTCGCTTCGGGGGTTCTGCAGAGTTGGGTGATCTCGGGGGGCGTCGAACTGGTAATCAGCCGGGGGCAAGGGGTCGCGCTATTCGGGATGAGCTCCCGCAATCGTCATGAGAAATCGATTGTCCAGGCATGGCTCGGGGAATCCCAGGTCATCGTGGAAGCTGGTGATCTCAAGGTGCATGCCAATCATCTGCCACTGATGTTCACGCTTGCAGGGGATTTGGCAATTGCGATTTCCAAGAGCGGCAGAGATTTTTCGATCGGGCTCGGCGCTTCCTATGGCTATGTGGTGGTTGCGGGAGAGTGCAAAGCATGGATCGAAAAATGTACCAAGATCGATCTGTGGACCGGCGATCTGGAAGTGATTTCGACGCTGGGGGGTAATCCTGAAGAGATCGAAGGCTTGGACGAACTGCTGGAGAGTCGAAATCTAGGTGGGGCAAAAGGGTTTCATCTCTACTCCATGGCAATCGCTGGCGGAGTGAATATTGCCGTGAAAGGAACACTCGATGCAGCAGTCGGTATTGTAGGAGCCTGGATTGATTCCAAGACGGAAATCAAAACGAAAGCCTACATCACCAATTCGAACTGCACTTTGAGTCGCGACGGGGCGAATGTTACGGTTGCAGCCACTGAGGAATTGAAGATCCGGAGTGACTCGGGAGGTGCTGAATTCGATTTTGGAATCGCAACGAATAATGGAACCGGTGTAGCGGTTGGCCTTCTGGGGGCGATCGCTCGTCATCATCGCAAAAACGCGGTGGTCGCTTACCTAGAGGAGAGTCATCTTTCCGCCGATGGAACCGTTCTGGTCGAGGCGGCCGGTCGATCCAACGTGCATTTGAGTAGTTGGGGGGTTGCATTTCTGCTGGCGGGTGGGCAGACGAATGCTGTTGCGATTGGTGATTCGGTCGGTGTAGCAGAGATCTATGGCCAAAAGGACTCGGAGGATTCTGAGATCAATTTGATCTCCGCGACTATCCGTGGAGGAACTCTTGGAGCCCGCGATGGAGTGGGGCGAATCCCTTCAGCGGTCCGAGTCCGTGCCATCGATGAAACCGAGTATCAAACCAACATCTTCGCCGGTGGTATTTCAAGTGCCTGGACTGCCGGGGCAGGCTCCGCGTCGGTCGCCGCACACTTCACCGAATCAATCAGTCGGATTTACCCCGAGCATCAGGTGATTGCCACGATTGAAGCTGCCACGACTGAAACGGGATCGATCCAAACCAGTGAAGTCCAAAGCGACGGTTCGGTCGAAGTGCTAGCGGAGAACAAGCAGGTACTAACCGCCCATGCGTGGGGGGTCGATATCACAATAGCCGTTACTTTTAGTGGGAATGGCTTTTCATCGGCCGTTACCGGTGTATGGACCGCTGGCGAGATCATCTCTCGAAATATTCTGGTTGCCGAAGTGAAGGAAGGATCAAAAATCGATTCGGCGACTGAAGACCCGGAAGTCGTAGCACCCATTCGCGTGGACGTGCGATCGGAAAGCGGCGTGACGTTATCTTCCAATATGAATGATGTTGCAGTCAGCGTGGGGTTGAATTTTTCCGCGGCTTGGCTTGCTTCTGTTGCAGTCTCAATCGGGTGGATTGGAGTGACGGTGCATAATCATGATTCGGTGGATGCATCGGTTTCTGGTTCAACGATTCACTCGGCAGGAGGAGATGTTGCGGTCGTTGCGAAGGCGGCGAATCAATACGACAGTCATTTATTCATCGACTCGAGTGCGGTTGCTATCTTTGCCTTTGGTTTTGCGTTTGCGATTTCGGAAGCGACGGACGAAGGAGTGGTGACTTCAACCCTCGATGGATCTAAGATTGATACCGGACGACCTGACAACACCACAACCTATCTTCCGGCGAATCGTGGGCGATTGACTCTGGAAGCGAACACCAAGAGTTCGCTCCAATCTCATACGCGTCCAATGGCAGGGGGGGCTTTGGGATTGGAGTTGGTGGGAGCCAAATCGCATCAATTGGGAAAAACTACCGTCAGGATTGAGAATGGGAACGACCTCACAGTAGGGGATCTATGGATCCTTTCGGAATCGAATCCGATAACGATTGCCGATGGACGAGGTCTTTCTATAGGTGGAGTAAGCGTCGGTACCGAACAGCGGGAGGTGGAAGTTGGGGAGATCATAACCCTCACAATCGACGGCGGAAGAAGGTCATGGAACGTCAGTGGGGATTTGGTAATTCATGCTGGAAGCGATGCAACGTCGTCGGCGGATACCAGTCAAGATCAGACCAATTCGGACAATACGGCCGGATGGGGCATCCTCGCATACACGAGGTTGCGTCATCGATCGGATAGTAGGCCAAAGGTCGATTTGGAACTCAAAAACGCAGCGCTCACAGTAGGCGGCTCCGTGGATATTCACTCCTATGCATCGCTGACGAACTCGGCATTAGCACGAAATGTTTCAGTGAACCTCGTAGGATATGGATCGGCTAATGCTCAGAGCGATAATTCCCCCAGCATTACACTGACCACGGAGCAATTGGATCTGACCGCGAGTGGCCCGGTTTCCATCGTTGCAGGGAATACTACTACTTTCACGGTTCTTGCCGACAGTGGTGAAGGTGGCATTGTCGGTGGCGCCGGAGCCTATTCAACGAATCACGCCAATGCGGATGTCACTTTCGCTTTGGGCCGTGGGACCGCTATCGATTCGGGCGGATCGGTTTACTTGCTGGGCGCCAACACCGTCATTCAGCGGGGTGGAGGCCATGGCGTTGATCAAGATGCCTTCATGACGCGGTGTGGCGGCGGTGGGCTTATCGAATTCTCTTCCTGCGGCGTAGACACCCAAATGAGTCTCGGCGTTGGGCTCGACCTAGCTAGCGATGTTCAAGTGACGGCGTTGGGAGGCGATCTGGTCATCGGTGCAGGCGTGGGACTGGATGCGGAGCAATTTTCCTACATGAAAAAGATCGATTTTTTTGGGTATTCCCAGAATCGATCGAAACTTTTTCCCTACCTCGATGCCACCGTGTCGCTGGGGGATCGGGTGGAGTTGAACGCTCCCAAAGGCAAGATCGATATCGGGACAAACTTGGTCAGCAACGCTCTGGCAGAAAGTCAGGCGGTGATTGGCAACATTTTCACCTATTCGCAAGAGCATGCTTGGATCGACCAGGAGGCGAATCAGTCGATTGAGATTGGTTCCGGAGCAAAACTGCACGCGTCGGACGACATACGCGTCCTGACCGGTTACGATCCGGTAACCGATCAGGGGGCGATTCTGAATGCTTTCGCGATCGTTTCCAACAAGTCGAATGGCCTTGGGGCCCCCGATACAAAGGACGGAGATTTCCAGTGGGATGCGACGGTCGATGCGACCAGTAGCGTCTCCCTGCATGAGGATGCCGAGTTGATCAGTCGGCGAGACGTTTACCTGGGTGCCAGGGAGGTCGATGCCGAGGCGGTTGCCTTCAAAGCGGTGTACTGGCTTGGTATGCTGCAGGAGAAGACCACAGAAAGCAAGACAGACGGAGCGACTGTGAGCCGATCGGTATCGATCGATGGGAAAGTCATCGCCGGCGCTGCGAGCGACCTTCGGATTCAAGTCTCTCCCGACGGGGACCAAGTGACGGTCAACGAAACTTTCTACAGCTTCCCCGAGGCCGGCGACGCGAACCAGCGAAGGATCATTCCTCCGGAAGCGCAGGAGTTCACGAGGAATGACTTCATACCCTTCCAGTTGACCGCCTATGAAGACTACAACCCAACTACTTTGCTGGAAGGGTTGTCTCCATCAGTGCAGTCCCTTATCGCTTCTTCGATCTCCAGCACGCCGGTCAGGGCCATGCGAGTCGAAAATCTTTTTGCTCCTGGTGGAAAGGTGGTGATCCATGGCGATCGGTTGGACCCTGCAAGTCACGGATCGATTGAGGCCCACCGTCCTGATATTCGGCTGGAAAACTCAAGCAATCGTTATCTGCTGCTTGGAGATATGACTGCTTCCAACTCGCTTGGGATGGGAGAGATTTTGTGGGTGCTGAAAAATACGACAAGGCCCGACAACCTATCCATCACCGAGGATTCCGGTAAGTCACGCATCGAGGTGATACAAACCGCTCCTGGTCCGGTAGGCGACAGCCAATCGGGACCTGCCGTGGCGTTGTTGGATGATATCTCCAACATCTCTGGAGTTGTGGAGATAAGCAATCTTTACGGATCATTCATCCAAAAGGGAGTGATCGATGCCGAAACGGTGACGATTGAGGTTCCCTCGGGTTCCTATTCCGTCAGCTTGCCAGATGACTATTTTGGTTCGGCTGGAAGTGTGATGGATTACTGGACCGATTATCGCACGCAGACGGGTGGATTCTTTCCGGGGTTGGACAGAGCGACGGCCGAATACGACGCGAATTATGCGGCAGCGGTCGCTGCGAATGTTCTCTACGGAAATCAATCGGGGAAAACCGATTCGCACAGCTTTTCGGACTGGCTTTACAACATCAATGGAAACCATGCGAGGGCGAATCACAACGTTCGGAATGGAAATGTCGGAACGAACTATCCTAACCATCCAAGGGATAACTACAATTCGACGCAGAACGGTCAAGGGATCTTCTTCTTTGGGAGTGCGATACCCTATCTGTGGAGCATTACGACGATTGCCAGCGGGTCCAATCAATTGACCAACTGGAACGGAGCGTTGCTTGGGTTTTTGGACTACGAGTCGAAGTCGAATGAATACAGTCGTCAGGCCGGAGGAGATACCTCCAACGGTTCTCTGAATGTCACCCAAGGTACCGGCCCGCAGAATGCTAGTTTCTCGGCTAAGCGTGGTGTCTATCCTCTGGTCCCGTACATCGACCGTTATGCGAAGAACGACCACCGCGTAGTACGACCTGGTGAGCCATCACTGGAAGGTTTAATTCAGGCAGGAAGCCTTTCGGTGACTGCCCGCTACATCGACATCAATGGCCCGATTCAGGTGGGTAAGGATCCAGTTGATCTGATGGTGGTGCTGGGGACCGATCTTCAGATGTTCCTCGATGCTTACCAGACCCAGTTTGAATCAGGGGGAGTGGCCGCTTCGGTTTCGATCGATACCTACCTGGGAGGCAACGGGATAACTGGTCATTACGATGCCGCATCAAAGCGAATTGTGATCGATCCTGTCACCCAGGTGTCAGGTAAAGCGATCGCCGTCTTTGACGGGGGGATTATTTCGACCAATGAGCATGGAAAGGTCATTGTCATCAGCGATCCCGGCAAGGTGTCGATCGAGAACCAGACGTCGTTTCCGCTCTCCTTTGGCGGCATGATGACATCATCGGAGCAGCCGACTGGTATTGTCGAATTTCATGACACCCTGAACTACATGGCCACTGCTTATGTTTATCATGGCAACCAAGCTGTCCAGAAGTATACGGGCGAGTACGGCGATACGTTGGATCAGATGAGACTAGAGACCACGTTGAATGGTGCGACGGCAAGCCATCTGCCGAAGACCGATGCAACGCTGCAATGGGTTACCGAAGCGACGATTTCAAGGCAGCTTCGATTCGAGAATACAAATGAAATTTACAAGCTATTCGATAGTTCTGTCGATGACCGTTGGATGTGGGGAGGGTTGAGCGAAACGAACAAGCAGGTTCGTGTTTCGGAAGATCCTTTTCAATCCCGCGATAGTTTGGACGCAAATCGTCCCGAAGCTCCCGATACAGAAAAACTGCAATTGAACGCTGGTGAACCTTTCTTAAGCACCGCGTATTGGAATCCAGATCGCGTTCAACTGGATCGAAATTTCGAAGTTCAGTTCACCTATGTCGCTTCGGGCGATCGGTCTGGGGATGGCATCGCACTGGTGTTTCAAACGGAAGGCTCTCAGGCAGTAGGTGGTTCAGGTGGCGCTCTTGGATACGTAGGAATTGCTAATCCAAAGGCAGCCTACCAGATCAATCTATTCAGTAGTAAGACTGTTGGTTCGGCTTTCGTCCTGGGAGACAACTCCGGGCCTTACCAATCGACCGGAGGAGTCAGTTTCAAGAGCGGGAATCCGATTCGCGTTGTGCTCCAGTATGATGCCGCTGCCGGGACGATCCGAGAGGTCTTGACGGATAGCGTCACAAAGGTCGTCTTTACTCGGACCCACACTGGTGTCCCTCTTGCGCAGGCAGTCGGTGCTTCGGCGTACCTGGGGTTTACGGCATCGACAGGATTTTCGACCGCCATCCACACGGTTCAAGATTTCCAACTGTTGACCGATGTAACATCGGGCTTCAGTGGTTGGATCCGGGCCGGTTACGCTACTCCCGGTACGGCTCAGGAATTGACCCTGACCGACGGAACTTTCAACCATGCCACGGCCTACTGGCATCCCGAGAAGATCATGCTACCCAGTCGTGGGGTCATGGAGTTCCAGTTTGTATACAGGGCAAGCGGAAACAAGAGCGCGGACGGCGTCACCTTAGCATTCCAAAAGAGCGGAACTGCTGCGGTGGGTTCTTCGGGCGGTAGCCTGGGATATGTAGGAATCACGGGGCCAACCGCGGCATATCAGATCAATCTGTATATGGGTGGCAGCACCTTAGGGTCCCGTTTCGTTACCAACAATCGCGTCGGAGGGTATCAGGGTACGGGAGATGTCTTCTTCAACAGTGGAAATCCGATCGAGGTGCGATTGGTCTTTGATGCAGACAGCCAGACGCTTTCAGAGAACCTTTTCGATACCGTCACCCTGAAATCCTTCCAGCGGGTTTATTCCGGCATCGATCTACGTGCGGTTTTGGGGGCGGAAGCGTATATCGGATTCACAGGTTCTGTCGGAGGGGCTTCATCGATTCAAAAGGTATCGCAGTTCCAGGTGAAGGAGGGGGTCTCTAAGGGCTTCCGAGAGGCTGTCGATTCCACCACGTTGCTGGATGGTTTTTCGGATTGGATGCAAGTCGGTCATATCACGTCGCATTCGAGCGACCAATTGACGGTCACGGATGGAACTTCGTCAACAGCAACGGCCTATTGGAATCCCGAGCCCATTTCGATTGCTTCGGAAGGGAAGGTGCGAGTCCAGTTCACCTATCAGGCCAGTGGAAATAAGGCGGGTGATGGGCTGGCGATGGTTTTTCAGACGCAAGGTGTCGCGGCGATTGGTAGCAACGGAGGTTCCCTTGGCTACGTCGGTATCGGAGGGCCTACTGCAGCCTATCTGATCAATTTGAATGACGCTTCCGGGCGGATTGCCGGATCCAATTTTGTCACGACGAATGCGAGTGGAAACTATTCCAGCACCGAATGGGTTCGGTTCAAAGATGGCAACCCAATTAGTGTTCGACTGGAGTTTGATCTTGCCGGAAAGACCTTGACGGAAACTCTCGTCGATACGGTGACCAACCAGACGTATCAGAAAGTCCACCCAGCGGTGGACCTGCATGGATTATTCGGCAGTTCGAATGTCTATGTAGGCTTCACTGGGGCGACCGGTGGGACGACGGCAGTGCAGAAGGCGTCTCATTTTCTCCTGGAGAGCCGTCAGTCTGATGCGTCGACAATCTGGAAACGGCCGATTCGTCTTGGATCACCCTACGCTCCTTCTGGCACCGTCATTTTCGAGAATAATCCCGAATACCGCGAGTCGATTGTGGCGACGGTCACTCAATCGGCCACGGCGACCACGACCTTTTCATCGGATTTCAAGAGTGCGTGGGATTTTGGCCCCAATACCACTTGGCATTGGAGCTATCCGACGGAAATACAACTCCAACTCACGCGATGGCTGCCGGCGAACCATGCCATTTCGATCGATTTTTCGGGGGTGAGATACGGCAATCTTGATCTGGCTTCGACGCAGTCTTCGTTGCACCTGGATGGGACGATTCGCCTACCAGGAGATGTCGCATTGGAGGGACAGCTTGGGATCGCACAATCGCCGGGTGCGAAGATTGTCGCATCGTCGCTTCATCTGGAATCTCAGTCGGGTGCGATCGGTTCTGCAGAAGAACCTCTTGCCATCGATATCGACTCCCGTAACGCCGTCTCTGCACTCGCGGGCACGGGGATTCATCTGACAGCCGACCAGGATTTCATTGTTGGATCATTGCATTCTCTCGAGGGACCGGTGGTTTTGGAAGTTGGGCGACATATCGTTTCCGGCGGATCGACAGCGAAAATCGAAGCAGCGCAAATCGACCTGCGCGCGCCGCTGGGTAGCATTGGATCGCAGGACAGTCGAGTCAACATTCAGGGGGTGAGCAGCCAGAATGAATTCGGTGCATTGATTGGTGGTCTGCTCTATGCGGAGGCTCAGGATGCCATCTACCTCCACCAGGCATCGGGGGAGTTGCGGCTTGGAGTGGTGAAAACGGTAGCTCCTCTAGGCGTTGTCTCCATCATCAATGACTTAGGAAGCATCACCGATGGTTCGATGGCAGATGCATTCCAGCTTCGACACGACCATCTGCCTAGCGATGCAGCATCGAACATCTTAAAGAGCCTGAAGAGACTGACGGTCGATCAGTCCGCGGCAGAGATTGAAGCGTTTGAGAATTCCGTCACTTCAGCTTATCACAGCTACTGGGATATTCTTGGAAACAGTAGCCTGGTCGATGGTGTTCAGGTGCTGAGTGACGATGGAGTTGCCGCCTATCAGACAGCGACCAACTCTAGCAATGGGTATCACTACCAAAATGGATTTGACGATTGGCTGGCGGTTGGGGGGGTGATCGATAATCGCGGTAATCTGCTGCTCAACGACACTCCTGAGCATTCGGTTGCAGCCGTTTGGGGACCGCAGGCTTACCAATTGCCTCAGGAAGGCAACTTCCAGTTTGACTTTACCTACCAAGCTTCCGGAAGTCGAACAGCCAACGGAATCACCTTCACGCTTCAAACGGTGGGTACTTCAGCGATCGGTCAGGGTGGACCAGGTTTAGGCTATGCGGGCCTGGGAGGTGCTGCGGTCGCCTATCAGATTGGGGTGAACCCAACGACCGGAAGAGGTTCGAACTTCGTGGTGGGGGCGACGGTTGGACCTTTCCAGGATACTGGGGATGTTCAATTCGATTCAGGGAACCCGATACGAGTGCGATTGAACTACGATGGCGTCGCGAAGACTCTGCATGAGTCTCTCTATGACACCGTTTCCGGGGCTCGATTTGAAAGAACCTACAGCGATGTTGATCTAGAAGCGATCCTTGGTGCGTCGGTTTTCATCGGCTTTACTGGTAGCGACCAGCAAGGAGGATCGCCGCAATCGATCTCCAGCTTCGGCATGAATCGAGATGCCAGTCGCGAACAGGTGCAGGCCTACGTCGACGCACAGTGGACGAAGTCGATCGATCTTCTTCAGGATGATCTTGCCTTTGGTCCGAATTACAGCGACCTCGTGATATTTTCGTCTTACGACAGCACGTACGAGTTTCACGCATCGGATGCTGCGAAGCAGGATATCGTGGAACGATCGGGAACCATTCTCAATCTCAGGGCGTTGCTTGCATTGACCGCCTTGAATGTAGCCAGTACTGCGACGCCCGCCGTCGCAGTCTCGCCAGTAATCCAAACGACTTTCTTGGAACTTCAGGCGGGTGGATCGATTGGTTCCCAAGGGCAGGAGATCGAGATTGCCATCCAAGACTTCGAGGATGGTACGTTGACACCTTTGCAGCAGGCGTATTTGAGTCAAGCGACCGAGTCGGGTTCCATGACGATGATTGGGACCGATGCTAATGGAGCCAGGGTTGCTTATCGCCATGGTGCAAAACCGCTCGGTGTGACCACCACGGCCGTGCTGGTCCAACTCAATCGACCCATTCTGGTTGATCTGACGGATACAGGAATCCTGCTTGTGGAATCTGGCGGCCGAATCGGGCTGGTGGAAACTCGGGGCTCTATGCAGGTTCTCTCCGCTTCTGCGGAAAGTGGATTATCGCTTGTAGCACAAGGAGGTCTCCAGCAGGGGGTACTTCAAGCCAGCACGCTGGAGAGCGGATGGTCGTTGAATACAGAGGGGCAGTTGGGGTATCGCGTTGCAGGAGGCGTTTGGGAGCCAACTTCTTGGTCGGCATTCCGTCCTATCGTTGAGGGATCGATTTCCCGTGGTGCGTTGAGCTTGTTGGCTGGAGGAGATCTGGGGGCTTCAGGACGCCCCTTGATCGTTAGCGGGACTGGACAAGTGGATGTTGTGGGGATGGCTGATGCATGGTTGAGTACGCCGGTTGCCTTGCATATCGGGCAGTGGCGTCTAGGTGGCGATCTCCACCTAGACACGGCCCCATCGATGCCGGTCTACGATGCACTCGCTTCCAGTCGCAGTTCTTTTACAGGGTTTGGTCCTGCTGGAAACCTCTGGGTGTCCGAAGCGGCTCATGGGTCGGTGGAAGTAATCACAGTGGAGCAGGACGATCGCTTGAATATGACCCTGGAATCGGTCGTAGGGGCGAGTTCGCTTTGGCCCAGTTACGCAGTGTATCAACAGTCGGAGCCGATTTCCCTTTTAGGAGAGTTTGTGCTTGGATTCCATCTGCAGTCGGCGTCCGTCGGAACTCGTTTTGCAGTGGAGTTGGGGAATGATGAGCAGCCGGGCGTGGCGTTGGTCCTAGATTACGGGGATAGCTTGGATGGGAGCGCGTGGGGTGAGATTCTGGAGTCTGGGCAGATTCAGTCGGCGACTACAGGGCAATCTCTGGGGTCGCTTCAACTGAACTCCAATCACCTCCTGCGCGTCGTACTTCACTACTCTCCTGAGACGCTGACATTGACCGCGACAATCATGGACACCGTCACCGGCGAATCGATTGTGATTCGTAAGGCCAACCTGGATTTGGTCCAGCGACTGGGGGGCCATGTAGGAAAAATTGCCTTCAGCGTCTATGGAGATGGGCTTGGTGGTAAGACACATGCGATCCGTGGCTTCCATTGGATCGACGGTCCTGTCAATCTGGACGCGGCATCTCTACAGGCCCGTGTTGGAAGCTTTGGAGTTCTCGCCAATCCGGCTGCGTCGGTCGATCAGTCGCCAATCCTGCTGTCCCTTGGCGGCCCGCTCAACATCGTGTCGGAGGCGGCAGTGGTCGCCGAGCAGGTCGTTGGAGATCTGCAGGTCGATTCAATTATCAGTCCCACTACCATCCAGCTTTCTGCTCCCTTCGGTGCCATCGTGAATACGTCGGGAAATGGATCTGGTGAGGAGGGAGAAAATAGAACGAGCGGTATTTTAGCTCCGGTGGTAGGGCTGACTGTTGCATCGGGCATGGGAAGTGCGGAATCGATGCTTCTCGTGCAGGCGGCGGAACTAGAAGCGCGTTCCGTTTTTTCGGATATCTTCGTTCAGCACCGACCGCTGGAAGGATTCTCGCAGGCTTTGATTCGGTATCTCAGCGCTGCAGGAGCCGTCTATTTCCAAACCAGCGGGGATCTGTCGGTGATCGAGTTACTGGCGGGTGCATCGGCAAATCTTTCCTCCTATGTTGCCGGCAACCGAATCCATCTGCCCATCACTGGCCTACACTCACATTTCGGTGGTCCTTTGAACTTTTATCTGGGCGGGTTCCAAAGTTTGGAACTGGATGGCTCACAATCAACCCAAAGTCATGACGTAGAAGTCGGCCGCGGTGAAATCGATGCAGGTTCCGTAAAGATCGCCATCGGCAGCGTCCAGGAATTGAGCCTGAAACTGGGCGATTCGGACGACAAGTTGTCCGTTCAGGATGCGTCCGGCCTGTTGGCTTTGAACATCGACGGACAGGATGGGCACGATTCGGTCTCCCTTGCGAATGCGGCACTGAGAATTCCTGCCATCAACGTTCGTGGGCATGATGGCGATGACGCATTGAACCTGGATCTTCGAAGCACCGGTGTCTGGGTGATGGCTGGCAAGGTAGAGACGGCTCATGGAGTCATCCACTTGTCTTCGATCAAGCAACTGCTGTTGGATCGATTGGAGCAGTTTACCGATCCGGGAGCTGTCGCGCAGTTGATGGTTCTGGCGGAGGAGTTTTTGAGCGATAGGCTGCTTGTGGTAGGTACCACGGGGGGCGATTCCGTCGCCGTGCAGTCGGGTAGCACGCGATTGATGATTCGAGCGACCTGGGGAGGCGCATTGACGGAGTCACGAACTTTCGGTCCAGAAGAAGTAAGAGATGTCGAATTCTATCTCCTTGGTGGAGATGATTTCCTTTCGGTGATTGGTTCGCATCCGATTCAAGTCGGCATCCATGGAGGCCGTGGGGACGATTGGATGTTCGTCCAGAGCGTTTCTTCGAAGATCACCGATCTCTACGGAAGCAATGTGGTCACGACCGGAGGTAGCGACGATTGGATTCATCTTGGTTCCGGCAATGACGAGATCGACGCAGGTACAGGGAAGAATGTGATCCTTGACGAGGGCGGGATCAATACCATCCAGACGGGAAGTGATGACGATTGGATCGAACATGCATCGGCCAACGATTGGATTGATGCGAAAGGTGGAATCAATCGCATTTGGCTGAACGGTAAGCTTCAAGGATGGCACAATTCCAAGATCGCAACCGATGTGAATCGCGACGGAAGAGTCAGTCCGCTTGATATGATCCTGGCGATCAACAAGATCAATTTGGAAGGCATTCATGCGTTCCAGGGCTCCGCAGACAGCTTGTCGCCACTCTTCGACGTGAATGCCGATGGGATGTTAACTCCTATCGATCTCTTGTTGGTCCTCAATACTTTGAATAAAGGAGTAGTGCCCCCTGCGGACGGTGAGGGAGAAGGCGAGGCGTTGCGATGGGGCAAGGATAATCTCGGAGAAGCGAGTACGATTGCATCCACCTCCGATCTCCAGACGCCTGCTGCTCAGGCCGTCGATGTCTGCTTTACCGATCTGGATGCGATGGAAGCAATGTGGATGGAACCGGATGCGGGGGAAGAGTTGCGGCAGCGGCGACGGGTGCAGCGATTGGCCCGATAATGAACCCATGGTCGGCAGGATCCTTCGTGCTCCTGGAGCGACGTTGCTGCAACGCTACGGAGCCCCCATTTGTGTTCTCTCCCGCAGTTCGAACGATCAATCGACTGGGCGAGGATAAGAACGGAATCTCGAAGCGGTAGGATTGGGAAGGAGACTCTTACCTTCGCAGGGCCAGCGCGCACTTTGGGTAGTCTGGGGTGGCGCGGCAAGATGTGATCTGCTAATGATAGGGCTGTCCCGACGCATTTTGCGTTGGTCCATTTCAAGGGAGAGCCACGCATGTTTGAACTTTACGCCGATGATGTCGTCGATATCCGTGAGTACTTCAAAGAGCTTAAAGATCCCCGTTCGACGATCAATCAAAAACACCTACTTGGGGATTTGATTGTTATCTGTGTTCTCGCAGTGATTGCCGGGGCCGATGGACCCAACGCGATCGGCATCTGGGCGAACAGTCATCGCGATTGGCTCATTCGACACCTTCCCTTACCTGGCGGCATTCCTAGTCACGATACGATTGGGAGATTGCTAGCCGCTCTTCAGCCTCATGCATTCCAATCCTGCTTTGAGAATTGGATTGCAGCAATCAAATCTGAGGTCGTAGAGACGACTCCTGATGAACCTGTTGAGAGGGAAATCATTGCGGTCGATGGGAAGACGTTGAGGAGATCGCATGACCACCGAAACAACCTTGGACCACTCCATCTGGTCAGTGCTTGGTCGGTGCAGTTTGGAATCAGTCTTGGGCAGTTGGCGACGGATGCAAAGTCGAACGAAATCAAAGCGATTCCAGCATTAATTGACCAGATCTCGGTCAAGAAAGCGATCGTGACAATCGATGCTGTCGGTTGCCAGAAGGAGATCGCCAGAAAGATCATCGATAGTCGCGGTCACTACGTTTTGGCGCTCAAGGGGAATCAGGAGAAACTGCATTCGGCGGTCGAGTCCTATGTCGTGCAGCATATGGAGAATGACTTTGCGGAGGTTGAGGTAGAGCGGCATGTCGAAGAAGAAAAAGGGCACGGTCGCCGAGACACACTATCGTATTACCAGCTGGAAGCACCGAAGGACTTACCTGGATACGAGCACTGGGAAAAGCTTCGGACGATAGGCATTGCGATTCGCAACAGCGAGACAAAGACCAAATCGACCAATGAGGTGCGCTACTACATCAGTTCGTTGGATATGGACGGCCGTCAGTTCGCACGAGCGGTGCGAGGTCACTGGAGGATTGAGAACTCGCTTCATTGGTCGTTGGACGTGACATTTCGAGAGGATGAGAATCGAACTCGCAACCGACATGCGGCGGATAATTTGGCATGGTTGAAACGCTTTGCGATCAGCCTTCTGAAGCAGCAGAAGGACAAAGAGAGTGTTGCCATGCGGCGCCGAATGGCCGGATGGAACGTCGACTATCTTGCCAAAGTCCTTGGAATCATTGGGTAAAAGTATGCGTTAGCCCTGCTTACCTTCAGCGAGGCAGTCTTTATGCTTTGGTCTGGTACTGCGTGATGGCTTCCGACAGCAACCGGTCAAACTGTCCAGGATAAAAGTGATCGAGGATGGCCTGCTTGGAATGGTAGATCTTTCGAATGGTTGGCTCGGGAATCGCC